>JAAUYF010046885.1_pt1 | contig 14557 bp, 25 predicted proteins | sample 7278051 | NCBI WGS metagenome assembly JAAUYF01 (sample SAMN14350202, study PRJNA611818) | marine sediment metagenome | isolation source: surface marine sediment (0.6m) | place: French Polynesia: Moorea | collected 2018-08 | reverse complement strand
TCTGGAATGGTTACTATATCTTGTTTTTCTGAAGTCGCATCTTTAGCTAATTTAATATCTGGAATGGTTACTATATCTTGTTTTTCTGAAGTCGCATCTTTAGCTAATTCTATTTCTGGAATGGTTACTATATCTTGTTTTTCTGAAGTCGCATCTTTAGCTAATTCTATTTCTGGAATGGTTACTATATCTAGCTTTTCTGAGGTAGTATCCAGTACAGATTCTACTTCAGTCAAGTCAATATCTGACCAATAACTAATAAAATCATCAGGAGAAAATTTGATGAATATTTTCTCTAACAATTCAACTAACAAATCATTTAAGAGAGCTTCAGATAAATTATCAGGCAATTTATTATTTTGTTCTTGCTGCTGTAGAGGTTGATTATGTAGTAGAAAAGTTTCCACACTTTCCCATTTACTAAGGATAAAATCAGGTTCTAATTTAACAGTTAACTCTTTAATTTTGTCTGCTAAATTTTCTTCAATTCTAATCAGTTTAAGTAGGTCGGCATAATTAAACGACTAAATAGCAATCATTTGTGTTGTCTACCTTTTTGATTAATCTTATCTAATCAAATCTAAATCTTTCCCACACACAATTATTCTTTTTGCTCCTTTTTTCTATGCCATCTATAACCGCTATTGCTAAATCATATTCATCCTCAAACATTCTCCCAGATAATTCATGAGTTTTTAATTGATGCCACTCTGTTTCGATTAAATTTAGTTCGGGGCTATAAGCAGAAATAAAGAAAAATTCCAGTCCTTTTTTTCTCCATCTTTCTAGATTTTTTTTGACTTCTTTACTTTTATGAACACTATAATTATCTAAAACAATCACTGTTATTTTTCCTGTTTTCTTCAGTGTCTCTTCGGCTTTTTTAGCTTGCCAATTTATCATTTCTATATAAGATTTACTTTTAAATCCTCCTAACTTTAGTCCATACTCAAAGCTTTCTTCTTGACTAAATAATCCCAAGATACTTAATCTTTTTCCTCTCTTTTTTTTTTGTTGTATTTTTTTCTGTTCTCCTTTCTTACTATAGCTGTAGCTTGCTGAACTCCATAGACAAAACCCAGCTTCATCTAAGTATTTTAATTTGATGTATCCCTTCTCCTCGTAGCATTTTAGCTTTTCTAGCTCTTTTTTCTTCTGGCAAAATTCTTGTTCTTTTTGCTTCCCTTTTAAACTTACCCTTGTCCTTTTCCATTTCCACTCTTTTTTTTTAAGATTTTTCTCAGGCGGTCATGACTAATTTCTACTGACCTTTCTTGTTTTAATTTCTCTACTAATTGGCGACTATTATAAGTTCTTTCTTCTTTCTCTAAACATTCTTCAATATATTTTATATCTTCAGTAGTCCAAACCGGTCTTCTTCCTGAACGTGGGGAATCAAATAATCCCTCTTTTCCTTGAGTTAACCAACGGTAAAATGTTTGACGAACTGTCTTATCTGCACAGTTTAAATGAACAGCTATTGCTGATACTTTCCATCCCCGATCGCTCAAGACTAAAGCCTCTGCTCTCTGCTTAGTTCTTTGAGGAATTTTTGGATTACTTTTTAACTCAAATAAGTATTGCTTTTCTTCAGAAGTTAGACGAACTTTTAGGGGAGAAGGCATTGTTAGCAATTTCAGGTTTTTAGGTACTTTTATATTTTACCTTTATTTATGCCCACCTACTTAGTAGGAGCTTTAGCTGGTCTTCCAGCTCCAGCTCTAGTACCTCCTCTTTTGTGATATGCCATAGGGATTAGATTGTTGTAACGACTATCTAATATTAATATATCATATTTTTTTATTTGAGCCGAAACACCGCAACCAACACCTCAAGAACTCCATCTAACTAAAACTAACCAACCTCCACTAAGCAATCTAACCCAACTGCGACTAAAAATTTCAGAAGTTCGCCAGCTCACCTTCTAAAATTTAAGCCTCCGTAAGGGTTGCGTCTAAGAATAGCCGCCGATTGCAAGTGTCGCTAGGTTTAGTTTCCTCCTGGCGTCGGAACCAACCGTTTTAGTAAGATTCCGTAATCTTTCAGCTTTTGGAAGCTACAGTAGTCGGCGATTGATGCACAAGAAAGCCGAGAGACAACGGAAGCATATTCGGTAACGCTGCGCTGCACTCGTTTACCTGAACACGAGCTTGATTTTAAAAAAAATACAAAGTTTTAAAGGCAAAAGACGCTCGGTTCAGGTCGCTTCGCTAAACAAGTGCTACCAAATATGCTTGAGACAATTATCTCGGCTAAAGCTAGCTACGCTCTGTATATCAGAGGTAAATTTTAAACTTAATTATAAAAAACTCAAGCTTAGAATTTCAACTGTTCAACTTGCCAAAGCGTCTGATTCCCCGATCGCCCTTTAGCAATAAACTTCCATCCCCCAATAATTGCATAATTTTCACCTTTCATCTTTCTAGGTTTTCTACCTACAATCTCCTCTACTTCTTTAGTAGTCAAAAGAATCTTTTTCTCCTCACATTGAATCAAATCAAGATGCTTTTGTAGAGGATTTTTTGGAGGATTCATGTTTTGAATTATCGCTCCCACCAAACTTTCTAAAAGCATTTCTGAATTAGAGAGCTGTACACTATCATGTACACTTTGCTGTACACTTTAAAGGCCATTTTGGATATTTTTGGACTGTTCAATTTGTACACTGTACTGTACACTATTTATTGATACTACATCCACTTGGGACGGTTTAGCGAATGTGGCCATATTACCACCCCCTTTAATATGGTCATGCAACTGGTCTAATAACTTCAGTTGCTCTGGTGTAGCAAAACTTTTATCATCTTTATCTTTAGGCAATTCCAACTCTAAATAATTTAGCCTTTTATATAGAGAAGTTCTGGAATTTAGGCCATATCTTTTCAGTAAATCTTGGACATTCATCTGTTCACTATCCTGGTGTACAATGTACAGTGTACAGTGTGTTGTTGTAAGTGTACATAGTACAATATTTTAGTCAAATATGGCCAATATTAACTGCTCGTGTTGAACAGAAAATTAATATTAAATAGCAAAAAAAATCCCAGAAGTTTTTTAGCTTCTAGGGATTAATTAGAATTAATTAGTATTCGGTTATTTTCGGAATTCATTTATTAGTAATAAAGCCAAAGTTACAACCACTCCAACTATAATATTATCCATCCCGTCTTAGGATTAATTCCTCTTGAATCTATTTATTACATACAAACCTAAAACTACACCAAAAGCAACTATCAAAGTATCACTCATATCTGAGCTAATTTCAATACTTGGAATCTTGAAAGTTTGACGTTTAACTAATGGTTGAGGGGTAGATTTTGACGTATCTTCTATTGGTTGAGTTTGAGGCTGATAAGCAGTCGCCAGTACACAATTTACTCCACCTCCATTCAGCAAACAATTGTACTCTGAATTGTTGATATTTTTGAGCTGTAATAATGAAGCTTGGTTGTGAAATTTAATCGTCACTTCATCCTTATTATCTCCCATAATAATTGTGTAAGGTGCTGGTGGTAAGGTTGTAGATTTTTCCTCTACTTTATCCTCCACTTTTTCAGGTAATTTGTTAGGGATTAATGGGTACAGAGCTAGTCCGATGAGCGCCACTACTCCACAACCGATACTAAGAGGTTTAAGTACCTTAATAAATTTCTCTATATTAAGTAGATTCGTTTTGGTTAAATTAATGGTCATTTTATTCTTTCCTTAACTAACTTGAGATTTAACTTATTCGTACCAGTAACTAGCAGCCTTCCATGACTTAGACTTGCCAGATTTGCTACAGCCAAAAACTAACTTTATAGTCTCTTCTTTAGAGCAATTACTATTGATTAAACTGACTAACACCCCTCTCACCTCAGCCTTTAATTTATCTACTTTAGGGCTGACTGGAGACCAATTATCAGGGATAAGCACCTGTGGTGAGGTGTCGCTGTAACCTTTATTAAGTATAGACTCTAGCCTTAGTGCATCGGGGTGAGGGGTGGGTGAGCGCTCACTTTCATCCTCACCCTCATCTTCATCACTAACACCCTCTTTATTTAGGTCAAATATTCCTGTTTCCGTGTGAATAATATTATTTCCTGAAGTTGTGTTATTTTCTTCTAAATTACTATTAGTTTTTAAAGCAAAAGGTATACTCCTGATGCCCCAATCTTTAGGCTGAGATACATTCTCAGGTTTCTTACCTTTCTCAGCAAAAGTATCGTGATGTCCGTGAGTTGGATGTTCTGCAACTGTCATCCGTTTATATCCTGTTATTAGACAACAATAAGGTCTATTCTTTTCATCACTAACATAAGCATATTGTTGAGCGGATAATGCCTTTTTATTATCATAAGCAACCTGTCTAGCTGCACCATTTAAAAGTATCATTAAAGCTTGCCTTCTGGATGCACCTGATATTTTTAAATCTTGGCACAAATGAGTTTGCATCATACCAATTAGCTTGATGTTAAACTTTCTACAATTAAGTAAAGTTCTTAAGATTGCCTGAGCATTCTTTAATCGTTTAGTTTTATTCCCCTCATCAGTTTTTTCTAGGTACTCCCACATATCATTTATTTCATCAAAAATGATGATTAATAAATGTTTTTCCTCGGAGCTAGTTCTACGGCGTTCTCTCTCTTCATCAAGCCAAACTAAACAGTCATAAATACGTTCATAATCATGCAAAACTCTGTGATAACCCATGCCTGGCCAATCATTTTTTTTAGCATGAGAGTCAAGCACAATAATCTCAGATTCATACTTATTAGAAATTCTGGGAACGATATAACCTGCTGTAACAGATGTTTTAGCACTCCCTGGTTCGCCCGCTATTAATAATGAATTACCATCGACTACTTGTTCCCAGTCGTACTTCTCTACACTCTCAGGAATAGTTTGAGTGGCTTGTACATCAATAATTTCAGCTTGTGTCTCCTGTGGGAGTAGCTGTATTAATTCAGCTTGTGCTGCTAGTTCAAATTTGCTAATTTCCGCATTACGCAGGATGACATTCACTTCATCGTCTATAAACCTTTCTGATGCTTTAGTCATGGCTGTTTGAGCTAACATTGCACCTCCTAATGATGCTGCCATAGCTCCTGTGTTAGTTTGTTTACCGTGGAGTGCTAGCAGTAGACAGCCACTAGCACCTAATAAATATATCAAAGGATTGTTTTTATCCATGTTCCGACACCTCCTATTAAAGCGCCTGTTAATATGCAAAAAAGAATGATAATAAACTCGCCTTCATCTAGATTTAGTGAGTCAGCGATAGCCTGCCTAAATCCTTCGCTGAACTGACTTTTGAAAAACCAGCCAATAGCTATTACTAATAGGATATAAGCAATTCGTAGCCCTGGAAATTGTATTGTTAGATTACTAAGGGAGGCTGAAATATTAGCAGAAAATACGGCTAATGAAGCGTACCAAATTAATTTGTTTAAGTTCATGGTATTATTTATTCACTTAGCAAAGAAAATTGTTAGAGGCGCAAGTTAAATTCTGGTAAGCATTCAGCTATTAGCATTCAGCTATCAGCTTTTAAAATAATCAAGCAAAGACTAAAATTAGCTGACAGAAATATTTCATTTCCTACTCCATTCGGAGCAAACATATTTCACTCCTTGACTACTAATTCCTTCTTCCAAGGCTACGAGTTAATAACTCATAGCTGATAGCTGATAGCTGACGGCTGAATGCTTACAATTCTGCACCTCTTTTTGTGGATTAAGCTGTTACTTTCTTACGTTTCTTTTTCTTCTTGATTGGTTTTTCAACTTTGGTTACAAACTTTTCTAACTTCTCTGCCCGTTGCTTCCGGCGACGGACTGAGTTTACTCTCAAATTAGCCACTGCACAGTCAAACGTTTCGTTAATATCAGTTAGCTTGTAGTCGCGTCTTGACTTGGATAATTCGTATCTTTTGGAGAGTGCATCCATATTCCCGAAATGTCTTGACCAGGCGTCATACTGTCGCTTGGAGCCTTGTGCTACTTTAGATTTAGTGCTAGTCAGATTACCAATTATTCGTGCATTACTATCGCTTAGGGTTGATAAATGCTCTTTGAGTTCATCGCTGAAATTAGCAGCTTCCAATCGTTTTTCAGCAGCTTCTCTAGCTCTTTCCACCATTTCTTGAGTTGGTATCGCCCCGTTAAATTCCCATTCCAGAAGCATTCTATCCGCATCGTCTATAAAAACATGGCTATAACCATAGCTCTCATTTGGCGATATCATTGTGCGGGGTGTTTTTGGCATTCTGGCGTTGCTATTATTTCCACCAAATCCAAACATTATATTACTTCCTCCATGTTTTGTGGGGCTTCTTTGGCATTTTCCAGGATGACAATAGTGCCAACAATGGCAAAAGCAAAAGATACTCCGCTAATTAGTCCTATTAAAAAGGCTTTATCAACTCGATTATCGACTTCTAACTGGCTATATTTAGGGGTGTTTTCAGCTATCATTCGCTGTTCATGTCTTTTGAGAAACTCTAGATCTTCTGACGTTAATTGGTCGAATTTCATTAGTCTAATCCTCTTGATAATTAACTCTTGATAATTAAGCGTAATTAACTTTTATGGCTAATCCAATAAGATTTCAAATATTATTGGATTTTAACTCTTTCTGACTTGCCTTTTTATAAGATTAGGCAAGCTTCAGTTAGAAAAAATCAGTCTTTAACATCAACAGTTATTTTTCTTACTCTCTCCTATTTATTCCGGCAGTTATTGTTTTCTTTGCTGTGGTTTTTCTTCTCCTAAAAATCCCATCCTTAATCAGGGATTAATAATGATAATTATCAGAATAAATCCTGATACAAACTGCATCATTTATTTTTCCTATTTACAAAGTATTTCAAGTAGTTAGCAGCCCAAATTCACTAACTTAATTCGTAAGGTAATCATTCAGTCTGATTTCAAATGTAACCAAACATAATCAATCGCTCATGACGTTATTCAAATTGTCTAATACTATCCCAACTCGAGAGAACAGGAAATCAATATCTGTGTGTATTAGTTGCTGCTCATGTGTATTTTCTGAAACTTTTATAACTACTTCAATAAGATTTGAAATATCATCAATTTTCAGGTCTTTGCCACTTGCCAATTTTTCTAGGATTACGCAAGTTTCAGTCAGAAAATATTCATCTTTGATGTCAACAGTTATTTTCATTGTTACTCTCTCCTTTATTTGAATACAGTCATTGTTTACTCTAGGTTTTCTTCTCCTAAAATTCCCATCATTAACAAGGGATTAATTAGGATAATTATCACGATAAATACTGAGACAAATTGATTCATTTATTGCCTCCCAAAATTGAATCAGGAGATATACCAGCATTTAACAATGCTAATGTGGTATCATACTGATTTTTACTCCAGGCAAGAAGCCGATTTATTCTTGTGTGAGAATTATGTACCCACAGAACGCTTTTCTTTTGTTTTTCATCAGAGTGAATCTCTAGATTGTACCGATTTCCTTTATAAGTAGTAACCGTGTGCAGAGAGTTTACTTGTGTATTTTCGGCAGTCATAGCTACCTTTTCAGAGGTAATTTCTAGCTCAATTTTGTACATATTATTTTGCGAGATTGACATGACTAATTCTCCTATTTACAAAATATTTTAAGTCATTAGCAACCCAAATTAACTAACTTAATTCGTAAGGTAATCGTTCAGTCTTATTTCAAATGTTTCAATATCTGAAAAGTTAGAAGGAACACCATTATCAATTATTTCTACTATTTCCTCTTTGATAACTATCTTAAGTTTTTTGCCACGAGGAGTCTTTACTATTAGCTCAGTAAATTTTCCTGCCATATTAACAGATTCAATACGCTTAAGTTTTTTTTGGACTAATTCAAAACACAATTTTTTATTCATCTAATTTCCTCCTTATCTATTAGACTATTTACAAAGTATTTGAAAGGGACTTGAGAGAGACGATATTGCCGACAAAGCAATGGTTCATAACCTTGTCTGGCTACTACTAACTGAGCTTGAAGTGGAGTAATATTAGCAAATTTAAACCACTTATCATCGCCCCTTTTATCGACTCCCAAAATCTTGATTTGTAGCACTATTTACTCCTTGATTTTTAACTAATATAACTCTGTTATTGTGGTCGGCCTTTCAGGTTTATTTATCTCATAACTAATTTGAATTGTTAATGTAGGTAAGAGACAAATATACCAATGTTGGGTGTATCTTTCATACATACAAGAGGTGCATTTTCTGATGCCTATAAACAGATGGTCTAAGGAAAAATAGAAATGAAATCTCATTATTTCAACTCCGAATTGAGCAATTGTTCCAACAATTGAGATTTAATTTTTATTCTGGTTTGGTAGAGGGAGTACAAGATTAATTCCTGTTGCTTAATTTCCTCTTGTACTTGTTGGTAAAGTTGCTGAAAATCGTGTTCAACGGGCATGATTTCAATCCTCCTTATCCTATGAAATTACTAAATTCAATATCTTCTGTATTGTCAGTCTGCTCAATTACATCCGATGTAGTTTGAGGTTGTGGTGCAACTATAGCTGTTGTTTGATGTTGCTGTTGCTGTTGGATAAGTACAAATTTATAGTTATCCAATATGTGATTTACCACTGTGGATAAATTATTAGTTTCCAAACCATCTGCTATCCTTCTCAGAAATGGTATTTGGTCAGGCCGAATAGCAACCCGGCGATGCGACCAAGCATTATCAGCCATTAGCTTTTAGTCCTCCGTGCTTTAGCTATCGCCAATAAACCCTCAGCATTAATAGTCTGGCTATTACTCAAAACTTCAAAACCTTTCTTACTAAAAGCAGTCGCCACATTAGGCAAGTTAGCACCACCACCAGCTAAAAATAAATGAGTCGCTTTAGAGATACTGGGGCGAATTTGGTCGTAAGCTTTGGTTATATTATTTTGCAGCCAAGTCTTCAACGCTTCCGTGTACTGCTTACTAAAGTCAAAAATTCCATCCTCAGTGCGATAAATAAAGGATTTATTTTCAATTCCAGCACGAACAGCCTGACTATCGCCCTCCATCCCCTTGAGAGCATCTCTGAGGGATGGTGATTGACAAATATAGCTGTACAAGTCACGCACTCCCCAACGAAATACAGAGCGCTCTAATATTTTGGTTGATTGGAATGCGGTGTAAATTGATGTTCCTAGCCCCAAATCAAGGAGTAGGACTAAATCTGATGGTTTGACTTTTCCTGTCGTTAGCAGATGGTAGTAAATCCCCATGCCTTCAGGAGATATACCAGGATTGGAGATTTCGATGTTTAATTCAAGGCCGTCAAACTGTACTCGGTGCGTTCCTTCTACTTGCCGTTTAATTTGAGAGCCAAAAGTGGCGGAATCATGAACGCTAATTACAGGAGTAATTATCCGGTTACATTGCGGTAAAAGCCCGACAGCTCCTAGCATTAGCTCCAGTGCGTAATCAGCCTTAGCTTGTGGGTGATTAGCAATAGAAGTGTGATTTAAGGGATTAGCCGAATGTGCAATATCGCCTACTAAAAATTTCTTCTTAACAAGGTCAGAACGAGTGCCGGCGACATATAGCACACTAACGCCGTTTTTAGCAACCACGCCACCATCAAAATACTCTTTTGGTTCAGCAATTATTGAAGACAAAATCACCCTCTCATCCATATCAGTTATAGCTTTGACGAACCCGTTGCCAGGGTCAATCCCTAAAAGTGTCGGCACGGGTACACTTTTGTCAGATTGTGTCTTTTTCATAACTCCATACCTCGTTATCACCTCTTGACCTCCTTAATTTGTGTCCGTTTAAGTTATATATCTGTCATGTTTTTATGATTGCAGACACTATAGGAATAACGCAAGAGGGTGATGGTGTACTCAGTCAACTTTTTCTGATTGAGACAAAAATACCCACGTTTTCCGTGGGCAAATAATACAGAATTTATGCTGTTTGTTGGTCTAGCTGCTGCTTTAGTAACGCTGCTAGTTTACAAGTTGGTGGTGTTGGCGGTCTACGTTTGGCTACCCATGCCTTGATAGTGTGGGAGGAAACTCCTAATAGTTCAGCCAGTGCTTTATATGAATAGTTGTATGGCGCGTACAGTAGGACTGTCGGATTAACTTCAGGTATTGTTGTTAACATTATTTCTATTGGTTATTAATCATTTTGAGTAACAAAGAAACAGCTTCTACTAAGCTCTCTGTGCTAACGTCAGAGTCTTTTGGTCTTGGAGACTTAGAGATGATATAGCGATCGCCGTATTGAGTAATATATGCGTATTTTTTCCGAGTTCGTTGGACTTCAGCTTTATTGAAACCGTCCGCATAAGCCTTGAAACCTAAAGGCAGGTAAGAACCTATACGTTGTGCTAGGTTAAAGCGTCTTGGTTTACGGTGGTTAGTTTTTATATCCACCCAAATTGCATCAAACCAAGGCTGAAGCTCACGGATTAAATAATCTGGCCAGTGGCTACAGCAAGGACTATTCTTATGGATTAGTTCTATGTGGTTACCATTTTCTGTTTGGTTATAAGTAAACCAACAAGTTAGATCGCCATCGCTAATTTTGCCTGTATAGTCCGCTGTCCAGGTAATGGTATAGTGCAAACCTGGTCTGATAATTGGGTGTTTGATAGCTTGTGGTTTGATGAGTTGATAGTTGATATCATTCGCTACCATAAAAGTTTCAAAATTTAACTCGTACTTAGCAAGCTCGTTTACTAGACTAGGTGTAATACCTAAACAAGTTCCATAGTGGGAGATTACTCCTATTTCCGTGCCCCAGTGGTAGGCTTTGAGAATCAGCTCGTCATGCTCTACCGAAAAACCCTCCATCTGCTCAAGAAGAGCCTTGATAGCATCCATCCAGGTAATGTCACCATAATCATAGAGAGAAACATACTCAAGATATTCGGAATTATAAACGCAGTCACCATCTGAGATTACCGCCTCTTGATTGCTTGAGACGGTATCACCAGTCTCAGATGGCATCAGACTTTTGGGAGTTCAATTTCACTAATAGCGTCTAATTGCTCCTGACTAAAACCGTGGTGTTTTAACTTTTCCACAGAATCCCATAAACAGTCGCCATCATCCTCGAAGAATCCCAAGTGACTCTCACCATGATAAATCTCAAGGAATGTACTACCTTCTGGATTGTATTTACAGGTCTTGTATTCCAAAGTATTGTTGATTTTGATTAACTCTGTTTTCACTGCCTCTAATAAGGGTGTAGTGGCTTCTATCTCCGCAGGCTCGTCGTATACAGTCCCAACTGCAATCGCTCCTCCTGGTATATGTAACGGCTCCAGTAATTCTAGTTGAATCACTTCATCGGTAATGTCGGCGACGTTTGGCTTTAATTGACTTGAGTCTGGCAGACTTCCAGTATGAGAGCCATTCGGGAACTTTGGGGACGAGTTTTCCTCCTGTTCAAGTGGTTCAACTGCTTCTGTGCTGACAACTTCTAGTTTTTGGAGTGTTGATTTAGTTTCAACAGATTCAACTCCATCAGTTTTTCTCTCTGAGTAAAAACTGCTGTAGTTTTGGAACTCGGGTTGTGTTGGATTCTTGTCAGCAGAATCTACATTATCTGATACAGGCCAGTCTTCCTCCTCTTCAACTGCTTCAACTGCTTCTATGTTGACAATTTCTGGTTTTTGAGAATCTAGAATATTTTCACTGGCTGGCACTTCATCAGCTTGTATCTTTGGTGCTTCTACCAAAGCATTTTCTGTTTTTTGTTCAGATACCGTGGAAGTTTTTTCTTGAGGAAGTGACTCTGATTTGTCTTCTTGCTGCTGTGATGCTTCAATTTCATCTATCGCATTCTCTAAATTGTAGATGAGATAGCCTAAGAAGCGATTATAGTAGGCTCGAAACTCTACTACTGAGTTAGTGATTGACTGAGGCATTGATTCTGTTAATCCTAAGTAGGCTCGTAACAAAGCTTTCTCCTGAGAGAAGTTTTCAACTATATCAGTAACCGGATTAATAAAAAATAACATCTGTTAGTCTCCTAATATTGTGTAATGTTGTGGTCTCAAAATATCTAAGACAGTAGCTTAGATATTTTGCTGTGACTGAAATGTTAGTCTTGAAAAGGTTGAGAAATATGTGAGTGACGTAAGCGCTTATCTAGTTTTCTTTGAACTACTGCTGCTAATTTTCTGAAACAAACTTGAGGTTGACGACGGTTGCATCGCCAGGAAGAAACGGCATGAACAGAACAACCGAGTGCATTTGCTACCTCAAGTTGTTTTAGGTTATAGGGTTCAGCCAACAATAATATTGGGTCAATTTCTGGGAGGGGTTTGAGAGGCTTGGTCATTGATACTTGTTGTTTATAGTGCCCCTAGCTATTGAGCTAGGGGTTTTTCAGTTAGACTAGGTGGGATATGATTTCAATGGATGCTAGCCAGAGCAAAGAGACAATAGTGTAGAAAATCAAGGAATTAATCATCAATTATTTCCACGTCATGGATCACCTCATATGCTCTCACTGCTAAACCTTTAAAATATTTAGCACGAGGGTTACGAGTATTAAAGAAATCAAAACTTTCAGGAAAAACATAAATAGTCACATTTGACAGTTCCCATGCTAGCTTGTTGAGTTCGGCCTTGAGTATGGTGTTAATCATCCCCTCAACGCCTCCACTGCTATTTCTTCTGCTTTCTGAATATCTGCTTGTGTGAGAAAACCTTCGTGGGCATAGGAAGTTGGAATTGCGTCTGCATTTGAGAGCAACCGATAAGCTGCATCTAGGTAAAGTCGGTTGTTGTCTCTGTAATCGCGCATACGTATGGCTTGTTTGCGGAGATAGTTTTCATTCATTGGGTTTAGTCTCTGCTTCAAATATCTCAGCAGCATTTTTAGCAAACTCAGCGACATTTTTCAGTTGCTCGTGTACCTTGTCGCGATAGTATCCATTATCTGGGCGCCAACCTTTCACCCCTTCTTGGTCTTCAGGTTCATGCCAGATTTCATTTACTTTAGCTACTTCAGTCGCAACAAAGCCGTAAATATTTGTCGTGCTAATTCTTGTCTATCCATTATTCTCTATTCCTTGTAGTTGCTGATTCATTAATTCTGCTAGTCGTTGGGCTTGTTTGGCAGTTTTCAGGTGCGCAATCGTAATCCATTCGGAATGATCTGATTTGTATCTCGCCCGAACTACTTTACCTTCACTATAAAATTCAGATAGTGAGAAGCCTTTGGGCTTTATTCGTGACGTCATTGTTGCTGTTGCCCCGGCATTGTGACCGGGGGGATATTATTTAATAACCTTCGTTTATTACCCACTTGACAACAGCTCGTTTGTCACGGGAATCTAGGTCTTTAATCTCTGGAATTACTTCTGCTACAGCTTCTTCTATAGCTTGGCGTTGCTCGTTACTAACTGCGGGTGCAGTGCCGTCATAGTTGAGGTTGCGGTTGGCTTCGTCGGAACTACCATAATATCCTAAACAATTTGCCATTGTTATTATTCTCCTTAAATGTGTAGATTTTGTTGAATTGAAGAGATATAAAAGCCTTATATATAAGGCTTTTGATTATTTTAATTAGAGGTCTTCGGCGATCGCGCAGTCTCTTAAATTTCTGACTAGATTGTAGTTTTGGCCTGGAGTTGGTGCAGGTAAATATGCCAGTTCTGCTATTCGCGCTAATGAATCTTCAAAATCGCTGTACTGTTCGCTTTTCTCATAGGCAATATCTTTAATCTGTTGCCATGTTGAGTCAGACAAGAATGCCTTTAGGAATTGTGGCAGATAATTGATTTCAGTGAAGCCAATATCTTCTAGTTCTCCATTTTCTCCATACTGCTGATGGAGTAATTCTATGCAACCGCTGTCGTGCATTTCTATCTGCCAATGCTCTTTTCTGTTATCAATTAATATCACTTCACATTCCAAATACTCTTGATAATCGCGCTCAATATCGTAGGTATGGTGAGGCAGATTATCTATTAGATGTCGAATATCGTTAGCCAATGTTGAGTCCACGGCTGGACTCATTGGCCGTTCTAATGCTATGTTCATGGTTATGTCCTTAAGTAGTGATGTACTTTTGGGCCAGGGTTACTGTAGAGGTGCGAACTCTGCAATAGCCCGACTATATATCTATTTTGAGGTGAGTTATGGTTCATCAGAGCAACTAACTCTTTCTCCTCTCCCTATAGATACATAGTACCATAGCGGTCACAATTTAGCGACAGTATTTTTATATTTTTTCATAGCTATTCCTAAATTGTTGACCAAATCGGCATAATCTAATAGCTTTAAAACATAGGCCGTATTGGTATCTAAACCTGGCCATTTTTTGATAGATGTACCAGACAAACCTGTTACTTCCTCTAATTCAAGAATTGCTTTAGCTCTATATCCTCTTTGATTAGGATAAATACCATATTTTATTGGCATCCATTTTTGTAAATATTCTGAAGGTCTCATGTTAGTACCTAATTTGTTCTTTATTACGGCTTTGTTGCATGAAGGTGGCGATCGCAAAAATTACCCCTGTAGAGGAATGAACTAGAATTGTACTTTGTAACTTTCCGGCTTACAATCTTGAATCAGACGGTTG
>JAAUYF010061552.1_pt1 | contig 14573 bp, 17 predicted proteins | sample 7278051 | NCBI WGS metagenome assembly JAAUYF01 (sample SAMN14350202, study PRJNA611818) | marine sediment metagenome | isolation source: surface marine sediment (0.6m) | place: French Polynesia: Moorea | collected 2018-08 | reverse complement strand
GTGGTCGATCGAACACGGCCCCCGCGGCGGCGATGAAATCAACCTGATCCGCAAGGGCCGCAACTACGGCTGGCCCGAAGTCAGCCACGGCAAGGAATACTGGGGACCGCTGGCCGTCGGCGACGCTACCAGCAAGCCCGGCATGGAGGATCCGCGCAAGGTTTACATCCCGTCGATCGCGCCGGGCAGCCTGTTTCTCTACCGCGGCGACGCGTTCGAGTCCTGGAACGGCAATCTTTTTACCGGCGCGTTGAAACTGCGCCATATCAACCGGGTGACGCTTGACCCTGACGCCGCAACCGTGGCCGAAGAGCGCCTGCTCGAAGACCTCGGCGAGCGCATCCGCGCGCTGGTCCCGGGCCCGGACGGTTTGATTTATTTTTCCACCGACAGCGGCGGCATTTACCGCATCCGCCCCGACTCGTGATCAACCAGCTGCTCGAGGTAGCGGTGCAGTGTCCGTACTGCTGGGAAAAATTCACCCTGTTGGTCGATGCTTCGGTAGCGGACCAGGAATACGTCGAAGATTGCGAAATCTGCTGCCGCCCGATCGACTTCAGCATCAGCGTAAGCGAACAGGGCGATACCAGCATCGAGGCGCGCCTGCAGCATGAATAGGCCCGCCCGTTTCGCCGCGGCGCTAACCGCGCTGCTGCTTGGTGCGGAAGCCATTGCTGCGACTACCTGGATCGAACACGCATCGAAACCGGGACCCGACGTCAGCGCGCAGGGTGAATCCAGGTTCGATCAGCTATTCGCCGATAGCGGTGAATACCGCCTGCCCTACCCGTTCGACGATTTAATCGGGACGCTGGAAAAACAGGTCGATAACGGCAAGCGTTCGGGGGTACGCCAGGTATTCGTCCCCATGGGGCGGTCGCTGCAGCGTGACACCGCGGCACCCGATTACTTTCGCTATCCGCGCCGGGTTATCGCGCTCGAAGGCGAGCCGGTTGCCGCCGCCGGTACGCCCGGCAGGGTGCTCGAGTATCGCCTGTTCATCGCGCATCAGCCCGCGACCAACAGCCTCGAAATTATCAGCTACAACGATGCCGCCGGACGTTTCGAGTTTCAGGTGGTCGACGATTACGACGCACGGCGCAAGCCGCGGGTCAGGCCGGCCAACCGGGCGATGTGCCTGAGCTGCCATCAGAACGCGGCGCCGATCTTCGCGCGCACGCCGTGGAGCGAAACCAGTTTCAACGTCGAGGTATCGAAACGCCTGGTCGAGGCTTTGCCGCGGCGGTTTCGCTCGTTAATCGACGTGGTTACGCTCGATGCTGGCGTTATCGACGTACTGAGCGAGCGCGCCAACTACCTGGCCGCGGCGCAGTTGATCTGGCGCCGCGGCTGCGACAACGCCCGCTGCCGCGCGGCGATGCTGCGCGCCGTGCTGCAGTACCGGCTCAGTTCCGGTCTCAGTTTCGACTGGAGCGCGCCGGCCTTTCGCCGCGACTACGAAGCCCGGCTCGAGCAAAACTGGGCGGAGCGCTGGCCACGGGGGCTCAGCCTGGCCAACAGCCGGATTCCGGATCGTAACCCCTTTGCCGACGCGATCGATGCCGGCCTGGATCCGCTGCAGGCGCGGCCGCCGCACGCGACCTGGCTCGAGTCCGACCCGGTACTGGCGCGAGGCATCATTTTCCGGCTGGGCGGTTTTTTTACCCTCGCCGATATCCAGCGTCTCGACCGCTTTTTGATCGCGCAGGCCGCCGCCGGCGGCCTGGCGAACCGGACTTATCGGCTAAATTGCCGTCTCGCGCCGGGCACTGACGAACGCCGCCTCCTCTCCTGCGGCGAAAACGCGGTGCAGCAGCCCTACGCAGAGATCGAGATCGAGCACGGCGGGCACGCCTCGCCGGTGCTGCGCATCGCGCAGCTCAGGATGCCGCGGGGGCAAAACCTGTTGCAGCCGGATCTGCTCGAGTCACGGCCGCTCGAAAGCGGAATCGAGCTGATCCCGGGCTACTTGCCAAGCGGCCTGTCGCTGCGGCTGGCCAACGGCGACCGGGTAAAGTCACTGCTGCTGCAAACGGATGCAACCGCACCGGCAGCGGCCAGTCATCTGCAAATCGAAATCGTGTCGGATTTTGCCCTGGTCGACGCGGCGCTGGAAAATTTGATCGAGCGCCAGGCTGGCGGCATCGACAACGGCCTCGAAGCGGGTGTTTTCCGGCGGGCGCGGCTGCTGCCGGCCCTGGCACGACAACTCGGCATGCCCGCGCTCGACTGGCCGCTTACACCGGCGCCGGCGCCGGAGCCCCCGCGCGAGGGCACTTTCGAACCGGCGGGTGACCTCGCGCTGCTGCTGCCCTACTGCGGGTCCTGCCATGCCGATCCGGCGCGACATCCACCCGGTTTTCTGCATCCCGACGCGGGCTACGCCGTTTTGCGCCCGTGCGCGCCGCGCATGCTGGCGCGTCTGACCGCGTGGCAGCGGCCGCAGGCAACGGCGCTGGCGGCAATGCCGCCGCCGGCATCGATCGAAACCCCGGCCTGGGCGCAAAGCGAACACTACTGGAAACTCAGGTCCGCGCTCGAAAGCCTGATCGACGAATCCGCTGCGGGCACAGACCAGCAAAAACCGGACTATGCGCAACTGCCGGCATGCGAGGTTTACCCTAGCGAATAACGAAATCCGACGCGGCCGGCGCGGTATCGAGTTCGCGATACTCGATATCGCTGACGCGGGCGAAAGCCGGTCCCTGCTCGATCTTGCCGAGCACCCGCGCGACCGCCCGCGCCTCGCCGCTCACAAGGAATTCGACGCGGCCGTCGGCGAGGTTGCGCACGAAGCCGGACAGGCCCTCGGCGCGCGCGTGGCGCAGCACGAAATAGCGAAATCCCACTCCCTGCACGCGGCCGGAAACGGTACCCTCGACACTACGATTTTGCATCAGGCTGCGATCCGAGAAAGCGTTCGAGTTCGACCAGGATAGACTCCAGGCTGGCGGCGCTTATCCCGGTGAAAAACCGTCCGCCCGGGGCAACGCGCATAACCGGCCCCTCTGCGCAGCGGCCGAGGCATTCGCGCCTGACCACCGGCACGTCGAGACCGCGCGCGGCAATTTCACTCTCGATCCGTTCGATGTAATCGAGGTTGCCGCTGCCGACGCAGGAACGCTGCCCGCTGCCGAGGCGTTCATTGACACAAACGACAAGGCGTACCCGGCCCTGCATGTTTACTCGGGAACCAGCCGGGCCTCGATCGCGGCCCGCTCGGGGCCCCAGAACTCGGCCCAGCGGGCGAGCCGCTGCAGGCCCTCGCGCTGCTGCTGTTCGTCGCCGGCCTCGATGCCGAGGCGGTAATTCTCGACGCCCTCGATGAAGTAGCGCTGATAATTTTTACCCAGCCTGAGGTCGAGTTCATCGAGGAACTTGCGCTCGACCTGGAACGCGAGTTTCAGGCCCTCGTCGAGCATGGCCAGGGCCTCGGTTACCGCGCGCTGATCTTTCGCGCCCTGCAGCTGACGCCCGCCGGCATCGATTTGCTGCAGCGATTCGAGGAAAAAATACTTTTGCTGCTCGAAGTACTTGCGCTCCTGGTCCGACGAGCAGCCGAGCAGCACCAGCAGCAGCAGCCCGCTGAAACCGAGCCAGCGCCGCGCCGAGCTCATCGCTTGCCGGCGATACGCATACGCAGCGCGTTGAGCTTGATGAAACCTTCGGCGTCCTGCTGGTTATAGGCGCCCTCGTCGTCCTCGAAGGTGACGATGGCCTCGTCGAACAGGCTGTTGCTTGCCGACTTGCGCCCGGCCACGGCGATCGTGCCCTTGTACAGCTTCAGCCGCACCTCGCCGTTGACCGTGACCTGCGATGCGTCGATCATCTGCTGCAGCAGCCTGCGCTCCGGGCTCCACCAGTAACCGTTATAAATGAGGTGCGCGTATTTCGGCATCAGCTCGTCCTTCAGGTGCGCCACTTCGCGGTCCAGCGTGATCGATTCGATCGCGCGGTGCGCCTTCAGCATGATGCTGCCGCCGGGGGTATCGTAACAGCCGCGCGATTTCATGCCGACGTAGCGGTTTTCGACGATGTCGAGGCGGCCGACGCCGTTGGCGCCGCCGATTTCGTTGAGGCGGGTCAGTACCTGCGCCGGGCTCATGCGTTCGCCGTCGATGGCAACGATATCGCCCCGTTCGAAGCCGAGCTCGATATAGGTGGGCTTGTCGGGCGCCTGCTCCGGCGACACCGAGCGCAGCCACATTTCGTCGTTGGGTTCGAACCAGGGGTCCTCGAGTTCGCCGCCCTCGTAAGAGGTATGCAGCAGGTTGGCGTCCATCGAATACGGCGATCCGCCGCCCTTTTTCTTTTCGATTTCGATACCGTGGGTTTCGGCATAGGCGAGCAGGCTCTCGCGCGAATTCAGGTCCCATTCGCGCCACGGCGCGATTACGCGGATATCGGGATTGAGCGCATAGGCGCCGAGCTCGAAGCGCACCTGGTCGTTGCCCTTGCCGGTGGCGCCGTGCGATACCGCGTCGGCACCGGTTTCGGCGGCGATTTCGATCAGGCGCTTGGCGATCAGCGGGCGCGCGATCGACGTGCCGAGCAGGTATTCGCCCTCGTAAACGGTATTGGCGCGGAACATCGGGTAGACGAAATCGCGCACGAATTCTTCCTGCAGGTCCTCGATGTATATTTCCCTGACGCCGTATTTTTCGGCCTTGATGCGCGCCGGCTCGAGCTCTTCGCCCTGGCCTATATCGGCGGTGAAAGTCACGACTTCGCAATCGTATTCATCCTCCAGCCATTTCAGAATAACCGAAGTATCGAGGCCGCCCGAATAGGCGAGAACCACTTTGTTTACCGCTGATTTGGTCATATTGATCCTGTTTCGAATTATCCGGACCGGGCCGGGCTGAAAAAGGTGCGTATTGTCTGTAGAAATCGCGAAAAAATCCAGTACCCGGGTATAATAGCGCCAACCACAGGAGGAGCCAGAAATGTCCGATTCCGCTTTCAGGGTGCACGCATTGGAGCTGGGGCCGATGGAAAACTTCGTCTACCTGGTCGAGGATTTGAACAGCCGCCGCTGCGCGGTGGTCGATCCGGCCTGGGAAGTCGACCAGATCCTGGCCAAGGCGGCCGCGCTCGACGTCGACATTACCGATATCCTGCTCACGCATAGCCATCACGATCACATCAACGGTATCGAGGAACTGCTCAACCACGCCAGCGCCGAGGTGCACCTGCTGAAACCGGAGTACGAATTCTGGCAGCACGAGCTGGAAAAACCCAGCCTGCACCACGGCGGCGACGAGCTGCAGCTCGGTGATACGGCGATCAAAATCCTGCACACGCCGGGACACACGCCGGGTTCGGCCTGTTACCAGCTCGGCAACGAGATCATTACCGGCGATACGCTGTTCGTTTTCGGCTGCGGCCGCTGCGACCTCTCCGGCGGCAGTCCCGAGGATATGTTCGTGACGCTGAAAAACATGAAGGAGCGCCTGCCGCAGGACATGCTGATTCACCCCGGGCACAATTACTCGGTCAAGTCGACCTGCACCCTGGGCGAGCAGGTCGACGGCAATCCATTCATGCATTACGAGGACGAGGATTCCTTCGTGCATTACCGCATGCACGTGCATGACAAAACCCGTGACGAGCCCTACGACGCGGTTACCAGACAACAGCTGAAAATCGCCAACCTGCTGTAACTGCAGGCAGCAGCGCGGCCGCGCTCAATCCAGGCTGCCGAAAACGCGTCGCAGTAAACGCGTCGCGCGCGCCCGCGGGTTGGCGCGGATATTGGCTTCTTCTTCGGCTATCAGTACGAATAGCCCGTCGATTGCGCGCTCGGTGGCGTAAGCGGCGAGATCCGGATCGACCTTGCTCACGAACGGCAGGCGATTATAGTTTTCGACGATTTCACCGTAGTACCGCGTGGCGCTGGTCTGGTCCAGCTTGTCGCTGATCACCGGTAAAAACCGGCGCCGCAGGTCCCGGCCCGTGCTGCGTCTCAGGTAGCGCGTGGCCGCATCGGGCGGCCCATTCAGAATCTCGAAGGCGTCGTTTATCGTCATCGACGTAATCGCCCTGATGAATATCGGCTTGGCCTCGGCCGCGGCGAGCTCGGCGCTGCGGTTGAGCTGGCGGATAAAGCGGTCCACTTCCTTGCCGAAGCCGGCCTTGCGCAGCGTTTGTTCGACCTTGCTGACGTCTGGCGGAAACTCGATCCGGAGACGGCTGTTGCCGAGGTAGCCGTCCTGCGCCGACGCAATCAGGGCGCCCTTCGAAATGCCGCGGGCAAGCGCATCCCGCAGCGCGGCGGCGACCTCCGCCTCGGTAAGCGGCGCCTGTTCGATACTGGCGCTTAAGCGCTCGTAGTTTTCGCGGATTTCCTTTTCCGAACAGCCCCAGAGCGCGGTAAACGCCAGCACAATCAATAACAGCCGCATGTTCAATCCCGAAGGTAAGCGATGATTTCACCCAGGCCGTCGACGCGAATGTCGGTAAACTCCGACCAGTCCTCGCTGTCCTCACGGGTATCGACATGGATCGTCACTACCCCGGCGCCCTTGCCGGCCTCGAGATCGTAGAGGTAATCACCGACCATCACCGTATCCTCGACCTCCGCCTGCCAGAATTCGAGCAGGTGCCTGATGCCGTCGGGCGACGGCTTGGGAATGCAGGCATCGCGATCGAGGATATGCTCGAGCGGAAAAAAATGGTCGATCGCGCAGGCCCTGAGGGTTTGCTCGACCACGGGCATCGTGTTGCGCGTCAGTATCGCCAGCTGGCAGCCGTTGGCGTGCAGAATCTGCAGCAGCTCTTCGGCACCCTCCATCACCGAAGCCTTGCCGGCATAATAAAACTCGAGTTCGTTCAGCGTTTCCCACAGCGGCGCCGCCTCGGCCTCGGGCATCGCGTGCAGGGCCTCGAGGATCGGGGTTTGCGGCGCCAGCCCCAGTTCGCGGCGCATGTGTTCGAAATCGTGGGCACTGACGGTAAGGGTACCGTCGAGATCGAATATCCAGTGATTACGGTTTTTCAGTATTTCTGCGGGGGGCATGCGACAAACGTTGGGGATTCAGGCAATTCGTTGTAGTATCGGCGACCCGAACCATATTTCAAGGACCAAGACATGACGATTCAGGTTGGCGACAAACTACCTTCAATCGACCTGCAATACAAGACCGGCGATCAGGTGCAAACGATAAATTCGGACGAACTTTTTGCCGGCAAAAAAGTGGTGCTGTTCGCGCTGCCGGGGGCGTTCACCCCGACCTGTTCCTCGGCCCATGTGCCCGGTTACCTGGTCCATTCGGACAAATTTTTTGCCAGGGGCGTGGATTCAATTATTTGCCTGTCGGTCAACGATGCCTTTGTCATGGAAGCCTGGGGCAAAGACCAGAACGTCGAGGACAAGATCATGATGATCGCCGACGGCAGCGCCGCGTTCAGCAAGGCCGTCGGACTCGAGGTCGACCTCAGCGCCGGCGGCATGGGCGTACGTTCGCAGCGCTACGCGATGGTGGTCAACGATGGCGTGGTCGAGCTGCTCAACGTCGAGGCACCGCGCGAGTTCAAGGTCAGCGACGCCGAGACCATACTCGACAGCCTGTAAGGTAACGCATCATGCCAGAGCCCAGGGCTCCATCCGATTTCGTCGACGCCGCCTACAACATCGAAGACGAGGCCGGCATGGTCGAGTTTTACCGCAAGTGGGCCGAGGATTACGACCACCAGATGCTCGATGTGCTCGGCTACGAGTCTCCGACCAAAATCGCGACACAGCTGGTTCAGTACCTGACCGATACCGACAGCAGCGTATTCGATATCGGCTGCGGCACCGGCCTGACCTGCGTTTATCTCGCCGAGCGGGGCTATCAAAACCTGGACGGTATCGACCTGTCGCCGGACATGGTGCGGGTAGCCGGTCAGCGCGGCATTTACCGCGAATTGCTTGTCGGCGACATCAACCAGGCGCTCGAGCGCGACGACGCCAGTTACGACGCGGCGATCAGCTCCGGCACCTTTACCCACGGCCACGTCGGTCCCGAACCGCTGGACGAAATATTCAGAATCCTGAAACCAGGGGGTTATCTCGCCTGCACCGTGCATCAGGACCTGTGGGAGTCGATGGGTTTCAGGGACAGGTTTGGCGCGCTGGTCGACGCCGGTACCGCCGTTTGCCTGCAGCAGCAGCTCGACAGCTACTACCGCAACGGCCCTGACGAGGGCTGGTTTTGTCTTTATCAGAAACCGCGCTGACTGGCGTCCTCGACGCGGACGAAATGTTCGAGCATCGTGGTCAGGTAACTGCCGGCCGGTAAACACACCTCGAGACTCAGGATTTTCTTCGCCGCGTCGTAGTCGAACTCGAGATCCTCTACCGCAACGCGCAGTGCGCGCATCTGCAGCCTGGCCTCGAAGCGATCGAGACAGGCCGTGATTTCTTCGTGCGCGGCGAATACTTTATCCTCGATGTCACGCGGGCGGCCGCCAAGGCGGCTGTCGCCGCTGCCGTACAGGCTCGCGCAACTGCTGATATCGAGTTCGTGGTAACGCTGGCGCAGCGATGCATCCACCGCCGCGGTGAATATCGAGTGGCTGCCGCGCAGCATGAATACGTCACCGTCGAGCGGCTCGCGCCAGATCCCGTCGGCGATGCGGCAGGCGAGAACCTGGTTGAAGAGGTGTGAGCGTAACGCCGACAGCAGCATGCCGCGCCGCTGCCGCTTGAGGCGCTTCGACCGCAGCTGCTGCAGGGCCTGCCCGACATTGTCCCCCGCGCGGCCGAAACGCTGCTCACCGAAATAATTCGCCATGCCGCTCGCCGCGATTTCATCCAGCTGCCGAAGGCTGCCGTCGGGAAAGCGGTCGAGATCGCGAATGACGATGCGAAAACGGTTGGCGTGGTGACTGCCCCGGCGCAGCTTGCGCTGATGACGCGCGGCGCGCAAAACCCGATAACCCTCGCCCCCGGCTTCCGGCTTTCGCGCGCCGCCGGGCAGATGCAGGCTGAACCATTGCGTGCTCAGCGCATGCTTGTCCTTGAGCCCGCTAAAACCGATCGCTGCCGGGGCGATCGCGTAGTCGCGCGCGATTCGCTGCAGCAGTTCGAAGGTACCCAGGCCCGTTTTCTCGATTTGCAGGAACAGGTGCTCGCCGTCACCCGACGGTTCGAAGCCGAGCTCCTCGAAAACGACGAAGTCCTGCGGACAGTTTTTGATCGATCCCCGCGCCGCGGCCGCGCCGTAGGGGTAAACCGGGTCGAGGCTGTTCAACGCGGCGCTTTCTCGGCGACGCGGTTTCTGAGGTAATTGATTCGGGCAGCGCCGGCGGCGACGCCGCGGCCCGCCTGCGCCAGCGGCAGCGCCAGCCTGAGCAACGCGGCCGCGTCCGGCAGCAGGTCGAAGTGAACCTCGAAGCCAACGCGGCTGCGCAACTCGTCGAACCAGCCGTGGCCGATACCGCAATCGGCCGCATCGTCGACGCCGAAGCCGTCGATCCCGCTGATGTGCTCGACGCCGACCAGTTGCGCGACCCCCTGCTCGGCGCGGTACAGGGCCCAGTAAATTTCGTTCATGCGCGCATCCAGCGCGACCAGCGGACAGCTGCAGCCGGTGCGCTCGATGCCGACCTGCGCCAGCACCGCCAGGGTCGAAACCGGCAGCAGCGGGATACCGAGTCCAACGGCAATCCCCTGGGCCTGCGCCGCGGCAATCCGGATACCGGTGAACGCGCCCGGACCGTTGGCAAAGGCGCAATGGGTCAGCTCGTGCCGCTCCAGCCCGGCGGCTTCGAGCAGCCGCGATATCATTTGCGGCAGCAGGCGATTATGCTGGCGCGGCTCGACCGCGAATTCGGCGAACAGCTCGCCGTCGGCGCGCTGCAGCGCCGCCGAACAGGCTTCAGTCGAAGTATCCAGCGCAAGAATATTCACGCCGTTATGATAATGAGCGCGGATGCCACTGGCCAGACAAATCCTCACCGGCGGAGCCGTTTTTGCCAGGGCCCTGCCAATACAGGCCCTGATGCTTGAAAATACTGGTTCGTTTGATGTCGACGCCGGCGACGTGAATTTTATCGGCGATAGAAACCGTCTCCGCCCCGGATTCAATCATATCGCCGAGGCTGGCCCGGTTCGGTTAGCTGGCAATCCCTCTTTTACTGTTCTTGACGAAATCCACGAACTGGGAAACCTCCGGGTATTTTTCACACAAAGGCTTCAGTTTTTCGATCGCATCCTGTTTCGATCCTCTGGATTTCAATAGTTCGCGGAAAGAATTATGCAGGGCCCGGATCAGTTCAGGATCGAATCCACGCCGGCGCAGACCCTCCTTATTAATACCGACAACCCTGGCGCGGTTGCCGGCGGCGGCGGAGAACGGCGGGATATCCTGGGTGATGACCGATCCCAGCCCGCAAAAGGCGCCGGTGCCGATCCGGGTAAACTGGTGCACCGAGGTAAAGCCGCCGAGAATAGCGTAATCGCCTACCTCGATATGGCCCGACAGGGAGGCCGCGTTGGCAAAAATCGTATGGTTGCCGACGATACAATCATGGGCAATATGACTATAGGCCAGGAACAGGTTGTCGCTGCCGATAACGGTCTTGCCGCCGCCTTCATCGGTGCCCCGGTTCATGGTGACGTATTCGCGGATGACGTTACGCTCGCCGAGCTCGAGCCAGCTGCGCTCGCCGCGGTATTTTTTATCCTGCGGATCGTCGCCGATCGAGGCGAACTGGTAAATGCGGTTATCCCGGCCGATACGGCTGGGTCCCATGATGACTACATGCGGGCCGATCACGCAGCCGGCGCCGATCTCGACGTCGGCGCCGATAACGCTGTAGGGGCCAATCTCGACGTCATCGGCGATTTTCGCGCTGGCGTCGACGATGGCGCTGGCATGGATCATAACTCGCGCTCCTGCGCGGAACACATCATTTCGGCCTCGGCAACGAGTTCGCCGTCGACCAGTGCGCGGCATGCGTAAATTCCGATTCCGCGCATGTTGCGTTTCAGGCTGATCTCGAGGCGCAGCTGATCACCGGGCAGCACCTGTCCGCGGAAACGCGACTTGTCGATACCGACCAGCAGGTATAGCTTGGATTTGTGCGCCTCGCCCATCTCGGTGAAAGCGAGCAGGCCGGTGGCCTGGGCCATCGCCTCCAGAATCAGGACGCCGGGCATAATCGGCTGCCCCGGAAAATGCCCCCCGAAAAACGGTTCGTTGATGCTGACGTTTTTTAGCGCCGACAGGCTTTTACCCTGTTCCAGCTCGAGCACCCGGTCGATGAGCAGAAACGGATACCTGTGCGGCAACAGCTCCATCACTTTTTTTATGTCAAGTTCCACAACGGTCCTCTGGTCAGTTAAACATGAATATCAGGATTTCGATTTTTCCAGCCTGGCAAGGCTTCGCGCGATTTTGTCGAGCGATTTGTAGCGCACGTTGTTGCGGTGCCAGAGACTGTTTTCCATTAGCGGCGTTCCCGAGGAGTAAACCCCGGGTTCTTTGATATCACCGGTTACCAGCGACATCGCGGTTACGGTTACGTGGTCGGCGACGCTGAGATGGCCGAGTATGCCCACGCCGCCGGAGATTTTACAGTAGCGTCCGATTCGCGCGCTACCCGCAATGCCGACGCAGGCGGCGATTGCGGTATGCGCGCCGATGCGCACGTTGTGCACAACCTGGATCTGGTTATCCAGCTTGCAGCCCTGCTCGATGACGGTATCGTCCAGCGCGCCGCGATCGACGGTGGTATTGGCGCCGATTTCGACATCGTCTTCGATGACGACCCCGCCGAGCTGGGGGATCTTGCGCCAGCGATCCTGCTGCATGACCAGACCGAAGCCGTCGGCGCCGATCACCGCACCCGAATGCAGAATACAGCGGTCGCCGATGACCACTCCGCGGCCCAGGGTAACGCGAGAATGCAGCAGACAGGAGTCCCCGACACGGCAAGCCTGTTCGAGGACGGAGCCCGCACCGATGGTGCTGTCCGGACCGACCTCGACCTGGTCGCCGATGATTGCCAGCGCGCCGACGCTGACCCCGTCGCCGAGCCGGGCGCTGGTGGCGATTTGAGCCGACGGATGGATTCCGGCAACCGGTTCGGCAGGCGCGAGATCCAGCAGGTGAATGGCTTCGACGAAACTGTGCTGCGGATTATCCGAAATCAGCACGGAGCGGTTATCGACGCTGTCGGCAAGATCGGGTGGCAGAATTACCGCGGCGCAGCTGCTGGACTCGAGTACAGGCAGCAACCTTTTGTGCTGGATGAAGCACAGGTCGGATACCGCGGCCGACTCCAGCGAGGCGACACCCTCGATGATATGCTCCGCGTCGCCCCTGAACTCCAGTTCGAGCGCCCGTGCCAGCTGCTGCAGACTGAGACTCATTTGATTCCGGGCGCTACAGGGGACACGACGCTGCCCGGGTTACTGCGTTTCTTCGCTGGATTCGGAAATTTGTTTCAGCATTTCGATGGTTTCGGCGGTAATATCGATTTTGTCGGATACATAGCTGACCCCCTCGGTCAGGATCAAATCGAACTGCCCCGCATCGCCCTGCATCTTGAGTACGTTGGAGATAACCTGCTGCAGTTCGCGAATTTCCTCGTTGCGCCGCAGATTCTGGTCTTCGCGAAACTCCTGTTCGAGAAACTTGAGCTGACTGACCTTGAGCCGAATCTCACGTTCGAGTTTGCGCCGCGCGGTCGAATCGAGCCGCGTATCGGTTTTCAGCTTGTCCTCGAGGTCCAGGATTTCCTGTCGCTGCTCCTTGAGCTGGGCCTCGCGCGGCTCGAACTCCGCCTTCAGGCGCTCTTCGACCTTGCGCGCCTGCGGCGCCTCTTTGAGAACGCGGGCGGTGTTGACAAAACCGATCTTGTAGCCTGGCTGCTGGGCGGCGGCGGGCTGCAGCAGCGCCAGCAGGAGCAGGACAAATAATGTGCTTGTAAGCTTGTTCAAAACCGTCTTCAAAATGCCGCCCCGAGTGCAAACTGGAATTCCCTGGTGTCGTCGCCGTCCTCGTCGTTCAGAGGAAAAGCGTAGCTGAACTCGATGGGGCCGACAAGCGAGAACCATTTAGCGGATACACCGACCGACTGCCTGAGTTCGCTAGATTCGAACGAATCGGCATCTTCGAACACGTTGCCGGCATCGAAGTATACCCCAACCCTGAAGGTTTCTGAACTGGCCAGCGCCTCCAGCGGGAACAGCACCTCGGTGGTAAAAATCGTCTGCAGGTTACCGCCCTCCGGGTCGCCTTCGCTGTCGAGCGGACCGAGGCTGTTGAAGTCGTAACCGCGAACCGAGCGCACGCCGCCCGCGGTAAACTTTTCGAAGATCGGCAAATCGTTGGTATCCCCGTAGCCGTCACCGTATCCGAGACGTCCCTTGAACTGCAGCGTGAAAAGATCGCTGAGGGCGTAAGCGGTCTGGTGGCGGTACCGGGCCCGGTAGTAATCGAGATCGCCGCCGTGAATTTCCAGCCTGATGCTGTTGAGATGCCCCGAATCGGCGAAGACGCGTCGGTTGCGCGTATCCTTGGACAGGCTTACGCCGGTAAACACCGTATCGTATTCGTCCCCGTCGATTTCCGAATTGGGCGTCGATTCGTCGAACTCGTCGCTATTGTCGCGGACAAAGTCGAACACTTCCTGCGAGGACGAACTCGTGGTCTCGAGTTCGTTGCGCAGTACACCGATCTCGAGGCGCAGACGGTTGAACTCGGACAGCGGAATTCCGTAGTTTATCGAGGCCTCGATGCGATCGATCAGATAGTTACTGGTGTTGTTCTCCGATGCGTCGGTTTCGGTCAGGCTGAAATTGAACCCGCGGCTGATCCCGTCCGGCGTGTAATAGGGATTGTCGTAACTGAAACCATAACGTCTCGACGCGGAGGAATTGTCGAAAGTCAGCGAGATCGAGTTGCCGGTGCCGAATATATTCTCATGGGTGAAACCGATATTGGCCACTACGCCCTGCACCTGCGAATAACCGAGGCCGAGCTGCAGGTTACCGGAAAAACGTTCGGTGACGGTGACTTCGACATCGACCTGGTCGTCGGTATCGGCTATCCGCTGCAGGCGCAAATCGATGGTTGCGATGTAATTCAGGCGCTGCAGGCGTACGCGCGATCGATCCATTTTGGAACGCTGGTACATTTCACCCTCGAACTGGCGCATTTCGCGGCGCAGCACTTCGTCACGGGTTTTCTGGTTGCCGCGGAAATTGATATAGCGGATACGCATTTTCTTGCCAGGAACCAGCAGGAAACGCAGGCCCACGGTTTTGTCTTCGTCGTTGAGCTGTCTCGCCACGCGTACCTCGGCAAAGGCGTACCCGTCCTCGCCGAGGCGTTTTTGCATTGCGCTGACGACCCGGTTGACTTCCTTCAACGAGAAAATATCGCCTTCGCGCAGGGTGACCAGCGCCCGCAGCTCGATTTCGCTAACCACCATTTCGCCGCCGATGCTGATCTCGCCGAGCCGGTACTGTTCGCCTTCGCTGACGTTGACCGTGATATTGATATCCTTGCGATCGGGGCTGATCGTGACCTGCTGCGATTCCACCTCGAACTGGATGTAACCTCGATCGAGATAATAGG
>JAAUYF010054388.1_pt1 | contig 14879 bp, 19 predicted proteins | sample 7278051 | NCBI WGS metagenome assembly JAAUYF01 (sample SAMN14350202, study PRJNA611818) | marine sediment metagenome | isolation source: surface marine sediment (0.6m) | place: French Polynesia: Moorea | collected 2018-08 | reverse complement strand
GATATTGTCGCTGATCAGGTAGCGCGGCCGAATATCGATCGATTCAATCGCCTGGTATTCGAGGCGATGGGGGATCAATTCCGGGCGGGCGCCAGGGTTGCCGAATTGGACACGGGCACGGTGGCGGCGATGCGCGAGCAATCGGGCGCCTTGCTCGATGAAATCAAGTTAGACGCCGGCATGGTCAATCGAGGCTTGTTCGATATGGATGCGATCAAGGCGGCGCGTGATTCGTATCAGGGGAATTTTGCAAGCCTGGCGAAAACCGATCCGGCAGTGCGGCGCATGGATAATATTGTTGATCAGATCGAAGCTAAGCCGGCGATGTCGGCGGATGAATTGATCACATTGCGCAGTGATGTCCGCGAGTTGCAATTGAAAAAGGACGGCGGCGAAGCGCGGGCGCTGTCTAATATCGTTGCTGAATTGGATAAGGCGCTTGAAGCCGCGCTCGAAGCCAATCCGAATAGCCGCTTTACCATTCGCGATTACAATACGGCCAATGCGCGCTTTCGCCTGGCGCGCGCGCTTGATGCGCCGGGCGTAATTGGCAAAGATGGCAAGATCAGCGTTGCGAGTCTTGCGAATCGGATGAAGCAATATTTCAAATCGGAATATGGTGCTAATGATCGCTTTGGCACGTTCGACGCGGAGAAGATGGGCGACGCTGGGCCGACGATGTCGCGGCTTTTCGACGTGACTAAAGCGATGAATCGATTCCCTCGGTATCTTAGCGATAGCGGCACGTCGCAGCGTTTGAGCCTTAGTGGTATTTTAGATTCGACGACGGAAACGGCCACGGCGGCAATCACTCGGCTTGCGTTGCCGCGCTGGATCGCGCGCGCGCAGTTATCGCCGGATGAATTGCGCGGCATCATCGAGCAATTGGCGCAGGCCGATGAAACTTTCCGCGCTGGTAATTAGCCTGGCGCTGGTTGGGTGCACGAATATCTCGGTTATTGGTACCAGCAACAGTGTAATCTATGGGCCAGAGGTTCGGACCGGCGCCGATGATGTGTCGCAACCAGACAAAAAGGTGACGCAATCAGATAAAAAGAAATAAAAAGAACTACTATAATTATAAATGTGGCGACGTTGCCATGGGTAACAAAGGGTTAGAAATGAAACGATTAAAAGATGTGAGCTTGTGGGACATTGCATTGTGGCGTGTCTTGCTCGCGTTGCTCAAGCTTAGACTGCCCGGATTCATTCAATGGTTAATCATCGCCGGTATTGCCGGCGGTGTTTTCGGTGTCGGCGGCGCGTTATTCGTTGCCGGCTTTTATGTTGCTCTCGGCATTGCCGCGAGTTTTGAAAAACAAGCGGTTAGAAAAAGGCGATGAAAAAACTGGAATTACCGGCCAGGCCGCGACGCCTGGCCGGGCGCCCGATGATGATTTATGTATCGGCAGAGATGCGTAAATCGATCGAGGCAAAGGCGAATCGCGAGGACAAGAGCTTGTCGCAAGCGATTCGAGAATTAATTAACAAAGGGTTAGAAAATGAAAGTAAAGGTAACGATTGAATTCGATCCGGCGGATCGGCACGCGATCGCGCGAGAGGTTTACAAGCGTGCGAACCTGGCGAGTTATGCCGAGTGTCAGAACTGGATAGAGAACACGCTGGTCAACGCGCTTCGCGATATTTCCTTCAACCAAATGTATTGCGATGATGCGCAGATTGACGCCTTCGAGGCGCCTGGGAATGAGAGGAGATTTTAGATAATTCTAATTGGATGCGAGGAAAGTCAAACGGTTTGCGGCGCATTCAGGCGGGCAGGGTATCTAGCCTGGTCATGCGACCTTGTGCCAACGCGGGGTAATCCTGAATGGCATTTTGAGGGCGATATCAGAAAGGTGATACCCGCGTATACGTGGGACTTGATAATTTTGCACCCTGACTGTACTGCGATGGCGGTTAGCGGTAATCGATGGTATGGTGCGGGAATGCCGAGACATCAAGAGCGAATCGACGCATTGATATGGACGGTTGAATTGTGGGAAATTGCGAAACGGTTTAGCAATCATGTAGCGCTGGAAAACCCGGTTAGCGTGATATTCAAAAATCTGGATGCACCTGTGCAATATATCCAGCCGTGGCAATTCGGGCATGGCGAGACCAAAAAAACCGGGCTCGCATTACACAACCTTCCGCCACTAAAACCAACCAGGTTAGTTTGTGGTAGGGAGCAAAAAGTCTGGAAAATGGGTCCATCACCGACGAGAAAGCGGGACCGATCGAAGACTTATGACGGTATTGCGCAGGCAATTGTTGAACAATGGGGACCGTTAATCCATGAGCGACGCTGACACGGTTTATCAAATAGTTATCGTAATCCTGGCCGGTGTCTGGTTCGGTTGGGAATTGCGCGGTCTTTACGAATCAGACGACAACGAAAAGGGTTAGAAATGAATGGGATAATTAAATTTTTGGTGGCATTGATATTGCTGCCGTTTGCGATGGCCGCTTTGGCGGTTGTGGTTATGGCGTTTCAAGGTGGTGCATAATGGCGATTTATAAATGTTACTTGTCGGCGTTTCAAAAAGCGTATTTGCTAGACAAGATCGCCGACGATATAAAGGCGTTGCTTGAATGGGACGTTTCGGAGGGTGCAGAAGCCGACGAATTAACAGCCAGGCGCAATCTCGTCGAGTATAACCGGCTTGTCATGTTCAGCCATCAAATCGGCGAGCATTCGATCAAGTTGGACGAAATCGACGACGAGAGGTATACCGGATGAGTAACATACACGACATAAACGATTAGATCGGCTCGACAATCATAGCGACACTACGCCGCCGGCATTTTGCCGGCGGCACTTCATGCACGCAACCCGGCGGGAGATAGATTAACATGCCCGCGCGTGGATGCACTAAAACCGGGTCACAGTCGAAAGGGTAGTAAAGCACTGTGTGCTCGGGGTGTTGATGTTCGGCGACAGCTTCGCCGTTTTCCAGATCAACTAGAATCATCTTTTGAAATGATGTGCCAGGCATCGGGCACGCCTCGCGCATGATCGAGGCAAGTTTGCAATTACAGTTTAGGCGGTGATTCATCTATCGGCTTTTTATTACGCGGGCATTGATGCGGCTGCGTCGTTTCCAATTCCGCAAAATAAACGCGACCGCTATGCGACCGACGCCAGGTACACGAACGATAACAGCGTTTGCAAGGTGCATATCCGATTATTTTGTTATTGGCTGGCTTCGAAGGCATAAGTAAAAAGCGCCGGCGGTCAAATGGACTAAAACCGCCGGCGCCGGCGGCGATCGGCTGTGGGTTTCGCCTACTCGATCGAGGCGGGTTAGTACCTCGATCGCATAACCGGGAGAATAACGAAATTTTCGTGCGGGCGCAATAACCGCCCTTTCCTCGGTAAGGTAGCAGATATCCACAACCTGGCCGAGTAATCGGGACCCCTATCCTCATTCCTTCGCGCGGCTGCCGACAGTGCGCGGTATGGTCGTATCTAATGCAGCCGAACTTTTAGACGCTCTTTACTGGCAACCCCGAAGCGCCGGCGGTCGAATCTTAACGGCGTGCCTGGCCGACTTTCGAAGTTACCATAGAAACAAACAATGATCGATAGAGCCAGATTAAGTAAGCAATTGGTCCAGCTATATCAATGGTGCCAGATGCCTTGACGAATGGTGCCAGATTGGTTTAGGGTCTAAGGAATATCAATTTAAACGGTTATGTGTAATGCCAGGTCGCAAGCTAGGCGCCGCCAATCTTCGAACAATGGAATTTATCAAAGCGTACAACGAGCTTTTGGTGAAATACCCCGATCCGCTCGAAGTCTGTTTTCGTCTGTTGAAATCACGCAAGCAAACAATCCAGATTCAAGCCGCAACGCAATTGTTGCAATACCGCTATCCGAAGTTAGCTGCGGTAAAGCTTGAAGGCGAGCAACCCAAGCAAATGATGCTCGGTTGGGATGATGACCCGAGCATAATCGACGCGCCGCCGCCTCGCGAATTAATCGAACAAGTAGAGGCAATCAATAATGGAAAGTAACAGCGAGGAGAACTGGCAAATCTGCGCTAATTGTAAGCACGCCGAAAGCAAGAACGGTTATCAAGGATTGCATTATTGCCGATGTCCTGTGAATACAACAGTATTCCGAGACGGTCTACTTGTCGAATGGTCTGATTGCTGTGACAATTTCGAGCGACGAAACGACAACGCCGCTTAGGGTCAAGATTCCGTATAATCCGCGATGGTATCAGCGGGAAATGCACGCGAATCTTAAGCGGTTCAATGTCGTTTGTTGGCATCGACGCGCCGGCAAGACAGTAGCCGCGATCAACGAGTTGATCAAGCAATGCCTGACCGAGGCGCTACCTAATCCGCAGTGCCATTATGTCGCGCCAACATATAGCCAGGCAAAGCGCATCGCGTTCAAGTATCTCCGCGAGTTTACCAACACCATACCGGATACCGAGTACAACGAATCCGAGCTCAAGATACGGTTGCCGCATGGTGGCGAGATACAATTACTCGGTGCCGAGAAATACGACAGCCATCGAGGCATCTATTCGGACTATGCGATATTCGATGAGCCGGCATTGATGCCGCCTGGCGTCTTCGGTGAAGTATTCCGGCCGGCGCTGGCCGATCGCGAGGGCGGTGCGATCTGGATCGGCACGCCGGCGGGCAAGATGAACGAATTTTACCGGCGATGGTGCGAGAGTAAACAATTGGACGGCTGGTACAACGATACCCGCAAGATAACCGATACCGCCGCGTTGCCGATCGAAGAATTGAAAGCGATGCGCCGTGAGATGTCGGAAATGGAATGGCGGCAAGAAATGTTATGCGATTTCAGCGCCGGCGTGCGGGGTAGTTACTATCAGGATGAAATCGATTTTCTTGAGAAAGCCGGGCGAATCATGCCGGTTCCGCATGATCCGGCGTTGCCGGTTTACACATCCTGGGATTTAGGGCTGGATGATCAAACTGTAGTGATATATTGGCAACAAGGCGGCATCGAGTATCGCGCTATCGAGGCGACGTCATATCGAAACAAGGGTTTAGGCGATATCATCAAAGACGTGTTTAGCAGACCATATCAGTACGCCGAGCACTACGCGCCGCACGATATACGGCAACGCGATTATACCACTGCGCAATCGCGTATTGATTTCGCGGCCGGTTTGGGGTTAGACTTCACGCCAGCGCCGAGCCATACCGTCGAGGACGGCATTCAAGCGACGCGCTCGGGATTACGCAAGTGCGTTCTAGATCAATCCCTATGTTTCGAACTGATTGAAGCGCTTCGCATTTATCGCGCGGAGTATGATGACCGGAAAGGCGTATTTCGTAATAAACCTTTTCACGGTCCTGAATCAGACTGGGCGGATGCTGCACGAATCTTTTTTGTAACGCATCTGGAAAAGCGCCAGGGTTCTCTATTCGGAAACAAGCTCGATTACAGCAACGAAAACAGGGCAACGATCTAATGCTAAACGCCAGCGAAATAGCCAGCATCATCGAAACCGAAATCAACAGCGCCGACGGCGGCGAATCTTCACAATCAGCATCCGAGCGCGCACAAGCGCTAAACTACTTTTTCAACAAGCCACGCGGCGACGAGATCGAGGGTCGAAGCGCGGTTCAATCGTCCGATGTCAACGATATGATAGAAGCGTTGATGGCGCAAATGACGCCGATGCTTACAAAGGAAACGCTGATCAAGTTCGAAGCCGGCGGCGAAGTCGATGAAGCGGCGGCCGAAGAAGAAACCGAATTTGTGCGCTACCTGATCGGCGCCGCATCCGAGAACTATCTTGAAGTAACGAGCGCCATCAAAGACGCCTTATTGTTACGCCTGGGTTGGATTCGGGTCTATGTTGACCTGGAGGAAGGCCGCGAAACTTTCACGCGCTCGAATATCGCCGAGTTTCAGATACAGGCCGAAGTCGATAAAAGCGACAACGAGCAAACCATATCACCGATTACGGTTGAGGATAGCGCCGACGGCGCCGGCTTTGATGTTAGTTTCGAGCGATTGATACACAAGCGAACACTTCGAATCGAGTCGATCGCGCCCGAAAATATGATCTGGTCAAGCGGCCACGATCGACAAGACCTGGACCGCATTCGCTTTCTTGCCGAACGCAAATACATGACCAAAAGCGAGCTCCGCAAAGCAGGCTATTCGAAAAAGGTGGTCGATAGTCTTCGCACGGTTGGCGCTGATTTTAAAGAAGACGCGGCCGCCAGGCGCAAGCGCGATCAAGCGCACAATTTGACCGCCGGCGACAAGTCGCAAGAGTATGTCGAAACCTGGGAAGTGCACGCGCAGCTTGATATCGACGAAACCGGGCTCGCGCAATTGTGGCATGTGCACTACGCCGAAAAAGAGATCTTGATGAAAGAAAAAGTCGAATGGATACCATACGCGGTTGGCGGTCCCTTCCCTGTGCCACATCGCCTCGATGGCCAATCGATCTATGACAAGCTGAAACAAAATCAAGATATGTCTACGGGCATTTATCGGTTATTCATGGATAACGTTGCATTGATGAATCGTCCGCGATTGGTTTACAACCCGCGAATTACCGAAGAAAGCGACGTAATGACGGCGCGCCCTGGCGGCGGCATTCGATCGAAGCAACCCGGGGACGTGCAACAGCTTGTTACTAACGATATGGGTCAGCCGCTTATTCAAGCGATGCAATGGCTGGATCAAAAACGCACCGAGCGCGCCGGCGCCGCGCTTGATCTGGGTAGCGCTGATTTTCAGTTAGCCGGGCACAACATCGGCACAATGGGCGCCGAGCGCCAGATAAGTTTAAAAGAAATGCTTGCCGGTCATATGACGATGAATCTCGCGAATTCTCTATTCAAGCAAATGTTTTTGCTTGTGCATAAGACAGTGCGCGAGTACATGCCGGGACAGTTAAACGCGAAGATCAGCGGCAAATGGCTCGAAACGGATGCGAGTCAATGGCAAGAGCGCCGCAAAGTCATTGTCGCAACCGGGTTAACGCAAGGCGAGAAAAGCGCGCGCATTGGATCGCTTACGCAAGTAATTGCATTCGGACAACAGATGATCGAAGCCGGCGAAGATGGCGTTATGGCGGATCGGCCGGGCATCTACAACGCGATTATGGATTGGTGCCGCGCGGCCAATCTCTCGAATCCAGAGCAATACTTTGTTGATCCGCAATCGCAAGAAGCGCTACAAGCGCAAGAACAAAAAGCGCGCCAGGCGGAGCAACAACAACAGCTTATGCAACAGATGCAAGAGCAACAAACCGCTATTTTCCATTTGCAGCAACAACTCGAAAAGTACAAGCACGATACCGAGCTATTGCAAAAGTATCAGCAAAGCGCGCTCGATGCCGAAATCGAAGAAGCAAAGATAGTAGGCCAGGCAACAATCGACTTGCAGCGCGAGCAACAACGCACGCGCGAAGCTGGCGAAGTGCAAGCGCAAGCGACGGCGGCCGGCAATGCCTAACCTCGAAGACTATGGCCGCCTGGTTGATAGTGGCGTGATCGAGGAAACGCGCGCCGAGTTGCTACGCGAGTTATACGATCAATGGCGGTTCACTGAAACGGTAGAAGACCGCGAAAAAATATTTTTTCGAGCGATGGCAATAGATGACATCGCCGAAGCCATCATCGCGAGAGCGAAACAAAGACTAGAGGTAGTCTAAATGCAAGAGCAAGCAACAAGGGAAAGTACTTCGGCGATCGCTGATTTGTTAATCGGTAAAGCGGCCGAGTATCACGGCAAGTCGCCGCAATCCAGTAATGACGAAACCGACGAAGCGCAAGTCGCGCCTGAAACCGTCGAAACCGAAAACGCCGTAGACCGGCAACCCGATCCAGAGCAAGAGCAAGCCGCCGATGCGGATCAACCCGAGACCGAAGACGAAGAAGTAAGCTTAAAAGACCTGGCCGAAATGCTTGACGTGGACGTGAAAGATATTTACGGCGTCAAGCTTCCGTTAGGTAATGGCGAAACGGTTTCGCTCGGTCAATACAAAGACACCTACAAACGGTTGCAAAAATACGAGGCAGACGAGGAAGCTTTTCAGGAAAACCGGCGCAATCAGGAGAATCAGATACTTGTAGCGCGCCAGCAAGCCGAAAGCCTCATCGATATGTTGGTATCACAAGGCGCAATGACGCCGAAAAACCTCGAAGCGCTGGAAAACATGCAGCGCTCGCAATTGCAGCGCGAGAGCAAAGCAATACAGGCAGTGATTCCATCCTGGACCGATCCCGAAACCCGGCAGCGTGATTATGACGCGTTTGCAGAGCTAGGCGCCGAATACGGCTTTAGCGATGTCGAAATCCGTGCGATCGGCGATCACCGTATTTTAAAAATGCTGTATGACTTCAGCGCGGCAAGGCGCCATGCGAAGAAGCAAAACGGCAAGACTCCACCGAAGCAAATCGGCGGGCAATCGAAGCAACCGAAGAAAGTGTCGACCCTGGCGCAACGCAAACGCGATGCGCGAAAGCACGGCGGCGCTGTGAAACAACAGCTAATCGCCGACATGATTACTGGTAAGCAACCTTTGGAGTAATGACATATGTCAACATCTAATCTGGACGGCGCCGATCTGCGCGCCGTAGTCTTCGGCGGCACGATTCACGAAGACGTTTTAAAAGGTATCTACGACTTGTCGCCGGTTGATCGCGTTATGATCGACGCAATCGGCAGTGATTCGGTAGGTAACAAATCAACCTCCTGGATCGAGGACACGCTACGCGCATCGAACAAGGACAATGCGGTGGTTGACGGTTCGGCGAAGACGGCCGACGCATCGAGCAAGGGCACGAGGCTGCAAAACCTGACGCAAATCGCCGAAGAAACCGTCGCGGTTTCGGTATCGGCGCAAGAAGCGAACACGATCGATTACGCCAACGAGCTAGCCGGCCAGGTCGAAAAATCGATGAAACAGGTATGGAAAGATACCGAAGCGACAGTATGTTCGATTAATGGTTCCGTAGAAGATGACGGTAACACGGTTGCCGGAAAATGCGCGGGCCTCGAAGCCTGGCTTGAATCGCCGAACACCTCGCGCGGCGCGCTCGGCGCCGATGGCGGTTTCGGTACCACAACTCCGGGCATTGTAGACTCGGCGACGCCGGGCACGGCGCGCGCGCTCGACGAGTCGATTCTGAAAGATATTCTCCAGGCTATCTATGACGCCGGCGGCGATCCGACGATGACCTCGATGCGACCGGCGGTCAAGCGGCGGATGTCGGAATATTTCGTAAACCCAGGCGCGACGGGAAAAATTGTGCCGATGCAAGCCGAGCAAGGACAACAGCCCGATGGCCAGGTAGCCAAAGCCAATGTGGAAATATGGCAAACGGATTTCGGCATGATCGAGTTGCATATGAATCGATCACAAGTCGATACCGCCGCCAATGCATCAACGCTACTGATTTTCGACCCGGAATATCTGCGGATGGGTTATCTTTACGGGATGCGCGGCACGCCGCAGGGCGTTAACGGTTTGAGCAATGAAACGCAAATTCACCATGAATTTACGCTCAAGGTTTTGAACCGCAATACGCACGGCGCCTTCGCCGATATCGATCACACTGCGGCAATGATTGCCTAAGCACAACCAACCAATGGCGCCATGGATGGCGCCCACGTTTTGGGGGAAAGATGGTAAGTAAAAAGAAATCAGCAAGGCGCAAGCCGGCAAGGGTAGAAGCCGAAGTCGCGATCGACAACGCATCGCCGGGCAAGGTTGCTGTGATGAATGTATCGGCGCGTAACGTATTCACAGAATACCAGTGCTTGAAGCCTGGCGAGATTGGTGAATGTTCGCCGGAAGTCGCCGATAGACTAGTAGCAAAAGGATTGGCCGAGACAATCTAATGAGTCACATAACCGACAGCAAAATAGCAACCTTTGCCAATCGAAATAATGCGATGGAATTCCTGAAGGAATTGCGGCGCAACCCTGAAGCGTTGCGCAATACCCAGGACGGGCGCTTGACGTTGTCGATACCGCCGGCGGATTTCGAGATACTAAAGGCGAAGTATCCCGTAATCCGAACCGGCGCCAGTTATGAGAGAAAACGCTTTTGGGCGTGGTTCCTTAAACAATCCGAATCTTTACCGTATCGGGTACGCGCATGAATTACGGGCAATTAAAAACCCTGGTTGAGTTTTATATACACAGAAACGATTTAGCAGCGCTGTGGGATTCGTTCACTGAACAAGCGCGCGAGCGTATCGGCAAAGATGCGCGATTACTTGCGATGGAATCGAAAGCGGTGATCACGTTGACCGACAAAGCTGGCGCCTTGCCGGCGGATTTTGCGGAGGCGCGTAGCGTGATGCAAGCGGCGACGTTCGGAAAAGAAGCCTTGCAATATCTCGACCGCCAGGCATTCGAAAACCGTGCGCGCACGTTTTCGAGCGGATTCAGTGCCTATACGATCGACGGCTTGACCATAGAGGCGGGCAAGGCCGCCGACATCGATTTGTATTACTACGCGAAGCCGGCGGCGCTGGTGGCCGATGGCGACACAAATACAGTTTTAACCGCATATCCGAATCTATACGTTTTTGCAGTGTTAATGTATGCGCATAATGCGGTTCAGGATTACGAATCAGAGCAAGTCGCGACCGATCGTTACCTGTCAGAATTAACAGCGGCGAATGATGCCGACGAAATGGCGCGCCGTTCCGGCGATGCGCCGACCATGATCGCGAGGTGAAAACATGGGTTTAGAAACCGGCACAAGAATCGAAGACCTGGTCGCGAGCAATCCCCTCGGGACCGATCCCAAGGCTCAAGGCGACGATCACCTTAGACTTCTCAAGGCTTGTGTGCAAGGGTCGCTTCCGGCGCTCGGGCCGAATGCGGTCACGGCGTCGGCGATCGAGTTAAACCGGCTGACCGGCGCAAAGGATGTGCTGATTCAATCGGTGCGGGTGAACGAGCCGAACTATCTGACCGACGCGGGTCCGAATAGTTATATCTTGAATGACGTCGCGCCGCTGATTACCCAGGGAATGCAGGCGGTCGCCGGGTCGATTACGCCGACAGTTATCGGCTCGAAAATCCGTGTAACCGCGCAAGCGTTATATACCGACGGGAGCACTAACACGCGTCTTGCTGCCGCGATTCACAAGGATGCGATTGTCGACGCGGTTGCGTCGGGTCTTGGCGCGGGGAAAGATAACACGGGGCAAGCGTTCACCACAGTTCTGCTCACGCATGAGGAAAACAGCGTTTCTCTCGATCCGATTAATTTTCAGCTTCGGGTTGGGTCGTTCACGGGTGCGGCGGTTTTCGTCAACGGCACACAAGGGCGGATTTTCGGGGGGACAGTGGCGCAAACCTTTATATTGCTTGAGGAATTCGCGCAATGAAAAACCGGCCGCGCAATTTAAACGTAGATTATTATATTCTGGCAAAATGACCGGCCGGCGTATCCAGACATTAAAAATCAACCCGCGCGGGGTCAATCAAGACATTCCGCCGGGTCAGCTTGACCCGAATTTATATAGTTCGGTATTAAATGCCGAATCATTCGATATTGGTATGCAACGCGCGCGCGGCATTGCGTCCGCTTATCCTGGCGTGTTGTTTGCGCCCGAGCATCTCGCGTATAACAAGGATTCGAATCTGTTTTACTGGTTGTATGCCGCCGGCGCCGGCATTGGCGTAACCGATGGCGCTGCGCACTTCGATGTAACGCCGACGCCGGCGCCTAGCTCGATATGGCCGACGGTATGGACCGAAGCCTTTTTAAATACGCTGATCGCGATCAACAATCAGGTTGATCCGCCGTGGTACTGGAATGGCGATACTGCGTCGCCATTGTTGCCGTTGCCAGGATGGCCGGCCGGTCGTACGTGCAACGCGCTGCGCGCCTACAAAAACAATTTGCTCGCGCTCGGTACCTATGGCGCCGGCGGCGATTTCATCGATCAAATTCTTTGGAGTCAAAGCGCGGCGCCGGGCCAGGTTCCGCAAGATTGGACCCCATTGCCGACAAATGACGCCGGCGACAACGTGTTAGCTGATACGATCGGCGCCTTGCTCGATGGGCAAGCGTTTCGAGATTCAATGATGTTGTTTAAGGAGCATTCCACCTATTTGATGAATTTTATCGGCGGGAATTTCGTTTTTAATTTCCGCCAATTGTTCACAACGAGCGGCATCCTGGCGCCGAATTGTGCCGCCGAGTATCTCGGCAACGTTATAATATTGACCGATGGCGATTTAATTCGAACCGATGGCGTTGCCGCGCAATCCTTGATCGATAAGCGTATGCGGTCGTTTATCTTCAACAACATCGACAGCGACAATTATCAGCTTGCGTTTATGGTTTCGTACCATACAGACAATCAAGTATGGTGCTGTTTTCCTGAAGTCGGCGAGAGTGAATGTACTTTAGCGCTTGTGTGGGATGCGACCGACGATAGTTTCGGCATTCGCGAGTTATCGCCTAAAACATCACACATAGCACGCGGCCAGGTAGGCAATGTTACCGGGATTATTGATTGGGATGGCGACGCGCAAGCCTGGGATGCGGACGCGACAAACTGGAATAGCGCGCTATTCAACCCGACGGAGGACAGTCTACTACAAGCCGATCGGATCAATACCAAGCTTTACGCGATCAACGAAGGGCAAACTTTTGCCGGCCAGGTAATACAATCGCGTTTAGAGCGCGTCGCGCTCGATTTCGGCGACGCCGAGCTCGTGAAGCTTGTAAAGTCGATAATATTGCGCCTGTCGGCGCCGGCCGGCACGGTGTTTACGATCAGGCTCGGATCGAGCGATGCGCCGTCCGATCCAGTGAATTGGTCGTCGCCGGTAACGTTCACGAGCGGCGTTGATGATCCGCGTATCGATGTTTTCGCACAAGGGCGTTATATCGCCTATTCGATCGAAAATGAGCAAGACGTTTTACCGTGGTATGTATGGGGTATTGATTTCGAATATGACTGGCAAGGGCGTTTTTAATGTCGGTATTTACTCGAGTAGGTAATACGGATTTTTTAACCAAGCCAGGCCACGCGGTATATGGTGGCGATGGCGAAGTGCGGCCGATGTCGCCGAGTTCGAGTTTCGATATATTTCCGGTGGTGCCATATGAGCCGGGCGTGCCGCCGGAAAATTGGCAAGATGCGCGACAATGGCTTGATGATGAATTACAACGCCTGGCGGCGGTATTGCGCAACAAGTTGCAAGATCGCGGCGCGTGGATACTTTACGGCGATGCAACCAGCGTGCCGATGAATACAACGCCGTCATTGATTAGCGGTTATGAGTTTTCCGGTTTTTGGGGTGGCGGCCAGCCGAGCCAGGTTGACCCGGTTGCCGGTACGATTATGATACCCGATCCGGGTATTTACAGACTGACCGCGATGGTTACGGGTAACGCATCGACGCCAGTGCAAAATGAGATTGCCGCGCTCGATGTCGATATAGATGGCGTGCCGGCCGCTATTGCCGGATGGGAAAAGGCGAGCCAGAAAAACGCGCCGCTTGCCTTTAGCGGCGGCGCGACGCGCGCATTTAACGGCGGCGAAGTGATTTCTTTATATATCGAGGCAACCGCGAATTTTGGCACGTTCGATTTTGTTTCGACATCGTTCGAGGTCGAAAAGCTTGTGGACGTGCCGACGTGAATCAGGCGGCGCTCGATATCGAGGCGCGATATCATTACCGTTTCGCGCTAGTGGAAGCCGAAAGCGTGCTCGGTGTTTGGGATGAGGTAGAGCCGATTGTGCGGCGCGCGCTCGATCACGATTATGACGGCATGACCACAAATCAGGTATTGGCGCGAATTTTGTTAGGCGATTTATCGCTGTTGATTGTCACGCTACAAGGCGAGATAATCGCGGTAATGACATTCGAGGAAGTATCGCGCCACGAAAAGATTTTGCATTGCATGACTTTTAGTGGTGACAAGATGGCGGATTGGGTAGAGGGTTTTATGGAAATATGGAAGCGGATCGGCAAGGCGCATGGATGCCGCTATTTGTCGATCAAAGGGCGCAAGGGATGGGAAAGATATGCGGCGAAGAAATTCGGATTCAAGCACGCGTATACACAAATGTTTTTAGACATCGAGGATTAGCCGATGGGCGGATCGAAACGCAGTAGTAGTGAAAGACAATCGGGCCGAAACCGCACATTCATCGATCCGATGCAAGCGCCTTTTTTGCAGGAGCTTTACAGTCGCGGTCTTAGCCTGGCGGATGCTCAAATGGGCGGCGGGCAGTTTCAAGCCGGCGTTATCGATCCGGCGATGCAAGCTTTCGGCGATATTCTCGGGCCGTATCAACAAACGCCAGGCTTAACCGGGCAGATCGAGCAAGGGCAGGAATTGATCAATCGCAATTTGACCGAGAATATTTTGCCCGAGTTGACATCGAGCGCGATCGGCGCCGGCCAGCTAGGCGGGAGTCGCGGCGGGATTGCGGCGGGCATTGCGGGCCGCGCGGCCGTAGAGCAACAAAGCGACCTGGCGCAAAATCTGTTATTCAATGATTACAATCAATGGCAACAAAACCGCCTGGCCGGGTTGGGTATGGCGCCGATGCTCGGTAATCTCCAATTTCAACCTTTGCAAAATCTTGCCGGTTTGATCGGGCGCCCGACAACATTGGCGGAGGGATCGACGCGCGGGCGGGGTAGTTCACGCGGCAAGTCGCTCGGATTTATTTAGGGGACAGGTTATGGCTTTCGGTTTGGGTTTACTCGGTACACTCGCGCTCGGCCGGTATGGTCTGGATCAGTATGACGCGCGGCGCGAGCAACAGCGAAATGAGATATTGCAACAGGGGATACAAAGCGCGCTCGGCCAGGCGCCGTCGCTCGATGCGTCGCAATTCGGAAGCGGACAACTCGAATCAATGGACCCGGGTTC
>JAAUYF010105464.1_pt1 | contig 14989 bp, 15 predicted proteins | sample 7278051 | NCBI WGS metagenome assembly JAAUYF01 (sample SAMN14350202, study PRJNA611818) | marine sediment metagenome | isolation source: surface marine sediment (0.6m) | place: French Polynesia: Moorea | collected 2018-08 | reverse complement strand
TGCGGCTCGGCATCGTGCTGCTGGGCATTCGCCTGAGCCTCGGCGAGGTCGGGGCCATTGGCCTGCAGAGCCTGCCGATCATCATCGGCGCGGTAGTCGCTGCGCTGCTGGTCGTGACCTACATCAGCAAGAAGCTGGGCCTCACTGAAAGACTCGGCACACTGATCGCTGTCGGCACGAGCATCTGCGGAGCCACGGCAATCGTCGCCACGGCGCCCGCCATCGGCGCCAAGGACGACGAGGTTGCCTACTCCGTCGCCTGCATCACGCTGTTCGGCGTTATCGCGATGCTCGTCTACCCGTTCGCCGCGCACTACATCTTCGGCGGCGACCCGTTTGCGGCCGGCCTGGTCCTCGGCACCTCGGTGCACGAGACCGCGCAGGTTGCCGGTTCGGGCCTCGTCTACCAGCAATACTATGGCGACCCGCAGGCGCTCGACGTCGCCACGGTGACCAAGCTCGTCCGAAACCTCGGCATGCTCGCGGTAATCCCGATCATGAGCATCATCTATCACCGCAAGTCGACCGAGGCCGGTGAAGCGCCGAAGTGGTGGACGATGATTCCGCTGTTCATCGTGGGCTTCGCGCTCATGAGCCTGCTGCGCACCGTCGGCGACATGGGCGACATGGCATTTGGTGTCCTGCCCGCCGAGACCTGGAGCACGATCGTCTCTTACACCAAGACGACCGCCGAATTCTGCCTCGGCATCGCGATGGCCGCCGTTGGCCTCGGCACCAGTATTCGCGGGCTGATCCACATCGGGCTGAAGCCGCTCGGTGTGGGCCTGTTCTCGGCGCTGCTCGTGGGCGTCGTCAGCATCACCCTGATCAGCGTCTTGTACTAACGGAGCCAGCCGATGTCGGACAAGCAACGAGGCATTCACGAACTCTACGCACAGGACCCGGAAGCCGCCGACGAACTCGTCTGGGGCCGCCGGACCGACCCGGTCACACGCCGCGGATTCCTGACCAAAGGCGGGCTCGTCGCCATGTCGGCCGCGGTCGGCGCCTCGATCCCGTTCGCCCACCTGATGCCGGGCGGCCTGATCCCGGCGGCGCTGGCGCAGTCGGGGCAGCCCTTCAAGCTGGAGGGCAAGGAGGACCTGATCATCCTCAACGACCGGCCCGTCAATGCGGAAACGCCCGCGCACCTGCTCGACGACGAGGTCACCCCGGGCAAATACCTGTTCGTGCGCAACAACGGCACGCCGCCGGTCACGACCAACATCGATCCTCAGGCTTGGGAGCTCGAGATCGGCGGGGAGTCGGCAGCCAGCCCGATGACGTTTACGGTGGCCGAGCTCAAGGAGAAGTTCGAGCACCACACCTACCAGCTGCAGCTCGAATGCGGCGGTAACGGCCGTAGTGAATTCGTGCCGCCGGCGTCGGGCAACCAGTGGTCCGTGGGCGCCGTGGGCTGCCCCGAATGGACGGGTGTGCGCCTCAGGGACGTGCTCGAGCACGTCGGCATCAAGGACGACGCGGTCTACGTTGCCTACTATGGCGCCGACACGCATGCGAGCGGCGACCCGACCAAGGTCCCGATCTCCCGCGGCGTTCCCATGAGCAAGGCGCTCGAAGACGAGGCCCTGATCGCGTGGGCGATGAACGGGGAGGACATCCCGCACATGAACGGCTATCCGCTGCGTCTCGTGATCGGCGGCTGGCCCGGATCGGTCGCGGGCAAGTGGCTGCGTAAGGTCGTCGTGCGCAACGTCGTGCACGATGGGCCCAAGATGACGGGCACATCGTACCGCGTGCCGTGCAAACCCGTAGCGCCCGGGAGTGTCGTGCCCGACGAGGAGATGTGCATCATCGAGTCGATGCCCGTGAAGTCGCTCGTCACGTTCCCGAAATCCGGTATCGAACACGCGCTTGGCGAGAAGCTCGCGCTGCGCGGCCACGCCTGGGCCGGCGACAACGCGGTCGAGAAGATGCACGTGTCCATCGACTTCGGCGCGACCTGGCAGGAAGCGAACCTGGGGGCGCCACGCAATCGCCACGCGTGGCAGCGCTGGATAGCCGAGGTCGAGTTCCCGCAGGTTGGCTACTACGAGGTCTGGGCACGCGCTACCGACGACGCCGGACGTTCGCAGCCGATGGTGCTGCCGGGCTGGAACCCGAAGGGCTATCTCAACAACGCCTGCCACCGGATTGCGGTCCAGGTCGTTTGATGATGAAAGCGCGGCTGGCTTTCCTGTTACTTCTTGCAACGCCGGTAATGGCGGATGAGATTCCGCTCGACCCGTTCTCCGGGCTAAAGATGACAGGTGACTGGCAGATCGTGCTGGGCAACTGCATTGCCTGCCACTCACCCAAGCTGATCACGCAGCAGCGTGGTACGCGCGAGCAGTGGCTGCAGATGATCCGCTGGATGCAGAAAAAGCAGAACCTCTGGGAGTTCACGCCGGAGATCGAGGACAAGATCCTGACCTACCTCGCGGAGCACTACGCCCCGCGCGAAGATCAGCGCCGCGCCGCAATCCCGCGGGACCTGATGCCGCCGAATCCCTACGCGCCCAAGACAAAGGAAGCCAACGATGCTGGTTAACCCGTCCGACCTTGTCGCCAAAGCGAAAGCGACCATCAAGGAGTGCTCGGTTGCCGACGTGCACAGCTGCCTGGGCGCCGACACGCTGTTCATCGATATTCGCGAGCCGCTCGAATTCCAGCGTGGCCACATCCCGGGCGCGGTGCATCTGCCGCGGGGCATGCTTGAATTCGATTTGCACAACGTGGTCGCGCAGAACCGCAGGAACATGAACGTGCCGCCCGAGGAACAGCCGATCGTGCTGTATTGCGGCACGGGTGGCCGCTCTGCCCTCGCCGCGCTCACGGCAGAGGCGCTGGGCTACAAGAACGTCAAGTCGATGAACGGCGGCATCGTCGCCTGGGCCGAAGCCCGGCACCCGATCGATTTCCCGGGCGCCTAGTTCCGTCGATGACGGCCGGTACGAAGCCCCTCATTGTCTTCGATCTCGGCAACGTTCTCGCCGACCTGGGCAACCCGCCCATCGAGATGGGCCTGGCGCTCGGCGAGGAGGCATTCTGGGACCTGTGGCTTGGCTCGACGGCTGTGCGTGCCTTCGAGAACGGGGTCATCGACGAACCGGAATTCCTGCGACGCTTTTGCGGTGAACTCGGTCTCGGGGATTCCCCGGAGCAATTTCGGCGGCGATTCCTGCAGTGGCACCTGGTCATCTATCCCGGCGTTGCCGGGGCAATTGCGGCACTGCGCGACAAATTCGATACGGCGCTGTTATCCAATACGAACCCGATTCACTGGAACATGGTGCGGGGCCAGGACAGCTTCGAGCGGCTGTTCGACCATGTCTTCCTGTCGTACGAGATCGGCCAGTCGAAACCCGAACAATCGGTTTTCGAGCACGTACTCGACCGCGTCGACCAGGATCCCGCTGCAATCACGTTCCTCGACGATTCCGAGGCAAACGTGTCAGCAGCCCGGCAGCTCGGCATCATCGCTACGCAAGCATTCGGGCCTGATGCCCTTTCTTACCTGAAAACGTAAAGAGCCCCGGTGCGGGAGCGCCGCGGCCGCAATCCCGAGGCCGTCAGCTCCGCGGCCGGAAAATGAGGCAGGTCGCCGAACCCTTGGCCAGCACCTGGCCCTTGTCGTCGTACATCACGCCATCGGACTGGCCGATCTGTTTGCCGACGCGAACCACCTTGCCCTCAGCCCGAACGTGGCCGGTCCTGACGGTAATTGAGCGCACGAAGTCGAGCTTTACCTCGACGATCGTGAAACCGACACCCGCCGGCAGCATCGAGTGCACGGCGGACCCCATGCAGGAATCCAGCAACGCGGCCGGCCAGGCGCCGTGAATGGTCCCATTGGGATTGCAATAATCGGGCCCGGTCGAACCCTCGATGACGGCAATGCCCTCCTCGACCTCCGTCAAGCGGAAGCCGAGAGTATGGGCCATGCTCGGATGGTCGATGCGCCCGTCGGAAATTGCGGTCAGCACTTCCAGACCGCTCAGTTTCGAAATTTCGTCGGGCGACACCTGGGCCTGGCTTACTCGGAAACGACTTCGACTTTCTTGACGATCTTGACGGCGTGTTCACCGTCGTGCTCGCCGTCAATTTCGACAACTTCGTGAGCCACGTGCACTTCGACGTTCGCATCGTGATCGGAATGAATCTTCATCAGCGTGTCGCCGTCACCCTGCAGCATCGGCATCTTGATCGTCTTGCCGTCGACGTCGAAACGGAAGCCGTCAGCCTCGCGCGTGATCAGAATGGTGCGGCCCTGCTCGTCCACGATGGCCTGGTTCTCACCTTCCTGCATGGCGTGCAGGTTGACACCCAGGTCGTCGCCGTCGAGGGCAATGTGTACGCCGTCGCCATCACCGTCGTCGGTCTTTACCTCGATCTGGACGCGCGATTGATCCTGCGCCACGGCCGCGCCAAACAGGCCAACGGCAACGAGGCTGATAATTACTTTGACAATATTCATGACTCTCTCCCCGGTCTGGTCCAATCTCGTATAGATTGATGCGCCGACACGACGAAAGGTCGCATTGTAGCCGAATCAATTCCCGGCGTCGGCCCGCGCGAGGTAGTCGTCACCGCTATCGGCCGAGACCTGGAGCTCGACCACATGCCAGCTGTGGGCCGGCACTCGCAACGGCGCCCGCACGCGCTCGTAGAACTCGGTCGGCCACACGAAACCGTCAATTTCCCTGTGCCCGTCGAACGCTACGTCGACGTGCGCGCCACGCGTCGATGCCAGGCCATCGATTGTGAAGTGAACGAGTCCGAGGTAGCCGGTCTCTTCGTTGATCCAGAGAACCGCCTCGTCCCGGTCCGAGAAGCCGAACCCGGGTTCTAGCACGGCGTGGATGCGCTGGTAGGAATCGCCGCCTCGCATCGCGGGCTCCAGCAGAGTCAACTGCGCACCGCGCTGCCGAATGAACGACGGTCCTGCCAGGAACATCGTGTAGGCGTCGGCGACGAGCGCCGACGCGGCGCGCGTGGTCTGGTCGTCCGACTCGACATCGTCATACAGCACGGAGACGTCCTCGGCCGTGCGCGCAACGAGCTTGGTACCGTCGGGGCCGTTGTGGACCTGGACGATGCCAGCGGTCGTGAGGTCGAGCAGTTCATCGGACTGCTGCCGATAGCCGGCGTCGACGAGTACCGGCTGCAACACCCTGACGACATTGCGCCACTCGCCGTCGTAGCTAACCCTGACCGAACCGGCCTGATCGAAAAGGTAGCCGCCGTGTGCAGCAATGGACCTATCGAGAACCGCCTCCGCCGAGGCGTGATTCCGGCTGCCAACCGGCTCCGGGAACTGGGCAGCACAACCGGCCAGCAAGGCCAGTACCGAGATTGCGGTGATTCGAAACAGCATGAGTGTTGTTCGCAACGATTACGGGAAGCGAAAAATACCCCAACAGCGCCGCGTTGCGACGGTGCTGTTACAAACGCTTACGTTTGCCTATTTCCTGTCGGCCCAGTCTTTGAGGCTGCGGCCATCCGCGACCAGCTTCTCGAGCAACGGCGCAGGCGTCCAGTTGTCCTCACCAAAGCGCTCGCGGAATTCCTCGATCCGCGCCAGCACCTTGTCGAGACCAATCGCCTCGGCGTAGTGCATCGGCCCGCCGCGCCAGGCCGGGAAGCCGTAGCCGTAGAGATAGACAATGTCGATATCACCGGGCCGCTGCGCGATACCCTCCTCGAGAATGCGAAAGCCCTCGTTGGCGAGGGCGAAGATCAGCCGGTCGACGATTTCCTGCGCATCGATCTCGCGCCGCTCGATGCCCAGCGCCGCGGCCTCGCGGTCGATGACGGCCTGCACCTCCGGATCCATCGACGGCTTGCGCGTTTCGGGATCGTAGCTGTAAAAGCCCTTGCCACTCTTCTGGCCCAGCCGGCCCATTTCGACGAGCACATCGGGCACGCGATACGCCGCCGGATCGCCGCGCTCGTCTTCGGGCAGTGCCTGGCGCGCCTTGTAACCGACGTCGAGTCCGGCCAGGTCGCCGACGCTGATCGGACCCATTGCCATGCCCCAGTCGAACATGGCCTTGTCGACGCTTTCGGGAGAACCGCCCTCGACGAGGCACAACTGCGCCTCGCGGAAATAGCCCTGTAGCATGCGGTTGCCGATGAAGCCGTAGCAGACGCCCGACACGACCGCTACCTTGCGGATCTTCTTCGACAACGCCATGACGGTTGCCAGCACCTCGTCGGCAGTCTCTTCGGCGCGCACGACCTCGAGCAGTTTCATGATGTGGGCCGGACTGAAAAAGTGCATGCCCAGCACGTCCTCGGGCCGTCCCGTTGCCGCGGCAATCGCATCGACATCCTGGTACGACGTGTTGGTGGCGAGGATGGCGCCTGGCTTACACGCCGCATCCAGCTTCGCGAAGATCTCCTTCTTGAGCTCGGGGTCTTCGAACACGGCCTCAATGACCAGGTCTGCGTCCGCCAGCGCGGCGTAGTCGGTCGCACCCGTGATGCGGTTACGGCAATCGGCCGCCCTGTCTTCGCTGAGCTTGCCGCGCTTGACGCTGCCCGCGTAGTTGCGATCGATGATCGACAGTCCGCGCTCGAGCGCCTTGTCGTCGATTTCAATCAGCGTCACCGGGATGCCCGCATTGGCGAAGCTCATCGCAATGCCGCCGCCCATCGTGCCGCCGCCGATGACGCCAATTGAATTGATGTCGCGGAGCCGTGTGTCCTTGTCGATGCCCACGACTCTCGCGGCCTCGCGCTCGGCGAAGAACACGTGCTGCAGGGCGATGGCCTGCGGATCCCGCATGCACTCCATGAACAGCTCGCGCTCGCGCTTCTGACCTTCTGCGAACGGGGTTGTCATGGCGGTTCGTACACACTCGATGATCCGCTGCGGCGCCGACTGGCCACGCGCCTTTTTCGCCGCACCGGCGGCAGCCGCTTCAAACACCTCGTCGCCGACCGGCTCGACGGGCAATTCGCTGGTTCTGCGAATGGGCGCATCGGCATCGAGCAGTTCGCGAACGTAGTGCCGGGCTGCATCTCCCAGGTCGCCGCCGACGACCCTGTCTACCAGGCCGAGCTGTTCCGCTTTGGCGGCCGGGATCGGCGCGCCGCTGAGTATCAGTTCGAGGCTGGCAGCAACGCCGGCAATGCGCGGCGCGCGCTGGGTACCACCGGCGCCCGGCAGCAGGCCGAGCTTGACCTCGGGCAGACCGACTTTGGCGGAGTCGAGGGCAACGCGATAGTGGCTGGCCAGCGCTGTTTCGAAACCTCCGCCGAGCGCGGTGCCGTGAATGGCCGCCACCACCAGCTTCTCGCTGGCCTCAATCTCGTTGAGCAGGTCAGGCAGAAACGGCTCGGCCATGGGCTTGCCGAACTCGGTAATGTCGGCGCCGGCGATAAACGTCCGCCCCTCGCAGAGAATCAACACGGCTTTCGAATCGTCCCCGGCGGCCCGGCGGACGGCGTCCAGCAGACCTTGCCGGACCCCCTGTGACAAGGCGTTGACGGGCGGATTGTTAACCGTTACGACAGCAATATCGCCGTCCATGACATAACTCACGACGTCGCTCATTGGGGCTCCTGGCACTGATTTCTGGTAGCATCTTGCCACCATGTACGGTCAGCTCATAGAACAAGCCGAAAAATATCTGCGGTCGCTGTACTCGCAGGATAATGTCGCGGCTCAGCTCAAGCGCTTGCTCGCCGAGCTGCTGGCCGCCGGTGAAGCCAATGCCGATGCCGCATGCCGGCGCCTGAAGCTCAGCCGCCGCACCCTGCAGCGCCGGCTGCGCGCCGAAAAGACCAGCTTCCAGAAGATCCTCAACGAGGTTCGCGCCGTGCTGGCCGTCAATTACCTCAGTGACAAGCGCCTCAAGGCACTCGAGGTCGCCATGCTGCTCGGTTACTCGAGCATCAGCTCATTCACGACGGCCTTCAAGTCCTGGTACGACATGCCGCCGGCGGAATACCGGCAGAAATTCCTCACCGCCTAGGAGCCTGCCCTCGCGGGCGAGTCAGTAAGGAATGCTCTCCGCCACGGTTACCCACTTGCCGTCGCGCACCTGGTAGAAGCGCAGGTAGTCCCCGCCCTGGTGCTTGGTGGCGCTGAACGACATTGACGGCCCACCGAACGGGTCCTCGTAGTAGTCGATGCTCTCCAGTCCGGCCAGCACTTTCTCGACGGTCACATCGGGCCCTGCCGCCTCGAGCGCGCGCACGACGAGGTCGGCGCTCGTGTAGCCGATGATCGACTGCGGCGCCGGCTCCTCACCGAATCGGGAAACATACTCTTCGTACCAGTTGGCGAGCCAGGAACCCGGCTCCGCGGCCTTGAAATCCGGCACGTAGAAGGACGAGGCAGCGTACAGACCGTCGGTTGCGCCGTTGGCTGCCTCGGCCACCTCGGCCACGTAGGACACCATGTTGCTGATGATCGGTGCTTCCCAGCCCGCATCACGCGCGGCGGAGTAGATCAGGATCGTGTCCTTGACGAGCGGACCGAGCACGAGCATCTCGCAGCCCGAGTTCTTGATGGCCGTGATCGTGCCGACGAAGTCGGTCTCGGTGTTCTTGTGCCGGCCCTCGTAGACGGACTCCACGCCGAGCTCTTCCACGGCCTGTTCGTAGCCGTGCACGTTCTCCTCGCCGTAGTCGTTGGAAATCGCCTGCAGGCAAACCTTTTGATAGCCGTGCTGCTCGATCATGTGACGCATGCCACCGCGTATCTGGTCCCGGTAGCTGACGAAGTAGCTGAACTTCATCGGGTGCAGCGGTTCGTACATCTGCACGGCGCCGGTCAGCGGAAACAGGCTCGGCACGTTAGCGTCGAACATTCTCGGCATCAGCGCGATGTTCATGGGCGTGCCCATCGCGCCGACCATCAGGAAGATGTTGTCGACGTTGAGCAGCTTGTTGGTCGCCTTCACGGCCATCGGCATCTGGTACTGGGTGTCCTCGACGATGAATTCGATCTTGCGGCCGTGGATGCCGCCCGCCGCGTTGGCCTCATCGAAGCGCATGCGCTGGCCGTTGCTCGACGGCACGCCCCAGATCGCCAGTACGCCCGACAGGTCGTTGTGCGAACCAATCACGATCGTGTCGTCGGTTACGCCTCGCGGCGCGTCCGGGGCAGTCCCTGTTTGCTCGCCACCGCAGCCGAGGACAAATAACGGGACCAGGGCAATCCATTTCTTCATGTTCTTATCCCTCGTGGGCCTTCACGCTGACCGGGTATACATACTATCAATCAAATCGGCGTATTTTTCGCTGACAAAGCTGCGCTTGAGCTTCATCGTCGGTGTCAGTTCCTCGTCCTCGGCCGTCAGCAATACGTCGATAAGCCGGAACTTCTTGACCTGCTCGACGCTCGAGAAACCGCTGTTGACCCGTGACACCTCACCGTCGATCAGGTCGACGATCTCGGGGCGCGCGCACAGCGAGCGGTAGTCGGTGAACGGTATCGATTGCGTCTGCGCGTAGTGCTCGACATTCTCCTGGTCGATCATGATGAGGCACGTCAGGAACTTGCGCGCATCTCCGATGACGACCGCGTCGGAGATATACGGCGAGAATTTGAGCTCGTTTTCCATGACCGACGGGGTGATGTTCTTGCCGCCGGCCGTGATGATGATGTCCTTGAGCCGGTCGGTGATCGACAGGTTGCCCTCTTCATCCAGCTCGCCAACGTCGCCCGTGTGCACCCACCCGTCGACCAGCGTCTCGGCCGTCTTCTCCGGCAGGTTCAGGTAACCCGAGAACTGCCCGTCGGAGCGAGCCACGATCTCACCGTTGTCCGCAATGCGCACCTCGGTGCCAGGCATGGCCGGCCCGACCGTGCCGAAGCGGAACCTGCCTTTGCGGGTACTCGTTATGATGCCCAGCTCTGTCTGGCCCCAGAGTTCGTCGATAGCGATATCCATCGCCAGGAACCAGCGCAGCAAAGCCGGCGAAATCGGCGCGGCGCCCGATGCGGAATTGCGCGCCCGGTCGAGCCCCAGGACTTTCTTGATGTTGCTAAAGACCAGCCGATCGGCAATCGCGTAGCGCATGCGTTCGAAAGTCGACAGCGGCGCATTGGCAATGATCTTGTCGGCGCGCTGCATGCCGACCTTCATCGCCCAGTCGTAAGCCTTGCGCCCCAGCCAGGTCGCGTCCGCCATCGCCGTGGTGACTCTCGAATAGAATTTCTCCCAGACCCGCGGCACGGCGAACATGTACGTCGGCGACACTTCCTGCAGATTCTGCATCACGGTTTCCGGGCTTTCGGCAAAGTTGATCGTCGCACCGTGCGCCATCGGCAGCCAGCAGGAAAAGACGCGCTCCGCGATGTGGCAAAGCGGCAGGTAGGTCAGCAGCTCGTCGTCGGCATTCTGTCTCAGGTAGTCGGGCGCGACCGTCATCTGGAACAGGATGTAGCGCTGCGACAGCATTGCACCCTTGGGCATGCCGGTCGTGCCCGAGGTATAGACGAGCGCGGCGAGATCGTCGCCGCCGCCCTGTTCGGCGATGCGCTCTATGAGACCCTCGTTGTCGGCGCCGAACTCGCGACCCATCGCCAGCAGCGCGTCGAGCGGCGCCACCTTGTCGTGCTCGAAGTCACGCAGCCCGGTCCAGTCGAAGACGAACACGCGCTCGATGTTCGGCAGCTTGTCCTCGATCTCGAGGTACTTGTCGAGCTGCTCCTCGTCTTCCGCGAACAGGAACCGGCAATCCGAATCCGTGAGCGTGTGTTCGACCTGTCGCGACTGGTAGGTCGGGTAAATGCCGTTGACCACTCCGCCCGCCAGCATTGCGCCAATGTCGGCCCACAGCCACTCGCGGCAATCTTCGCTCTGGATCGACACGACATCGCCGCGCTCGAGGCCGAGCGACAACAGGCCCCAGGCGATTTCGCAGGCTCGCTCGCGGTAATCCGTCCAGGTGTAGCTCTGCCAGATGCCGAAGTCCTTCTCTCGCATGGCGATGCGCTCGCCGCGCTCGGCCGACACCTTTAAGAACAGCTTCGGCAGCGTGTCGCAGCCCTGGACGATGACCTCGTTCGCGCTCATCGCCACGTCTTCCGTTTCTTCCAGCGCCGCCGGCCGCGCACGCCCTCTTCTTTCTTGCCGAGGTAGAACTCCTTGATGTCTTCGCTTTCGAGCAGGTGCTCCGACGGCCCATCCATGACCATGCCGCCAACCTCCATGACGTAGCCGCGATCGGACACCTGCAGCGCAACGTTGGCGTTCTGCTCGACCAGCAGAATGGTGAGGCCCTGCTCCTCATTGAGCCGCCTGATGATGCCGAAGATCTCCTGCACGAGAACGGGCGACAGTCCGAGCGACGGTTCGTCAAGCATCAGCAGCCTGGGCCGCGCCATGAAGCCGCGGCCGATTGCCAGCATCTGCTGCTGCCCGCCCGACAGGTAGGCCGCCATCTTGCGCCTGAGCTCGCGCAGCGCCGGGAAATAGTCGTAGACGGTCTCCCTGTCTTCGGCCACCTTGTCACGGTCATGCCGGTTGAAGGCGCCCATTGCGAGGTTCTCGGCAACCGTCAGGAACGGGAATACCTCGCGGCCTTCGGGGACATGGGCTATGCCTTTGCGGGCGACCCAGTCCGGGTCGCGGCACTGGATTTCCTCGCCGTCGAGCAGGACCTGCCCCTTGTTGCTGTCGAGCGCGCCTGTCGCGGTCTTCAGCAACGTCGTCTTGCCGGCGCCGTTGGCGCCGAGCACCGCGACGATTTCGCCTTCGTCGACGGTCAGGCTCACACCGCGGATCGCCATGATCGGGCCGTAATAGGTCTCGATGTTGCGCAGTTCCAGCAGCGGCCCGCTCATTCGGCCACTCCGAGGTAGGCGCGCTGCACGTCCGGGTTCTCGCGCACCTCGTCAGGCTCGCCGATCGCCAGCAGCCGGCCGTCGTTGATGGCCATGACGCGATCGGCCACCTGGCCGACGAGGTTCATGTCGTGCTCGACCATCACCAGCGTGACCCCGAGGTCGTGCTTCACGTCCTCGAGATAGAAAGAGATGTCGTCCGTCTCCTCGTTGTTCAGGCCCGAGGCCGGCTCGTCGAGCAACAGCAACGAAGGCTCCGCACAGAGCGCCCGCGCCAGTTCGACGTTCTTGCGCGCGCCGTAAGGCAGATCGGCGATGCGCTCGTCGCGGTAGTGGGCAATCTCGAGCAGGTCGATGATGTCTTCCACCTTGCGGCGATGGGCGATCTCGCTGTCGCGAACACCCGGCCAGAACAGGAAGTTGCTGAACGGGTTCTTGCGCATGTGCGCGTGACGGCCGACCAGCAGGTTCTGCAGCACCGTCGCCTGTTCGAACAACTCGATGTTCTGGAATGTGCGGCCGATCCCGGCGTAAACGACCTTGTGGGCTGGCATTGCCAGCAGGTCCTGGTCACCGTAGTGGATCGTGCCGTTTGTGGGCTCGTACAGCCGGCTAATCAGGTTGAAGATCGTACTCTTGCCAGCACCGTTCGGGCCGATGATGGCGAAAGTCTCACCCGGCTCGACGTCGAACGACACGTCCTCGACGGCGTGCACGCCACCGAATTCAATCGACAGGTTTCGCACCGACAGTCGCTGCGGCGCGCTCATCGCATGCGCTCCGTCTTGAGGTAGGCCTTCTGCCGCACGAACGACGACTTGCGGTAATACGGAAACGTCTCGAAGAAGAACCGGATCTTCATCCAGCGGCCATAGAGGCCGCCGGGCTCGAAGACGATGACGAGGACGATGATCAGGCCGAACAGCAGCGGCTCGAGCCCGGCTGTCTGCCCGATCGCGGGCGGCAGCACGCCCTTGAGGAAACTGAGACCGACCGGCAACAGCGAGATCACGATTGCCCCGAGTATCGCGCCAAGAATCGTGCCGAGGCCCCCGACCACGATCATGAGCAGCAGCTTGAGCGACTCGAGCACGCCGAAGACGTCCGGCGCGAGGTAGGTGAGGTGGTGCGCCAGGAGCGCCCCGGCGAGACCGGTAATCGCGGCACTGATGCCGAACGCCTGGATCTTGACCCACTCCACGTTGACCCCGAGGCAGCGCGCCGACAGCTCCGAATCGCGCACCGCGACGAACGAACGGCCCGCAGGACCGCGGAACAGGTTTGCAGCGCCAATGACAACAAACAGCGTAAAGAACAGATCGAGGTAGTACTGCTGCCACACCTCGGTCAGCGACAGCCCGAAGATTTCCAGTGATGGCACGGCCAGGCCCATGTGGCCACCCGTGACGGACGACCATTCGCCGAACAGCGTCTCGATGAGAATACCGAACGCCAGCGTGGCAATCGCAAGGTAGAAGCCGTGCATCTTCGACGCGGAACGCCCCAGCGCCATGCCGACCAGTCCCGCCACCGCGGCGCTGGCGAAGATCGACACCAGGAATGGCAGACCGAACGACAGCAGGACCGAATGTGCATAGGCGCCGATGCCGAGAAAACCGGCATGACCAAAGCTGACCTGACCGGTATGTCCGGTGAGCAGCATCAGGCCGATGCCCGCTATTGCATAGACCAGCAGCAGCCCCAGTTCGGCGAGGTAGTAGTCCTGCAGGAACAGCGGCGCCGCGAGCAGGAATACGACGACGATCGCGACGCGAACCTTCTCGCCAGTCCTGGCAAGAAACCGGATATCGTCGTTGTAGGCGGTCTTGAACAGGAACTGCATGGCTCAGACCTTCTTCTGGTAGGTCTGCGGAATCAGGCCTTCTGGCCTGACGAACAGCACCAGCAGCATGACCACGTAGGCCGACACGCCCTTGATGCCGGGCAGGAAATAGTCGGCAAACGGCTCGATGACGCCAATCAGGATGCACCCCAGCAGCGCGCCGTAGATCGAACCGAAGCCGCCGACGATTGCGCCCGCAAGCGCCTTGATGCCCAGGAAGCCAATGGTCGTATCGACCTGGGTGACCGGGGCCAGCATCGCACCGGCCGCGGCTGCGATGAACGCGCCGAGGGCCCAGGTCAGGGACACGAACCGCTTGACGGGGATTCCCATGTAGTACGCAGCCAACTGGTTTTGCGAGGCAGCCTGCATTGCTACGCCGAAACGCGTGCGTCGGAAGAACAGCCGAATCGCGATGACGAAGACCACGGTAGCGACAATGATCATGAGCCGGTCGTAGTTGATCTCGACCAGATTGCCGACGGCCAGCTTGCCCGTGAACGGCGCCTCGACCGAGCGGGCGTTCCAGCCGAAAGCCATCCCGGCCAGGGCCCGGAAGATGAAGCCGAACGCCACGGTGAGAATAAAAATGCTGGCCTGAGACTCGCCGATGATGCGGCGCATGATTTGCGCGTCAACGATGTAGCCCACAACCGCGATCGACAGGCAGCCCACGAGGAAAGACGGCCAGAAGCCCCAGCCGAGCGCTTCCGCGAGGGTCAGCACGGCAAAGGCGCCCAGCATCATGAATTCGCCATGCGCGAAGTTGACGACCTCGGTCGCCTTGTAGATGAGCACGAAGCCGAGCGCGATCAGGCCGTAGGCGCAGCCCTGTGCAATACCCGTGATCGCGAGATGTAAGACGTCGCTGAGCGGTAGCAACGGATCCCCCAGTTCTTATTATTTTTCCCGGTCATCACCAGCGAAGCTAGGACTCCCGTTGGCTTCTAGGATATCATTCGCGGCTCGCCGAGGAGGACCAACGATGCGCGAAATGCTCCAGTTCTACATAGACGGCAAATGGGTGGACCCCGTTGCGCCGCAGCCGTTTGACGTCATCAATCCTGCAACCGAAGAGGTTTGCGGCCGGGTCAGCCTCGGCTCGGCCGCCGATGTCGACCTGGCCGTAGCCGCCGCGAAGCGCGCTTTCGAGACATATTCACAGACGACGCGGGAAGAACGGGTCGAGCTGCTCGAGGCTATCCTCGCTGAGTTCGCCAAGCGGCATGACGAAGTCGCCGAGGCCATCATGGAAGAAATGGGCGCGCCATGGGGTCTCGCAAAGAACGCCCAGGCTGCGAGTGGCCCGCAGCACATCAAGGCCGCTTTGCGCGCCCTCA
>JAAUYF010081835.1_pt1 | contig 15065 bp, 23 predicted proteins | sample 7278051 | NCBI WGS metagenome assembly JAAUYF01 (sample SAMN14350202, study PRJNA611818) | marine sediment metagenome | isolation source: surface marine sediment (0.6m) | place: French Polynesia: Moorea | collected 2018-08 | reverse complement strand
TCTTGCCGTTGCCGATCGCACCGTGGCCATTGCAGCCGGCGAAGAGATGATGATCGGCCCCTTCCAGACAGATGTCTATGGCACTGACAACGTTGTCACCCTGGTCATGGACGCCGTAACGAGCGTCGAAATCGGCGCTTTCCGACTCACCCCTGTCCCGATCTACGCGGGCTAAAATAGGAGAGCCATCATGGCAAATTATTCCGGCTACCATGCCTGCGATACCACCCTGACCTTTGCGTCTAGTGGATTCACGGCAAAGACCAGTTCCTTCACGGATCCAGCCGAGACATACGCAAAACTCGACTACACCGGCGTGTCTGACGACACCAAGTCGTATGTCAGCGGTCAGTGTCTCGACAACGGCGACCTGGTCCTTGAGATCTATTACGATCCTGACCAGACCGTGCCGCTGAAGGAAACGGATACCATCACGATTCAGTTCCCGCGACCTGTCGGAACGACTTCCGGCGCCGGCGCGAAGCTGGACATCACAGGATTTTTCTACAACTACGAGCCTGGCACTGCCGAGCAGGGAAGCGACAGCCTTGTGATGGCTACTGTCACCCTCGCCGTCAACAGCAAGACCCGTACCGCCAACACGGCCACCACCTAGGCCATAGAGACAAGGAGTGGAGCCCATGTCACTACGTGATAAATTCGAGAAGCTGCAGGCCAGCAAGAACCTCAAGCCCGTTGATGGGCACCCGGAGCTGGAAGGCGTCTTCATCAAGCGCATGTCGCACAATGAGGCCGTTTTTTTCAGCGCAACCGCCCCAGGCATAGACGATGAGCCAGAAAAGCATTCGTCTTGGATGGCCTTTTTGCTGTCTTGCACGCTTTGCGATGCCAACGGAGATCTAATCTTCACTGAGTCTGATGACGAGTTCATTCACGGAATGGACAGCACCGTGTCAAAGGACCTCTACCTACAGGCGACGGCACATAACGCTATGAAGGGCGCTGAGTCCGTGGAGGAAGCCAAGGGAAACTCAGAGCCGACCCACTCCGAAGACTCGTCCTCAGACTAGCGAGGAAGCTGGGTTGGCACCCTGATGACGTTGGCGACAGGTTCACCAGGGCAGACATCATAGAGATGCTTGCCGATGACATACTGGAACCATGGGGAGAAAATCGCGGTGATATCCACGCGGCACAAGTCACGTCTGCAATATACAACGCTGCCCGAACACGGCGCAGTCAAAAGTCGTATGGGATTGAAGACATGCTTGTGAAGTGGAATATTGAACAGACGGCTGAAGCCAGCGACGCCGACAAGCACAAGGGCAATGCCCTTCTGTTTGCCAAGCTGAGCAAGTACGCCACGAATGTAGAGGCATAACATCATGGCCAAGCGCAAACAGGCTGCCTATCTGACAACTGACCTTGACGCCAGGACCGCAAGGTTAGAGAAGGCTTTTGAGCGATCCCAGAAGGAGGCAAAAAAGCTTCGCAAGGATCTCGAGAAGATGGCTAAAAGTGGCTCCAAGGCCCTAACTTCACTAAAGAAAGTAGCGATATCACTTGGCCTCGCGAGTGTGTTCATAAAGCTGAAAAATGCAGTAATAGACACAGGTAAGGCCATGTCTAAGGCAGCCTCTTCGGCTGAAGAGGTGCAGTCAAAGTTTGAAACAGTGACTCGCGGCGTGACAGAACAAGCCGAAGTCTGGGCTAGGGATTACGCAGACGCTGTTGGTCGCAGTACTACCGAACTGAAAGGGTACGTAGCGGCACTGACTGACACTTTCGTACCCATGGGATTTGCCCGTGACAACGCCGTTGATCTAGCCAAGGAGCTGACCACTCTTTCCGTAGACCTCGCCAGTTTTAACAACAAGGCAGACGCAGATGTTGTGCGTGACCTGCAAAGCGCCATTGTTGGAAACACGGAGACTGTAAGGAAGTATGGAATAGTCATCACCCAGACAGCGCTAAAGCAAAGGGCGCTAGTCGAAGGGATGGACCCGAAAAACCTTACAGAGCAAGAAAAGGCCCTTCTTCGTCTCAAAATGATTGTAGAAGGCTCTGGCGATGCTATGGGCGACGCATCGCGGACTGCTGGCAGTTTTGCCAATCAGATGAAGCGCACAGCATCAGGCGTTAAGGAGTTTATGGAGGCGGCCGGGAAGGGAATAAATCAGCAGGTAGTAAAAGCACTCCCTCCATTACAGGCTGGGCTGAAGGTTGCTGTTGACATGTTCTTCAACATGGAGGAAAGCATATCAGATTCCACGGTCGGGCTTTCTGGCTTTGGTGCAGTCGCTGCAAAAGTGATCGGCATGGCTGGGGATGCGGCACAGGGCGCTTCGTTTAAATTGAAGCGAATGGCCATTACATCCGATGCTCTCAAACTGGCATACAAAACAATGACGAAGGAAATAAACCATAGAGAGTCCAACAGAGAGTATGAAAAAATAGCACAAAGACGAATCGCACTAGACAAGAAAATGGAAATGTCGTTTTCGACGCGCCTCAAAATAGAGCTTATGGAGATGGAGAGCGCGGCACGGATTAGAAAAAGTGAGACCAGGATAAAGAAGAGTCGGCTAGAGGCGGAGGAGAAAGGCAGGAAAGATGCCGCAAAGGGAATCGTCAATCACATAAATGTAACCAGGCAGGCCGTTCTTTCTGGACTTGGTTTTGAACTGGAAGTGTTGCGGGAAGCCCAGAAAAAGAAGCTAGCAGAGCTTCGTTCCGCAAGAGACCAGCACCTAATAACCGATGCAGAGTACTACAAGGCCGCACATCAGCTTGACCTGGAGTGGAGGAAAGTCCAAAACAAGGGTTCTGACGAGGCTCAGCGAGAGTTTGTCGATGGGCTGAAGGCCAAAGGGCAGAAAGAGCTTGAAGAGTGGCAGGCAAGGAAAGCGCGCCTAGACCAGGCCTTAGCTGACCGCCTAATATCGCAAGAGCAGCACCAAGCTGCATGGGATGCACTTAACGACGAATGGAACGCCAAACAAAGAGAAAAAGACCAGCTGCGACAGGCTGAAGATGAGCGCCTTCTGAACGAGCACTATAAGAGAATGATAGAATCTGGAACACTTTTTCAGCGGGCCCAGGCGGAAGGGCTGTTGGCTCAAGATCGATTCAACAAGATGCACTGGAGCCAACAAAGCGCCTTCGCCCTGCACCAGATGGAACAGATGCTGGCTGGCGTCAAGAACACTAGCCGTGGCATGTTCGAGGCGTGGAAAGTCGCTGCCCTTGCCACAGCCGGCGTAGACCTAGTCGCTGGCACCATCAAGACCTGGAACGCCTATCCGTATCCATGGAATATTCCCATGACGGCGGCGCACGTGCTGACTGGCGTGCTTCAGATTCAGCAACTTGCCTCACAGTCGTTTGACTCTGGAACGAGTTCGCCAACTGTACCGTCTGGTGGAGGCGCGGAGGCTGCAGCGGCTGGAGGCGCAGGCCCTGGAGGAGCACCGGCAGATACCGGAGGAGGCTTGGCCAGTCAGGAGCTTATCTTGCAGACGCAAGGCCGTGGCGACTTGGTCAGCGTCGAGGATCTTCAAGGCCTGTTTGCAGAAGCCAAAGAACGCAACATAGTATTTGATAGCGTGAGGGTGCGGACATGAGCGACGTGATGGACGGTACCGATCAGGTACGAGGCCGCATCCACTATGACGATGAGCTGCAGGATGCCGCTACACTGGTTGCCTCGAGCGAGGAATCTGGCTTTGAGGTCGAGAACATCACCGACACCAGGATCAACACCCGCTGGAAGCCGACCTCAAGCGGCACCCATACCATAACCGCGACATGGTCGACAGCTATTGCTGTAGGGTGCACATGCATTGCTGGACACACGTTTGGCGCCAATTCAACTGCCGTTAGCTACGAGTACAGCACAAACGGCGGTTCCACGTGGAACACTTTTAGCACTGGCAGCAGCCCTGGCGGAACGGAGGTCATCTACGCTAGAGACGATCAGGTCAACTGCAACGCTTTCCGATGGACGTTTACCGGTGGCCAGCCTGAGGTTGGCGTGATCTACCTAGGCACGGAGATGGTATTCAGCCGTGGAATCGCTACAGGATTCTCAACCGCACTTGACGCCAGGACCCCCAAACTCATCCAGGCTCTAAATCGTAACGGCAACCCAATCAAGGCCAGCGTGGAATACGTTCAGGCGCAGATAAGCCTGTCCTTGCCGCAGGTCTACAGCTCCTGGGCCCAAACCAACTGGCGACCGTTCAAAAACACCTGCCAAGCCGGTCGCCCATTCTTTCTGCTAGCGCTTCCAGACCACGAGCCAGACGGAGCTGCATTCTGCCACAGCGCCAAGTTCAACAACATGCCGTACACTGATTGCCTGCTGCAAGACCTGTCATTCACCTGCCGTGCGGACACGGAGACCTGATCAATGGCCTTCGCCGACCTAGTTGGGATTGACGGGACGCAGACCTGCTGGATTGTCGAGCTGGACCTGGAATACGTGACAAGCGCGACCAGCGCCGAAGAGTCGGACGGGGAATTCTGCTACAATACGCCTGCGACCAGCCAAGACTTCGCTCCGCTAACCACCGGCATCAAAACGCGGACCTTCACCGACAACAATTGCCTGTCCATGGGCGGATTGCCCAGACATTACAACTGCGTGCAGTCTGTCAGCTACACCGACGACGAGCTAGAGGTTGGCGCCACGAACCTTGGCAGTAGTGGCGGCGTCACGGTCAGGATTAAGGATTTTGAGGACAAGGACCGCGACGAGGACCCATTCTGGGACAGCCGCGATCCAAAGCCAGAGGACGCAAGCTACTGGCGCAGATTGATTGCTAGGCAAGTCTACTTCACGAATCGCGTCATGCGCGTGTCTTGGGGATACCGCACCGACACCTACGACGCATCTAACTTCAAAACCAGAGAGTACCGCATCAAGTCGGTCACTGGCCCGGACGCTAACGGCAACCTGACCATCACCGGCCTATCTCCGCTAAGTCTCGTCGAGATCGAGGATAAGACGGTACCGACAGAGACCCGTGGCCAGCTCGCAACCGCGATAGACGCAACAACTCTCACCGTCGAGATTGACGACTACGAGGACGAATACAGCGCCAGTCCTGTAGCCATCCGCATTGACGATGAAATCATGAAGGTCACGTCCCGGAGCGGAACAACGTTCACGCTGACAGAGCGCGGCAGCTACGGCACAACCGCAGCTGCTCACGATGCCGGCCAGACGGTACAAGAATGTGTGGTCTACGAAGAAGAGTATGTAGACGAGATTCTAGCCGACTTGATGACCACCTACGGCGGGATCGATTCCAGCTACATCCCAACTGCTGACTGGCAATCTGAGCGCGAGAAGTGGCTTCAATCCTACCGGCTGACCAAGGTTCTAAGCGAGCCTGAGAAAGTCACAGAGCGCGTTACCCAACTCATGGCGCAGTGTGCCGCATTTGTCTGGTATGAGCCGTTGGACGCTGAATTCAAGCTCAAGGCTATTCGTGTCCCTGGCCCTGACGAGGTGGCAACCGTTACGGACGACGACCTTGTAGAGCCAATCATAAAATCTGGGCCTGACATGACGCGCCGAATCAGTCAACAGACGGTGCTATTCGGTCTGAAGACACCTGTCAGCGACGAGTCACGTCAGGCTAGCTACGACAAGAGGCTCTGGCCGACACCTAACGGCGAGGACGATCTTGAGTATGGCACCAAAAGCCGAGACCTTCTCTTCGGGACCTGGCTGGAAAACGACAACGAAAGTCAGGCCCTGCGAACGTCAGTTACTACACAGCGAAGGCGCGAAAACGGCAAGATTGCGTATCAGATCAAGGTGACAGCAGCTAAGGCTGAGGATCTGCAGATTGCCGGCTATTTTGACCTGACAACGCGAGACTTTGGCGGTAGAACTGGTCAAGATACAGGCACGATAGAAATGCAGGTCATGGGCAAAAAACCGGTCAAAGAGGGGCACACCTATGCCATCATGTGCGAACCGTCGACATTTGATGGGAGATGGGCTTACCACAACCCAACAGCGCGTCCAAACTACAGCGCGGCTACTGCATCAGAGCGTGACCCTGGATGGTACCTCAGCGGTACAGACGGGTTGATGGCAAACGGCGACCCAGGCTACGGACTACAATAGGGAGAGACGGCGATGGCATACATCGAGCCAGACAACAAGAGCATAGGCGATCCGGTCAGCTTCGAGGAGTACAACCAGATTGACGACAACCTAATAGGTCACGCCAATGGGCTTGGTACGAATGTTCCTACTCATGACATAGAGAGCCCCGCCATCGTCACCACCGAGACGGATCAGACTTTATTCCTCAGGCCTGACGCCGCTGGCGGACTAGAGTTTGCAAGCCCTAGCCTTGGCTCAGGAAAAGGGTACAACGCAACCTATAGCGTTTTACTGTCGTCTTCAGGGACACAAACCGTTCCGCTCAGCGAGGAGTACGACACGGACGCCTATTTTGACGACGCGCAAGATAGGGTTGTTGCTCCTGCCGCAGGTGTCTATCAAGTTGGAGCACGGTGCGATGGTATAAGCTCTAGCGCAGCTGCCAATATGGCTTTGGAGCTTCGTCTTAACGGATCAGTGGTCCGCAGGGTAGGCATAGACAATGGCAGCGCTGGCGGAGATCTAGTCGCAACGGTGGCAGAGCCATTCTCGCTTTCCGCCAATGACTATTTTGACCTGCAGGTGAGGCACGTTTCCGGGGCGTCTCCATCCACTATACAGGTTGACCGGGTATCCTTGTCTATTGAGCGCATTTCCTAGGAGGAGTAATCATGGCAGGAAAACCAGAAGGCACAGTCCAAGACCAGCAAGGAAACGCCATCAGCGGCGCCACAGTGCTACTCACCGATCACACGACCGGCGCAACAGTAACGCTCTATACAGACGAAACCCTGACAACAACAAAGGCCAACCCATTAACTACGGACAACCGTGGTTACTGGGAGGCGTATATGCAATCAGGGACATATGACCGCACCATTACCTACAAGGGCGATGTGCTCGTCAGGGACTACATTGAGGTTGGCGAGTTCGATGTTGGCAACGTGGACAGCATTCAGTTTAACGTACTTGGCACAGAACCGACAGCAGAAAGGACACTATACTGGGGCGAAGACGACAAAACCCTTAACATAGTCGAAGACAACGGCGTGATCCGACAGATTGGACAAGAGGTTGGGTTTAGAGGGGTTAACAAGACTGGATCACAGATTGACGACGGAACGCCGGTTTACATCACAGGCGCCACCGGGAGCAGGCCTGAGATTACCCCCTCTGACGCCAACATCGACGGTGTCAGTGGTGTTGCAACGACTGATATAGCCAACAACGCAACTGCTCAGGTTACAAAATTTGGCATTGTTCGCGGAATTGACACCTCCCCATGGGCTGAAGGCACAACGCTCTATCTGAGTGAGACGGCCGGGCAGCTGACCAGCACGGCGCCTGGAATTGACGCCGATGTTGTGGAAGTCGGAGAGGTTCTATATCAGCATGCAAATAATGGGGAGATTCTTGTAGACATAAGGAGTTTCAAGGGGGTATTTAACTCGCTCAAGCTCACACCAACATCCAGCGACCCGACAAGCCCAATAGAGGGCATGATGTGGTACAACAATACAGACAATCGATTCTACGGCAGGAATGACACGGAAACACTAGTCATCGGCACCGTGGTTGGCGCTGCCGAGCTATACGTGAGCGATGGGTCAACGGCTCAAAGCATACCGTCAGGAGCCACGGCCACTAAGCTGACAGGATTCACCACGGGAAGGGACGCTGGGACAGGTGCTGTTGACGAGGATGTCGCCAATGACCAAATCACGCTTAATAAAAATGGATGGTATGAGGTCACTGTCACCCTTTCTCTTAAGTGCGGGACAGCGAACACAGAGGCCGACTTTGAAGTGTATCTTGACGGAGTTGCCCAGCAAAACATTCACGTTGACAGAAAATTTGCCAACAACGATGTCGGGGCCATGTCTATGTCAGGATTCGTTGAGGTCACAGGCGCCCCGGACAACATCGACGTTAGATGCAAACATGACGGTGGATCTGCCGTGAATTTCACCATGCAGTCCTGCAATATGAGAGCTAGCTATTTGGGGACGTGATGCCGCTTGGAACAGCACCAACCTACCTAGACATCATCATAGACGCTGACAATGTCGCCGTTGAGGCCGATGAATATATACGCAACACCTCCCTAGATGACGCACTTGTCTCGTACACGATGGAGCAGCGAGAGGGTGCTATCCTGGTCGATGCCACAGGCAACGGCAACCATGGAGGTATGAGGCCGTTGGCAGATAGCGTGTCGTTTGTCGATGGAATCAACGAGGGAACCGAAGCGGCGGAGTTTGACGGAACGACATCATACGTAGACACTGACATCTACGAGCCATGGTTTGACGAGGATGTAGGAGCCGTCACCGCGTCAATGTGGGTTAGCGCATCGTCCCTGTCGGCAGACGGTTATGTATGGGACCGTGGCAATCTGTCGGTCTACTTTGAGTCGACCGGCGAGATTACCTTTGCAATCGTTGGTGACGATCTGGCAACCTACAGCGTCACCAGCACAGCATCCTATGATGATGGGTCATATCACCATGTTGTGGTTGAGTACGTCAAGGGGTCTACGGTCAAGATGTGGGTTGACGACACGTCAGAAGGATCAACCGCCATCAGTGCGACAGAACTAGACACCAAGGCAGCGGAGGGGCGGCTAGCGTGCCGTGATGTTTGATGGCGAATCAAGACTTCTACGACGGCAAGCTTGACAACTTTCGTGTGTGGGCTCGTCAGATTACTGATACGGAGAGGACTTATCTTTATGATGAGTATGTGCCGCCCCCCGAGCCGGAGTTGCCTACCGATCTCCTCGACTACTGGTATGACGCGGCAGATGCGGCTACGATCTCCGGCACGCCTGATAACTACACGGTAGAAAATAAGGGCCTGGCTTCGTCTCCATTGCTCGGTCAGGCATCGCCCTTGCGATATGGTGTTGTGACGCTAAACGGCTTGCCTCTTTTCAGTATAGATACGTCTCAGTTCCTGCCCAATAACCCTAACAGGGCTTGGCGATTCTCGATCGATGCTGGTAAGGTAGTCGACTCTAGCTCAACCGTGTACTTGGCTGGCACATGGAGTAATAATTTCCTACGGGCGTTCGTGACCAGGGATCTGTCTGGATTAAATAGTGAGGTGTTTACGGATCCAGGATATCGGATTTATTCAGGAGGTACTTACCAGGATTTTTCGTCTGGTTGGATGGTGGGTTCTATCTGTGTCATCAAAAACAATAGGGTGTGGGTTAACGACGTGCTGAGGTGTGAGATTAGCGGGGTCAACCTTCCGTCCACTGGAGATAGTGGCAGCTGCGACGCTTTGCTATGTCCATCCTCCAATGGGTCTGCCGCCCATGACGATGGAGTGGGCGAAATTTGCGTTTACAATGATCCGACTCTTGATCCTGCAGTCGGCGGAGACAAGCACGACCTCATAATGAGCTACTTGGCTGAAAAGTGGGGAATCGCACTGCCATAGGGCCATAAACAGTTTCACTTGCACTAAAAACCGAACTCCCTAGGATAGCTCCCCATGGACCTAGAGCCAACTAGCGACTATCATGCAAAGATGAGCGACATTGCATCTGATCACGAAAAGATACCTCCAGACTGTAGGCCCAGGGTCATACGAACGGCTAAAAAGATGGACGCGCTTATTAGCTCTCACCAGGCCCTAGAGAAGAAGAGCGACCAGTTTCAAGCGCAAATGAAGGCATTCGAGGCTGCACATAAGCGTTGCCAAGAGCACTCAGAGCAGCGGTTTATGAACGCTCAGGAGCTTACTCAACACCAGTTCGAGTCTCTAAAGGAGCTAGTAGAGACTAAAAACAACGTAGCTTCTGACGCTATGAGCGAGATGCGGAAGAATCTTAGGCTCTTGATCGCCTCCGTTGTTGCGCTCGGAGCACTCCAGGTGTATACTGTGGTCCAGCAGAGTGTCAGCACATCAAACGCGATCAAGGTGGAGCAACATGGCGGTGGCGCATCGGTCAGCAGCGACGAGGGACCACCTGATATGGGCAGCATGCCATAGCGCCGTATGCACATGGGCGGTCGTCCTGTGGCTTCTGTTGGGAGATAGATGCGACATTGAGGCCCAGATGCTCTTAGTCTACGCAGCGGCCTGGAGCGCACGCTATATCGTCCTGTGGAGCAAGCGCCAACAGAGGATGACCAGCTATCGGGCCAGAGTGCAGCTCGGATCGCTCGATTTGATTCCTATCGTCTACGCTATGATGGAGATGCCTCAGCACCTGTTTTGCCTTGGCTGGCTAGCATGCCTGGTCATGTGCAAGTGGTGGACGATTGAGGCCGGGCCGGATTTGTAAAAAGATTTGACACCAGTTGTCGGTAGGTAAGCGTTATAATGGCCGCATGGAACTCACACGCTTACCCGCTACCGTTTGGCACGTCGTCAAGAGCAACCCTCAGACAAAAATCGCATATGGCCGTATCAATGGCGAGCCGGTACAGGGCTATTCTGTAGAGGGCCATTTTTACACCATCATATCGATGTTGGTGGTAAGCGCCCCGGTATCTGAGGTGACTGATTACGCCGAAGAGCCAGGCGAGCTTGACACTGTGTACGACCGAAGGCCTTACCAGCGCTAACGTTACGAAGTGGTGTGACACACTCAGCGCAAATCATGACCTGGGTGGTATAGACCTTCATGACCTGAGGGGTATACTTCGGGCATAACGCAACGGCAAACGCCAGAGGATCACATCATGACCATCATTACCACCTACGACCCCAACGATGACACTTCCACCGGCTGGCGGATCGTCGCCGGCCCTAGTCGCGCCACCTGCCACTACCGCACCCGATGGAGCGGCGAGAGCAACGACATCCGCATAACCATCCACGGTGATGTCAGACCCTGGCTGGCTGACATGGACCACCAAGAGATAGACGACACGCTATCCGGCCTGTTCTGGGTGGGGGCGCACCCGGACCGGCGCGGATCCGTGACATCCATATTCGGCCGCTTCCGCGCCGTGCTAACCTCAGCAGGCTACGTCGTCCGTTGATCCAGGGCATTAATCGACACCGCGCAAGGCCAAGCGCGTCACCAAACGGCCCCAAAGCCATCCCAACGCCAAAACGGCAGAACCGGAGCACAACCATGACTCACACCACCATACAACGATATCAAGTCGCCAAAGGCCAACGCCTCACCACCAAGGGTGGCCTTCTTGGCGGAACCCGCGTCAACATGGCCAAGTCCGGTCCCGTCTGGGTCGTGGTTGGCCGTGTCGGCAGCCGCGAGACTACCCGTATCATAAGGAGGGCGTAGGAGTGAAAAAGCGTTACTATTTTCTGCGCACCTGCAATGCAGACATGACATCTTATGCCGGATTCAGGTGGCCAAGAAAAGGCTGGGTTGAAGCGCCTGATTGGGATCCCCAACCTGCTTGGATGGGCGTTTGGCGTCACCGGAGAGGGCGGCATCAAGCCTGGGGTCTGGTACGTATCAGACGGCCACGGAAACCTGGTAGAGGAGGAATAGTTTAATGACAACCACGGAACAACGCATGCTTGCCGAGCAACGCCACATAGCCCAGGAGATCAAGGCCAAAAAGGCAGAGCTTCAAGAGGCAAAAGAAGACGTCAAGGCCATTAAGCAGTGCCTAGACCAGCTAAATGCAAGGCTTATGGACCAGGCGGACGGAGACGTGCAACAATCATTCTTGGACTGCAACGATGCGTGACTTTGTCGGAATTATAGAATCCCTGATGCAGGCAGAAGGCGTGACCGAGGCAGAGATTGCAGCCGCTCTCGGTGTTACACCTGGTTTTGTAAATCACATCCTGCACGGCCGTAAGGCATGCCCTGAGCACCACATACCGGAAATGTGCAAATGCCTAGGCATGAAAAAAATCGGACAGATTACAGCCATGCAGGAAATCGCAGCCTTCGAGCGCATGGACCAGACCACGCAGAGGATGTGCTGGGACAGCCATGAAGCGGCGATCCGCAAAATCGATGAGGAGTTGAGGCTATGACCAGAACGGCAAAGCTATGGCTAGCTCTCGGAATTGTATTCGCCGCATCCTTCGCCGCCTGTGCGGCCTACGGTAGCCTGCTGTGGACGTTTTACAGCCTGGTTGTGGCTACGGTATGCGGACTGGTGGCTATCGTGGAGATGCTGCTGGACGCATACCGCAAGGACAAGGAAACCCAACGCCTAGAAAGGGCACGCGATGAGTAACGAAGTAGCACGAACAGATCAACAACCAGTTGGATTCCTCGACGCTGCCGCGCAGACGTTCGATGGGGCCCTACAGCTGGCTAAGCTCATGGCCAGCTGCGGAACGATGCCAAAACACCTACAGGGCAAGGACGGCGACTGCTTTCGGGTGGTGGTGCAGGCCGCAAAGTGGAAGATGGACCCCTTTGCCGTAGGCGAGTGCACCAGCCTCGTTCATGGGCGACTGTGCTTTGAGGGCAAGCTTGTGGCCGCTGCACTTAAGGGCGCCTACGGGCTCGACGGCGTGTTGTCCTACGACGTGCAGGGAGAGGGGCAGAACGCAACGATCAAGGTCAGTGGCAAGCAGCCTGGATCTAACGAGATCAAGACGGTCAGCGGCAGCGTCAAAAAGTGGCGCACCACAATGAAAAAGGACGGCAAGGCAATACCCAACGCATGGGACAACCAGCCGGAAATACAGTTGATCTACCGTGGCACACGCCAATGGGCAAGGATCTACGCCCCTGAGGTCATGCTTGGCGTATACACTCCTGACGAAGCCAGGGAGATGAGGCCAGAGGTAAAGGAGGTTCCGGTAAGGTCGTTTAAGGTTGAGACTGTGGAGACAAGCAAGGGAGAGGCAAAGGCGCTGAAGAGCCCAAGCCAGGACTTCGTGGACGCCTACAAGGCTGCGTGCAAGCACGACGGCGAAGCTGTTAAAGCGATGCTTGAAGAATTCGGGGTATCTAAACCAAGCGAGGCTGACCCAGATCTGTGGGATGAGATCCACGAACGGTGCGTTGCTATACAGGAGATCGGGAAATGAAAACCGGCATCATACACGGCGAGAAGAACGAGGACTATCACGCGAGCGGGGCAGTTGGGCATACGATGATGTGTGACTATCTCTGCGACCCTGAGGCCTATTACAATCGTCACGTTCTCAGGCGCCCTGACTGGCAAAGACAGCCAAGCTCAGCAATGTCGCTCGGATCCATGGTGCATGCATGCAATGAACACCGATACGTTCAAGTGATCGATGAGGAGGATCTAACGTCAACGGGGCTGATCAGAAAGGCAGCGCAGAAAAAATATGGTGAAGCGAGCGTGACGCCGCATGCAAAGTGGTTGTGGCAGGGCATCCTGGACAATGAGTGTGCGTCAGCGATAATAAGCACGGCAGTCGGAAAAGAGGTCGTCATGCGCGCACAGGACCCGTCAGGCCTCTACGTGCAGGCAAAGGCTGACGGATACCACGCTGACTTTATTTACGACATCAAGACGACTCGCAGCCTGAAGGCGTTCAATTACGCATGCAGGGACTACGGATACGATGTCGAGGCAGGACTGTACTGCGAACTTCACAAGCAGCTTAACGGTCGCGAGAACTGGCCGGACTTCTTTTTCATCGTGGTAGAGACCGATTACCCGTTTCGGTGCAAGGTGCTCAAGGCTCCATACGAGATGATTTTGGCAGGATGGGAAAAGGCTGCTATGGCAATCGAAGGCATCGCTAAGTGCAACTGGGGCGAACCGCAAACCGAACCAGAAGAAATGGAGTGGAAATGAGCTTTAATTACAACAGAACGATCCTTGGCGGGAACCTAACGAGAGACCCAGAACTTAGGGAGGCCGGCAACGTGACCGTCTGCGACTTCGGGATTGCCACCAATCGGCAGTACACAGACAAAAGTGGAGAGAAGAAGCAGGAGACAGCCTTTATCGACGTGTCTGCATTCGGGCGTCAGGCGGAAGTAATCGCGCAGCACCTCAGCAAGGGCGATCCGATCCTTATGGAGGGACGCCTGGTTAGCGACCGTTGGGAGACTCGCGAAGGAGAGCGCCGGCAAAAACTGAAGGTCACCCTGGAAAAGTTCAGCTTCGTAGGTGGACGCAGAAACCAAGAAGGGAGTCAGAACCATGGGACAGACACACCAAGTCCGCATTTCTGACCGCAGGAAGCGCAAGGAAAGCGAAACACGCGAGTCGTCAGCCCAGCCACCAGGTGGACGCGAGTGCTACTGCGCGCAATGCTGGTACCACAACCGATGGCCAGACAAAAAGAAGGGATACGGCCCGCTCCGCTGTCGTACTTGCGGCTCCAGCCTGATCCAGGATGTACCTCAAATCGAAAGCATAGACGTATGGGCATGAGCGACCACTATCACACAGAGATGCCTATTGACAGGCGCGAGTTGATAAAGGCGTCAGAGGATGAGGGGAAATTCCGAGCCATGTACGACAACATGCGAGAGACAAACAGCCTGTTACGGCAACAGCTTGCGCAGGCTTCTGATCTGATCGAAGAACTGCAGATTCGGATTGAGGAGCTGAAAAATGAATAGCATCCAAAAGTACAAGATGCGCGGCCTGACGGAAAACGATATTGACTGCCTACGTTCGGAGCCTCCGTTTATCCCTGCTCGAGTGCTGCATGAGGCTGTTGGGCGCGTGTGCGGTGACAAGTCAACAACTCCAAACGTAATTTTTGGCAAGAATCCACTGGATACGCAATTCTTGGGCAGGTGGGCGCATGAGGTTTCTCTGGAGCTGCACGACATGATTAAGGTGGCGTTGGAGACTCGGGAATGAAGCCAAAACACAGAGCTAAACGCTGCCGCATCTGCAACCGACCCATGTCTGCCCTGCGTACCGGCGAAACCTGCAGCAGGATATGCGCGGCGCATCTTGGGCATATTACGCGGCGGAACGGAAAGGGGGAGATGTGATGTCGACAGAATCGGACACCAGGCCACGCCCTGGCGCCAAGACCTCGCACTGGACGCTGGACGTCTACTTCGAGGATGAAGGCCCTTTCG
>JAAUYF010029527.1_pt1 | contig 15094 bp, 32 predicted proteins | sample 7278051 | NCBI WGS metagenome assembly JAAUYF01 (sample SAMN14350202, study PRJNA611818) | marine sediment metagenome | isolation source: surface marine sediment (0.6m) | place: French Polynesia: Moorea | collected 2018-08 | reverse complement strand
TGGCCGAGTCTGGCTTATGGCACTCGCCTTGAAAGCGAGCGGACGAAAGTCCCGTGGGTTCGAATCCTACCTCTTCCGCCATTTTAGGTGCATTAACTCAGAGGGAGAGTGTCTGGTTGTCAGCCAGGAAGTCAGGGGTTCGATCCCCCTATGCACCGCCATTTCTGAAAGGATAATTGTGGAAAAAGTAATCAAAAAAGCTTGTAAAAAGCACGGATTGGTGGATCATAGACTTACAAATAACAAAAGATATAGATGTAAAAAATGTAGGGTCGAAGCTGTAACAAGACGTAGAAGAAAGGTCAAAAAAGAGCTTGTTGAGCATATGGGCGGTGAATGTTGGCTCTGTCCAGAAGATGATCCTATATGTCTTGAGTTCCACCATATCAATCCAGATCACAAATCATTTGGGTTATCAAATGGTAAATCTGGGTTGGTAAAAGCAAAAGCAAAAGTTTTGTTAGAATTAAAAAAGTGTGTAATGTTATGTGCAAACTGTCATAGAAAAGTTGAAAGAAATATGGCTGTTAAAGCTGGTACCATTATATACGATTAGGGTGAGTAGCTAAATAGGCCTGAAGCTCCTGACTGTTAATCAGGTGTATGTGGGTTCAAGTCCCACCTCGCCCTCCATTTTTGGGTCAGTGACGCAACGGTAGCGTAACGGCCTTTTAAGCCGTAAGTTGGGTGTTCGAATCACCTCTGACCCACCATTATTGAGCCGTCTGGTGAAGTGGGAACACAGCTGGCTTTGAACCAGTTAAGACCGAGTTCGATTCTCGGGGCGGCTTCCATTTTGAAAGGATAAAATTATGGATATAGATGTAAAACCAACAGTCGAAACCATTGAAAACATTGCTGATAGGATGAGGCGTTATGCTGATAATTTAAATCGTATAGCTCAAACAATGCAAAAGACAAACAATCTTGAATACGCTTCTGAGGCAATGCAGGAAATTAAAAATTGTTTCGCAAACTTACGAACTGACCTTTTAGTTTCAAGACCGTCTCGTGCATATGAAAAGGCGCTTCGTATTATGGAACATAAAAATACCAATCTTATCGAACAACATCTCGCTGATGAAACAGCTCTTGAAGCTATGAAAGATCGTGATTTCGATAAAAACGGATAATTTTGACGCGGTGTGGAGGAGTAGGCCGTCCTCGGTGGGCTCATATCCCACAGATCGCGGGTTCGAATCCCGCCACCGCAACCATCTTTCGACGAGCCTCGGCCTGGACCCCGAGGTGCTGCCAGGAGCCGCCGTCCCCCAGAGCGGGGATGGATAAGTCGTCGATTCAGTTTTAGGAAGAGTGGCCGAGTCTGGCTTATGGCACTGGTTTCGAAAACCAGCGAACGAAAGTTCCGTGGGTTCAAATCCTACCTCTTCCGCCATTTTTGGAAGGGTGTCCGAGTGGCTTATGGTGATGGTTTGCTAAACCATTGAACGAAAGTTCCGCAGGTTCAAATCCTGTCCCTTCCGCCATTTTAGGGATAGCTCAACGTCCGAGATTGATGGCTGAACCAGCCTGAGAGCTATCCCCAACCTTTAACCGAAAGGATATAAAAATGCCTAAGCAGGGATATGCTACATACTTAAGAAATGGTGTATTTACACCAGAGCAGGTTTTACCATTTTCAACGCCATACGATAAAAAATTTAGAAAGGGCTATCTTGGGGACGATGGTAAAATTCACCCTGTCAAAATGGGTAGCGATAGATATTGGTGTTTTTCAACTCATGGTTTAACCTGTGTTGAATGTGGAATCGAAGGTCGGTTCTTTGCATTAGAGACTCATGCTTATCCAAGCGGCAACAAGTTTTACCATTTCAATCTTTATGCACTCGATAAAGATGGTAATGAGGTTCTAATGACAAAGGATCACATCAAACCAAAATCCAAAGGTGGTAAGAATCATATACATAACTACCAGCCGATGTGTTACAAATGCAATCATAGAAAAGGTCATAAATTTTAAGCGCCAGTGGCCAAGATTGGGCAAGGCAGTGGGCTGCAAACTCACAGATCGCAGGTTCGATCCCTGTCTGGCGCTCCATTTTAAAAGGATAATCATATGATATTCTCAGTATTCTACTTCGCTGGTTTGATCATGGTCGGTATATCGATTGGATCACACTGGCAAACACCTGAATATGGGTTTTTCACAATCGGTGGAGGACTCATAATATATTCACTCGGAGCTTGGTTCATGAAATTCATGAGACCAACCAGCGTCTAAATGCCGCCTTAGCTCAGTTGGTAGTAGCACTCGACCGATAATCGAGAGGTCCCTGGATCGTAGCCAGGAGGCGGCACCACTTCAAAGGAGAATCAAATGTTACCAATAGATCCAATATGTGTTGATTGGCTACCATGGTGTTTAGGTGGCCCACCAACCCCCGAATCGAGTGTTGTCGCAGGAATAGTATTCTGTTTCCTGATCGGAACATGTATATACGCAGCAATCAAACTGTAAAGGAAAATCATGCCTAAATTCAGAGACATACCTTTAATAACCATCGCCAGATATCATGTTAACGTCCCCTGGAATTATATACAAGGTTGGATTGAAGAACAGGAAGTTAACATGAATCCAGATTTCCAACGAAATTATGTCTGGAACAAACTCCAAAAAGAACAATACATTGAATGGGTCTTGAGGGGTGGACAATCTGGAAAAGATATCTATTTTAATCATCCAGGTTGGATGAAACATTTCAATGGTGAAATGGTAATCGTCGATGGCAAACAGAGAGTCGATGCTGTCCTGGGTTTTCTCAACAACAAGGTAAAAGCATACGGCTACTATAGAGAGGAATACAGCGATAGACCGTCGACCGTGGATCATACGTTCGAAGTGCATGTCGCCGATTTAGCATCTCGTAAACAGGTTCTCCAATGGTACATTGATATGAATACTGGAGGAACCAAACATACTGCCGAAGAAATCAAAAAGGTCAAGGCCTTACTCAAGGAGGAATCATGAATTTAATCAAATTATTTCTAGTCTCTGAAACATTGAGCGATGATGATCCAATTCTTGTAGCCAGAGAAAAACGTAAAAAGATGAGAGACAACAGTTTCAAAGCATGGGTTAAAAGACACAACCTCAATTTGATGGCCACTCTCTTCTTTCTGATTCTCGTTGCTATTCTTTTCGGAAGCGATGTAATCGAAATGATCGTAGGGGCCAAATGATATATCCAATCGTTTCACGCAAAATGATCGACGATAACCTCAAAATTTGTGAAGATATAAAAAGCACAAATGAGAACTATTACAATGAACACTGGAAAAAATTGCATGAAACCCTTCTCCAAGTCAAGGGAGAGGTATTCGGCGAAGAACCAAAACCAGGAGAAAGGGATAATCGTCCTCCAAATGTTATGGTCGCCCCACAAAACATGATCGAATACTGCGAGTGTAAGAAGCCACAGATCGGTCCTGGGGGTCCTCATGCTTGGTGTGAAAAGTGTGATAAGTTGGTCAAATAATTTTCAAAATTAGGAGAACAAAATAAAAATGAACTATCATGAAATCTGTTGGAACATATGGCGGTTAGGATCGAAAGAAACTCTGACCAAAATGGCGGGGACAAACTGCCCATGTCATTTCGATCCAGTGAATAATCCCCTTTGTCCCAAATACGAACCAGTAAGATTTCACTCATGCGGATGTAGCTCAGAGGTAGAGCACCCTGTTGCCAACGGGGAGGTCGGAGATAATCGAAAACTCTCATCCGCTCCACCTAAATAAGCGGGTGTAGCTCACGTTGGTAGAGCACCAGCCTTCCAAGCTGGATGTCGTCGGTTCGATCCCGTCCACCCGCTCCACCTCAAAAAGGACCCACCAATGAAATACGAAGATTATAAACGTCATGACATTGCTGCGATTCTGAGTCAAATCGATCAGTTAAAAAGAGACTTCAAAAAAGCTGCCAAAAGCTGTAATTGTTATCATGGGATCACTGCATTAAAAGGAAGTTGCACACATCCGTATAACATGTCGAAGCATTGTCAAGCCAAACTCTGTCCGTTAAGGAGTTGATCATGAACAAAAAACCGAAAGTAACAGACAAAGATAAAAAAGAAACCGCTGACAAAGTAGCAGAGGTTATCAAATCGTTCACGACTCTTGTGCATCAAAGAGATTTAACCACTTTCGATCTCAGAGATATTCGAGAGTTAATCCTCAAACATCCCAAAGTAGATGATTTCTCCGCCAGCACTTTCAAAAGTGTCTTTGCTGAAATGTGGAGAGTCTGGCCCAGTGACTGAATCCAAAACCATATATCGTGGAAAAATCCCTGTTTTAATATTTACAGACGTGGGTATGATGCATCGAAGGATGGACCTCGAACAGAAGCTGCGTTGTACGGGTGAGCTTCTATATGCAGATACTGATTTTATTGTCAGAACGTTAGAAGGTGAGATACAACTTTGGGAATACTTTGCAACCTGGAAAGTGGAAGCATGGGGGAATTACGAATGATATGTCCAGTACATAGATGGGTAAACTATGACCCCGAAGATGAATGCCCGACTTGCAAAACACAGGGAATTATAGTACAATCAGTTGAATTCGACAAGCAAGATCGGGTTATAGATACGATGAGATTTTTGGGTCATGAATTTCGCCCTGATCGATCCAGAGCCATATTAATATTCGACAAAGGAAAAGAAAATTGAAAATTGATAGACGAATACATCAAGACGAATTCAGGCTTCGCGTACTTCTCACCAACCAATGTGATAAAAACTGTCACTTCTGCCTTAATGATTTCCAAGACAAAGAACCTAAACAGACGGCCTTTGCGTTTGATCTTTTCGATTGTATTCGCGCCTATGGTCAGTTCATGAAATCCATCAAGGAAACCTCTATTATCACATTCTCGGGTGGAGAGCCTGGAGTATATCCGTTTCTCGATATGGTAATTAAACATGCACGTGGTCGATGTGATGTGGTCAAAGTTGTCACCAACGGAGCCGCTTTTAAAGAGCATCTCATACCATTTGTCGACCATTGGAACTTGCATGTAACCGAGAGACTCCCTCTGGAAAGATATCAGAAATACATCGATGATATCACAATCCAGATTGTCGTAACCATGGAACATCATCCAGATGAATTATATAAGATGGTTCGACATTATCACGGTGCTGGATTTCTGGTTAAGTTGTTCCCTGATTTTAAAGTCAGCGAACCAGAATCGGAAATTCTCTACGGAAAAATTTTACGTTTATCTGATATGTTTGAAGACAGAATCTGCACTCGGTTTACTGGTGTTCAGGTTAATCGTGGTAAGGCATGTGAGGGCTGTCAATTCAAATGTGTTACGTTGAAAGCTCTGTGGTATTTTCCAGACGGATCGTCGTCAACCTGTCCTCAAGGATTCAAGGAAAAGTATGATCACGATACGTGGGATGAAACCATGGACGTTGCTTACGCAGCACACAAAAAGGGGTAAATATGGAAAAAGAAACTAAACCAGATTATGGAAAATACGTCATGTATTGGCACTTCTTTTCGTGGATGTTACTCGGCCTTCTCGGGAAACCCATGCCGCTCAGAGAAGTTTATGAACTTTCTCAGGACTGGGCCGCGCGAGATGGTCACATGGGGTCCTGGCTCGATGTCTTTGATGGTATCATGTGGATAATTGCCGTCATTGGAGGAATGATCGGAATAGGATTCTGGTTATCATGAAAGAGTTATATATCACTGTAGGACCTTGGGTGCTTTCAGGTTTGACTATAATACTCACGGTCCTTCAGGGAAACAAACATAAATACGCTTGGTTACTTACATTGATTAACCAACTTTTGTGGTTGATGTGGATACTATCCGCGAAAATGTGGGGGTTCTTACCACTAAATATATGCATGTGGATCGTATGTATCCGAAATCATTTTAAATGGACAAAGGAGTCGACATGACACCAACACAGTTATTTCGTTACGAAGAGCGTTTGGATACCAGAGGCGTTCATGTTGATATTAGAGTTTTCAATGTCGTCAAAGAGACTCCTTGTGGCTATTGGATTGATTTATATAACGGTCTCTTTGAATATGACAAACACTCCAGAAAGTGGGTCAGCAAGACCGCCAAGAGAAGGTTCGCATATCCAACTGAGGAAGAGGCCTTAACCAATTTTAAAGCGCGAAAAAGGCGACAAATTGAAATTCTCCAGGGTCGTATTCACTATGCTAAAGTTGCATTGAGAATGGTTGATCCAGAGGGAGAATATCGAGAGAGGAGGTTTTCGAGGTGCCAAACGGAAATCTTATAAACAAACCAAAAAGAAGAATTCCAGTCGTTACATACAAACGATATATACGTATGATGGTTGAAACGGCTACGATTCATGAGAGCGATAAATATGATGAATTCATGAAAGTTGGACATATCGTCAGAGAGAACCCAAGAATCAAATTGGTCAATCCGTGGTGGGTGAAAGCCCTCTACATCGGATTCTTTTCAATTTGTTTTGGGGGTTTGCTCTGGTTCTATCTTATCAAATTACCTGGAGGGCCATGATGCTAAATAAACTCATTTGGAAACCTAAAATTATGTGGAGGGATGACAATGGTCATTTGTTTATCAATCCAGTCATAGCTATTGGATCGATCTGTTTGACCATCGGTATCGTGATAGGGTTGCTCATATGAAACTAGAGAAAAAGATTCTTGCAATCGGTGGTCACGTTATCAAGACCGCCAGAGTAGAGCTCGAAAAAGTTATAGAAAGAGGTCATGTTGAAATGTTGATTCATAATGGTGGGTCAATATTTCACGACTTCCAACTGGCCACTTGCACTCAATTAACAACGCGCCAGATACATTCGTTCCCATTAGATGAGGTCGTCGAAGACCCGCAGATCACCAAGAAAGCGTCAAACCTCGTCTGGGATTGGTTGTTAGGTAGCCTGAATTATGCACCCGAAAATTCGATAACCAGATTGTGTCAAGGTTATCAAATACCTGTCTTGATGTTTACATCATACGGAGCAGATTTCTGGCAGCTATTTAAAGGAAGGGCTGCATGGTCCGAGTTAGGTGGAGCTGCATTCCACCACTTCAGCGAACTCAGATTACGTTTCAGATATCCATTTCATTACGTTTGTATGGGTTCTGCTGTTATTCACCCCGAAGTTTTCACGAAGGCTATTGCTGGTTTGAATTTACCAAAAGCAATGCAAGCTGACGTGGTTGACTTCAAAGATATGTATCGCCCATCAACAAGGGTGGCAAAGTATGGAAATTATTACCATATCAGCCACAAAGAGTATCTTCAACATTTATTATCCAATAAAGTTTAGGAGAAACCGATGGCCTGTCAAAGATGTAAAAGCGAAAAGATATTAAAAATCGTAGCAAAATGCAGCGATATGTTCAATGCTATACATAGTGACGGAAGGGAATATGAAGGTTACATTCCTTCCGACCTTGGAATCGGTGGAAGCGACTATCTTGACTTTGATTACTGTTTAGATTGTGGTCAGATTCAGGAGGAGTTTCCTATCGAGCCAAATTTCAGTAAATGGAGCTAGTTGTGGAACCCATTAATATAGTTGAAGTTAAAGCAGAAAAGTTATTGAAGAAACATGGTAGGATAACTCCAGACATGTTTACAAATAATGAGTTGGCACAATTGATTGTGCTTAAATTAACAGGAAAAGACATTGCACGAGTTGCTAAACGGTGCTATGCAGAAAGGATGAAAAACAAAAACGTTGACTAAAATCTGGTGGAAGATAGTAGAGAAAGATGAAAAATCAGGGGCTATCAAAACCCTGTTTCATGGACTCAACGGAAGTCGTACATTACCGACAGACGAATGGCTGACCGCTGTTGAGAAAATGGTAGGAGATGGAACAAGTAAAACTAGATACCTGTCAGGATTTCACATTTTAAAAAGTTACCAAGAGTGTGAGGAATACCTCACGTATTTCAAAACACCAAAAAATAGGGTAATTGTTCCGTGTCTGGCGCGAGGAAACATTCGGCCCAAATCACATAGCCGACATCCAGTGTTCCTTGCTCAACAAGTTAAATTTATTGAGGTGGATGATGCAAACACACCAACTGATCGTTCACGATGATCATATATGTGCCTTGGGGAACGGTCTCTACTTTTCATGGATCATTGAATATGTCTGTGGAGAATGGGATCTGTCCACTATATATGGAAGACACCAATGTAGTTCCAAATCATTCAGGGAAATCCTGAAAAAAATCGGATATGAGAGGATGCGTTATGGGCAGAGATGATCTAGGGTTCAGAGAACCTTTTGACGTGGATCGCTTGAACAGGGTCCCAACACTCTCGGAATACGCTACCGCTAAAAAAGAGATGGAAGTGGAAGACGACAACGGAATCATTGTTGGAGTCGACTTGGCAGATGGCGATGATGAAACCGTCTGTTTAGTGATCGATAAAGATTCTATGGCTTCTATATACTGGTATTCCATACCATCAAAAGAAAAGCGTAAAATCAAAGTTGGGGACGAACACACATCATTTTCGAGAACAAACAATAAATAGTCGCTAGAACGAGGACGTGAAAATGAGTGAAGAAATACACGAAAATGGAAACGGCGTTCGGAGAAAAAACCGAAGAAGAATGGCGTGGACATCATTAATTTATATGATAGTCAAGACCTTACTGATACTGTTCGTCGTCGATCCTGAAAGGATGAAGGTCTTGACTGAACCAATAACTTGGTCGTACTTTTGCGCCGCTGCTATCGTAGGTTCGTACATGGGTGCAGCCACGTTCGAACACATTAAAAGGAAATAGTCTGGAATGGAGGATCATCATGATATACAGACATAGACGTTTGAAACCAGTGCTTAAATGGTGGTTGATATTTTGTGCCATCGTTTTCGCTACGGTTTATTCGCATCTAACAATGGATTTGTTCTCAGCTTTGAACAGTGCCGATGTGACAAAGTTGAGCTTCGTTGTCATCGGTGTGTTTTACATTTATATGATAGCATTGGGGGTTAAACTGTCTAAGTACTGCAAAAATCTCAACAATGATCGCTGTACCGAAGCTCTTGGCAAAGTGCAGCATCACGGTTGGTTTTTAAGCGACATCTTTATGGCCGTTGGGTTCTTAGGAACCCTGATCGGATTCATATATATGTTGGATTTATCAGGATTAACGAACACCAATGCAGCACAAGCAACACTCGTCACATTAACAACTGGAATGAAAACAGCACTTTATACTACGGTTATGGCGTTGATCGCCAGCATTGTCACCAAAGTATCACTCTACATCCTTAACAACGATATTCAACAAATCGAAGAGGAGAAAATCTGTGTTACAATTCGAAAACCCTAAGTATAGTGCTAACCGTAGTTTTATAGATTTTATGTTCATTCTAGTTTGTTGCTTAACGCTGTTTTTCGTCGTAACCCTTATTCAGATTCTCAAGAATCAAGAGGGTGTAGTTCACAAGGCTGAGTTCGTTGTGACGATGACTTGGCCCAAGACTGATGATAATGACATGGACCTCTGGTTAAAAGATCCGAATGGCAACATCATATATTATAAGGATAAAGAGGTTGCATCAATGTTTCTTGACAGGGATGATCTCGGTCATCAGAATGATGAAATCATGATTAACGGGGTCAAGACGATTATAGAAATAAATCAAGAAATTGCATCAATTCGTGCCATCGTTCCTGGTCGGTGGATCATCGCCGTTCACTTCTACAAACGCCATGACAAGAAGCCACCTGGAACCCCAATCCCCTTAGTCGTTCGTATGGACAAAATCAATCCGAAAATTAAAATCGTCTTCAACCAAGAGTTCGATATGCAATATACGTGGGAAGAACAGACTGTTGCAATATTCGAAGTCCTGCCTGACGGAAGTGTCACCAACGTCGAACTGACTGGATCTATTCCTATGGTTCATGAGAGAATCCCCGTTCCTGTATGGGGACCTGACACGGATGGAGACGGTGATCCCGAAGATACGTCATTGGGTATACCTGGAGACGCTGGTGCTGGTGAAAGTCGAGAAATGAGTCGAAGCCACCCAGATTACAGTGATCTAGTAGGTTCAGATGGCGATTTTGATGACGGTGAATTTGCACCACAATACGATGGAGGAACATAAAATGGCACTACCTTACGTAATCCTTGTATTAGGATATGCTTTGTTGGCCTCCCTGTTCCTATGGATAGGGATTTCAATAAAGGGAAAATGGATAATCAAATTCGCTCTCGCTCCATTTATATTGTGGTTCGGATTGTTTCTGTATTTCATCCCACCACAACTTGCGGGTTATCCCTCTGATCAAGAAATTGTTGAAGAGCGGGTAATTGTGAGATACTTCACATATAAAGCCCCAACTAATGACGACGAGGGTGAGATATATATCGTTGCTGACAACAGATTCTATCCCGAAACTATGACCAAAGATATCCTTGAAAAGTTTGACCCGAAAAGCCTTGCCGACATTTCTCAAGGAGAGTTTCTAAGATTGTATCGCCTTCCTTGGGACGAACAAATGGTAAAGGATATGACCAAAGCCCAAAAGAAACGCCAGTTGATCACCCTGAGAAAGACGAAAAAAGGCGAAGGTCAATCAGGAAACCAAACAGGTGAAGGCAAAGGAAAAAGTAAAGGTAAGAAGGGTTCTCAGAATGGAAAAAACCCTTCTGGAAGACTCGGTGATGGTGATAAAGGTCAAGGTGGAACTGGAGGTACAGCAAAAACAAGTCGTGACAAATCCATGTATTCGGTTGAAGCCTTAACGCCGAATGAAGTATTTCAAAAATAAGGAGAAAATCTCATGGCTTTATATGAGTACGAGTGTGGAAAATGTGGACACAAGTTCGAGGTTTTAACAAAAAAGCCAACGGATAAAAAAGAAAAGTGTCCTAAATGCAAATCCCTTGCAAAGAAGCTCATGTCGGCAAACAGCTTTATCTTAAGTGAGAAGGGCAATGTCGGCTGGGCTGATAAAGGTTACTCAAACAAGTGAGGTTGAAAATGGACGAAAACATTAAAGAGCAGGGGAGCGAGGATAAAAATAAAATGAAAGACTTACTTGATTCATCATATCCCCTCCTGAAAGAGTTCAGGGTCAAATGTCCTGGCACTTTCAAGCATAGTCAGGCCCTCGTAAGTATGATCGAAGGCATCAGTCTTGAATTGGGACTGGACGTGGACGAAATGAAAGTGATGGCTCAGTATCATGATATCGGTAAAATGTTGAATCCAAAGTTCTTTACCGAGAATCAGCTCGAGGACGAAAATCCTCACAAAGGTTTGGACCCATACATAAGCTATCAGTACATAACCAGACACGTATCGGATACGACTATGATACTGGTTAGCGACCCAAACTTTCCAAAGGAAATTATAAATAAGGTGTCACAGCATCATGGAACCACGATCCTAAAGTTCTTTGCAAGCAAGGTTCCCTCTGAGAATGCAGATGAATTTCGCTACCAGACTCAGAAACCTTCGTCGATTGAATCGATGGTTCTTATGATTTGTGACAATATAGAAGCGAGATCTCGTTCCTACACCCAAGGTGGCAAGGAGTTTAGTCCAACAGAAGTCATTGATCGTGCTATCAATGATCTTTCTAAAGACGGGCAGTTGGACGCATTAACGTTAGGAGATCTCCGAAAGATACAAAGAGCACTTGGTAAAGAGTTAGAAGGTACATATCAAAAACGCGTCAGCTATCCAGAGGATGAAGAGGAGGCTGACGATAAAACCTAATCTAAGAAAGGTTTATCATGGCCGCTCAAGAACAATTAAAAATACCGTTTACGGAAGCAGATAGAAAAGTATTAAACAAATATATTGATGGTCTCCCCAAAGAATCAAGAGAGTTCAAAGAAGAATATTGTGTGGAAAGATCGTACAGGTTACGTGGTTCTTACCACAATAATAGGAGGGAGCTAAGAGGTTCAATTATGTCAGGCAAAATCAATCATTGTAAGTGCGGTGGTGGTATGTCCGAATGCAGTGCTTGTGAGTTGGTGAAGTCTGGTGAAAAATGGGAATCTCAGAAAAAATGTGGTTTTTATAAGAAAGCATCTTTCGCTGATAGATGCTGCTATGAAACTTTTGGTGAGTATTGTTGGTCCGTAGATGCTCAACGAGATGCTCAGAAAGGATAAACCATGGAAGACAAAAGCACAGTCGGAATGATGACTTGTTGGATTTGCGGAGAGGGTGCTCAGATCATTGTAAAGACTGACCTGAAACCTACATTGCCACGAAACTGTGGTTCACTACCAAACATTTACTGCTCAGATTGTGAGGGTAAAGCCAAAGAAAAGGATGGGGTTTGGTTGATCTCAGTAAGAGATGGTGATGTTCCAAAAGACGAGGAATTATACAATCCTCACAGAACTGGTGATGTCGTCCTCATTAAAAAATCGGCTTTCAGAGAGAAGATTCTCCCGCTGATCTCAGAAGATACTGTTCGTAATCAAATGGCGGAAATGGTAGAATCTAGCATCTACTTCTACCTGGAGGATTCAGCATGGGACGCTTTCCAGTTACCACGAGGACCCAAAAATGATAAATAGCTTAGTAACATATACACTACACTTTGACGGTTCTTCAAAACCAAATCCTGGCGAGATGACATCTGGTTATCTCATTACCGACCCTGATGGAAGTATTATAGCATCAGAAACTATCAAGGGTGGACAGGGAACCAGCAACAAGGCTGAATATATAGGCCTATATCAAGGTGTCAAAAAGGCTGTTGCAATCGGAGTAAAACATATAGAAATATTCGGCGATTCACAATTGGTCGTCAATCAAGTCAATGGCAACTTTCGTTGCAAAAAAGCAGGTCTGAAATATTATCGTGATGAAATACAAAAACTCACGACCAACTTCCATACATTCGTGATCACTCACGTACCCCGTAAACAGAATAAGCAAGCAGACAAACTGTGTAGAAAGTAGGTGAATCATGAACGAGCATCACAGGAAAAAAGATATAGATAAATTCTTTGAGCACAAACATTTCTGTAAAGGTGATTGTATTCCGCCTCACTGCACGTGTCATCAGGAAAAGGAGGAGAATATGAGAAAACCATCACATGACAATGAGGGAAACGAACCTCAAGATGATTGCAACAAACCCGAACCCGTTACACAGTTACTGGAAAAGAATCATGCACCCATGATCATCCGAAAATACCAAAGCTTCGGCTGGCCATTGTTTATCGCAATTATTTGCGACCAAGACTTAGGAACCCTCGATGACCACATAATGAGATTCATCAAACAGCATAATCCCAAACATTTGAATAACATTCAAGATCTTAGGAATTTATGTGGTGCACTCAGCGATCATGTAATCGAAGGCTATAATGAAGTTAAGTTTGGATCAGTGGAAGGCGTGGCGGTGGTCGCCTACTGGGACAAGTGTTGTTGCTCCAGCCTCTACGGCGATTTTATGACGCATCAACAATGTCGTCTCGAACTGTTCACATTATTGAATATGATGACAAACGTATAACTATATATATTAATAGGTGAATAGCATAATCCTTCAGCTTAACACGCAGACAATTCTATATGAGTTGTCTGCGTGTTTTGCGAAACTTTTGTTGTTCAATTGGTGAAAGGGGAATTGGTCCCGAGATGTACAAATAATCGAAAGGAGACTTATGGCTTATTTCTTATCGACAAGGGAGACTCGAAGTTTCTAAAGGAAACACGAAACTTGGGTCGGACACATTAATTTTTAACATGGGTACTGCTACAGAATGCCCATCTAAACAGTTAGGATTTTGTAAAGTTGGAGCTCGTTGCTACGCGCTCAAGGCGGAAAAGTTATACAAGAATTGCTTACCTTACAGGCAACGACAAAATAGATATTGGATGGACTGTCAAGCCAACGACATAGCAGCACAATTCGGTCTTCTGCTGCGAAGAATCAGATCAAAAATACGATACCTTAGATTTAACGAATCTGGAGATTTTCACGGTCAAGATTGCGTAAGAAAGTTGAGTCTATTAGCCGAGTATCTCAAAAGAGAGCATGGCATAACAACTTATGGTTACACAGCCAGGATGGACCTTAACTTTGAAAACGTTCACTTTCTGGTTAAGGGTTCGAGTCATGATAGCGGAAACAACGGAAAAACAATCGTTCTGAAAAAGGACAAGATCGAAGATCATTTAAGTACGCTGTCAGTCAGTGAAAGGAAGTCCTGGGTGGTGTGTCCCATGAGTTGCAAAGCTTGTGATATCTGTAAAGAACCCACAGGCAAAAATATCATTTTTCCAATGCATTAAGGAGAAGCTATGGAATCATTAAAAATGTTGCATGGAATGTTGGTGCCGCAGCATCATCACAAAATGGCTATCAAGAGCTGGGGATTCGAATACTGGTTCGAAAACAACAGTCAGTATTGTGGTAAAATAATCCAGGTTCGTCAAAACTGTTGGAGCAGCTACGGTGCATTTCATTACCACATGATCAAAGACGAAACCTTTTTGGTTCTATCGGGTACGGTCCTATTGGATATCTTGGTTCTGAATGGTGTTTCAAAACATCGTATAGCCAGTCATAATGAAATCAATACGATTAACGCTGATAATGTAGAGCCAGCTGTCAATCGATATTACTTAAAACCGTGGAACTACATCCGATTGAAACCTGGAGTTCTGCACAGATTCTCAGCTCTGGAAGATGAAGCAATGTTCACAGAAACTTCAACCACTCACATGGAAGAGGATTCCTATCGTATATCAACACCAGTAGCTGACGAACAGCTAGCGTTTCCAATTGATCACAAACACGGGTTGATCAACTTACCCGATAAAACAGACCCATTTTCATATAAATATTGTCTGAAAAAAAAGAAGATAGTGGGTGAACCTGAATTCGAATTCGATGATACCGAACTGTAAAAGGAGACTTTATGTCATATCAAGCATTTGTATGTCGTTTACAAAATGTACGACCCCACTCAAATGCTGATCGAATTCAATTGGCTACCGTATATGGCAATCAAATTGTCGTCGGTTTGGATAATGTAGATGGCGATCTCGGCGTCTACTTTCCAACCGATGGCCAATTGAC
>JAAUYF010049570.1_pt1 | contig 15173 bp, 16 predicted proteins | sample 7278051 | NCBI WGS metagenome assembly JAAUYF01 (sample SAMN14350202, study PRJNA611818) | marine sediment metagenome | isolation source: surface marine sediment (0.6m) | place: French Polynesia: Moorea | collected 2018-08 | reverse complement strand
GGCCGTGGGCTCGGCTTGCCGGATCACGTCCTCGATCGCCGCGCGGTCGATGTCGATGTCGCGATGCTCGCCGTAGAAGTCGAAGGTCCAGGATACGAGGTCGAAGCAGTGCAGGTTCGAGGCAATATCCAGCGCCACCTGCTCGTCGATGCGCCGCACCCCCGTCAGCAGGCAGCGAAACAACGCGTCCCGATGTGCCTTGGGTTCGGGTTTCGGCAGCAGTCCCGGGACGTACAGGACCAGCGGCAGGTCGATCACGCGCCGGCTCCCAGGAACCTGAGCAACTCCCCCATGTCCCGAACGATGACGTCGGGGCGCTGCAGGTGGTCCGGCCACTCGGTGCCGTCCCGGTTGACCCAGGCCGTCCTGAGCCCGGCCTTGCTGGCGCCGTTGACGTCGCACTCCGGGTGGTCGCCGACGTGCAGCGTCTCGTGTCGCTCGGCGCCGCCCATCTCTACGGCAACGTCGAATATCTGCTGGTCCGGCTTGGCGGCCCCGGCGCTGGATGCCGACACGACGCCGTCGAACAGCTCGCGAATCCCGATGCGCTCCAGGCTGGCGTTGCCGTTGGTTACAGCAACGACCTTGTAGCGCCTGCCGAGCTGCTCGAGCGCGGGACGCACCTCTGGAAACATCTCGACGTCATTGCGGTGAGCCAGGAACACGTCCATTGCAGCGTCGACATAGTCGGCGCTGTAATCGACGGCTTCGGCAATGCGCGCCAGCACCTTGCGCCGCATGAACGTGAAGTCGTGACTCTTGTCGGGGAATTCGGCCACGACATCGAGCCGCAACTGCAGCAGGTCGCGCTCGGAGTAACGCGACGTGATTCTCGGGTAGTGTTCCGCAAGCCACGCGTACAACGCCTGCTCAGCACGCATGATGACCGGATGGATCGGCCACAGCGTGTCGTCGAGGTCCAGCGTTATTGTGCGAATGCCCTTCATGGGACACTATTGTGTCATGAAATATCTGCACACAATGGTACGCGTCACCAACATCGACGAGTCGCTCGACTTCTACTGCGACAAGCTCGGCCTCACCGAGCTACGGCGCTACGACAGCGAGCAGGGCCGATTCACCCTGGTCTTTCTCGCGGCGCCCGGCGACGAAGACGCGCAGGTGGAACTCACCTACAACTGGGACCCGGAAGAGTACGGCGAGGGCCGCAACTTCGGTCACCTTGCCTACCAGGTCGATGACATCTATGCGCTGTGCCGGAAACTGATGGATGGCGGCGTCACAATCAGCCGGCCGCCGCGTGACGGCCGCATGGCCTTCGTGCGCTCACCCGACAACATCTCGGTGGAACTGCTGCAGAAGGGCGAGGCCCTGCCGCCTCAGGAACCCTGGTTGTCGATGGAAAACTCGGGCAGCTGGTAGCCGCTCAACCCGCCGGCATCAGCGGCGGCAAGGACTCATCTTTGGACGAATCCTCGGTATTGAGCACCGAGAAACTGCGAATGGCTTTGGCCAGCGCCTCGCCGTCGAACTCACCCGGCCGCGGCCCGTAGCTCAAACTCGAAAAGCGCCGCAACTCATCGGCCAGGTCGGCCGACACGCGATCCGCCAGCGCACCCAGGCTGCGCGGCGCATCATCGGGCCACTCGATCGCCGCCCATTGCAACAGCGCCTGCTTGACGCCATGACCATCGCCCGCGCGCGAGGCCTTGCGGGCTTCCTTGAGCAAGCGCGACTGCTGCTTGTGCAACGGAACGGGCGCCGGCTCACGCGGTTCGCGCCCGGCCGGGCGCGAGCTCCACCACCAGGCCAGCAGGGTCACCAGCCACAGCGCGCCCAGCAGCTCGCTCACGCGACGCCAGAACATGGGCGGCATTGCCGGCCTCGCATCGCCCTCGGCTGCCTCTGCATCCTCGGTCGCCGCCGTGCTTTCGGTCTCGGTCGGTGCCGGCGGCGCCTCACCAGACGGCAGTACCGTCAGCGTTCTTTCCGGCAACGTCGCGACTTCCCACTGCGCAGTTCGCGTGTTCCACCAGGGAACCTCGAGGGCCGGCAACACCACCTCGCCCGCCGTCACGCCGATCATCGCGTACTGGTCGCTGCGAACACCGCGGATGCCACCGGTTTCGACGGTGCGGCTCAGCTCGGGCTTGTCCGGATACACGTTGATCCCGGATGTCGTGGGCGGCTCCAGTGCCGGTATCTGGGTTTCCAGCTGACCGAGGGCGCTGATCGATACGCGCCGGGTCAGCGGCTCGCCAGCCTTCACCTCGGCGGTGTCGCGCGACCAGTCTTCGGAAAGCTGCAGCTCCTTCGCCGGCAGCCAGGTGGCGTCAGGAAAGTCCGCCGGGCGCTCGGGAATGGGCAGCACCGTGATGCTCAGCGGTTCGGACTCGAACACCTTGCGGCCCGTAATGCGGCCGTTGCGCAGCACCCGCGCCTCGAAACGCGCTGACGAAATGTCGATGGTGCCGCTCTCCTGCGGGTACAGCGCGTAGACCCGCTCAACGACGTTGTATGCCGTGCCGTCGATGACGGCCTCGTAGCTGCGATCGTCCCCGGCCAGTTCGCTCAGCACCTCCACGCCGCTCACCGTCGGGTCGCGCAAAGCCGGCTGCCGCGTTGCGACCGAGCGATAAATCTTGATCGACAGCAGCACCTGCGCCTGCACGTAGGTTTCGTCAAAGTCGACTTCGCTGGTCAGGAACACCTCAGCCTCGCCGGGCGGCGCATAGGTGGGCTCGCTGACCGTGATCGTCAGCGGCGCACTTTGCTGGCTGCCGACGGCAATCGGCGGAATCGTGATCTCGCCGGCACGCCGCGGCATCAGCACGTAAGTCCAGGTCTTGCTGCGGCGGATCTGGCCGTTGACGATGGTCGTGTTACTGAGCTGGCTGCCCTGCCCGATGAAAAAATCCGCCTCCAGCACCGAGATGTCGGGTTGCAGGTCGATGTTCTCGTCGGTGATGACCTCGAGCGTAAACGATTCGTTGAGCTCGATGTCCGCACGGTCCACGCGCGTCACCACGGCCGCGCCGGCCTGAACGCTGACCAACAGCGCCATCATGGCTATCCACACGAAACTGCGCCTGCTGAGTCCTACCACGGTTGTACCTCGTCATCGGGCCAGGTGTTGTTGCCATCCTGGTCCTTGCCGGTCTTCTGATACTGGTATCGGAACTTGCGCCGCAACAAGCCGCCCGGGTCATTGGGAATACGCCGCAGCCACTGCTCCATGGCCTGTTGCTGTTCCTGCTCGCGCCGCAGCGCTTCGAGTTCCTCGGGCGTCAGCTGCTGCTGCGCCATCTGCTGTTCCTGTTGCGCGGCCTCTTCGGCGGCGCGCTGCAGCTCCTCCTGCAATGCCTCGAGGTCCTCCTCGCTGCCTTCCTGTTCGCGCTGCGAGGCGTCGCCCTCCTGCGATTCGCTGTCGGACTGCGCCTGGCTGTCGGAGCTTTGTTCCTGCGACTGGCTGTTGCTGTCGGACTGCTCGCCATCGCCCTCCTGGTCGGACGACTCCTGCTGGTCACCTTCGTTCTGCTGCTGCTCCTGCTGTTCCTGCAGCTGCTCGAGCAGGTCGCGATTGTAGGCCGCGTCCTCGTTGTCGGGCTCGAGTTCGAGTACCTGCTCGTAGGCATCGATCGCGGACTCGAACTCGCCCTGTCGCGCCATGGCGTTGCCCAGGTTATAGAGACTGCGAGTGTCTTCGCGCTCGGCGAAAGCCGCCGCGCTGGCCGCATAGTCCTCGGCCCGGTACTGCGCCACGGCCCGCCACTCTTCGTTCTCGAAGAGCTCGACCGCCTCCGCCGCAGCCCCTTCCTCGAGCAGCGCCTGCGCCTGCTGGTCGGGCGTTTGCCACAGGTCTTGCCACGTCAGCGCTTCTGCCTCGTTGCCAAACGGCATGACGACAAACAACAGGGCGCCGAGGACATAGCCGCGCCGGAATGCCAGCGCTGCAAGTGGCAACAGGAGCAGCACGAGCCATGGCCCTTCCTCGCGCCAGTGATCGGTGGCGAGATTCTCGTCGCCGGCCTGGCGGCCGCCGGTCGTTGTGCCGCTCAGCAGGTAGTCGAGATCACGGTCGTCCGTGCTCAACACGGCGAATCGGCCGCCGCCCGCCGTCGCCAGCGACTGCAGGCTGCGTTCCTCCAGCTTCGGCACGGCGATGTTGCCGGACTGGTCGGTCACGAAGCCGCCGCTGAGACGGGGGATCGGGGCGCCCTCGGTCGTACCCACCCCTAGCACCGACAGCGTGAAGCCGGCGTCGCGCAGATCGCGCGCATAGCGCTCCGCAGCCGGCGACGTGCCGCCGTCGGTAATCAGCAGGATCTCGCCGATGCCGATGCCCGCCTGCTCCAGGAGTTGGCGGCCTTTACGAATCGCCGCGATCGGGTAACTGCCGCGGCTCGGCATGATGTCGGTACTGAGGCTGTTGACGAGCGCCCCGATCGTATCCGTGTCACTCGTCAGCGGCGTCACCGTGAAGGCGTTTGCCGAATACACGACCAGCGCCGTCTGGCCGCTGCCGCGTCGCTCCAGGATGTCGAGGATCTTCAGCCTGGCGCGCATCAGGCGGCTCGGCGAGAGATCCTGCGCATCCATCGATCGCGACAGGTCCAGCGCGACCACCAGCGCCTGGTCGGAGCGGAATACAGGCTGCTCGATGCGCTCCCACGCAGGTCCGGCCAGCGCCAGGATGGCGATGATCCCGCCGATGCCGAGCAGCCACCAGCGCGGGTCGGCGCGCCGGGTCGCCGTCGTTGACAACACGTGCGGCGCAAGTGCGTCATCGACCACGTTTTGCCAGTTGCCGGGCCCGAGGTGCCGGCGCGCAAGCAAGGCGGCAACGGCAATGATCACCGGGATGCCCCAGAGCCACTCGGGCCGGATGAAGTGGAACTCAGCCGGCATCGGTCTGCACTCCTCCAACGCGTCGCAAGGCGGCGCTCTGCAACAGGCTGACCAGGCACAGCAGCCCGGCGAGCGCCAGCGCCCCACCCAGCGGGTAATAAAAGAATGATTTGACCGGGCGAAAACCGGCTTCGGGCTCGTCGACCGGTTCCAGCTCGTCAACGAGCCGGTAAATGTCCTGCAGGCCGGCCGTATCCTTGGCGCGGAAGTAACGACCGCCGGTCAACTCGGCGATGGCCGTCAGCGTCTCTTCGTCGAGGTCGGCCGACGGGTTGATATTGCGGCGTCCGCCAATCAGTGACGAGACCTCCATCTGCTCGGCGCCGATGCCTATCGTGTAAACACGCAGGCCGACCTGTTGCGCGAGCTGCGCCGCCTTGAGCGGATCGATCTCACCGGCCGTATTCGCGCCGTCGGTCAACAGGATGAGTACCTGCTCGCTCGCGTCGGCCTCCTGGTCATGAATGCGCTTGACGGCGAGCGTGATCGCATCGCCGATCGCGGTCTTCTCGCCGGCGAGGCCGATGAAAGCTTCGAGCAGCAGCACCTTGACGGTTTCGCGGTCCAGCGTGAGCGGCACCTGCAGGTAGGCGCGCTCGCCGAACAGGATCAGGCCGATGCGATCGCCCTCGCGGCGGCTGATGAAGTCAGAGGCCACGGCCTTGGTCGCGGTCAGCCGATCGACCCGGCGATTGCCGAGTTCAAAGTCCTTCTGGTCCATGCTGCCCGAGAGGTCGACGGCCAGCATCAGGTTGCGCCCCGCGACCGGGATGTCGAGCTCGTCCCCGATGCGCTCGGGCCGCGCCGCGGCAACGACCAGCAGTATCCACGCGAGCGCCGCAACCCAGAAACGCCAGGTCAGCAGCTGCTCGCGATCCGGCCTGCCTGACAATACCTCGAAGAACGTCAGCGACGGCACCCGCAGTCCCGCGTCCTGCAGGCTCGGCGACTCCGGCACGAGCTTGCGCAGGATGAACGGCAGCGGCAGCGCCAGCAATGCCCAGGGCCATGCCAGGGACCACATCAGCGCCGCCCTCCGACGGGTGTCGCGAGACGTTGCCGAACCGCAGCAACCACGTCCACGAGTTCCAGCGCCGACAGCTCGTCATCGGGCCTGCGGTAGGGCAGCTCGAGCAGCTTGCGCCCGGCATCGCCCTGGAATCGCGGCCGGTCGAGGTCGCGGTCCAGCCATTGCAACCAGGCCTCTCCGGTCAGGCCGGCGACCTCCTCCCGAGGGGCATACGCCAGCATCGTGCGCCGCAGCAGCTCGGACAGGCTGCTACTGAATGCGACCGCGTCGCCGTGCTGCTCAAACTCCGCGGTCAGGGCGTTGAGCTGCCGCAGCGCGTAACGCCGCGCCGCGGTGCCGGAGCGGTGCTGCAGATAGAGATGCAACAGGTAGCCGAGCGCAATCAGCGCCACCGCGATAACGAACCACCATCCCGGCGCCAACGGCCACCAGCTGATGGCCTCGGGCAGGTGCAGGTCGCGTAGCGGAATCTGCTTCGGGTCCATCAGTGGGTCCTTCGCCCAAGTGCCGTTTGCAGCGCGCTGACGGGGTCGTCTTCGGTCGACAGCGGCATCAGGTGCACACCGTAGCGCTGGCAGAATGCTTCCAGCGCTTCCACGCGTTCCTCGAACGCGTTGCGGTAGTCGTCGCGAGCGGCTTTGACGTGCGTGTCGATGGCCAGCTCGCTATCGTCGGAGACGATCCGGTAGCGGCCCGGCGGCGGCAAGCGCCGCTCCAGCGGGTCGTTGAGGAACACGGCCAGCACTTCATTGTGCCTCGCCACGCTCGACAGATAGGACTGTGCCGCGCGCGAAAAGCCGAGGAAATCGCTGAGCACGACGACCAGGCTGCCCGGACGCGCCACGCGCCGCAGCGCCGACATCGCCTGCGTAAAGGGCGCCTCGCCATCGCCGTCATGCGACAGGGAGCGACGACCCCAGTCCGGATGCTCAGCCAGCTCATGCACATAGCGCAATGCCGCCTGCCGGCCGAGTCGCGGTTTCAGTTCGCGGTGCGTCGTATCGCCGAAGATCAGGCCGCCAAGGCGATCGCCACGATGATGCGCCGCCCACGACAACAGCGCCGCGGCGCGGCTGGCATTGACCGATTTGAAACAGCCGCGCGTCGCGAAGTGCATGTTTGCCCGCAGGTCCACCATGACGAGTACGGGCCGTTCGCGCTCCTCGCGGAACAGCTTTGTATACGCCGTCGTGCTGCGCGCCGTCACGCGCCAGTCGATGCTGCGCGGATCGTCACCGGGCTGATAAGGGCGCGACTCGTCGAACTCCATCCCACGCCCCCGGAAGTGCGAGACATAGGCGCCTGTCTGCAACGAGTTGACGCGGATCACGTCGAGCGCGATCGCGCGGGCGGGTGCATTGAGCCGGATCAACCCGGCCTGGCTCACGCTGACCGGCGAGGCATCTTCGGGCAGATGATCGAGAACTACCATCGGCGTTCCGGCTAGGGTACTCCGACGCTGTCGAGGAGACGCTCGATGACCGAATTCTCGGTGACGCCATCGGCTTCGGCTTCGAAGCTGAGGACAATGCGGTGCCGCAGGACGTCCGACGCGACAGCCTGGATGTCTTCCGGGCCGACATAGTCGCGTCCGGCAAGCCACGCGTGTGCGCGGGCCGCGCGATCGATGCCCATGCTGGCGCGCGGACTGGCGCCATACATCACCTGTCCGTCCAGCGAGCCGTCGACCTGGCCCGGGTCGCGGGTCGCGACCACCAGGTTGACGATGTAGGCCTCGAGCTCTTCCGCGAGGTGCAGTCCCAGGATGGCCTGCCGCGCCTGCATAACCGACTCGAACGACAGCAGTTCGGGCGGCTGGAACGGATCCCGGTCTCCCGCCTTGGCCTCATCGCGATTCAGTACGAGGATGCGACGCTCGTCCTCGGTCGTCGGGTAGCCGACCTCGACGTGCAACAGGAACCGGTCGAGCTGGGCTTCCGGCAGCGGGTAGGTGCCTTCCTGCTCGATCGGGTTCTGGGTGGCCATGACCATGAACAGATCGTCGAGCTCGTAGCTGCGATCGCCGACCGTGATCTGGCGCTCTTCCATGGCTTCCAGCAGCGCCGACTGCACTTTTGCAGGCGCGCGGTTGATCTCGTCGGCGAGAATCAGGTTATGAAACAGGGGTCCCTTGCGAAACTCGAACGTTCCCTGTTGCGGCCGGTAGATATCGGTGCCGGTCAGGTCAGCCGGAAGCAGGTCCGGGGTGAATTGCAGGCGATGGAAGTCACCCTCGATACTCTCGGCAAGCACTTTGATGGCGCGGGTCTTGGCCAGTCCCGGCGCGCCCTCCACGAGCAGGTGGCCGTCGCACAGCAGGGCGATCAGCATGCGGTTAATAAGGTGTGATTGCCCGATAATCAGGCTACTCGCATGCGCCTCGAGCTGTTGGAATTGTTCTACGACGCTCATTCGGTACTCCGCAAAAAATCAGCCAGCCATTGTAGTGAGGATGCATCATCGAGCCAACCGGTCGCTCAATAATTGCGTCATAATGCGCGCTCACTGGAGCTTTACCGACCGCATTCAATGCCCGGAATTCACATTAAATGCGCCGCAGCGTGGCCAACCTGCCTTTCCCGGGGCCTGGGACTCCTGGTCTGTGCCGGCCTGTGGGGCTGCCATTCGGGCGCTGACGTCACCGCGGCTGCCGTCGAGGAAGAGCCCGCCCTGCTCTGCGGCGCGGATGGCTACCTGGTGGCGCAACTCTACGGCGCCATCGAAACCCGGCTGGACTGGGACAGTGGTGACCTCGAGTGCACGGGAATGCCGCGGCCCGAAGGCCAGGGCATACGCCTGCGGCTGGCGGCCTCAGACCCTGCCACCGGTAGTGAGCTCGTGTTCATCATCGCGATGCCCGAATTCGACCGCGTAAGCGGTTCGGCCGAATTCGATGCCAACACGACGCTCATCGAAGAGGGCAACGGGCGCTTTTTCAGTACGCAGGACTCGGACAACTGCCTCGTCAACGTTGAATCCGTCAGCAGCCTCGATGACGCGGGCGATCGCTACTCGATTGCGGGCACCCTGTACTGCGTGACGCCGTTGCCGGAAGTGAACGGCGATTCCAGCGTATCCATCCCGGAGCTGCGGTTTTCGGGGCTGCTCGACTGGACCGCGTCGTGATGCGCTGGACAATCGGTGCCTGCCTCGCGTTGCTGGCCGCGTCGGCGCAGGCCAACGAGGAACTCGACTCACGGTTTGAAAAGGACGTGCTGCTCGTCGAGGCGAGTCAGTGGGCCTGCTACCGCTTCGACATCTATGTCGCGCTGACCGACTCACAGCGCAGCCGCGGATTGATGTTCGTACGCGAACTGCCGGCCACCACCGGCATGCTGTTCGTGTACAGCGGCGATCGCGTGGCCTCGATGTGGATGAAGAACACGTTTATCCCGCTCGACATGCTGTTTGTCAGGTTCGATGGCACGGTGTCGTCGGTTATCGCCCACACGGAGCCGCAGTCTCTCAAGTCGCAGCGATCCACCGAGCCCGTCGCCTTTGTGCTCGAACTCAACGCGGGCACGGCAGCAAGACTGTCCATCGACGAAAACAGCCGCATTTTCTGGGAGCCCGTGCATGGCCGTGACGACTGACCAGCGAACCGCTCGGACTTACCTGGTCGCGGTCTTGCTGACCGGGTTCGGGGCGGCCGGGCTGCACATCATCGACAGCTTCAGCACTGCAAGCCTCGACCAGGTGCTGCGTTCAACCGGCAGGTTTGCGTTCCTCGTACTGATCGCGGCGTTTGCAGCGCGTCCTCTGCAGGACCTGCTGCGCAAGCCTTGGACCGCAAAAGTGTTGCGTAATCGGCGGCAGCTGGGCGTCGCATTCGCAGGCATCCACACGGGCCACCTTGTCCTGATCCTGTACAAGGTGTACCTGCTTCCGGATCTGGCGCTCGTCGACATTGTCAGCCACTCGGGCATTGTCGTTTACGGCTTCATCCTGGCAATGCTGGTGACATCGTTCGAGGGTCCGGCGCGCGCAATCGGGCCCAGGGCCTGGAAGGTGCTGCACAAGCTCGGCCTGTACGTGCTGTTCTTCGCTTTCCTCGTGTCACAGGTACCGCGAAGCCTCGATCAACTCGAGGCGATCAACGCGATACTGATAGGGCTTGCGTTGCTGGCGATTGCCGCGCGCGTCGGCGCGTTTATCCAACGACGGCGGCGATAGCGTCGGCGAGGTAGCCGACGTTTTGCTCGGTGATGCCGGCGACGTTGATGCGACTCGAATCCACCATGTAGACCCCGTAGTCCTGCTTCAGCCGCTGCACCTCCTCGGGTGTCACGCCGAGGAAGCAGAACATGCCGTTGGCCCGCACGAGGTGTGAGAAGTCGCGCCGGGGGTTGCGCTCGAGCAGCGCCTCGTTGAGCAACATGCGCATGCTCTCCAGGCGCTCGCGCATGGCGTCGACCTCGCCGACCCACTCGGCGCGCAGCGCGTCGTCGCCGAGAATTATCGCGACCGCGGCCGCGCCATGATCCGGCGGCATCGAGTAGATCGTGCGCACATAGTTATTGACCTGGCTGTCCACGACATCGCGGACCGCCTTGTCCGCCACAAGGAACGACACCGAGCCAACGCGGTCGCGGTACAGGCCGAAATTCTTCGAGCACGAGTTGGCGACAACCATCTCCGGAACGCGTGCGGCCAGTTCGCGAATCGCAAACGTGTCCTCGTCCACGCCACGAGCGAAACCCTGGTACGCCATGTCGATGAACGGCAGCAGCTCCCGTTCCGCGATGACGTCAACGATCGCGCGCCATTCCTCGTCGCTCGGGTCGAGACCCGACGGGTTGTGGCAGCACGCGTGCAGCAGCACGACATCACCCTGCGGCGCGGCGCGCAGCGCATCGATCATCGCGTCGACATTGATGACGTGCTTCTGGGTGTCGTAGTACGGGTAAGGCTTGAGTTCGAGACCGGCGCCGCCCAACAGCGGCACGTGGTTGGCCCAGGTTGGCTCGCTCGCCCAGACTGACACCGACTCGCGGGCCCGCAGCAGGATGCCGGCGGCGACGCGCAAAGAGCCCGAGCCACCCGGCGTCTGGATCGTGACCAGCCGGTCGCTACTCGCGGCATCGGCGAACGTCAGGTCCTGCATGGCCGCGTTGAACTCCGGCGCCCCCGCCGTGCCCAGGTAGGCCTTGCTGTCCTGGGATTCAAGCAGGCGCGTCTCCGCCGTCTTTACCGAATTCAGTATGGGAGTCTGGCCGTGCGCGTCGCGAAATACGCCGACGCCAAGGTCGATTTTTTCGGGCCGGGGATCGTTGCGATGCTCGGCAATCAGGCCAAGGATCGCATCCGCCGGCATCGTCTGCAGCGTCTCGAACAAGTTGGTCTCCGCGTCTGGCTGCCTAGAGGGTATCGATGGGCGTCTTCAAATACGCGATGCCATTGTCTTCGGCATCGGGCAGGTGCCCTGCACGAATGTTGACCTGAATCGAGGGGACAATCAAACCCGGCAGACTCAGAGTGGCATCACGCTCGCGCCGCATTTCCACGAAACCCGCTTTATCGACGTCGGCGTTGACGTGGATGTTGTCGGTGCGCTGCTCGTCGACGGTGCATTCCCAGCGCAGCTCTCGTCCACCCGGCTTGTAGTCATGGCACATGTACAACCGGGTATCGCCAGGCAGCGTGAGCAGGCGCTGGATCGAGTCGTACAGCAGCCCGGCGTCGCCGCCCGGAAAATCGCAGCGCGCCGTGCCGAAGTCGGGCATGAACATGCTGTCCCCGACGAACACGGCCGAGCCGACGCGGTAACTGACGCTGTCATTGGTGTGGCCCGGAGTGGCGATGACTTCGCACTCAAGTCCGCCGATCGAGAACGCGTCGCCGTCAGAGAACAGACGGTCGAACTGGTGCCCGTCGGGCGCGAAGTCGTCGCCGAGATTGAACACGGGCCCGAACTGCGCCTGCACCTTGCGGATGCCCTCGCCGATCGCGACGGCGCCGCCGATCTTGGATTTAATGTACTGCGCGCCGGTCAGGTGGTCGGCATGGGCGTGGGTCTCGAGGATCCACTCGAGCCCGAGTTTTTCCTTGTGGACATACTCGATGAGGACATCCGACGGCCCGGTATCGATACGCCCCGACACCATCGAGTAACCCACCACGGGATCGATGATCGCCGCGTGGCCGTTATTTGGATCGGCAACGACGTAGCTCAGCGTGCCGGTCGGCTCGTCATAGAAATGCTGGATGCGTGCTTCTTTCATGAATTCAAAAACGCCGGCACAGGTGCCGGCGTTATATCAATACGCTCGATCGCGATCAGACTTTGGGCGCCCAGACGGAACACCAGCCATTCGCGGCAACGAGCTTGCCCGGGAAGATCTGGCACGGGCGCCATTCTTCACCGTCGTTGCCCTGGATCAGCGCGCAGTTGGCGCAGTTCTGCACCTCAGCGGGATTGGCCCGCGTCGCGGGATCGACTGTGCTCGCGTCATGCGTGTACTTCATGGCGGCAGCCATCGTGTCGTCCTCAGAGAGCTTCGGCATGTCCTGCGCGTAAGCTCTGCGGCCGGGGCTCGCCAGGGCGCCGGCAACGGCTACTGCAGACAACTGAATAAATTTTCGGCGTGCGATTTTGCTCAACGTTCTCTCCTTTGTCTTCACTGGCTGGCCCGGAACCGATCCGGGACCAGTCATTCTAAATCGTAAACGGGGAAACTGCGATGCATTCTAACGAAAGAAACTGAACCACAGCATAACGGGCTGCGCTTACGCGATAATGACAGGGCTTTGTTGAGAACGATTATCAATTACGGGTGTGTGCTTCTTGTAGCGGCGCTGCTCGGCGCCGCGGCGGCGCAAGCTGCTACGCACGAGTACCACGTGGCGCTGAGCGACGATATGCGGCAGCTGACCGTCGAGGCCCGCCTGGACGGAAGCGTCCGTTCTGTCTCGGCCCGGCGTCGCGACGCCCGCGACTTCCTGGTTGACGCCCGCGCCTGCGATGGCGTCCGGCTGTCACGGAACGGTTCACGTCTGACGAGCCCGTCGGGCAACCTGACCTGCATCGCGTATTCCGTCGATCTCGGCAAAGCAGTGAACGAGAATCCCCGGTTGCAGTCTTTCGGCCGGCATACACTCGTCCTGCCCGTCAACGACTGGCTGTGGCGGCCGCGGCTTGGCGGCGATGACGAGATCCTCGTGACTTTCAGTCTGCCACGGAATATCAACGTGTCGGTGCCGTGGCAGTCGATTGAAGACAGCCCCGCAACTTTTCGGCTGCGTTCGTCACCGCGCAGCGGAACCGGTCTTGCGATCTTCGGCCAGTTCGATACGTCGGTAGTCAGCGTCGGTGAAGCCGAACTGCGCATCGTTGCATTGCCGTCGCCGCACGGACCGATCAACCCGGCAATCATTGACTGGACCGGCCGGACAGCGGCCAACATTACGCTGGCCTACGGCCGCTTTCCGAACCCCGACGCCCGGGTGTTGCTATTCCCGATCGCGGGCCGTTCCGGCGGCTCCGCGGTGCCATTCGGGCGCGTCGTGCGTGATGGCGGCGAAACGATCGAGCTGCTTGTCGACCCCGGCCAACCCGAGGAATCCTTTCTTGGGGACTGGACCGCCACCCATGAATTCGCACACCTGATGCTGCCCTATGTCGGTCGCAGCGACCGCTGGGTATCGGAAGGATTCGCGCAGTATTACCAGAACGTGCTGCTGGCCCGTGCCGGCCGTTACTCGCCCGAAGAGGCATGGCGCAAGATTGGCGAAGGGCTGGAACGCGGACGACAGTCCGCACCCCACCTGTCGCCCGACGAAGCGACCGCGACCGCCGAACGCAACACGCGCATGAAGATCTACTGGAGCGGCGCGGCGCTCGCACTGATGGCCGACGTGGAACTACGTCGACGATCGGACGGCAAGGAGTCACTGGACACGGTGCTGGACCGCTTCCAGGCCTGCTGCCTGCCGTCGCGCCGCACGTGGACCGCGCGGGAATTGTTCGCGGAATTCGACCGGCTCGTCGATACGCCGCTGTTTGTTGACCTCTACGATCGCCATGCCGATGCGGCCGGGTTCCCCGATTTCGACGAGTACCTGGGTTCCGCCGGACTCGCTGAAATTCGAGCGGCCATTACGGCGCGGCGATATACTGGCGAGCCGGGGAATTAAGAGCAGCCGCGCCATGGCCGGAAGCAGCTACGCAGTCGACATCAGCAAGGTCGTTGACGGCCGGCTGGCCGAACAGCACGACGAAGTGGCCGTCGAGGAGCCTCTCGAAATTCGCCTCGGTTTCTCGACCCCGGACGGCCGCGCAACGCGCAGCATCTCGATCACGATGCGCACGCCGGGCAATGATCCCGAGCTTGCCGCGGGCTTCCTGCACAGCGAATCGATCGTTCGGCGGCATGGCGACATCGTGGCGATCGAAACCTGCGGCCCGCCCGCCCCTGACAGCGGCAATCACAACGTCGTGCGCGTGGAACTCGGCGCGGATGTCGACGTCGACCTCGGCCGATTGCAGCGTCATTTCTATACAACGTCGAGCTGCGGCGTCTGCGGCAAGACGTCGCTCGATGCTCTTCGCGTCATGGGCGTGGAACCGCAAGCCGCCGATGCCTTCACTATCGAACGAGCAACTCTGACCGGCGTTCCCGATCAGCTGCGTGCCGCGCAGGAAACTTTCGAGAGGACGGGTGGCCTGCACGCAGCGGCGGCTTTCGATGCGGCCGGTCACCTCGTCGTGACGCGCGAGGACGTCGGCCGTCACAACGCAGTAGACAAAGTCGTCGGCGCCTTGCTGCTGGAAGATCGCTTGCCGGCCAGTGACCTCGGCCTTATGGTGTCCGGGCGCGCCAGTTTCGAGCTGGTGCAGAAGGCGCTCGTTGCCGGAATGCCGTTGCTAGCGGCCGTCAGCGCCCCGTCGAGCCTGGCCGTGACACTGGCGCAGGAGTTCGACGTGACGCTGGTCGGTTTCCTGCGCGGCAGCGACTTCAACATTTATGCAGGCGCACAACGGATCAACGCATGACACAACGAGACTACGACAGACAGGCGGCCAGCGAGATCATCGCGAGTTCCGACGCACGTCCCGAACTGCTCGTCCAGATCCTGCACGGTTTTATCGACCGCTTCGGCTGGATTAGCGAAGACGCGATCCGACAGCTGGCCGAGGAACTCAACATCTCGCGCGCGGACGTTCACGGCGTCGTCAGCTACTACCACGACTTCCGCACTTCGAAACCGGGCCAGCACGTCATCAAGCTATGCGCCGCCGAAGCCTGCCAGGCCATGGGCAGCCGCGAACTCGAGG
>JAAUYF010014028.1_pt1 | contig 15176 bp, 14 predicted proteins | sample 7278051 | NCBI WGS metagenome assembly JAAUYF01 (sample SAMN14350202, study PRJNA611818) | marine sediment metagenome | isolation source: surface marine sediment (0.6m) | place: French Polynesia: Moorea | collected 2018-08 | reverse complement strand
GAGGCTTTCGTCACCGGCACCTTCGCCGGTCTCGCACCGGTGCGCGAAATCGACGGGCGCCTGATCGGCGACGGCCAGCGCGGGCCCATGGTCGAACGGCTGCAGCAGCTTTACCTGGCGATGCTCGAACAGGAGTGCGGGTGAGCGGCGACGGGCTGCGGGTCGCGATGTGGTCCGGCCCGCGCAATATTTCGACCGCGCTGATGCGCGCCTGGGAAAACCGCGCCGACTGCGCGGTCTGGGACGAACCGCTTTACGGATACTACCTCGAGGCTACCGGCATTCCCCATCCCGGCGCCGCCGAAGTCATCGCCGCGCAGGGCAGCGATGCCGCCTCGATTATCCGGCGCTGCATCGGCGAGGCCCCCGGCGGCAAGGATATCTTCTACCAGAAGCACATGACGCTGCACCTGCTGCCCGAGCTCGACCGCGGCTGGCTCGAAAACCTGACCAACTGTTTCCTGATCCGCGAACCGGAAGCGGTGATCGCATCCTACTCGGCAGTGCGCGAGCAGGCCACCCTCGACGATATCGGCTTCAGGCAGCAGGCCGAGCTGTTCGACGAGGTACGGGCGATGACCGGCGCGCTTCCCATCGTCATCGACAGCCGCGAGTTCCTGCTCGAACCCGAAGGTATGCTGCGCTGTCTCTGCGATCGTCTCGGTATCGAATTCGACGACGCGATGCTGAGCTGGCCCGAAGGCCCGCGCGACAGCGACGGCGTCTGGGGCAAGTACTGGTACGAGTCGGTCTGGCGCTCGCGCGGATTCGCGCCCTACCGCGAACGCCGCTACGACTTATCGCCGCGCGCAGGCGAAATCGCCGAGCTGGCGCGGCCTTACTACGAAGCGCTCTACCAGAATCGCCTGCGGCCATAGACGTTAATGCCGAGTTTGCAATTTCCATTAATGCAAACTATCTAACACATTTACGCCTTTTACCGCCGTAGACGGCAGGGTACACTTCGATGTTCAGCAATAACTACCCGGATAATGGCTGAGCCACAAATACTGACCCCCGCGCCCGGCAGCAGAATCGTCATGGACGATGCCGAAGTGGTCCTGTTCGGCCAGCCGCCGGAAGTGCTCAAGGGTTTGCTGCGCGAAGGCATCCAGCGCTTCGACACGCTGGTACTGACCGACATCCGCGAAAAAAACAGCGCGCTGCTGAACAATCTCGAATTCCCGCTTTATTTTTTCCTGTTTTTTTCCAAGGGACTGGCCGAGAAGCGCAGGATCAACCTGGTCGGCGACCGCGAAACGATCAGCCACGCGATGCGCCTGCTGCGCTTTACCCTGCTCGGGCCCACGCGCGCCGAGCTCGATGCCTGGAAGACCGAAGAGGGCCTCAAGAATGAATGGCTCGCGGTATCGGAGTCGCTGGCGCTGAAGAACGATTCCGGCGAGGTCATGGATGTCGGCGAGTTTTTCAACCCGGTTCCGTTCGAAAACAATCTTGCCGTGGCCGGCGACTTCGTCATCGAACGCAAGGGCGTCGACCGCTACCTGGTGACCAATCGCGGCGGCGACGTTTTTGTCGATCTCAATGACGGGGTCAAACTGGCGCCACCCTACCCGGTGCCGACCGACTATGTCCCCGGCGGGCTGGCCAAGATGGGGATCGAGGTGCTCGGCGGCGCCTCCGGCTTTTCCACCGAGGAACCCTGCACCGGGCTGGCGATGTGTTACAACGGCGACTACCTCCTGATCGATTCGATCCCGTTTCTCGACCAGCACCTGTTCGCGCGCGGTATTTCGAAAAACCAGGTCACCGCGGTATTCCTGACCCACCTGCACGACGACCACTGCTCGATGTTTCCGCTGATGGAAATGCCGCACCGCGTCGAGGTCATCACGACCCTGGAAATCTTCAACATGGCGATGGAAAAACTGGCCTGCAGCCTCGGCTGGCACGTGGATACGGTCAAGGAGCATTTCCAGCTGCTGCGGGTCAAACCCGGCGACACGATCAACTACTATGGGCTGACCATCGACGTGCACAATACCGTGCACAGCATACCGACCATCGGCGCGACCTTTTCGACCACTCACAAGGGTCAGTTCCGCGACGTTTGTATCGTCGGCGACAACCAGAACATGGCGGCGGTGCGGCAACTGACCGAGGCCGGGCTGGTGCGCCAGGAAACCCTCGCCAACCTCGAACGCCTGTACAAGCAAAACTTCCATTTGCTCATCGCCGACGGCGGCGCCGGCGAAATCCACGGCGATCCGTCGGATGCGCTCGACTCGCAGGCCGAGCGCGTGGTCTTCGTGCATGTCGAAGAGGTACCGGAAGCGCTGCAAACGACGTTTTCGCTGGCCAGCTCGGGCAAGCGCTACACGCTGATCGAGGGCGACAGCATGATTTACACGTCGCAGATCAACCACTACCTGACGCTGTGGCTGGGTCAGCCGTTCCCGAACCGCTGGATGCGCAACCTCCTCGCCGAGCAGGAAATCTACCGCTATAACACCGAGGACGTCATCATCGTGCAGGAAGCCGAGTCGCACGGCTCGGTCTTTCTGATTCTCACCGGCTACTGCGAAGTCGTGCGCGTCGAGGAGGGCAAACGCGAAGCGGTCGCGATGCTGCAGGCCGGCGACGTTATCGGCGAAATGGCGGTGCTCACCGGCTCGGGTATCCGCAACGCCAGCGTGGTCGCGAAGACACCGGTTACCGTCTGCGTATTCGCCGAGGAAACCTTCCGCAATTTCATTCGCTACAGCGGCCTGCAGGCCACTCTCGAAAACCGCTGGCTGCTGCGCCCGGTGGTCAAGCTGCTGCCGCAGTTCGCCGACCTGTCGTCCACGGTAACCGACAAGATTTCCTGCGTTGCCGAATGGAAGGTCGTCGAAGGCGGCAAAACCATGTGGCTCGACGATACCCATTTGTACATTTTCGTCGAAGGCTTCGGCTCGATCCTGCACCAGGACGGCAGCGAGGAAACCATCGTCAACGGCGAGGAGCTCGGCTGGCGCGCCTATACCGATGCGCGCCCGGTCGAAATCAGCGCCTCCAGCGACTGCGGCCTGATCTGCATCGACGCCAACGATTACCGCGAGCTGCTCAAGACCACGCCGCAGCTCAACTACCAGACGCGCAAGCGACTCACCCTCGAGGGCGACGACCGGGTCGACTGGCTGCTCCGCGAGGTCGAGGTTTACTGAGCTCCCGGCGCGCTGCCGTGTCGCGCCGCTACCAATCCTGACACCGAAAATCCCCGGATATTGATCCCGGGCTCGACGCCCCCATATCTGCTCCGATAAATTGATAAATCAGGAGTATCGAGTCATGTTCAACCCCATTACGATCCCGTTCGGAGCCTCCATGCTGTACAACGTGGTCAAGCTGAAACCCGGCGTTTCTGCCGACGACGTCGAAATGGCCATCGGCGAAATGTGCAACACGGTCAAGAATACCTACGGCAACGAAGATGGCGGCTTCATCGGCGGTCAGGTCTTCGAGTACAGCGGTTTCGTTTCCGAGGAAGGCTCATTCGACCCGGAACACAAGAGCGACGATCATATCGTCATCATGACTTACTGGAACTCGTTCGAGCAGCACGAGCGTTCCCACGCCGACGAAGTGTTCAAGCAAAAATTCGACCAGCTCGCCGAGCATTGCTCCGACACCTACGAGCTTGGTTACAACATGCTCTGGCAGGGTACGCCGGAGGACTAGCCCCCACGATCGAGACCCCGGTCGCGGAGCAAGCTCCGCACCGGGGCCGGTTCCCTCGCAATTGCGCCGGCAGCAGCCGCTCATCGGCGCGCTTCGACACCCTTCCCTTTGTGCGCGCAATCCGGGATTATAGCGTCACCGACTGGAATCAATCAGTCACCAGAGAACCCGGTGCTGGAAATGCGACTTTACACTCTTGGCCTCATCCTGTTGCTGCTCGTCGCGAGCGGCGCGGCGGCGCGCAGCCCGGAGAAATCCTGGGACGATCGCTGCGAGCAGTGCCACGGAGACTATGCCGAATTCTCGCGCAAGTATCTCTGGCTGGTCGACGGCCAGCTGCAGGGGCAGCATCACATCGACGATTTGCAGATTTTTCTCGAGAAACACTATATCCCCGCGCACGAGGTCGACGCCGTGCGCGACCTGTTGGCGTCGAAGGCCAATTCACCGACGAGATTCACCGACGAATGCGGCAGCTGCCATGGCGACGCCGAAACTTTCATCGAAAAGTCGATCTGGGTGCGGGGCGAGGAAATCACCGCGATGGGCGTCGGCCGGGAAGCCGGCGAATTCATGCAGACCCATCAAAACCTGAAACCCGAGGACGTAGAGTTTTATCTGAAACTGTTTTTCCGGATGGGCCAGTAATTCGCCCGGGAAGGCATTCCCGCACGAGCGGGAATCTTGTATAAAGGATTTTTCAGCCGAACCGGGATTATCGCCGCTGCCGCTACGTCGGCATCGCAACCGAAGTAATGCCGCGAAATATTCTGTTCATCATGTGCGACCAGCTGCGCTGGGACTACCTGTCCTGTTACGGCCATCCGAGGCTGCACACGCCCAATATAGACCGGCTCGCCGCGCGCGGGGTGCGTTTCAGCAACGCCTACTGCCAGGCGCCGCTGTGCGGCCCGTCGCGCGCCAGCTTTTATACCAGCCGTTACCTGTCCAGCCACGGCGTCATGGCCAACGCGGACACCACCCGGCTCGACGAATTCACCATCGGCGACTACCTGCGCCCGCTGGGTTACCGCAGCGCTGTCGTCGGCAAGGCGGACAATCGCAAGGATGCGCAAATGCTCGCTGCTTTCGGCATGGATGCCGAATCCGAGTTCGCGCGCGCCGCCGCTAACGGCGGCTTCGAACCCTTCGAGGCGCACGAGGGCCTGCTGCCGGGGGCACAGCGCAACGGTTACATCGAGTACCTGCGGCAACAGGGTTACGAGGGCGACAACCCGTGGCGCGACTTTGCGGTGACGACGGTCGACGCCAACGACAACCTGCGCAGCGGCTGGCATATGCGCAATTCGGTATACCCGGCGCGCGTTGCCGAGCAGCATTCGGAAACCACTTTCACCACCAGCCGCGCAATCGATTTCCTCGAGCAGCAGGACTCCGACGATACCTGGTGCCTGTTTCTTTCCTATATCAAGCCGCACTGGCCCTATATCGCGCCGAGCCCCTACCACGACCTGTTTTCCGCCGACGATGTAATTCCCGCGCAACGCTCGAAACGGGAACTCGACGATCCGCACCCGGTGTACCGCGCGTTCATGGAGCAGGAGTACAGCGAAAACTTCGCCCGCGACGACGTGCGCGAGCGCGTGATTCCGGTGTACATGGGCCTGATCCGGCAAATCGACGACCAGCTCGGCCGCCTGTTCGACTATCTCGAGCAGCGCGAACTGTTCGACCGGACCCTGATCGTGTTCACCAGCGACCACGGCGACTACCTCGGCGACCACTGGCTCGGCGAAAAGGATTTGTTCCACGAACCGTCGGTAAAAATTCCGCTGATCGTGGTCAATCCGAATTCGACCGCCGACGAGACCCGCGGCAGCGTTCGCACCGAAATGGTCGAGGCGGTCGACCTGCTGCCGACCTTCGTCGAGTACGCCGGCGGCGCGATCTGCCGCGAGCGCGTCGAGGGGCGCTCGCTGATGCCGCTGTTGCGATCGCGCAGCGCGCCCGCCGACTGGCGCCGCTACGCGGTCAGTGAAATCGATTACTCCGACCGCGGCCCGCGCACGCTGCTGAACCAGCCGCCCTACGAATGCCGCGCGCTGATGCTGCGTGACAAGCGCTGGAAATACATTCACTACAGCGGCTTTCGCGCGCAACTGTTCGACCTGCAGAACGACCCTGCGGAACTGGTCGATCTCGGTGACGATCCCGGGTACAAAAAGATTCGCGCGCAGATGAAACAGCTGGTTATCGACTGGCGGCAGCGCCTCAAACCCCGCGTCGGCATACCTTATGACAACCTCGACGCGATGGGCCCGGCGCGGGACGAGGCGCGCGGCATCATCATCGGCAGATGGTAATCCAATAATTCCGGGGAAGGCGCCATTGGCGAGAGTCTCGCCGGCAGCCGGCGCTAGTCGAAGTGGTAATAATTCCGGTTGAGGAACTCGGCCACGTCGTCGACGTCCTCGTCGAACCAGGCCAGGCCGATCGTATCCTTGCAATATCGCACCTGCAGGCCGAGCCGTTTCAGCGAGCGCAGGTTGCGGTCTGCGCGCGTGTACACGCTTTCGTCGTGGCAGCCGGTGCAGTGCTCGAAATGCAGGTCGTCACCATTCTCGATGTCCGCCGCGGCCAACGGCAGCGCCGGCCCGAGCAGCGTCAATAGCAAAACATGCGGTTTCATTTTCGACTCCGTGGCGGCAATGATAACGCCGCGGCCGGATGCCCTCCAGCCCGGCGCCGGGTTTGCGGGATCAGGCCAGGAAAAAGCGCATCATCCACCGCGCCCAGATATCGGCATCGGGTTCGCCATTGTCGATCATTGCGCGCGCGCGGCGGCGCTCGGCGGCGCTGATATCCGACGTCATCGAGCTCAGAAAATTATTCATCGCGCGCAGCGGCTGCTCCGGATGGCCCTGCACGCACATAATGTTATCGCCGAGGGTGTAGGCAAAATCGTCGTATTCGTCGCTGTGCGCAAAACTGACCGCGCCGTCGGGCAGGCGGGTCACGCGCTCCTGGTTGAAGTGATACAAATCCGTCGTCTCTGCCTGCGGCTCCATCCAGTCGAATTCGCGCAGGATATTGAGGCGATAGTTGCCGATAACCCAGCCGCCCTCGTTTTTGCCGACGCTGCCACCGAAGGTTTTTGCCACCAGTTGATGGCCGAAACAGCTGGCGACGATTCGCTTGTTTTTATTGTCGGCCTCGACCACCAGCTCGGCGAGACGCCGGATCCAGTCGAAATCGTCGTTGGCGCTGGCCGGGCTGCCGGTCAGCATATAGCCATCGTAATCATCGACGCTGTCGGGGAATTCGTCTTCGCTGACGTAACAGGTATCGATCTGCGCCTGCGGGATTAGCGGCTGCAGCAAATCGTGAAACTTTTCCGCGTCGGTAATGCCTTCGTCATCCTGCCAGTAAACGCGGGGTACGGCGTCCAGGATCGCGAGGCGAAATTTGGCTGTCATCGGCAAGGTTATGCTGCAGAGCTCCCGGCGAATCATACCCGAGCCGGCAAGGACCGCAACCGCACCAAAGCTGCGCCGGCGCATGGCGCATGGCGCAGCCAACGGCAAGCCCGTAATCGCGACCGGCATCCGATAATTCTGGCCTCGCCGGCGCGGGTCATGGTACAAGTGCGCCCGTATCCGGGCCGTAACAATCCAGCAGGAGGATGTAATCGTGACACCCGAGGAATTTCGCCAGGCCGGCCACGAGCTGATCGACTGGATCGCGGACTTCAGGTCGAAGGTCGAAGCCAGACCGGTGCGCGCCCAGGTCGCGCCGGGCGACGTTCGCCGCCAGTTTCCGGCCACGCCGCCGCAGGCACCGCGCCAGGCGGCGGAACTGCTGCGCGAACTCGAGGAGAAGATCGTGCCGGGCATTACCCAGGTGCAGCACCCGATGCATTTCGGCTGGTTCCCGTCGAACGCGACGCTGGCGTCGACGCTGGGCGATATCGCCAGCTCCGGGCTGGGCACGCTCGGCATCTCCTGGGAAAGCTGTCCCGCCGCGACCGAGCTCGAGGAAGTCGTTTGCGACTGGATGCGCCAGCTTTGCGGCCTGTCCGATAGCTGGGAAGGCTGTATCCAGGATACCGCATCCACCTCGTGCCTGACCGCGCTGCTGATCGCGCGCGAGGCAGTCAGCGACTACAGCGAGAGCCGCGGCGGTTTACAGGCCGAGGACAAGCCGCTCATCGTCTACACCACCGAGGAGGCGCATTCGTCGGTGGCCAAGGCCGCACTGCTGGCGGGTTTCGGCCGCGACAACCTGCGCCTGGTGGCAATGGACCCGGCGACGCGGGCGATGTCGCCGGGCTCGCTGGCGGCGCAGATCGAAGCCGATTTCGCCGCCGGCTGCCTGCCGGCGGCCATCGTCGCGTCGATCGGCTCCACCGGGGTAACCGCCTTCGACCCGCTGGCCGACATCGTCGAAATCGCCGCCGAGCATGCGATCTGGGTGCACGTCGACGCGGCCATGGCCGGCAGCGCGATGCTGCTGCCCGAGTGCCGGCATTTATGGTCCGGGGTCGAAGCCGCCGATTCGATTTCGTGGAATCCGCACAAGTGGATGGGCACGATTCTCGATTGCTCGCTGTTTTACGTCCGCAACGTCGAACACCTGGTGCGCGTGATGTCGACCAACCCGAGCTACCTGCGCTCGAGCGTCGACGACGAAGTCACGCAGTTCCGCGACTGGGGCATTCCGCTGGGACGGCGCTTCCGCGCGCTCAAGCTCTGGTATCACCTGGGCGTGGACGGCGTCGAGGCCATCCAGGCGCGGCTGCGGCGCGATCTCGCCAATGCAAAGTGGTTCGCGGCGCAGGTCGAGGCCGGCGAACACTGGCGCGTGCTGATGCCGGTCAATCTGCAGACCGTTTGCATTCGCCACCAGCCGCCCGGACTCGACGGCGACGCCCTCGACCGGCATACGCTGGCCTGGGTCGACGCGATCAACCGCTCGGGCGCCGCCTTCATGAGCCCGTCGCAGCTCGACGGCCGCTGGATGGTGCGAGTGTCGATCGGTGTCGAAGCCACTACGCGGGCACACCTGGAAAAACTCTGGGAGCTGCTTCGCCGGCACGCCGACGAGGTCGCTCCGAGTTAAAAAAAGAGGCCGGATAGCGAAGACATTGCCGGTAAAAAACGCTACATTACGCGCTTTTTACAACCCTTCCGCAAATCCGAGTAAACATGGCTCATATCACCTGGAAAATGGCGGACGGCAGCGAGATCAGCGCCGACGTCAAAGACGGCTTGAACCTGATGGAAGCCGCGACCGCTAACAACGTGCCGCATATCGAGGGCGAATGCGGCGGCTGCCTGTCCTGCGCCACCTGCCACGTGTTCGTCGACCCCGCCTGGTTCGACAAAACCGGCGAAGTCGACGATATCGAGGACACGATGCTCGAAATGACCGACGTCGAGCGCGAGGACAATAGCCGGCTCTCCTGCCAGATCATCGCCGCGCCCGAACTCGACGGCCTGGTGCTGCACGTACCCGAACCGGAGTAAACGTGACCGCGCCGATCGTCATCGTCGGTGCCGGCCAGGCCGCGGCCTCGCTGATTTCGCGTTACCTGGCGCTGGGCGGCGAGCAGCCGCTGCTGCTGATCGGCGAGGAATCGCATCCGCCCTACCAGCGGCCGCCGTTATCGAAAAAATACCTGCTCGGTGAACTCGAGCGCGAACGCCTGTTCATCCGCCCGCTCGACTGGTACCAGGAGCAGGGCGTCAACTTACGTTTCGATACCCGCATTGGCGAAATCCGGCGCGGACAGAAACAGGTCGTGACCGAATCCGGCGACGTTATCGATTACGCCAGGCTCGTCTTGTGTACCGGCTCCAGCGCGCGCCGGCTGCCGGCGTCGATCGGCGGCGACCTCGACGGCGTGTTTACCCTGCGCAGCATCGCCGACATCGACCGCATGGGTCCCGAGTTCCGCTCCGGGCGCAGGCTGCTGATCATCGGCGGCGGTTATATCGGCCTCGAGGCCGCCGCGGTGGCGCGCCAGCTCGGGCTCGAGGTGACGCTGATCGAGCTCGCCGAACGAATCCTGCAGCGGGTTGCCGCGGCGGCGACGTCGGACTACTTTCGCGAGCTGCATACCGGCCACGGCGTTTCCATCCGCGAATCGACCTCGCTGAAGCGCCTGCTCGGGGATGACGGCCGCGTAAGCGGCGCCGAGCTCGACTCCGGTGAAACCATCGCCGCCGACCTGGTACTGGTCGGCATCGGCGGCAGCCCCAACGTCGAACTCGCCGAGGCCGCCGGCCTCGACTGCGCCAACGGCATTCGCGTCGACGCGCAGTGCCGTACGTCGGACCCCGATATCTTTGCCGCCGGCGACTGCAGCAGTTTCGATCGCGACGGCCGCTCGATCCGGCTGGAATCGGTGCAAAACGCCGCCGACCAGGGCGACCTGATCGCGCGCGTACTGGCTGGCGAGGATGTAAGCTATACCGCGATGCCGTGGTTCTGGTCGGACCAGTATGACTGCAAGCTGCAAATCGTCGGCCTCAATCTTGGCCACGACTCGACCGTAACCCGCCCCGGCGCCGTCGAGGGCAGCCTGTCGGTCTGGTATTACGCGGGCGATAAACTGATCGCGATCGACGCGATGAACGAACCCAAATCCTACGCTTTCGGCCGCAAGATCATCGAGGCCGGAATCAACCCGCCCCCCGCGCAGGTCGCCGATCCGGCCACCGACCTCAAAGCCCTGGCCCTCGGCAAATAATCAATAATTTCGGGTCAGAGTAAAAATTCTCCGGGAATCATCACTCTGACCCGAAACTCCGGCTGACGCGACATTCCGGCTGAGTTCGATATAGGCTTCGAAACGCTGCTTGATGTCGCGCACGTAGTTCACCGGCTCGTGGCCGTTGACGTAGCCGTAGCGCGAATGCTCGGCGTATTCCTCTTGCGACAGCAGCAGCATGGCTTCCTCGGTGTTTCCGAACCAGCGGTTCGGATCGCGGCCCAGCTGCCTGGCCAGCCGGCGCGCACTATGCACGTGCCCGATACCGGCGTTATAGGCGGCCAGGCTAAACCATAACCTCTCCGAGATCGGGAGATTCGCCGGAAACCGGTCGCGCAACCAGTCCATGTACTTGATCCCGCCGCGGATGCTGGCCGCGGGATCGACGGTATTTTTCACCCCCATGGCCTTGGCGGTACGCGGCATCAGCTGCATCAGGCCGCGCGCCCCGACCGGCGATTTCGCCTTCGGATTGAAGCGGCTTTCCTGGTACATCTGCGCGGTGATCAGGCGCCAGTCGAAACCGTACCGATCGGCGTAGCGGCGCACCAGCTCGTCATAGGGCGAGATCTGGCCCCTCAGCGCGTCGATGACGCGCCCGCGGGCGAGCCGCTGCACCGAGCGCGGGCTCTTGAAGTACTTTCTGTAGGTGACATTGTAAAATTCACTGCGGTAAATCCGGTTGACGAACTCGTCGAGCGCCTGTTTCAGCCTGGGATTTCGTTTACGCAGCGCGATCACGTGCGCGCGCTCGGTTTCGGTGGCATAGGCCGAGCGCACCGGCACGCCCTTGGCCAGCTCGATATCGAGCAGGTGTTCGTCGGCCATCGTCGCCTTGTACTTGCCGCGCGACACCATTTTGATCAGCTGTTCGGTTTCGACACCGTCACCGGTCGCGCGTACGCTGAAGCGCGCGCCCTGCTCCTGCAGTTCCGACAGGCGATCCCAGTAGCGGCTGTGGTGGCGCACGAAAATCGTGCGGTGATCCAGGTCTTCGAGCGACTCGGCCGGGTCGTTCTGCTGCACCACGATGTGCTGCTTGGCATAGTGGTAAGGTTCGGAGTAATCGATCCCGAGACGGCGCTGTTTTTCGTCGAATTCGAGAAAGCCGAGCGCAATGTCGGCGCGTCCCTCGAGCAGCCAGGTGGTCAGTTCGCGATGGCTGGGCGGCACCACGACCTCGAGGCGTAACTGGTGATAGTCGGCAAACTCGCGTGCAAGTTCGTACTCGAAACCCATTAGCTCGCCGCGGTAGAGGAAATAGGAAGCGGCGTTGTTACGCAGCAAAACCCTCAGCACGCGGCGCTCCTCGATCGCATCGAGGTCATCGAAATGACGCTGGTCGTGTTCCTCTACCCGGTGCTCGAGCTGCAGGTAACGATTGATTTCGCTGACCAGCCCCGGCGCGTTCTTGCGCACGCCCCAGCCGATATTGCGCTGCTTGCTGAAGTCGACCGCGACGCGGATATCGTCGCGGTAAGTCATGTAGATTTCGACCAGGTTGCTGTCCAGGATCGTCGCATCGGCCTGCCCCGAGGCGACCTGGTCGAGCACGTCTTCGATTTGCACACCGTCCGGAATTTCGCGGATCTCGATCTGCGGGTAACGATTTTCCCTGAGCCATTTGAGCGCGTGCCAGAAGGTCGAACCCTCGTTGACCAGCACCGATTTGCCATTCAGGTCGCGCACCCGCTGCACCGACTCGTCGCCGGCGGCGACGATGACCTGCTCGACCACGTGGTCCACCGGCACCGAAAACGAAATCTGCTTCAGGCGGAAATCGTTAATCGTCAGATTATCGACGATGATGTCGCCGTGCCCGGCCTCCAGCGCCGGAATCAGCTTGGAGAAATTGTCGACCACTACCAGTTCCGGAATCAGTCCGTGCGACAGCGCGAATTCCTCGGCGATGCGCTGCTGCTCGGCCAGCGGCGAGCCCCGCCGCGGCAGGTAACTGGCGTTGGAAAAATCGCGCGTCAGCAGAATGCGAAGCTTGCCCTGGCGCAGGATCTCGGTGAAGTCGCCCTGGAAAACCTGGGCCTGCTCGAGGCTCGAGTAACTGCGATTGAGGTAGGTCTGCGCGGGCAGCGCCAGCAGCAGCGATGACAGCAGGCATAACCAGCCCGCGGCATGCTGCAGTATCGGTTTTGTGTCTTTGCCGAACATCTTGTCAGACACTAAAACGTTTTATCGCATCCCTGTCAAAGGTAAAGCCGATACCGGGGCGCGACGGAATCAGAATTTTACCGTCGGCAATTTCCATGTCTTCGTTGAACAGCGGCGCATTCCACGGCATGTGTTCGACCGAGATACAGCCCGGTTCGGAACCGGCGATGCAGAGACTGTGCTCGGTAAACAGGTGCGAAGAAATCGGCACTTCGTAAACCGATGCGATCGCGGCCACGCGCCGCATTTCGGAGAGGCCGCCGATGCGCTGCAGATCCGGCATCAAGACGTCGACCGCGCCGGCGGCCAGAATATCGCGCATACCGTAGCGGGTGTATTCGGTTTCACCGGCCGCGATCGGCGTATCCAGCGCCGCGCGTACCTCGGCGCAGCCGTCGAAATCGTGGTAAACCACCGGCTCTTCGAACCAGACCAGGTCGAATTCCTCGAGCTCGCGACCGAGGCGGATGGCGTGCTTGACCGACAGCGACTGGTTGGCATCGGCGTAAAGCCCGATATCGGCGCCGATGGCCTGGCGCAGCGCGCGCACGCGCTCGACGTCGTCGCCGATCTTCGGGTTGCCGAGCCGAATCTTCATCGCGCGGAAACCGTCATCGATAAAAGCCGCGGCCTCGGCGATCAGTTCGTCGATCGATTGCGACAGCCACAGCCCGCCGCTGGCATAGGTATCGGCGCGGTCGCGACAGGCGCCGAATAGCCGGTGCAGCGGTTGCCCGGCGGCCTTGCCGACCAGGTCCCAGCAGGCGGTATCGATCGCGCTGAGGGCGTAGATCGAAAACCCCTTGTGCCCGATCGGATTCATTTCTCCCCAGATCTCCTGCCAGATGGCGCCGATATCGTGCGCGTCGCGCCCCTCGACCCGGTGGCTGAAACCGAGCAGCATTTCGTGCAGCGCCTGCAGTCTCGCTCCGTTGAGGGTTTGCACGAGACTTTCGCCGACGAGACCCTGATCGGTTTCGAGCTCGAGCAGCACGCAGCCGACCGATTCGATGTTATGAATCGCGGTTGCGATCGGCCGCGCCAGCGGCACGTCGACCAGGGTGGTTTTAAAGCGGGTTATTTTCATACGCCGGCCTCGATCAGTACTCGATTGCGGCGATATAGTAAACCAGTTTGCCGCGCGGAACTTCGACCTCGATCTCATCTCCGAGTTCGCGTTTCATCAGCGAGCGCGCCAGCGGCGAATCGACGCTGATGTAATGCGCCTCGTGATCGAATTCGTCGGGCCCGACGATGCGGTAAACCACGGTTTCCCCGTTTTCGTCCTCGAGGGTAACCGTGGCGCCGAAAAATACCCGCTCGGAGCTGGCCGGTTTTTGCGCGACCACGTTGAGTTCGGGCAGGCGCTTTTGCAGGTAGCGGATGCGCCGATCGAGCTCGCGCAGCTCTTTTTTGCGATAGATATATTCGGCGTTTTCCGAACGGTCACCCTCGGCCGCGGCCGCCGACAGCGCCGCAACCACCTCGCGCCGGCGCAGCCAGATCGCCTTTTGCTCGGCATCCAGCGCCTGTTTTCCGGCGGGGGTAATGTAAGGCGATTTTTTCGGCGCGGGTGGGCGGTAGCGGCTCATGACGCTGATACGTATACGGCAGCGCCGTGGACTACCTGCGATACCGCGATATTTGCAGCCCTGCGCGGTCGATCACCGCCACCCGCCCGGCCGCGGAAAATACCGGGACGGCCGGATACAGTAAAAGATTTTGCGCTTCAGACCGCATTACCGGGCAACCCCTGCTCCAGTTCTTCTATATACCACTGGTCGAAGGTGGTACCGGGATTGCGGTCGTAACAGAAAAGCGCGACGATGCGCCGGCGCTCTCCCTCGACCGGCGTCACCCGGTGCATCGACAAATCACCCTTGAACACGGTCAGGTCGCCCGGCGCCATCGACGGACGCCGCGCGTGCCGGCGGGGGTCCCGGTACAGGGATGCGACCGCTTCGTAGTTTTCCTCGGTCTCGGAACGAATAAAGGGTGCATATTCGAAGCGGCCACCCGCTTCGGGCGCCTGCAGCAGCAGCGAAAACACGACGTCGTTGGAATCGTAATGCCAGCCGTCGGTATCGCCGGCGCCGGCAATCTTCGCCGACAGCGCGAGGTGCGGGCAGTCGCTGCGGTGAAAACTGTCGTAACCGCAGAGGATACGCAAAAAGTCGGTCAGCGGCTGCCAGTAGTAAACCTGCCGCAGCGCGGAATCGTTAGGAATCTGGAAATTCAGCACCTGGTTATACGCACAGGGATGCATCAGGTTTCGCGGGTGCTCGCGCGGCCAGTCGTTGTCGGTTTCGACATAGGTATAGGCGTTGCGCGGGCACTCGTAGCGCGTCGAGCGCGGCAGCAGTTGCTCGAGTTCCGCCGCCATCCGCGGCACGATTTCGGGACGCAGGAATTGCGGCAGCGCAAACAGCGCGGACTGCTCCAGCGACTCGCGTCCGCGTTCGAGCAAAACGCGATATTCCGCATGCTCGGGCCGATCGATCGGGTAAGACTCGAGATCGATGATTTGTTCGATAGACAAGTGTGCGCAGACCATCGGCCAACGTTAAATCAAGCCCGAACCCGGCGCAACCGGTAT
>JAAUYF010138017.1_pt1 | contig 15333 bp, 9 predicted proteins | sample 7278051 | NCBI WGS metagenome assembly JAAUYF01 (sample SAMN14350202, study PRJNA611818) | marine sediment metagenome | isolation source: surface marine sediment (0.6m) | place: French Polynesia: Moorea | collected 2018-08 | reverse complement strand
GGGCACCGGGTGGAGACCGAGGAGATCGAGAGCGCGTTGCAGCGCGTCGCCGGAATCGAGGCGTGTAGCGTCCTGCTCGATCGCCCGGCGGGCGCGGCGGCTGCGGCAGTCTTGCACTGTTCCGAATGCGGCATCGGCAACGACACGCCGGGGATCAAGCTCGACGGGTCGGGGCGTTGCAACCTGTGCCGTGACTTCGACAGGTATTCTGCCCGGGTCGATGCCTACTTCCGCGAACGCGATCAGCTGCGCGAGGTGATCGCGGAGGCGGCCAGGCGAAAGACCGGTAAGTACGACTGCATGGCGCTGCTCAGCGGCGGCAAGGACAGTTCCTACGCGCTATACCAGCTCGTCAACATGGGCTTCAAGGTTTATGGACTCACGCTCGACAACGGCTTCATCTCACCCGAGGCCCTGGCCAACGCGCAGCGCGTGGTTGACGACCTCGGCATCGACCACGAGTTCGCGTCGACCGAGCACATGCCCGAGATCTTCCGCGACAGCCTGAACCGCTTCAGCAACGTGTGCCAGGGCTGCTTCAAGACCATCTACACGCTGAGCCTGCGGCGCGCCGACGAGCTCGGTATCCCGGTGCTCGTCACCGGTCTGTCGCGCGGCCAGCTGTTCGAGACGCGGCTCAACCTGGGCCTGTTCCACGGCAACCGTACGGACGAGGAGATCGACCGGACCGTGCTGCAGGCCCGCAAGGCCTACCACCGCCGCAACGACGCGGTGACCCGGTGTCTCGGTAACGAGGAGTTCCAGGACGACGACATTTTCGAGCGCATTCAGCTCGTGGATTTCTACCGTTACTGGAGCGCGTCGCTGACCGAAATGCTCGACTTCCTGCAGACGCGGGCGCCGTGGGTACGTCCCACGGACACCGGCCGTTCCACCAACTGCCTGATCAACGACGTGGGCATTCACGTGCACCGCAAGGAGCGCGGCTTTCACAACTACGCCGTGCCCTATAGCTGGGATGTTCGTTTGCACCAGAAGGACAGGGAACAGGCGATTCATGAACTCAACGACGACATCGACGCGAAACGGGTGAAGGAGATCCTCGAGGAAATCGACTACCAGCCCGCGCAGAAGGAAGACCGCAGGGCGGAGCAACTGGTTGCGTTCTACACGGCGCCCGAGACGAAAGACCCAGAGCAGTTGCGCAACGCGCTCGCTGACGTGTTGCCCGCCTGGGCGGTGCCGCACCGCTTCGTCCAGGTCGAGTCGATCCCGTTGACGATCAACGGCAAAGTCGACCAGAGCACCCTGCTTGCGAAGCTTTCAGCAACGCCGTCGTCGCAAGCGTTTCGCACTCCGGAGACCGAAGGTGAGGAGGCCGTGGCGGAACTCTGGGCGGAATTGCTGCCGGTCGTGGAAATCGGCGCCGACGACAATTTCTTCGAGCTCGGCGGCACCTCGATCGAGGCCATCGAGTTCATGACACGGCTGTGCGACGGTTTTGCCGTCGAGCTGCCGCTGGACCTGATATTCAACAAGCCCGTCCTCGCCGAGATTGCCGTGGAGCTGGAATCGGCGCTGGTCGCCCAGATCGAGGGCATGACCGATGCGGAGGTGAAGGCCGCGCTGGAAAGCGAGAGCGCCTGAACTTGGTAGCCACTTCCGACAACAAGAACCAGCCGGGCACTGCCGATGCGCGCAGCAGTCTTCTGAAGCAGCGGTTGCGCCAGCGCCGCCCGGAGGCGCAGAGCGATTCGGCCGGTCTCGACGCAAACCGCGCGCCCGATGGGCCGGTCGAGCTCAGTCCTTACCAGCGGCCGCTCTGGGTGGAATACCGCATGTATCCCGAGCGCAGAACGGCCTGGATTATCCGTGGCTACCATCTCGACGGCGACGTTGACATGGAACGACTCGGCGGCGCCCTGGCGCAACTGCGTCAGCGGCACTGGTACCTAAGCTGCGCGATCACGGCCGACGGCAAAGTGCATCCACGAGACGAGGCGATTCCGCTCGAGGCAATTGCCTGCGGCGGGGATCCGTGGGAGGAGGCGCGCCGCTACTGCCGCGGTCCTTTCGAGCCGTTTCGACTGGAGCGGGGCAGGCTTTTCCGCGTTCATGTTTTCCAGGGTGAGGGACAAGCAGCGGTCGTGGTGGCCATTCACCACATCCTGGCCGACCACCAGGCTGTCGACATTTTGACGTCGGAGCTGGGCGCGCTGTTCGAGAGCGACGCGTCCGACCTGGCGCCACCGCCCGACCTCGTGAGCATCTACGAGGAGCAGCGAACGAGCCTCGAGGCCAGGCGCCCGGCACTGGAGCAGTTCTGGCGGACCTGCCTCGACGGGCTGCCCCCCGTCAGGCCGCTGCCACTTGCAATGACACAAGCGGGCGAAGGAGAGGGCGCGCTGATTCGCGCACAGGCAAAACCAGGGCTGGCCGATCAATGCCGTGACGCGGCCGCCAGGGAAGGCGTGTCGTTGTACCAGTGGTTCCTCTCGGCCTGGACAGTTCTGCTGGGACGCTACTACGGCCGCGACGACGTACACCTCGCCACGATGTTTTCGACGCGGGTTGGCGCACAGCAGCAGGAAGCGCTGGGCAGTTTCCAGAACGTCCTGATGTTGCGGCCCGATCTCGAGAGCGCCGAAAGGTTTTCCGACGTGCTGGCCGAAACACGGTCGGTCATCGGCAACGCCGTTGCCCACGGCGGCCTGCCGCTCGATGAAGTCGCGCGCCTTGCGCCGTCTCGCTCGGGTGGCGGTCAGCTGTTCTCTACGCTGTTCACGCTGGTGTCGACGGCGCCGCAGCCTCGCATGCTGTCGCGCAAGGTGCTCGAGGTCGCGGAGCTCGACTATGCGGGCACGGCGTTCGACCTGACGTTCTTTGTGATTACGTCCGACGAGGGCCTGTCTTTCGCGGTCGAATTCAATACCGCGATCTACGACGGCGCGGAACTGCACGCGCTGTTCGACCACTACCAGGCGCTGCTCGGCGCCCTGGCAGCCGACGTCGATACCGACTGGCGGCGGTGCAGTCTCGTCGACGCCGCGGAGCTCGAGAATCTGCGCGCGGACTGGCAGCGGATCGCGGCTGCGCCAGAATCGACGGAACGACTGCACGCCGCGTTCTACGAACAAGCCGAGTCCCGACCCGAGGCCACGGCATTGCAGTGGGACGCGGACGGTAAGCGGCAACAGGTGAGTTACGGCGAACTGGCGTCGCAAGCCGACGCCATCGCCGGCTATATCGACTCCGTCGCCGGCGCCGACGACTCGACCATTGCGGTCATCGGCTCCTGGCGGCCCGAGACGACGGCCGCCCTGATCGGGATATTGCGCTCGGGGCGCAGCTACTTGCCGATCGATGCCGACTATCCACCGTCTCGCATCGAGCACATCCTGAACGATGCCGGCCGGCCGCTGGCGCTGCTCCAGCACGGCACGCAGGCGCCCGCCGGGTTCGAGGACCGGTGCCATGCGATCGGGGATGCGGTCGAGTCGGGCCTGGCGCCTGCGGGCGCGGCGCACAGCGAAGATATCGCCTACGTGGTCTATACCTCGGGATCGAGCGGCAAGCCCAAGGGCGTGCGTGTGAGCCACAGGGCCGCCGTGTATTCGACCGGCGAAAGGAGCCGCGTTTACCGCGAATGGCCGCCTGAATCGTTTCTGCTGTTATCCAGCTTCGCCTTCGACAGCGCCGTGGCGGGCTTCTGGTGGACGCTCTCGACCGGGGGCTGCCTGCGGCTTGTCGACCGGCAGACGGCGCGCGCGGCCGATGCCGTGGCCGAGCTCATACGTCGCGAAGGCATTACCCACACGCTGTGTCTCCCCGGCCAGTGGCACGACATATGCCGGATCAGTGTGCAGCCGCTTGATTCCATGAAGCTCGTGATCGTCGCCGGAGAGGCCTGCACCCGCGCCACGGTCGGGCAGCATTTTCAATGTGCGCCCGGCGCCGCCCTGTATAACGAATACGGTCCGACAGAAATGGCGGTCTGGAGCACGTTCTATCGGTTGCGGCGCGAGTCCGGTGACCCCGTTCCGATCGGCCAGCCCCTGGGCCTGACGCAGGCGCTCGTGACCGACCGGTACGGCAACCCCGTTCCGCGCGGGCTGTCCGGCGAACTGGTCCTGGCGGGTCACGGCATAGCCGAGGGCTACGTTGGCGAGGCTCAGGGCGGGTTCATTGCGCATCCTCTTGACGACACCGGCCGTGCTTATCGCACCGGAGATCTTGCGCGGGTCGGTGGCGACGGCGAGCTCTACTACCTGGGCCGCGTCGATGAACAGGTCAAGCACCGGGGCTTTCGCATTGGCATCGAGGCCATCGAGCAGTCGCTCGGTGCGGATGGATCGGAAGTGGCGGTTATTCCCTGGGACGGCCGGGCGCTGGAGGACCTGCTGGCCGACCTGCCCGAGGACCAGGCACATGCCCTGGTCGACAAATACCTGGCAGGCGGCGCCTAGGGCATCAGGCCAGGCTCTTTTCGGCTTCCTCGATAACGACAGGCACCACGGATTTCGACATGAAGGGGTCCCGCAAGATTCCGCGGTGATCGGTGTCGAGTATGTGCGTCGTGCAGGCCTCGTTGAGCCGCGACTGCCAGTCGCGACTGATCAGCCAGGCATTGTCCAGGCAAGCGATCAGCGTCGACGGACCTAGGTAATCCGTCGGCGTGTAGCTCAGGCGAAGCGCCTTGGTGCGGGCAAATTCGTAAGCATCGAAATCCTCGCGGGTCCCGGCTGAAGTCCCGTCGCTCGGCGCGGCTTCGCGGCGTTTCGAGGACAGGTCCGCAAGGCGCCGCCAGAATCGCGGTCGCAGCGGGTTGTTGACGAGCAGCCACTTGAGATAAGGGTTCTGTCCCTGCTTGAGTTCGCCGGCCTTGTGGAGGTCAAACTCGAACCACGCGCGTCGCCCGTGCAGCAGTGACGGTTCGATAAGAATCGTCAGCGCCGGCTCGTGGCCGGTGGCCTGCAAGTGGCGGGCGACTTCAAAGGCCACCATCGCGGAGAACGATGAGCCGATGAGCAGGAACTTGCCGTCGCCACACAGATCGCGGATCTCGTCGGCCATGAACTTCGCCATGTGCTGGACGCTGTCGTACACGATTTCACGATCTTTCTCGTCCCGCCACCGAAACTGCACGCCGTAGATGCTCCAGTCGTCTCGCTGCGGCTTCAGCGCGTAGGCCAGCAGCGCCGAGGAGAACACGAACACGGGCAACCCGGACGTGTCCCCACTGACCGGGTAGATGTGTTCGTAGCTGCGCTGACTCTGCTCATTGAGCAGCGCCGCGATTCCGCGCGGCGTCGGGTGGTTGAGAAACTCGGTAATGCTGATGCGCTCGCCGGTACTTTCCTCGAACTCGAGTATGCAGTCGACCGCCAGCAAGCTGTGTCCACCGAGCTCGAAGAAATTGGAATCGGGTCCGACGCCGCCATCGCCGAGGATCTTGCTGAACGTCGCGATCGCAGATGACATAACGTCGCTTGCACCAGTTTGGACATCGCCGTCGTGCGCGTCCGCCGCCGGCTGCTCGCGTCGCACGAGCCCGGGCAAGCCGCGCCGGTCGAGCTTGCCGTGGGCGGTTCTGGGCAGGCTGTCGGTCGCGATGAAGCGCGTCGGGCGTTCGTGCTCGGGCAGCTGCGCCGCAACCGCCCGCAGCGCCTCTGGCGTGGCGCCTGAGCCCGCTTCGTACACCAGCACCAGCTCCTTTACGGACGGCGGCGGCGTCTCACCTGAACGCTCGAGGAGCTCGCGAAAAAGGCGCACTCGGTCGGCGTCGGAAAGGTGCTCGAGCTTGTCGCTGAGCTCACTCATTATGTCTACTGCCTGGCGTCATCATTCTTCGGCACGGTAGTGCTTTATATGTCATTCTGCACAATGACGACGTCAAGAAAAACCAACCTGAATTCTGGCAGGTTTGAGTGACCATGAATGGCGGCGATACGACCTGTTACAAATAAAGTCGACGCGGCCTGTTACAAATAATAAGTACAACCAGAACGAGAATTATGGACCCCGACTGGAACACAGAAGAGCGCAACTTGTATGACTCGGTTCTCGCCTTTTGCGAGGAGCACCTGCAAGACGATGTTGCCGCGCTCGACGCCCGCAGCGAGTTCTCGGAGAAGGCCTGGAAAAGCTGTGCCGACTTCGGCGTGCTCGGCTGGCGCGTGCCCGAAGAGCATGGCGGCAAGGGCTATCCCGCCACGCTGGTCGCCTACCTGATGGAAGCCTTCGGTTACGGCTGCGACGACAACGGGCTCGCGTTCGCGCTCGGGACGCAGATGTGGGGAATCCAGACGGCTTTGCTGCAGTTCGGCAATGACGAGCAGATTGCCAGGTACCTGCCGGGCCTGATGCGCGGCGAGCTGATCGGCGCGCACGCGATGAACGAGGACAGCAGCGGGTCCGACGCGTTCGCCATTGCCACGACCGCCGTCGCGGATGGCGACGATTTCCTGATCAGTGGTGAGAAGACGCTCGTGACCTTCGCACCTGTCGCGAACTTCGCCATTGTCTTTGCCAAGACGGCGCCGGACGCCGGCCAGTGGGGCATCTCGGCTTTCCTCGTCGACGCGGACACGCCCGGTTACGAGGCTGGTGCGCCGGACGCGATGATGGGCTTGCGCACCGCGCCGTACGGCCGCGTGCAATTGCAGGATTGCCGCGTGCCGGCCAGTTCGCTGCTGGGCAACGCGGGGGCCGGAGCGAGCATCTTCAGCCACATCCAGCTCTGGGAGCGCAGCCTGGTGCTGGCGCCGCATGTCGGCGCCATGCAGCGGCTGCTGGAGCGGAGTATTTCGTTTGCCCGTGAGCGGAAGCGGGCGGGTGCGCCCATCGGGAAGCACCAGGCCGTGTCGCACCGCATCGCGGACATGAAGCTGCGGCTCGAGACCTCGCGAATGCTGCTGTACCGGACGGCTCGCAGGCAGCAGGAGGGCACGGCCGACCTCATGGACTCGGCGCTGACCAAGATCTGTCTCAGCGAGAATCTGACCCGGACCGCGCTCGATGCCATAGCGATTCACGGCGGTGACGGTTACCTGACCGAAGCCGGCGTAGAGCGCAACCTGCGCGACGCCATCGGCGCCACAATCTACAGCGGCACCAGCGATGTTCAGCGCAATATCGTTGCGAGCCTGCTGGGACTTTGAGCGAGCCGGGTACGATGTTCGACTTCCTGATTCACTCGCCGGTTACGCATTTTGCGAAGACGACGCCGGACCATGCGGCGTTCAGCTGCAACGGCGCCGAGCTGAGCTACGCCGAGCTGGACAAGGCCAGCAACCAGCTTGCCAACGCGCTGCTCGCCAACGGCCTCGAGCCGGGTGACCGCGTCGGCATCTACATGCACAAAGCTCTCGAACTCGGCACGGCGATCTACGGCGCGCTGAAGGCTGGCGGCATATTCGTGCCGCTTGATCCGTTCATGCCCACCGAACGTCTGCAGTTCATCCTGGAAGACTGCGATATCCGGCACCTGGTCAGCGCCGACCCGATGGCGTCGCACCTGGCGAAACTGTCGGGCGCATTTGCGGGCCGGGTGTACGGCGTCGACGCCGAACTCGAGCTGCAGACGCAGGGCTGGGAGCAGATCGGTGCGCTGCCGGACACGCAGCCCGACGTCTGGATCGTGGACCAGGATCTCGGTTACATCATGTACACATCGGGATCGACGGGCCAGCCCAAGGGCATGATGCACAGCCACCACGGCAGCATCAGCTATGCGCGCTGGGGCGCGCAGCATGTCGGACTGACCGCCAGCGACCGGGTGGCGAGCCACGCGCCGCTGCATTTCGACCTGAGCATCTTCGACTTTTTCTCGACCGCGCAGTCTGGCGCCACGGTCGTGCTCGTGCCGGAGCCGGTCACCAAGTTCGCCGCGAGCTGGACGGAATACATCCAGAAGGAGCGCATCAGCGTCGTCTTTACCGTGCCGTTTACGCTCATCGACATGATGCAGCGCGGGGCGATGGACAAGCGCGATTTGTCGTCGCTGCGGTGGGTACTGTTTGGTGGGGAACCGTTTCCGCCCAAGCACCTTCGAGCGCTCATGGAACAGTTGCCGGACGTCCGCTTCACCAACGTCTACGGTCCGGCCGAGGCGCCGTCCTGCACTTGCTACGACCTGCCGCCATTTCCCGAGCCGTTTGACGAGCCCGTGCCGATCGGCACCGTGTCGGTCAACTCGGCCGACCTGATCATTGACGAGAACGATCGCGAGTGCGGAATTGGCGAGGAAGGAGAGCTGTGCATCCGCAGCTCTACGCTGACCAGGGGTTACTGGAACCGGCCCGATCTCAATGAACGCGTATACCTGTACCGGGACAGCTTCGGGCCATTCCCGGACGTCTTTTTCCGGACCGGCGACCTCGTGGTACGTCACGACGACGGCCTGCTGCGTTTTCTCGGCCGCAAGGACCGGATGGTCAAGACACGTGGGCACCGTGTGGAGCTCGATGAAGTCGAAGCGGCTCTCGCCGCCCACGCAGACGTGCTGGAGGCCGCGGCGTTCGTGGTTCCGGACGACCTCGGTAGCAAGGCGATACTGGCTGCCGTAAAGCTGCGCGATAAGTCGGATGTCGAGGTGGGCGGCCTGCTGCAGCACGCGCGCACGAAACTGCCAGGCTACGCCGTGCCGCAGGAGCTGTTCGCCGTGGCGGAGTTCCCGCGCACGAGCAGCGGCAAGATCGACCGCAAGGAAATTATCAACCAGTTTGTCGACACCGGTGCCGCATGAACATCGAAGCGCTTCGCAAGTTCATCCAGACCGAGATACTCAACGATCCGGACTTTGTTATCGAGGACGATCAGGATCTGTTGCTGTCACAGACGCTCAACTCACTGAGCGTGACGCTGCTCATGGCGCACATCGAGACGACCTGCAACGTGCACATTCCCCCGGAAGACGTGACGCTCGAGAATTTCAGCACGCTTCGCAGCATCGAAGCGTACATTCAAAGTATCGCCAGTTAGCTGGCGGCGCCCGCAGTTACCAGTGATAGGTGACTGACGTGCGGACCGAGCGTGGCTCGAGCGGGCGGTAATGTATGTCCTCGACACCCTCTAACGGTTCACCCGGCAAACGTGATGCGTAGTAGTACGCGATGTCGTAATCGTCCGAGTCGAGCAGGTTGAAAAGGTCCAGCCTGAAGCTGAAGTTGCCCAGGCGATACCCGCCACTGATGTTGACGAGCGTCGATGACGGCGACCGGACCGAATTGTCTTCAACCAGCGGCGCTTCACCGAGGTACCGCGCGCGCGCAGAGACGAACAGGCCGTTGCTCCACGTGCCGTTCAGGCCGAGCGTCGCGCTCGACTCGATGGCGCCCGGAATCTGCCGCCCACCCGCCGAGTTGTCGTCAAATGAGGAGTCGGTGTAGGTGTAGGCGAAGTTGATGGCCAGCCATTCCGTCGCCTGGACGAAGGTCGACAGCTCGAGGCCCACGCGCGTCGAGGACCCGAGTGCTTCCGTGGTTCCCGCATCGCCGACAAACAGCAATTCCGAGTCGAGGTTCAGCCAGAAGGCCGTCGCAGTGGCGTTGAACCGGTCGTCGCGCTCGAAACGAAAACCGAGCTCCGCGCCGTTCGACTGTACCGTGGGATCCACGGCATCGACCGGGTCGCCTGTTCCCGGATCCACGGTGATCGTGTTGCCGCGCACGTCATTCGAGTGAAAGCCGCGCCCCCAGTTGGCGTAGATCTCGGCAGACTCGTTCAACCGGTAGGCAATGTTGACTTTCGGGCTGAAGAGCAGGTCATCGCCGTCGCCGCTGTTTTCGGACCGAAGTGCACTGACGTCCCACGCGAAGTAGTCGGCCCGAATCCCGACAGACGCACGCAGGTCCTCCGCGGGATTGAATTCCACATCCGCGTAGGCGCTGGCAGAGAACTGGTCGACCGAGTCGGTGCGCACCGTCTCACGCCGTTCGCGCTCGCTGGTTTTAAAAAGGCCTACTTTGCGAATGTCGTCGTAGCGAATGTCGCCGCCCCAGCTGAGCATCGGCAAGGTATCCGACGAGCCTTCGAGGCGCAGGCCATAGATGCGCCGGTCATCGACCTGTTCGAACTGGTCGCCGTTGACCGGGTCGTCCAGGAAGTACGTGAAGTTGGAATACAGGCCGAAGTCATAGTCGATGACATAGGCCATCGCCTGCCACTGGTCGTTGCCGATATTGCCGGTCAGGCTGTACCGGTCCGTGCGACCGCCCAGGTAAGGATCGATGTAGCCGAGTTCGTCGATGAGTCCGGCATCCACGGCCCGCCGGGGCAGCTGGTCGGAGGCGTTCCAGGTTCCCGAATAGCCCAGCAGGGCGAAATGGGTTTCGAGGTCCCACGCAGAACCGGCGTAGCTCGCGTAGAAGCGCGTCTGGGACAGGTCCTCATCCAGCTCCCAGGGTCCTCCGTAGGTCGTGTAATCATAAGCGCCCGTGATCGTGCCGCCGGCGAATTCACCACTCGCTCCCGCCAGTGCCCGGTAGTAATCGTCGAGGCCTGCGGTCACGTTCAGGAAGGACTCCTGCAGGCTTTCATACATTTCGAACTGGACGCTGCCGGCCGAGGAGAAGTCGCCCACGCTGGCCGAGTACGGCCCCTTCCTGTACGTCGTTTTTTCAACGAGTTCGGGAATGATGAAGTTCAGGTCGAGGTAACCCTGGCCGTGACCATGCGTGCGCATGTTGACGGGCACTCCGTCGACGAACGCCGAGAAGTCGGTGCCATGGTCGAGGTTGAAGCCGCGCAGGAAATACTGGTTTGCTTTGCCGGTGCCGGAGTGCTGAGTTGCCACCATGCCGGGCACGGCCTCGGCCAGTTCGCCGACACGCAGCATGGGCGGCAGCCGGATATCGTCGTAAGCGACCACGCCCTCGGAAGCGGAATCCGCTACGCCGATAACTTCCTGGGAACGGCCGTAGACGATCAGTTCCTCGACGAGTTCACTGTTGCCCTCGTGAGCGACCGTGATCTCGGACCACGTGAGCGCGCCGACGAACAGTAATACGGGTGTATGTCTCATCTTATTTTTCCGCCTCTTGAGGAGCGGTTACGTTTTCAAAAAGCCTACGCGAAAATTGCGAATGGCGATATCCTGAAAAAGCATTTTGTTAAATAAAACACAGACTTGTTACAAATTTTTACGGAACTCGCCGCCGCGGCGCCAGAACCTCCACACCCCCCCGGCAAGCCGGATCCGGCGGCCATCAGTAAACGGTCAGCAAGTCATCAGATCGTGGTCAGGCTATTCCGTTCCCACTTCGCGATCCTCAAGGCTCACCCGATTGGGCCGAGAGGAGTTAAGTCATGGCGAATACCAGGAAGACCGAGCAAGGAACCGTCGGGTACCTGCTGATCCTCGTCATATTCGCGACGATTGCTGCGCCCGTGTTCGGCTGAGTTGCAGGCTAGCGTGACAGCAGGCCCGCCGGATCCCAGTCGTCAGCGAGGTCGCTGTTGGCAGCGGGCTCCTGAGGGCTGGTGAGGCCGAGTTCCTGCCCGATCAGCCGGATGGCCGCCTCGGCCTGGCTGCTGCCCCTGAAGCCCAGGCCGACGGCGACCCTGCGGCCGGCATGGTCCACGGCGTAGACGTTGTAGAACATCACGTGCTTGCCGCCACCCTGCTGCTGGTAACTGCTGTTCATTTCGAAACGACGGAACTCGTGCCTGCCCATTTGCCGGCGGCTGATCGGGATGCCCAGCCAGCGCCGCACGGTACTGAAGCCACTGGCGTCGCGCGTAACCTCGAGCGAATTGAACATCCCATACAGGGTAGCCAGCGCGACCAGGCTGCCGATGCCGCCGAACACCGAGCCGAAGACCTGCCGGCCTTCTTCGATGACGAGGTAAGCGCCGATCGCGGCGAAGGTCCCACCGACGATGAACCCGGCCAGGTGCGACCAGAAGTTTCGGAACATCGGGTACACCATGCTTCGGCCGCCCATGCCCGTGACAAAACGGATGTGCTTCCTGACGGCTTTCTCGGCCCGGGCAGTTTGCTTCTCGCGCCCGCGATCGACGGCCATGGGTGACAGGTGTCGCGACTGGGTCGCCGTGGCGAAGACCGGAATTTCGAAACTGCGGTCGAGGTCGGTGCCGTCGAGTTCGCTGGTCAGGTCCAGGCGCCAGACGTAATAGCTGTCCTGGTCACGCAGCGGATCGGACTCGTCGAGTCCTTCGGGAACGTCGAAGCGGAATGTCAGCCGGGTGCCGGTCCCGGTCGACTCGGAATGGGCCACGATCATGTCCTGCCACTTCGCATGTTCCTTGCGGCTGCGGTTCTTGCCGGTGCCGGAGATGTAGCTCCTCAGGCTCGTCAGGGTCAGCTGAAACTCGTTGTCAGTGTCGAACGGCTCATTGAGTTCGATGGTGCCGCCGACGTGGCCGCCGATCGACCCTGGGAACGGATCGAGCGTGACGGGCGTCGAGCCGAAGCGCTTCCATTCCAGCGTGCGCCGGATCGCCCAGGTGAGCAGCCCGATGCCGACCAGCGGAAACAGCAGGCCAACCAGCGCGATGTAGTTCTCCTTGTCGACAACCTCTTCGTACAGGACGAATGGCAGCGGCGCCGACACCAGGTTCCAGACCGCGGCAAACAGCCAGATGCCGTACATGGCCGCTTTCGAGCTCGAACGAATAGTGGGCGTCTGCCAGTCGTCGTCGAGCAGCCACGGGCTGTCGGAATAACGCGCGTCGGTCTTGTCTTTCTCGGGCGGCATGCGCCACACGTAGATCAGCAGGCCGCCACCGAAGCCGCCAAATACGATCAGGAAGATGGACTTGAAGCCCATGAGGCCCCAGCGAATACCGCGGTCGATAACAGCTTCGGCGGGATCAACTGGGTTCACCCATACCCGGATGCTCTTGCCATTTGCGTGGGCGAGGCTGAGCTCGGAACCGATGTCCCGCTGGTAACCGCCGATATTGTCCGCGCCGCCGCTGACGCTGACGCGGTCGGCCACGTAGGATTCCCCGCCGACCGTGTACGCGTACTCGGCATACGCTTCGAACGTGTCCGAGTCGTCACCCTGGTGCCGCGTGTAGCCGCCGCTCAGCAGACGGGCGTCGACCTGCACCCATTCGCTCATGCGGGTGGTGTCGTAGACCGCGGTGCCGATCGACCACAGCATCCAGACGCCGACGCCGAAAAACGGCAGCGCGAACAGGGTCATGAAAATCCTGCCTTTCATGCCCCCAACGGTAGCAACGGGTACTCGAACTTGCCGTGATGAACGTCCCATCGCCCGCCAGGGCGGGCTCCTACTCCGAGTCAGCGATTCGACAGGCGTTTTTCAGGGATATCAGCAGCTTATCGTGCTTCGCCAGCAACCTGGCGTAGGGTAGCTCGTGCTTGCCCGCCTTGGCGCGCAGCAGCTGCCGTGTCAGCCGCTTCTCGGCCGGGGTCCAGTCGGAGGACGGCACGGCCGCGATGATCGGCGCCAGCGCCGTCGAACGGCGCCGCGACGCCGGTCCGGCGTCGGCCAGGGAGCGCGTTGCGAGCAGCGATACCGTGTCGAACCAGCGCTCGTCGAAAAACTCCCGGGCCTTCGCGCCGGGTAGCGTCAGGTGCATGTCGCAGCTCGCCAGTTTCCGCAGGGTCTTCACGCTGCTGCGATACGACCCGTCCTGGCGAATGCGTGCCGATTCGGTTTGCGCCAGGGCGCGTACGTCCGCATCGACGGGCCGGTAGCCGAGCCGGTAATAAAACCAGAACGCGCCGCTTTTCAGGGCCTCGGTATTGTCACCGCCGAACTGGTAGGCATTGGCAACGAAACGCGTGCATCCGGTCAGCGCGTGGTAGACGCGCATGACCTGCGTCCAGAGAAACGCGGCCTCGCTGCGCCGGAACTCATCGAAGATATTGATGCCGGTGTTGACCTGCCTGAACAGGGCGCTGGCCCCGCCGTAGCCGATCGGTACGCCGTTGGCGAGCAGCAGGTAGCCCATCGTGCATTCGAGTGCGAACCGGTGCCCGGGCAGCAGCCCGAAAACGGCGACCGAGATGCCGCGGCCGACATCCGCCAGGTAGACCTCGGCCGGGTTGGCGTAGTTGAAGTGATAGGTCTCGCGGTAACGCACGGCCAGCGAGGCCATCGCGATGTCGATCAGCCGCCGGCCCAGGCGCGGGGGCAGCAGCTCGATAGCGTCGAGCGGTTCCATGATCGCCCGTTTCGGCCGTCGCGGCCGCCCGCGCATGCCGTCCTCGCGGGTCTCGATTTTCGGCGGCCGGAGCCGGTTGCGCGCCTTCGCAAAGCGGCTGCCCGACAGGTCCCAGGCCAGCGGTATGTCGGCCGCGTCGTAGAGCTGCGACCAGAACGGCTGCAGCTTGCGGTCGCCGAGCTGGGCCATGAGCCAGTCGAAGTCGGTGGCGTCGCCGCGGGCCTCGTCCAGCCATTCGCGCGTGGTCGCCCAGCCGCTGTCGAAGTACTCATCCTCGGCCGGGTGCAGGACCCGCGCCAGCAGCTCGTCGAGACGTGTCGTGTCGTCGAATTCGTCCCAGTCGATCGTGAGCTCGCTCGGGCAGCGCCGCGCCAGCCAGCGGGCGACCGGGAAGGAGAAGCTGTAATACACGGGCGTCTCGTCGGCGCCTCGCAATTCCGCCAGCGCGGCGCGGTGGGCGTCGGCGGAAACTGGAAACGCGGCGTCATACAAAGACATGGACATAACCATGCGAAACGGAAGGGGCAGGCAGCAATAGGTAAATGCCGACAAGCCCGGGGTCAGAGCCCTAGGGCTCTGACCCCTTTGGTTCCTCCCGAAACACCCGTTATAATTACCGGCTGGCATGCGAAAGTGGCGGAATTGGTAGACGCGCTGGCTTTAGGTGCCAGTGGGGCAACCCGTGAGAGTTCGAGTCTCTCCTTTCGCACCAGGCTCGCTAAACAATAATTTCTATATCGGGCGATCCTACCACTCGCCCGATGATCGTTAGAGGGAAGAAACATGCAGGTGACTGTCGAGTCGACCGGGACACTGGAGCGGCGCATGCGCGTCGAGCTGCCGGCCGAGCGCATCGAACAGGAGGTCGCGTCCCGGCTCAAGTCCGTGGGCCGCACGGCCAAGCTCAAGGGATTTCGGCCGGGCAAGGTGCCGCCGAAGGTCGTCAAGCAGCGCTACGGCAAGCAGATCCGCGAGGAGGTGCTCTCGGAGCTGATGCAGAAGAGCTACACGGATGCCGTGATGCAGGAGAACCTGAATCCTGCCGGCGGCCCCCGCATCGAAACCGAAGACAGCAAGGACGACAAGAACTTCGCCTACGTGGCAACGTTCGAGATCATGCCGCAGATCGAACTCAAGGACCTCGACAAGATCAAGGTCGAGGTGCCCGAAGTCACGATCGACGACAAGGACATGGACGACATGATTCTGCGT
>JAAUYF010155822.1_pt1 | contig 15347 bp, 24 predicted proteins | sample 7278051 | NCBI WGS metagenome assembly JAAUYF01 (sample SAMN14350202, study PRJNA611818) | marine sediment metagenome | isolation source: surface marine sediment (0.6m) | place: French Polynesia: Moorea | collected 2018-08 | reverse complement strand
TTATCATGTATGACAGTAATGTAACTGATGACATTGAAAAGACCTATGCTAGGACATTTCATTGGACAGCAGATACCGGTCCGTTTCCTTATGGAGCAGACTTTAGAGATGTAAAGCTACGCGAATCGGAGAATTACATATGGGTAAATATACTACCTCTACAATATGGTGAAGAGGATTACAATATCGAACTCGATACTGAGGTATATTTGCCAGGAAAATATTAATTATTTCTAACCCTCCAAAATTATGAAGATGAGGAATCTATTATTTGCAGTAGCTGTAATGCTACTCACCCAATCATGTGCAACGATGTTCTCCGGAACACGTTACACAGCACACATCTCAGCCACCAAGCCAGGTTCTGAGATCTATGTTAACGGCAAGCTTGAAGGAACTGATGATGCATCAGTACGCCTTCATCGTAAGATTGAGCCTAAGATCGAGGTCAAGAACAGTGGTACGACCACAGAGTTTGTTCTTTACCGTACCATCAAGTGGGGCTCACAAGTAGCTAACCTGTTGAACTGGATTTACATCATTCCAACAGGTACTATTATTGACGCAGCTACTGGTGCCATCTGGCAGCCAGAGCATAAGAAGATTGAGGAAGTGACCAAGATTGACGAGAAGAACTTTAATGTTCGTATCGACAATGGTCGTGACTAAGAGATGAGAACCTTGGGCAGGCTAAATACCTGTTGGGGCTACTTGGGATGTAATCCCGGAATTGCGCGGAGAGAAGCGAGAACAAGGGCTCCGCAAGCAAGAACGTCTACGTCGGTTCACCGTATGGTGATGAGCAATGGAATAATGGTGGATGGAATCGCCATAAGTGCACGCTCAAAAGGCAGTGCTGCCTGCGCTTGCAGTACCGCGCCCATAGTAGATGCAGGCCATACCAGCCATGTTGATCAGTAACGACTCAGGTCAGATTCAGATTAACGACAACCCGGGTAAATGGATGTGAGAGTCATCTAAGTGCAAGTTTCAACAATTGGTACCTGTAGTGTAGCTTTGCTACCGCTTGCACTTTAAGATATTGCCTAACGAGGCAATAACAGCGTGAGGCTACTACCAAGGCTTCATGGTATTCATGCGAGGGGCAGTTACTGATCAAGGTGACTGCCCTTTCTTATGGGTTAGGCTCACAGCGGTTTGGGAATTGCTCCCAACCCACCAACGCAGTTCAAACCCTCGCTAATCACGGAGAGAATATTTTGTCAGGAGAGAATGACAGAGAAGACGAAGATGAAACTGATACTGGTTATCCTGGGGATGAACGTATTGGTACTGGCTGCAGCCTCTAAGGCTACTGCTCAGGAGCGTATTGACGACTGGTATGGCCAGGAGTTTACAGAGTTACATGCACAGCTCAAATATGCAGAGGTGAAGCATGGAGAGAAGTTCAAGTTTAAGAACTACGGTGACGGTAAGCAGACACTAACAATGACTGATTACCGTGGTGTCAAGTGTGAATATATATCACTTGATTATGGGTACACAGTGAGGTACCGTGTAGATTACTACTCAAGAAAGATGTATGATCAGCGTGTCAAAGACATTCAGGAAACATGGGAGAATCGCAAGGGCTATTACATACTACGTAATACTGTAATTGCGATGTTCGATCATAAGAACCACCGCATAGGATTCGCTCTATTGAGGGATTTGGAAAGGAATGGATACGATCCTTATGATGGCAAGCTGAACTATCATCCGATATTCAGCCTGTAATTTGTATATTGCATTACGAATCACATAACCAGAGAGATATGAGTCTACACAAAGCTTATAAGGTAGTCAGAGCCGAGAACAATGACGTGCTTGAAGAATTTGCCACACTTGAGGCAGCTGAGGAATTTATGATCCTCATGCAAGGCAAGGGCGAGCAAGTAAGAGTTCTCACTGACAAGGAAGATGAAGTCGAAGCTCCACAAACCTGGGATATTGAAGGTCTCGAATTAGAAGAACCATCAGTTGACTTTGGTAGCGAGCTTGACGACGAGTTCACAGATCCAGGGTTCTTCGAAGATGAAGATTCAGGCATTGAATTCGATTAAGACTTCACCCATGGGGATGGGTGATCTATGTTCAATCCTTAAATACTTACACCTATGAGCAACTCTAAAAGAGTGAAGCCGTGGACGTTCGAAACAAGTCCCGGATGGAAAATGAATGACGGAGAAGTTAAAGCGTTTGAGTCAATGACTCCAGCGCAACTTCAGAAGTACTACAAGCTCGCCTGTCACAAGGAATTGGTCTATACTAACAAGTTGGCCGTTTTCGAAGACAAGCGACGTGAGATCGAGCAAGAAGCAAGAAAGAGGGGATTGGAATTAAAGAAGCTCGATACCGAATTCCATCGTAACGAGGAACTACTCGGGCGTAAGTAAGGATTGGTACGTGGTACCTATGAGAGCCGGTCGAACGAGACTGGCTCTCTTTATTTACACATGATGAAGAGATTATTAAGAAAGCTATGGTTCCCAGTCGAGTGGAAGATTGCCACTTGGAAGATGGAACAGATCAACGTTGGATCTATCCACTATGTATTGCTGATAGACTTTACCTTCAGCAAGGATGAGATCAAAAAGCTGTACATTGATGGTATGCCCATGAATGATGCAGTTGTAGAGGTACTCGATAATAAGATGCTCAAGCGACAGACTGATCATCATCGCAGGTCTTATAAGAATGCTCGCAGAGCAGCTATGGAACCTGAAGACCTTACAGCCTTGCTGGAAAGGAAGACCAGGTTTGTTAACAACATCGAGTTTAACAGAATGGTGAGAGCCCAGGAAGCCTATGACAAGGAGAATCCCCGTTAGACGGGGCAAACAGCCGGTCAAGAAGAAGGCTAAGAAGTTTGGGCCCTCTCTCTCTGACCTGACGCAGGTTCAAAAGGGTAAGGAACTAAAGGATCTGGATATGTGCTATCACAATGATCCAAACGGTTATCACCCGAATACTATTTCAGCAATCAGATTAAAGGGAATCAGTAGATCTGGCAAAGTCCAGGTAGTAAAGTGGATTCACCAAGGTAAGATATGGATAGTCAAACAGTAAGAGTGTACGTGTGTGTCACTTGTGCCATAGCCGAAGGCTGGGTCAGTGAAGAGACAGACATAGGGAGAAAGCAGAAGTTCGTGCGATTTCCCAAAGGAACGAAGACATACCAGGGATGGTGTGATGTGTGCTTTGATGAGGGTAAACCCGGAGCAGAGCACAAGACAACGGTATTGCGTATCAGTGAGATACGCAAGGAATTAGGAGATTGTGGGGCGGAGAAGTTAATATTGTAAACTTTAACATTACACACTCCTACGGGGACTTTTAACTAATAGAAGCTCCGCCCCATTTGTACAACGTCGTTAAGATGCGACATTAACATTTTACGGAATGAAGAAAAGTGAAGAATTTAGAGAGAAGGCAGCTCAGGAAGATAATGACCTGAAGGCCATGGGACTATTGAATAAGTCCCTCAGAGAGCACAGAATTGAGAAGTTCATGGAAAGTGTTCTACCTCTGCTTGAGAAAGCAGGATTTGACGTGGTTGAGTCTAACCACAAGTACACCATTGACACTGATACGCAAGAGATCAAGTATGGTGTGATTGATTACTTCCCTAAGGCAAATAAGCTGCTAATCCGCAAGGAGAACAAGTGGATTAAGCCTGGATTGAACTGGATGTTGAAGAACCTATTAAGGCGTCAACCATGACAGTTCAAGAATGGGTAGATCAAGAGTTTGCCAACTCGGACTCCGATAGGACCAGTTGGCAGATTTCTAATATTGTACGTTGGGCTAACCAGAGATATCGTGGCACCTCAGAAGCTGCTACGGGCTCCGGTAAGAGCCGCATAGGCATACATGCTATCAGAATGCTCAGACGCAACGATGATAGCAGACGCGTCATCGTAGTAGTGCCTACGCGCGTTTTAAAGACTCAGTGGGAGAACGAGCTTCGCAAATGGAGGCTTAGTGAGAATACAGAGGTCTGGGTGATCAATTCGATCATCAAAGGGCTACATGCCACAGATCTTCTCATATTAGATGAGATACACAGAATGGCAGCTGACACATTTAGTCAGGTATTTGCCAATGTAACATATAGCTTTGTACTTGGTCTAACAGCTACGCTAAAGCGCTTAGATGGGAAGCATGAGTTATTGCAGACTCATGCACCCATCTTTGCCAAGCTTACCATGGCGCAGGCCAGGGCCAAGGGCTGGGTAGCAAACTACAGAGAGTACTGGCTGGGATTAGAGTTGAATGAAGAAGATCGCAAGTATTATGACGACTTACAAGAGAAACAGCAGAAGTTCTTCCGTGTATTCGGAATGGATTTCGACGCGGTTAAGCGAGGACTTGTCGATGCAGCATACAGAGATAACATCGCTGGACGACTTGATCTGGAACCAGATTACGTTTACCTTGCAGCAGTCAACACAATGCGTTACTTACGACTTACCAGGCGTTGGCTCATTAGTCATGAAAGTAAGACGTGTGCAGCCAAGCAAATCATAGAGGCATTGGATCGGAAAACACTAACGTTTGGCGAGAGTATTGATGTCGCTGAAGAGCTGGCCTCTTCTCTTGACAAGGCTATGCCTTACCATTCACAGATGAAGCCAATGGAGAAGGAGACTTTCAAGGATAAGGAGTTTAAGACCGAGGCCGGTGCCCGCAGGAATGCAGAGCGCACTGGTAACGAGTACAAGTTCAAGCACAACAAGCATGTAGTGCAGCAACGAGTGACTAAGACCTTGTCAGGAAAAAAGCTCAAGGAGTATGTCCTCCACAAGATTGCCAATACCCGTCAGTTGCAGACTGTGACAACGGCCAAGGCATTGAACGAGGGCTTTGATTTCCCGGGCGCAGAGCTTGGTATTACTTTGTCTCGCTCATCTTCACCCACCACTTACACCCAGCAGACCGGTAGGATTGTACGGCTAAGTGAAGGTAAGACGCCTATCATGATCCATATCTATCTGAAGAATACCAAGGATCAACGGTGGCTGCAGAAAGCAGGTTACCAGGCTGTTGGTGTTACCCGGGTAGATACAGTTGAAGAATTGTTGAACCATATAGAAGCCCGAGAGGCAGCAATAGTATGATACCGAAATCTTTAGATGATAAGTTCAATCACGGTGAATTCAAGGGAATGACTGTACGTGAAGTCATGGAGAAGAATCCGCGAATGATCTTGAAAATGTCCAATCGTAACGAAGTCCAGCTCAGTAGAGCTGAGATTGAGGAAGTAAAGAGAAATATCTTATGAGCAAGGCAAGAGAAGAGAAGTACGAGAGGCTGTACGCAGCCATCCAGGCTTTCGACGGACGCCTTCCTGAGCGCTATAGACAGGAATTTCGTGCAGTTATAGAACTATACAGTGAGTATGTTCAGCAGATTGGATTGGACAATCAGGAGATGTATGACCAGATTAAGGCCATCGTCGTAAGTATTAAAGAGAAGACAGGCATAGACATTGGAGATGTCCTAAATTCTTAGTATATTTATAATCCGGCTGTTATAAAGGCACCAGAACATTTTGGAATTACAGCGTGATCAATAATCCAAGATGAACAATGGAATGTACTACAATAGACAGCCACACCTTGGATAATGTGAGTATGTCGGAAGCAACTTGGAAGACTATCAGTGATTTCCCGAATTATGAAATCAGTAATAATGGTCAGGTCAGGAGAACAACCTCTCAGTATGGGAATAAGTATGAACAGCCTCGTGCTGTGAAGGCTCATCCCAATCACAAAGGTTATTTGAATGTCGTGATACAGAAGAACGGTTTCAGAAAGAACTATCAAGTTCACACCCTGGTATGGGATCACTTCGGTGATGGCAAAAGGGATGGGCTTAATGTTCAGGTAAATCACCTTGATGGCAACAAGCTTAACAACCATATCTCTAATCTTGAGATTTGTAGTGCAGGAGAAAATCTTTCTCATGCATACAGGATCGGAAAGAAAAGGCCAGTTAATGGTCTAAGACATGGTGGAGCTACAGTTCCATTTGAGCAGGTTAACTTAATAAGGCAATTACATAGTTCCGGTGAGTATACCATAGCTGAACTCAGCAGAAGGTATAATATTCATAGGCAAACTATTAGTAATTGGGTAAAGAACAAATTAAGGACAACTTGTTAAGATGGAATCGTATAAAAGCTGGTTAAAAAGTTGCGTTCGCAACAATCTCACATTAGAGCAGATGATGTTCTTGTACTTAATAAAGCTGAAAGACTTTACGGACCCTAAGTCTTGGAGCAATCAGTATGTAACACGAGTACAAAAATTCTCTGTGGAGAAGGTTATCTCTCCTTTATTGGAGAGAGACTTACTCATGAATCTCAATTCACCAGGAGAGTTCTATCCAGAGTTCTTGGTACCAACAGATGAAGGTGAAAAGCTCTTTGCTACCTACGCTATGGCGGAGGAGTTTTGGGCAGCTTATCCTAAACTGTTGCCTATACATGGCTCAGGCAATTTCGTTGCAAGAGCTGGTATAGACAAGGATGACTTCGTAGATGAATATCTACGAAAGATAGAGCATGATCCATCGGTGCATATGATGATCATGAAGAAGTTGACCATTTATGAAGACATGGTGAAAGCCGGTAAGATTAATGGTCATAAGATTTCCAACTTTATAAGTCAGGAAATCTGGGAAGCAATTCCCGATGAAGACAAGCCTGTATTTGGTAGAGACGCATGAAAAATGTAAGAGAATTACATGAGCGCGCAATTGATAAGATTGAGTCTAATCGTAATCGTGCTCTCGATGGAGGTGTAAATTGTATACCTACATCGTTCAGAAGGTTCTCCAGGTATTGGCCAGGAGTAGAAAAGGGTGTGTACATTATAAACACTGCATCAAGCGGTGTTGGTAAATCAAAGTTCACGAAAGCCCTTTTTGTATTCGATGTTGTAGATCAGGTACTTGCTCATCCTGAGTGGAATATAGATCTACACATTAAATACTTCTGCTTGGAAGAGTCCAAGGTTAATTTCATGCAATCGCTAATGACTTATAAGATGTATCAAAAGCATCGTAAACGTGTTAGCATTAATGAGATGAACTCTATTGGCTCTATAGCTGAGCAGGATGTTGTTGACTTTGCGAAAAGCAACAGAGATTATTGGAAGAAGTTCGAATCAATTGTCGATGTTCAAGATTCAATACGACATCCAACCGGTATCTTCAAACACACTGAAGAGTGGTTGTTGCGTAATGGTCATTGGACAATGACTGATAGAGAGTTTACCAATAATGAGACAGGTAGTAAATATACCAGGTCGGTAAGAGATTATTATGTGCCCAATCATCCTGATAGGTATGTAATAATAGTAGTTGACCATGTATCTCTACTATCTACTGAAAAAGGCTCAGAAACGCTTCATGCAGCTATGTCTAAGCTTAGTAGTGACTATTTCCTTCAATTGCGTGATAAGTATAACTGTACCATTGTATCGGTACAGCAGCAAAATGCGCAATCAGAGCAGAAGCAGTTTACTTATAAGGGGCAAAGCATTGAATCGAAATTGGAGCCCTCTATAGCTGAATTAGGTGATAACAAGCTGACAAGCCGAGACGCGAATATTGTCTTGGGATTGTTTGCTCCTGACAGGTATGAGATAACCAAGCATATGGAATATGATGTTGCCCTTTTACAGGACCATTATAGATCATTAAAGATACTTAAGTATCGTGATGGTATTTCTAATGTCAGAGTAGGCCTATTCTTTGACGGAGCAACGAATTGTTTTGAAGAGCTATCGAAGGCCTCAACTATGAACGAGCAAGATTATGAAATACTACTCGGAAGAGTAGGCTTGTTAAATTCTCGATAAGATTATGAGACACATCAAAATGCTCGTTCTGGGAAGATCGGGCTCCGGAAAGACCTCTTCTATGAGGAATCTTGATCCATCAACAACAGGACTTATTAACTGCGATAAGCAGGAGTTGCCCTTTGTTAAACCAGGCTACAGCACAGTGCTTGATGGGAATGGGAAACCAGACCTTGAAAAGAGCAACTATGTTGAAACTGGTAAGCCGATGAGCGTAATCAAAACTCTTAAGGCATGGGAAAGTAGAGAAGATCTGAATACGATTGTAATTGATACAATCACTCATATGATGACCAGCTACTACATTACCGACGCTTTGGGTAAAGACTACGGAGGCTACAAAGAGTTAGCTACAAGTTTCTGGAATATTGTTGATGCGGTCAGGGATCTGAAGAAAAATGTCGTTGTCTTCGGTCACATCAAGACCGACTTTAACGAGTTTGGCGACAAGGTCTTTGAGATGCGTACTCATGGTAAAATGGTGAAGGAGATGGAACCTGAGTCATACTTCAATATCTTACTCTCATCAGAGGTTAAGAACATTGAGGGTGATATCAAGTGGGTCTTCAGAACCAAGCCTGAGAATGCTTCGGAGAAGATTAAATGTCCCGGAATGTTCAACGAAGACGGTGTTATGGTAAAATCACTTGAACCTCACGAGGACAATGATGTAGCCATGATAATCCGTAAGATTAGACAGTTCTACAAACAAAGTTAATATGGATTTTAGTCAATTAACAGCGGTTGGTAATGCCAACCCAACAGGTCAGGATTTTGATCTACAATGGTATAAGGGAAAAGGTGAATTCCGTTTCTCTGACAAGCTATTTGCTTCAATGCAGCTTGAGTACAATTCTTTAACCCAGTTCGATGACCCGGAAGGGAAGATCATCATCGCAGTAATGCCTGGCAATACCGGAGTCTTCTACAAGAAGAACAAAGGTGCGGCCAAGGGTAAGCGATTCAAGAACATCAGGTTAAGTGAAGCGTGTGATGCTGCAGGGTTTACCACGAACAAACTGACTTGTGAACATCTTGGTTCCAATAATGGAGCTGAGTATTACGAGGTAAAGCCTGCGGGCGCTGATCAGACTCCCATTGAGGAGGCTGCTGAACAGCCTGTGGACGACATGCCTTGGCCAGAAGAGGAAGCAGTAGCTTCCAATGTTACACCAAATGACGATTTCTAATTATGCAATTTAGTTTCGCAAACGTCCAAGCTGCTGAAGAGGGCCGTCCTATGACAAGCCCTGGTACTATCGCAGCCTTCAAGATTGAAGAAGTTGAGTACCTTAACAACAACGGTAAGGAGAGCTTCAAAGTAACCTTCGGTCGGAAGGAAGACTCGTTTAACGAGTACTACCACCTGACTCCTAAGGCTGCTGAGAGGTTCGTATATCTGTACAGTAAAGTAGTAGGTACAGAGACTCTTCCTGACAACGAGCAAGGCATCATTGCCGCGCTTAAAGACAAGACGATTGCCCTTAAGGTGATTGGATCTATCAACAATCAGAATGGTAAAGGCTACCCTGCACTTCCTTATTCAGGATATGCACGACCTGTTGCCAACATTGATGAGTTGAAGTTCTCTGCCTCTGAGCAAGGTAAGATTGATGCTACGCTTCAAGCACAGCGTCAGTCAATGGCTGCTCAGAACCAAGGTGGAGGAGATCCTGCTGAAGCCGCTGAGGCTAATCGTGTTCTTGGAGGCGACGACGACTTTTAGTCGTGGACTTCAGCTTCAACGATAGCAAGAGCAAGGACAATTTACTCTCTCGATATACCGAGGAGGAAATAATGGAAGCCATGGGTGTTCCGATAGAGGAAGAGAGGTTTTGCTCTCCGTTCCGCAATGACGATCATCCCACCTGTTCACTATGGAGAGCACCTAATAACGAGGTGCTCTACTTTATGGACTGGGCCGTGCTCGATAAGCCACTCGATGTGTTCGGACTGTACATGTATGCGTATGGATGCAGCTTCAGTCAAGCAGTCGATGGTTTATGGGGACTTATGGAAGGCTGGGTTCCTGGTAAAACCCCGGGTATTCGAGGTGGTATAAAAATCCGCAAGATGGAGGATGTGAAGCTAAAGGCTCAAGCCAGGGAATGGCTCAAACGAGACTATAACTGGTGGTTAGGCTTTGGCATTACAGCAGCAACTCTGGATTTCTTCAGAGTCTCTCCCGCCCAATACATATGGTTAGGCGATGACCTGGTCTATGTGTATAGTGGTCCTACCATCCATCCTGCTTATATCTACGAAGGCAGAGACTATCTTAAGGCTTACTTTCCATTCCGGCAGAAGTTCCGCTTCTACCAGAACAATGGATCGGCAATTCAGGGCTGGGATCAATTACCCGAGTCAGGAGAAGAACTGGTTATTACCAAGGCGCTAAAGGACATCATGTTGCTTTACGAACTTGGAATACCAGCAATAGCGCCCCAATCTGAGGGCACTACTCTTGACGAGGAGAAGGTTACAGAACTGAGGAACCGCTTTACCCGCATAGTGGTATTATTCGATAATGATCACGCTGGAATTACCGCACTACGCAGGTATAAGAAGATAGGCCTTCCGATACTCATGCTCAGTAGGCATGATGCCAAGGATATCAGCGACTACTATCATAAGTATGGAGCAATTAAGACCAAGCAATTGGTCGATAAGACAAGGGAGTCACTCCGGTGACTCCCATTTTCTAACACTTTTAAATTAGCAGTAAATATGCCTAATGTAAGAGTACGAGTGTATAACACTCAGAACAATTCCTACACATTCGATCAGGATGTTTCCGTGAACAATTTCGGAGAAGTGAAGGAATTGATTGGCCACAACCCATCTTCCCGGTATACGGATAAGGAAGATAGGAGTGATCCTTTCTTGAACGACAGCAAGCCAATTACAAAGGATGTCGTTATATTTGAGTCACCATCTAAATCTAAAGCAGGTATGGCAACTTTTAAGCAAATGCTCGTAAGGAGCAACCAGGATATCAAGCTCGATAGAGCTGATCGTATTGCTAAAGGCGCTCACAGAGCGTACACAAAACTCATCATGGACCTTGAGGCTAAGAGAGATAACATCTTGGAAGCTATTGAAGCATCTAAGGATCTTTCTACTTCAAACAGCCGTGACAGCTTAAACGCTGTTAACGACTTCGATGCTGAGCGTTGGGTTGCTAAATACCAGGCAAATGCAGTAGAGCTTGAGCTTTGCACACGCGAGCTAAAGATCGCTACTGAGATGTTTGATGAGCTTTTCGCTCCGGAAGCCGACGAGGAGACTGGTGAGGTAATCGTTGAGGTTCCTTCTGACGACAAGAAGAAGTCATAATGTCCCAATGGGCAACACTGAACTATCCAGTTGAGTGCATTCGTACCCATGATGATCATGAGACAGAGTTCCCTAAGGGAGCTCTTGTCGAAGTGACCTTTATGGATGAGTACGAACTCTATTTCAATGATGTAGAGGGCAATGAATTCCTTGTGGAAGGAGAATCACCAGACTCCCTTTTCACTTATGAGGAACCTCAGGATAGCAAGGTGAGGAAAAACGCTTATTCACCGGTGCCAAATATGACACCACAAGATAAGCGACTTCTACTGTGATTCGAAGATTGAGGCATCAGTCGGCAACGACTGGTGCTTCTTTATTTACACATGATACTATGGAAGAAGAGAGACAGAGTGGATTACCCACTCCTGAAGATCTATTTGCCCAGCAATTGGGTTACGAGAATGATGCTGAGTTTCAGCGCATGATCGACAATGCATCGCGTCATGTAGAACAGTTAGAACAGATGGAACAAGAGGAGCTTACACAGCAGACTCAAACTCCAGCGCAACCACAGGAAGCCGTTCCATTGGAACGAAGTAGGCGTGGTAGTGTTGAGAGACTTGAGATCAACGATGAAGAGCAAGTCGAAGTAGTCAAGAAGGCGATTAAGAAGAAGCCTGTCAGTAAGAAACAGTCACTTTCTGAGAAGTTCGTTAACACTATCTGGGAGATAGCATTAGCTTATGCCGGAGAAGATAACGTATGTATCGAGAATGTACAGTTTGGCAGCCTTCCCAATAGACGCAAGGTGCTCATGATTAAGTGGCCGTTCATTGAGATAGTCAATCGTTCGAACCGCAGACATCAGATTAAGGACATGCTGGTTGGATTACCATTCAATGACCGTGACACAGGCTTTGATAGCGCGATTCACGGTGGAAGATTGACCATCAGTCATGTAGAGAGCTATTGCGGCTATCGCCACAGTCACTTGTATACTAATGCCAGGGGAATGAATCCATTCTGTACTGGCTCTGATGGTATCAATGACTTGTGGTCATCGCTAATTATTGACGGTGTTCAAAAAGAGGATTTCGCCATCAGGTTTGAGGGTTTCCTCCACCAGATGTATTCCTTTCTGAGCTACGAATCATTGGAAGGTGTGCCCTATTTCAGAATGTCAGGTATAGGCTATGGCTCACGAAGCAGGTACAGTTCAGGCAACCAGTATAGAGATGTGCGCAGTATTGCGAATGCTCTACAAGCTGTAGATGTTGATCTGAGCTTTGACTTCAATACAGCCAAAGTTGAGGTTGTTCACACAGATCATATTCACAGCATAATGGCTGAAGCAGTACGAACGCATCAGTACAGAATGCCTGATGGTAGATTTGTTGACGACCCTAATGCCGACAACTCAGGACGACCTACAAGTTATCCTGGAGGGTATACCGGTGACGATGATAAAGTGCCCTGGAAGGGACAATTACGAAACATTTATATTGAACCTATACATAGCGATGGGAAAGAACAAGAAGAACAATTCGCAGGGGCAAAACGGTACGCCCACGAGCAAGCAGTCAGACAAGTCTTTGACCAAATCGAACGGGAAGGACGAGAAAGAGTCGAAAGGCTCTGTCTCGAAAACTACCTACAAGAGCCAGATGAAAAAGAAGGGCCGGCTGATTATTGGAAGAGATTTAACAATCGAGCTAATATATCACCTTGCCAGACGACCGAGTCTGGAGTGGTCGGGCCTGCTGTTCTGGAAGATGAACGAGGAGGCGGATCTGGAGAAGCCGGAGACGATAGTAATTAACGCAGACTATATGCACCTGCAGGACTTAGGTTCTGCTGCCTATACTGAATTTGACAACGATGAGGACATTGTGGACTTATACGTTGAGAACGAGGATCTGATGAACTATCGCTGTGGCTTAGTTCACTCTCACCATACCATGAGTGCATTCTTCTCTGGCACTGACCAAGAGGAGCTGCATGAGAAGGCAGAGAATGGCCTATACCTTTCATTGATTGTTAACAATCACATGGAACCGGTAGCCAAGATCGCCTGGGCTGGTCAGATTGAGCGTAAGATCGAGACCTATTCCTCATGGCAGTGGGGACACTTCATGCGTGACAAGAAGAAGCAGACTAAGACTGAGCTTGCTACTATCTATTATGAGATCAACCTGGACATTGAGTTCGATCCAATCATTGAGAAGGCACAACTTCGACATGATGAACTCAGAGAGGAGGAGGATATCAGGAAAGAAGCACAGAAGGCCAGATGGTCTGGTGGAGGCTTCGGAGGTCGTGGCTGGTCAGGAGGACAGCAGGTTAGCTTTCTGGGGCCGAAAGATGAATTCGGTGCCAAGGGAGTCTCGGATGAAACTCGAACCAAAGTAGGTAAGGCTTCTGATGAGTTCAAGAAAGCTGTTGATAATCAGCCATCTTTCCTTGACACGCTGGAGGCTCAGAGTCTCAAGAACAAAGCGTTTGCTGCAATTCTAATGCGTGATGGCAATACTGATGAACTGGGATTCCATGGTGCCTCAACTGAGGTTATGGATGAAATCAGATCTATGGCATTGACTGATGCAGAGGAGAACGAGACCTATTCTGAAGCATACCAGCGTTGTACCGAGGAGGTAGTTCTGGAAATGCTATCAGAGGCTCCTGATAACCTTGCTGAGGTAATCGGTGACTTCTACGTATCTGAAGATGAAGCAATGGAAGTGCTTGAAGCACTACTAAAGCACATCGACGGTATGCGTGGTATCTTCATCGAGAAGCTCAAAGAGGGTATCAAGACCATGATTGTCGTACAAGACGAAGAGGGACAGTAATGTTAGCGCAAGAGGAAGTATTAGCTCGCATCAGTGACGCCCCATGGGCCACTGAGACGAGACACATCACCATTGGTGGTGCTGGCGGACTTGGCTCGTGGCTTGCATTGTTCCTTGCCAGAATTGGACATACTATCAACATCTATGATTTCGACCATGTCGGAACAGAGAATATTGGTGGTGGCCAGTTCTATGGTGAACGTCAGGCAGGTAATCCAAAGACTGAGGCTCTTAGGAGCAATATCAATCAGTTTGTAGGATCTACGCAGTTTAATGGCTTCGGTAAGTATGAGAAGGGTATGCCAGTAACCGGTGTAGTCTTCACTACTTTCGATAACATGGAAGCTCGTAAGGATATGTTTGACACCTGGAAATCTCAGGCTAAGCAGTTCAAGGAAGAAGGTATCAATCCAATCTTCATCAACATCTCGATGCTACCGGAAGGCGGCTTTATAGAGGTCGTGGATCGACCGAGTCGAGTGAAAAAATGGGATGCTGATTGGGTGCCTTCTGCTGACATTGAGGATCTTGCATGTACGTTCAAGTCTACCACGCATAATGCAGCCATCATGGCCGGCTATGGTGTAGCCATGCTTAACAACCACTTGTTTAATCGCAAGATCGGTGAAGAGCTACGCTACATTCCGTATAGGACGACAATAGATTTGAACCTTATAATGCAAGAGAGTCATGAATAGAGGAACACACAATGTGCCGATAAAGACCCATTATATGGGTTTCAGGTACAATCCAGGACGACCGCTACGCGATTCAGCGCCAGGACGCAGGTCTACAGGTCATGTTGATCTAAACAATCCATTAGCAATGGTGCGTGCAGACAATATTTACTTTAAGACTACCAACTGGTCACATCAGCTTAGGAACTGTCTTGTTCCTAATGAAGACAGTGGCTATCGTAATGATTGGTTTGGCAATGCTCAGGGTGCAAGATCTGGACAAGGACTGTTCAAGTTCTATCCAGGCATTCTCATTGACGCGGAAGAGGATATCATCCTCGCAATTCGTGTTAATGCAGGAAGTAATCATGCAATTCTGATGATCAATAGTTCATTTGATACACCTCGTTGTCCAATTAAGTGGTCTCCGATGCGAAAGCATGTCAGGAAGATGATCTACACAGCGATTAACGAGCGTAGTACAAAGGTTGTTAAAGTATCTACTGAGTTCCTTCAGGGATTCAAGGCTACTTACAACTTTGTGCCAACGATTGTTCAAATGGAGCAAATCAAGCGTAGTGTGGTCCACAATGGCCTTGATGCATTAGGTGGTAATAGTAGACAACGACGTAGAGACAGTTTCTAATGAAGATAGTATTCCCAGATTACCCGAC
>JAAUYF010087463.1_pt1 | contig 15365 bp, 16 predicted proteins | sample 7278051 | NCBI WGS metagenome assembly JAAUYF01 (sample SAMN14350202, study PRJNA611818) | marine sediment metagenome | isolation source: surface marine sediment (0.6m) | place: French Polynesia: Moorea | collected 2018-08 | reverse complement strand
TACCTTTTAGTGATGGCAAGTTCTTGGCGTCAGGAAACACTGCTTGAATAGCAGTACCAAGCTCGCGTACAGCTTTACGAATACCCGGCATCCCATCCTTGGTACGCTTATTCAGCTCACGGAACCCTTCTTCAACGTCCTTGCGTTGGATCATTGGTGTCTCTACAGGAGCTGGTTCTTCTGTAGTGACAGGTTCTTCCGTAGGAACTGCCGGTTCCTCCACCATTTCAGTCGTTGGTTCCGTGACAAGGTCTTCGTCAGTAACGACCTCATCTTCCGTTGGTGTTACTTCAGGAGCAGAAGTCTCCTCCGCAGGAGTCGGCGTCGTAGGGGTAGGTTCAGGAGTAGGTGTCGGCGCTTGTCCTTCCTGCGGAGGAAGATCTAACTTGCCTTGAGCAGCAGCTTCTTGTTCATCAAGCTCACCACCCAAAGCTTCTCTTTCAGCTTGAGACATACCATCGCCTGAAGTGTCTTCAAACGAAGGCTGGCCGCCATCAGGCGGGGGAGTAGGGGCAGCCCCAGTATCTTGGTCTGATCCGGGAGCAGCAAAAGACCTGAGAGTAGCCGCACCAGTACCCAATGTGGCACCAGTACCGCCACCTGCGAGAGCAGCAAAAGCTCCTCGTTCTGCGCCTTCCGCTATTGATATGTCTGCGAACAACCCCTCTTTACTGACATTAAAGTTTTCGACAAAGTACTCAATAACGCCTTCTTGGAAAAATTCAGTAGCTGCTTCTTTACCGCCAGCCTTTGCACCTTCCTTAAGTACAAATTTCATACCTGCTTCAGTTGCTTCTTCCGCAACTTTAGCGGTTATGTTGGCTCCGGCCTCTGTAATACCTTTTGCACCGATACGCTCAAGCAATGACGATAACGCAGCAAACGGTGCAGCAGTTGCCATTTCTTGTGCAGTTACGTCTTGCGGGTCTACAAAACCCGTCGCTAATTCCTGTTGTGCTTGAGCACTCAGCGTAGGATCTTCAGCGAGAGCTTCACTAAGACGTCTACCACGCACGCGTTCTTCAGCTAGCTCTTGAGTCCTACCTGTTACGTATAAAGGGAGAGACCACACAGCAAAAGCCATGTCTGCCAGCGATTCAATACCTGTTTCAAGTACAAAATCACCAACTGCTGCAGCAGTAGCACCGACATCTCCGTTTTTCCAGCCTTCCTTAATCTTTTCAGGGCTGCTAGTTTTTTCTCCGCCAAGGTCACGTTCTTGGAAAGCTCTGGGTAGAGTGTCTGTAATAAGGTTTTCAGTTACACCAGCATCACGTAACTTATTGAACTCCTCACGAGGCATAAGCCTCAGCCCTTCACCTCCACCCCATACAATCTGGGGCGTGTCGAAGTACTCATCAAGAAATTCACCAGCTTTACCAGCACCTTTAATAACGCTGCCGGTCAGTCCAAGAGCCCGCTCACCAAGAATACGTGCCTTGTTACTAAGGTAACCGGGCTCGTCCTCTTGCTTAACAGGAGCTAAATCTTCAGGCCAAGGTGTAAACTCCCGAGGTTCTTCAGGAGTAGGTTCGGTAACACCAGCGCCACCCCCAGATGGTGCAGAGATAGGGCCGGGTAACAACCCTTTATAACGTGGGTCTGTACCTAATAGTTGTTCAGCTTCCTGATACAATTCATCCCGAAGCGCCCCCATTGCATTGGGGTCGGGAGAAGGTAAAGCCCCGGGGTAATACTGGTCTTTTTCTTCCTCGTCAGAAGACCCCGGCCACGGTATAAAAGTGTCTGCCATTATTCTCTAAACGGATCAAGTGCTGGTTCCACGACGCCACTTTCAGCGCCGTCCCCTTTTGCATTAATTTGTCCTTCCAAAGCTGTATACACAGAAGGAGGTATCCAGATCTCTTTATCGTTCCACACTGCGAAGGGGCGACGATTCTCACCTTCTCCTTTGAATCCAATACCGCCGATGCGTACACCTTCAGGCTGGTTCACATTCGCAAACGGAGCAAAAGCAAAAGCTGCTAACCCAATTGCATCGGCGTAGTTGCCGCCTGTCATCAAGTTCAGTTTTGCAGTATCAATCGCGCCACTTTGCATCATGTTAGCCACCCCCGGGTTCTGAGTCATAGCCCCCCACCATTGAGAGCCCGGATCAATCTTGGCATTTTGAATCAGTGTAGGTATTGCTTCGTTAATGTCACGAATATCAGCAGCAGATAGCCCACTATCCTCACCCGAGTCCATTGCCCTCATATATGCTGCGTCAGCATTTTTCAGCAATGAATAAATCTCAGCACCAGTCTTGGAAAGATCAGCCGGTAGCTTTTTCTTGGCAATATCAAGATATCCTTCAGCGGTGGACGCTTGTCGTTCTGCAACACCGATTCTTCTACCTGTAAGCTTTTCCTCAGCTTTGGCTGCACGTTCTTCTTCATACTGCTTCTTCCAATTCAGATATGCCTCTGGTGTCTTCATATTATCTTCCACGAAGACTTTGAGAGCATCAGCATTAAGCGGACCACTGAGCTCACCACCAGCGCCTTCCATATACAGCTCACCATTTCTTGGTACGAACTTCATACCAGTATTGAATGGAGTCGTCTCCAGCGCTGTGTTAGCAGCTTTGACTGCTGTACCAAGGTCACCTTCATCCATCGCCCGGATCGCCTCAAGGCCATAACCCATCACCATACGCCGGGAAGTGGCGTTCTCCATCTCTTGAAATTTCTGATACCCCTCAAGCCCACCAGCCCGCATAGCAAGCTGATCTGCATTTTGCTTCCACTGGGTATAAGCATCACGATACTTAGGCGGTGGCGCTGCTGCTTCGGGAGGCCCCATACCGTCAGCCGGTAGAGCCTGCCCTTGCCCCTGTTGGGCGATTTGCTGAGCAATCTGATTGGGGTCTGGGCGACTAGCCATGATCTCCCGAAAAGCGGTCTCCCTTTCATACACATCAGAAGCCCTGTCAGCAGCTTCACGTCGAATATTGTAGTCGCCACGGTCAAGCTCGTATTGACGGTTCCTATTGAGCTGCTCACCCGCTCCGGAGAGTGCTCCTGCAATTGCACCAATGGCCATTACCGACCTCCTTGCGGAATGGGTATCGCTTGTTTCTGAGAGGGCGGCGGTCTGCCGGTTTCCTTCTCAATCAGCTTGTCGAAATGGTTTGTCCCCAACTTCCTGACAACATCAGCCGGGATGACGTACTCTCCGTCACTAATAGGGATTGCCGAAGCATCGTCCGTGGGGCCACCCGGCGCTGTAATCGGGCCGCCTTCTGCCGCACCAGTACCTGTCGGTTTGAAATGCTTACCGATAGGATTCCAAGCCATCAAGCCCGAACCAATACCAGACCACATATCAAAGTCCTGACGAGCAGCGCGGTTACGAGCATCTGCATAGTCGATCTGCCTGCCGTAGCTGGTATCGACTATACCGGCAGCGGTATCGAGGTCTCTACTGGCCGAGGCCGTGTATGGGATGGCCCCCTGAGCCACTGTAGCGCCCGTCCCTGCTGCTTGTGATGCCCCTGACATCGCTTGCCCACCAACCTGCGCTCCGGTCTGTGCTGACCTCGTAGCGTCGTCCAGGAACCTGGATCCAACGTCGATAGCCTCTGACCTGAGCGTGCGGCCGATCTCCTTGGTACGTTCCCCAGCTTGGTTAGCAGCGAGAGCACTCGCAGCGGCCTCTGCAACGCCCGCCTGCTTGTCCAACGCCTGATATCTGGTCTCCGATGGATCGATACCATAGCCCTCAAGCTTGCGTAGCTGGCTCTCTCGTTGCGCCTCAGTAGCAGATTTGACGTCCTGCACGGCAGCGGCACGTTGGCGCATCTCCTCCTCTTTCGAGGCGTATGTCTCTGCCTCGGAAAACAGGCTCTGCATCTGCGGCATGACATACTCATTGAAGCGGTCACGTTGCTCGCTGGCCCATCCAAAAGCTTCCTCCATGGCAGGGAGTGCGGCACCCATGTACTGCTGGCTCCATTTCTGAAGGCGGCCCCATTCTTCTTGACCTGTCTGCCACATCTGGCGGGCCCATTCTTGAGATTCTGCGGCCTGTCTTTCAAGCCCTGCTGTGAAGCGGCTGGTATCAGGCGGCGGTGGCGGCTTGGCGCTCTTGCCCATGTTTAATCCCTCTTAACCATCGACACTGTTCCTGTGTCATAGAAAGTATGTACATATCGCCCCTGTCATACGCATCTTTAATCACGGTTTCGACCTTGAAACCGAGGCGTAAATCCATGGATAGGGCATTGGCGTTCTCACTATTTACGAATCCGAGCACTTTCTTCACACCAAGTTGGTAGAAAGGATACTCGAAAACGGTTGAAATTGCTCGTCTTGTCACGTACTTACGGTCACTAATAGCAACATGCATCTGGATGCTGCCGCCGGGCTCGTAGTCGTCGTAAATAACAGCCCATTTCGGATCTCCGGCGTCATTAACGTAGCCCATACAAGACTTGCCATGTGGATGAAAGTCACCCTGACCCATGAGCTTCCACGCCCACGGGCCGAGGTAACTAATCTCCGTGCAATTCGGTTCAGTCATCAACAAGCTCTCCACTGAGGCTAGAATTCACAACTGAAGTAGCGGCTGATGAAAGTCCTTGTATTCGGATATGCGTACCTGCAGCAGCAGGTTCCAGGGCAAGTACTTCTGAAATTATTGATGCTCCAGATACTAGTCCAAACGTAGCAACAGTTTCCCATACTGCCCCATCACCACTTAATTGGACATAAAAATTTACATCTTTTGATGCCGTTCCGATATTAGCAGTGAACAGTTGCCCATAAAATGTTTTAGCTGCTGGCACAACATAATAAGCAGACATACCACGATTGAACCCAGCTTCACCAGAAAGCAACCTTACTGCCGGGACACCCGCCGTGAATGTGCCGGTACCTACCCAAATAGTGCCAGCGTTCTCGTTGTTTGCGCCAGTAGTCAACTGTTCCCAGCCAGTGACTGCGGAATATGTATTGCTACTTACCACTGCGGTCGTGCCATTCATTAATATGGTTTCTGATTGTTCTACGCCGCTAGAATTGAGCCCATATAATGTAAGGCTGCGCAACCCTGTACCTGTTGTATCTACGTCATTAGCGTCAGTTGACGCCACGCTCACAGTAGCCGGTGTCGCATCAATAGCACTTTGGTCGAGATCATTTGAAGCAAGAGTAGGAGCAACTGTTACTTGAGTAGTACCAAGAGCCCCATTGTGCCCGCGAATAGGTACCATGGTGTGGCCCGGAACATTACCGCGCCGAACCTCAAGCGTGTAGTCGCTACTTGGGAAATAAGCCATTACAAGATACTCCAGAATGTTCCGTTCGAGGCCAGCATAACAGACTCGTACTGCGCTCGAAGTGTGATGGTAAGTTCGCCGTCAATCGTCTCTGCGGCGTTGCCGTCAATGATGACTTCAGCGGTCGCGCCGATCTTCTTGACATGGTATAGCGTGTTAGCTGTAGCGGCAGGGGGCAAAGTCACCGTTACAGCAGCTCCAGCAGTATCATCATCAACCAGAATAACGTGCTCATTGCCTACAGTGTAGGTCGTGGTCTCGACGGTAACTACGTCAACATTGATCTTGCTGTTGAATTGGGCTTCAGCAAAAAATTCTGATGCCCCACTTACAGCTATCGACCCACCTACTGAGACATCGGAACTAAGCGCCGATGAGCCATCAACCTTGAGATCACCCGTTACTTTAGTCTGGATGCCATCTATTTGCGTGTCGTAGCCGGGGTCACCAAGCACATATTGGTTACCACCAGATACATCGACAGGATCAAACAAGTACTTTTCAATGATGCAGTCGTCAGCGGCTGGCGTTGCGTAGTAACCGATGTACAACTCGCCTGCGCCTGAGCGAACAAACATCGCTGTAGCGTTTGGTTCGGCCGTGTTGGGTGTCAACGTAAGGGTGTCATACGTGGCACTGTCAGGGTCGAACGGCGTCGATAGAGTCCACTGGTAAACATCAGTGTCAGAGCCGCGAGCCATCGCCCACAACGTAGTACCGTCCTCCGAAAGAACAATAGCGCTCAATACAGTTGGCGTGGTGCCAAGGTCTTTGGACGTTCCAAACGATGTTGCCGTCGATAGCTCCCAAGGAACGGACAGCGTGTACGAGTAAACCTCGGCTGTGTCATCGCCAACGACCATGCGCGTACCATCTCTACTAAACCACATGGCGGTTGCATCTGATGTTGTAAAATTCAGGGTATTTACAACGCTACCTAACGCCGTCACATCATATGGGACTGTCGGGTTATACTGGGCAATGATGCCGCGATTAAATTGGGTGACGTAAAACTTATTGCCGTTGTCTCCCCACCAATGATTGACCGGGTAGTAATCGGTAGACGCCCCACCAAGCTGTGGTGATGTTGCAGACTGCGCACCTATCGTGGTCAGGTCGTAGGCCGTAGATAGCGGGTGCGAGCGAATAGTATTACCGGCAATCTCAGAAACAAAGATGACAGTGCCGTCACCATTAAACGAGTACCCCTGAACCTCGGTTGTGAAGACGCCAGCGGTGCTTACGGAATCGTAGTTGTTAGTGTCTACGTTCGGCAGTCCAGTACCGATAAGCGCTCCGGGCGCAAAAATCGCCAGCTCTACATCGTTGCCACTTGCGTTGTCCCAGTTGATACCGATATTGTTCTTCAGGCCAACACGAGTGCCGTCAATCTCCGTAGGATAGTTTGGGTCGCCAACGGTAAATACCGTCTCGCCTTCTGTTGCTGGCGAGCCTCCTGATTCCCAATTTAGGTTGGTGTTGTATCCAATCTGGTTGTTGAAGCTGTTGTTGCCCCAGTAGGCCATTGAGATCATGTGCCTGCCGTCTGGGGAAATGTCCACGCCATAATTCTGGTTGCCCGGCCCTCGGTTGAACGAAAACGAGTTTCCAGAGTACGTGGCCGACTCAATGTCGAATGGCGTAGACAGGTTCCACTGGTAAGCAGCCGTGGCTGTCATTACGTACATCTTCTCGCCGTCAGGTGCCATGCGCATACCGTACTTGACGGTGCCGCCTCCATCATTACCCCCAACATTATTTGGTGGAGCGGTAATGCCGGTTGCAGTCCCCCAACTTGCAACCTGTGTGTTGTTAATCGTCGTAATGTCGCCCGGAGTCGTTAGCTCGTACTCGAAAATTATACCGTTGCCGCCGACAACCCAAAGCCTAGAGTGATCGGCATTGAACTCCATCATAAGACCGCCACGAGTTTCGACCGGCAGCAGATGTTTATTTGTTGATTTTGTCAGGTCACCAAGCCCCGGCTTAAACGGTGTGCCTGAATTAGTCCACTCAACAATATAACCCGGATCATCTGTGGCGCTGTTCGAGGTCATCAGGTAGACGCTGGTGCCATCGACGTTGAAGGCCATCGCGAAAAAAGCTGGGTATGTCACATTATCTCGCGCAAGAACCGCGTTGACCGGGTTAGTCGCTTCAGGCACGAATGGTGTGCTCAGTGCTCCGGTTCGATAAAGCCCGCCCTGATTTAGCGTTTCCCCAACAGGCACATAAATGTATTCACCGTCAGGCGTGTACACACAGCCACGAGTCGAGGTGATGTTGAAAACGAAAGTCGATGTCGGGCTGGCAGCGGTGAAGTTGTTTACGTCATCCCACGAGTCGAGGACAGCGGGTGACCCCGGAAGCCCTGATAAATTCAATAATTCAACATTAGCCCCAAGACTATTGTCCCAATTGACTCCGACATTAAAAGGTATACCTACAAACGTACCACGGAGCTCTAATGGGTAAGCATAGTTACCCACATAAAAGCTATCGTTACGGAAGTTCAACATCTGTACGCTAGCCATAAGACTATCAACCCAGTTGATACTGTGGTCATTAGCTAGCTGAAGATAATTGTCATCAGGGTTCCATTGAAGCTCGCCTTTAGTAGCGCCCCAATTGACACCATCAATGTTGTAGAAAAGGTCGTACTGAAGTTGGCCTGTAAGATCAGTGTCGATAAGACCAACAAGAGTATCGGAGCCAGTGCCGCCATCGCCAACGGTGATATTAGTGACATTAGCGTTCAAATCTTCAAGGTCACACTTAAGGGCATACTCACGATTGCCGCGAATACCTTGAATGATCTCAACAGCTTCTTTGAGTACCTGTGTAGTACGCCAGAGAGAATCTACATCATTGGTAGGTTCTGGGATTGAGATGGGTCGTTGGACTCTGCATACCATTATGCATTCACCAGCTCTTTAGCTGTGCCTGCCATCTTGAATGAATAAATGTTCTGAGCAGTATTCAATTCAATCTGCCACTTATCAGCTTTATAGCCACTGGGTAGCCGCATCACATCATTGCTGGTTATGCTTCTCTCATAACGAAGTACATCGTCAGCATAAATCTTGATGTTCACTTGGTCGCGAATAATAGTAGGTTCGCCAACCAGAGGGCTAGCGCCTAACGGCATTCTATTTTGCACGACAGGCGGTGAGTCGGTTACTCCTGTTTCTGTACGTACACCATTGATCGGGTAAAGATTCAATGTGTTCAACGGGCTTGTCGTCAACGCAGGAGTTTCAGTCACAACAGTTGAAGCACTAAAACGAGAAGTATTGTAGTTGGTATAGTCAAACCCAGGAAGGAAGTCTTCGCCCGCAATTACGTCTTCGTATTGCAAACGATATGCTCCCATGTTCACTGGGTAAGGCAGCTCAAATACTTTAGAGATCCAAGTGTAATTCAGAGGGATTGTTACCTCTGGGTTCCACTGGTACACAACATCCCGAGCAACAATGTAAGCCTCGCCTGTGAATGGGTCTGTTTGTACTGCTTGCACATCAGCAAACCCCCCAAGATCTACCAACAATCCAAGAGGCTCATAAGGAGTAAACAACCATCCTTCACTTGTTGAGTAGAACGTAAGAATGCGCGACCCGTCAGTAGCTGACAAACAGGTCTCAGGCTTGTACTCGTCGCGCCATTCATTACGAGTAATCATTGAACGCAATACGTTAGTTGCGCCTGACTGGTTAACTACAATCAAGCCATTTTGTGAGGCGTACAGAACCCCATCGAGACCATTAACAATACTGCGGAAACTTTGACAGGGTTCAACGTCATCAAGTCTCGCAAGGATGACAGATGCAGAGTCCATACCCGTCGCAACATATGGATTTGAGGTTGTACAAACAACAGCGCCAGATTGGTAAACGCCTATACCTACGATGGGCGCGTCCACAGATAGTACATACTCAGGTGGCCAAGCATGAGGACGATAAGGCTCACTGAAATAAAGATCACGGCCCACAAAACCAACCATGATTCCGTTCGCCATATTGACAATGCCCTGAAGACCAGCAGGAGGCAGATCCCAGCCGAGAGTAGGGAGAGACTCGTTAAGAGATATGGCATCAACTGAGGTGGAATACCCATAAACATCAGTGGTTCCGCTCCCGTCATCATTGTAAGTAGCCACAGGCGGATCTATCTCTGTAACAAATCGATAGTCAACTGAAGCTGTACCAGTAACGGTACGGTAAACCCTTATCTTATCGAGTGCTTTATGCGAACCAGCTACAGGGTATGCCGTTTGCATAGCTGTTAATTGCCATACACCTGCGATATCGCCAGTAGCTGGATCTGATGCTGGTGAAGGAGCCGACTCCTCTCCCCATTCATTTACGAATGTGTATACATATGCCCGAGTCTCATCCACCGTTGCCGAAACAGGAGGAGTTACTGTCGGTGCAACAGTAGGAGCTGGTACTCCAAGGTCATACGTAGCAGAGCCTGCGGCCCATTCACTAGCAGTAGCAACTACGGGTGCTTGTGTTCCGCCCGCAGCGTAATACCTATCAAATTGGTCATTTTTCAACGCGCCCCTTACGAAGTTCACACCTTCATCATCAAATGCAATCCAATCACCCGGAGCATCTGCGATAGAAGTTGAACCATCATCTAGCCGATAAGCCCGCTTCACAGTAAATATTTCAGCAGATAAATCGGCTACAGCAAGAGGCTGTCGTAGACCTCGCACCTCACCAGAATAAAGCTGAGCGTTCCTAGCTAGCGAAGCTGCGTTTGGCGGCAAACTTCGATCAGAAAGCTTAGGAACTAACCCAGCAAAATCCTTGAGGTGAATAAGCATTACGTTACTGCCACGCTAACAATGTCTACGTTTCCGGCAGTCGTTTTTGTAACATACACTTGGTTGGCTGCACTCGTAGCAGTAACATCTACTTGTGCATTAATCTGCGTTGCGAGTCCAGAAGCAGCGGCGGTGGCATCTTCATCAGCCGCAGGCGAATAATTGGGTGTAAGGTCACCGCCACCAATGTTGACAGTAGCCGTTACTGTATCCGTACTGCTCCACAAGCCTTCAAGCGTAATGATGGCAGGGACAGTATCCGTGCCATGCTGTGTTTTAATGTATTGCAGCGCCTTGCGCTCACCAAGCGAGTTATACCCGCGAATTTCCAATTTGTGCCTTTGACTAGCGTTTGCCATTTTGGTTTTCCTCCTCTAAACGTTCAACTCGTCTATACAAATCTTCATGTGGGTGCTGTTGCTGTACTTCTCTTTTCAAAAAAGTAAGTTCTACACGCATCTCAGCAATAGATACCGCTGTGTCTTGTGTAGTTTTGCCCACCCACAGCAAGAGGGCAACAAGCACCAAAACTAATACCGTTTGCGCGTGTCGCTCGAAAGCTGGCGTAGGCCTTTTTGATGTAATTGTTTCAACCATTTTTAACAGCCTTAATGCTTTCTCGTGCGACTCCGAGTCGTTTTTCATAGGTACGATACCCTGCAAGGCCTAACATGCCCAACGTTAACGATGAGAGTGGAGCCATATCTAATACTGGTAATTCTGGTAACTTCACGCCAATGACCAAAATAAGCCAAGTCATCATAGGTTGTACAACAAACTGCCAAGCATAAGCGGCGGCACATACCCACATTAAAGCTGGGCGGCCTCCAGCCACAAACACACTCTGATGTTTTGCCTGTTCTTTGTTAATTTCAAGTTGCCCTTGCACCAGACCAGTCATCGCGGCGAGCATCTGCCCTTCAAATTGTTCTTTTGCTCGCGCACGTTCATTCTTATCAGGAATCAACTTAAGTACGCCATCCATAATTGGCCCAATGGCCCCTTTTATAAGATCACCTAACATTGCTATATCCCTATCGCTACGTAGTCACCTGCAGCAAGCCCCTCAGTAAAGGTAACTTCCTGCGCTCCTGTGACAGAGAAGTGGTCAGGTGGAAACTGACGCACTCCGTTAATAAATGCTTGTACACGATCATCAGTAGCCGGAAGCGTAGCCGTCGTACTGAATATTGCCTGCCCCTCAGTGGAAGTAAAGTACTCCCAAGTTTGCGGTAGGCCGTCATTCAACGGTATTAACTGGCCCAAACTGTTAACTGTTACAAGCTCACCTTCTGTTAGATTTGTTACTCCTTTTTGTACAAAAGCCTCTAATGTTTCTCGTGTGACTCGCAGTTGAATAGCTGTTGTCGCAGCAGCCCAACTTTGTGCAAGAGTGCCATCTTGCCCACGTACCACAGTGAAGACGTCACCTGCTCTGTCCGTGACACGGCATATTTCGACCAACTGAGCGGCATAATTCTGTAACGTGATAAAGAAAATCTCATTAGGCGCAGTAATGCTGGGGAAGTTAGCCCCCTGCCCTGTGACCATCGTAATAGTGGTTTGCGTATCATTGATATCACTAGCCAATATCCCGTTACTATTATTTTCAAATACAATCAGCGGCATTACGGTTCGTTCGTTGCAGTTCCCTTATAGTACCCAGTAGCTACAATATTTGAGCCACCTGAATCAGTAGCAATCTCTACTTTTACAGTTCCCGAAACTGTCCCGTTGCCTCCCGTTTTCTGCCAACCGAATGAGAAGTTATTAACGTCATTAGACACGCTAGTCCATACGCCTAACGCTAACCCAATGTTTGGAGCATCACCTGATTCAAGCGTTCCCCTAAACCAATACGGACCTTCTTGGAAATTATGCGGGATTACCCAATCAGTTCCGGTATCTATAGAAGTGTAAATAGCCTGTACTCCATTGTCGTATCCTGCACGTTGCACTTCACCTCTAGCAATAGATGCAGTGCCTCCATCCTTGCCGCCGAATAACCATGAAACAACAGCCTCATTTCCTCCTATAGAAATATGTGCCCATGTTCGTGGGGAAACAGCAGTGCCAGATAAATTGACGCTCTCAGTAGGAGACGTAGTTCCTTTAGCAGCTACAATTGCGAGCAAAAACGGATACATCAGAACACAGTCCAAACATTATCAGCCGTACACATGCAGACAAGTACATTGTATTGGGCTGTTGTAGACGGTCCAGAAATAGCTGAGTTAATAGTAGCGGTACCACTTACAGTTACGGCCCCTGCCCCTGTTTGCTCGATTAGCAACACATTTCCTTTTTCTCCGACGCCTGTATCAAGATCAAACGTAATAGCCCCTGCATTGTTACAAGTCCAATAAGCATTCATCTGAGCAGAAGTTGGTGTAGGGTTAGTTCCCGTGTCACTGATAACAGGTAAACCTGCCGACTGGTACTGAACTTTTTTGTGCGCTGTAGCGCTAACGTCATATACAACAGCTTCATCTGTGCCAGCGAGATCTGTGCCCGATAGTGCTGTCAGCTCATTGATATTGAGATCGACAGTGCGGTTAGCAGACAAGTCTCCAATAGCAGCAATACCCTCACCTCCTGTGAGAGTACGAGTCGTAGGAACGTACGTAGCATTTGCGACGGTTACAATAGTGCTACCGCCAATAGTAGGATCGCCACCAGCGGTTGGTACAACAAGCTGATTCGCAGTGCCGCCGTCTGTGCCTCTTATTGGCGAGTTCCGGATTTCTCCGTCCGTCAATAGTGGGTCGCGAAGAATGTTGTTACCCATGTCAAGCTCACCAGTCATAGTGCCGCCTGTTCTTTGGATAAACTCTCCAAACGCTCCTGCCGTAGTTCGGATCTCTACCTTAGAGCTTGTTGGAAATACTTTAGCTGTAGTATTTTCCTGTGCCCGAGTAACAGTAAGTACATCGCCAGTACGGGAAGTACATCGGACAATCTCAATATTGCCGCTAGTGTCTTCCAACGTGCATACAAAGAAATCTCCGCCGGTGGGAGAAGGAAATAGCTGACCTTCGTTTGTTTGCAGCGTCAACGTAGTGTCAACAATCTCAGCTTGAACGCTAAGAGTTGCTGACGAATTGTTGTCGAATAAAATGCTCATACGTCAGTCACCTTGAATTCAATCTCACTCTCTACTGTCTGCGAGTCAGATGTGCTTGCCTGAAATGTAACCTTGTAACGTTTACCGTCTGTGCCGGAACTAACGTAATACTCATACACAGTCCCACCTACAATCTGCGTAGTGCCAATCGTAAGCGTAGGTTCACCAACATCTCCTGTTGCGGGATTCAACAGCGTCACAGCAGTAACTACAGAAGAAACTGTTTCTCCCGTAGCAAGCCATTCCGAGTAATCAATTTGATACTTCTTAATCTCGGCCGGTTGTTTTTTGAAACGGTCAAGTAATGCCATTCTTATTTCCTCGGAACTGTCGTTGTGCGGTCTTCCGCAGGGACGTAGGAAATAGCTCCTTCATCCGGCTTTTGACTCGGCGGTAATTCGTCCACATACGAATCCCTACGAGTATGTGCGGTTTTGGCAGGATGGTCCGCCAGTACATACGCTGTACGGTACTCGGCAGGGACGAGCGACACGCTTTCAACTTCAAGCTCCAGCGATACCTCAATAGCTGGAATCTCCGTTTCTTGTCTCTCGCTTCCCAACGATGTTTCGCAACGAGGAGCCCAAAGCGTAGCTTCAGTTGCTTCCCTTCTCTGTACAGAAATAGCAAGCTCAGGGCTAACCAACGACGGTAAGACGGGCTCAATAGAAACCCCTGCCCGTTCCATCGAAAGTATTGACCTGAATGGATCAAGCTCGAATATCGACCCCGCGAAGGGGGAATCGACGAACCCGACGCCGTTGACTGCGTGTCCGTTAAGTTCAAAGCCATTGACGCCTCCAAGCGGGAGATACAACGACAAGTCGAGCGGTGCTGGGGTAGGCATTTATCGGCTCCATGTCGGGTAACTCCACGGCTGAGCGGTTTCCCCATACTCTTGGGCACCTACCGATCGGCTACGCGTCAATTCAGAACGATACTTCTTACCCCAGTACTCGGCAGAAGTCATATTCGTGTACACTTTCCCAGGTTCTTCATATAAACGCTGGAGAGTACCCGCTTTAATCACCTCGTAATGCTGGTCAATAACCTCTTGGTGAATACGATTGTCAGCACGTAGCCGTGGGGTCAATGCCACAGTGACATAGACTTCTTCAACGTCTTCCACAGGTACCGGCCACAGCTTAATAGTGTGGTAAGGGTCAAGATAATACCTGTAGGGGTTTCTTGAGTTCTGTTCAGTTGCGAAATAGCGAGGTACTGCTCGCTTATCAACTTGAACTAATGCAGAGCCATTGCGGACAACCTGCATGACCATGATGACGTTTGAGTATGCATCAACAGGGTTGAGACAAAGTGTCCCATCATTAGCTGGAATAGTGAACGGGCCCAGAAAGGCCCGCCACGTTTTCGTGCGCTGGAAGAAATCCTTAATGACCAGCTTTAACTGATCGTAGATATACCCTTCGACCGCACCCGGAACTTTGGCATGGATCTCCTTGACCCACTCATCGAGAGAGCCACTGGTAGCAACTGTAAAACCTTCTTCAAAGCCACTCTGCGGCATTGATCTCTCCTATTACACAGATCCGGTAAGGTTCCTCCTATACGCTGCGAGCAAAGTCATAGCCCTACCATCGACTGCGAACTCGTCATCTCTCAACTCTGCATTGCCTGCCAAGTAATAGACAAAGCTCTGGTAAAAAATTTCTGGCAACGGAAAATCCGTGGGGGTTGGAGTTTGCCCAAGATCCGCCACGGTAAATTCCGGTAGTGCTTCCCCCAAGATAAAGACGTCTGGTCGGATCATCTTCGTCATGGCAATTGCACTATTCATATCCGAAATCAAGTCGGCATCGGTATACCGATCACCAGCCTCGTCATTCAAGATGACGCGTGCATCGACAAGAGCATCGTCGATGGACTTGGGCATCAGTCAACCTCAAGCGCAGCCATCACCTTATCAACTTCATCCCCACCATCATCGACAGGTTCTGTGACTACAGGTTCAGGCTCAACTACCGGCTCAACTACCGGCTCAACTACCGGCTCCGGCTCAACTACCGGCTCTGGGACCACGTTGTTGACCTTCATCGAAGCTTCATACTCCTCACACTCCGCAGGTTCCATAAGCCGGATATCTGCGGACTTCAGAGCAGCTTCGTTATAGG
>JAAUYF010105763.1_pt1 | contig 15372 bp, 20 predicted proteins | sample 7278051 | NCBI WGS metagenome assembly JAAUYF01 (sample SAMN14350202, study PRJNA611818) | marine sediment metagenome | isolation source: surface marine sediment (0.6m) | place: French Polynesia: Moorea | collected 2018-08 | reverse complement strand
CGGCACGTGTACGTGCCCGAGAACACGCTCTTCGTCACGTTGTCACAGTCCGGCGAGACGGCTGACACGCTCGAAGCGCTGCGCATGGCGAAAGAGCTTGGCTACCTGGGCTCGCTGACGATCTGCAACAGCCCGCACAGTTCGATGGTGCGTGAGTCGGGCCTCGTCATGATGACGCAGGCCGGGCCCGAGATCGGCGTTGCGAGCACCAAGGCGTTCACGACGCAGCTGCTGTCGATCCTGATCGTTACGTTGATGATGGCGAAGCACCGCAAGCTGATCGACGACGACCAGGAGCGCGAGTTCGTCGCCAATCTCACCCATGCCGCCGCCGCGTCCGACCTGGCGCTGCGGATGAGCGACGATCTCAAGGAGCTCGCCAGGGATTTCGCCGACAAACAGCACACGCTGTTCCTGGGCCGCGGCCCGATGTGGCCGATCGCCATGGAAGGGGCGCTGAAGCTCAAGGAGATTTCCTACATCCACGCGGAGGCGTACGCAGCCGGCGAGCTGAAGCACGGCCCGCTGGCGCTGATCGACGACGAGATGCCGGTCGTGGTCGTCGCACCCAACAACGAGCTGCTGGAGAAACTGAAGTCGAACATGCAGGTTGTGCGCGCACGCGGCGGCCAGCTCTACGTTTTCGCCGACAAGGAAACGGGCATCGAGAGCGAGGAAGGCACGATCGTGATGCAGATGCCGCATGCGGATCGCCTCATCGCGCCGATCGTCTATACGATTCCATTGCAGCTGCTCGCCTATCACGTGGCAGTGCTGCTGGGCACCGACGTCGACCAGCCGCGAAACCTCGCGAAGTCGGTCACGGTGGAATAAAGGGGCCGCGGCGCATGGAGTATTTCGGCGAAACACTCATTGTCCTGTTGATTCTCGTGGCGGTCGCCGTAGCGGCCGTCGCGTTCGAGCCTGCGGACCCTCTCGAAAACTGGAAGCGACTGACCGAGCGCTACGCGGCAAACGGGTGGCCTGGCAACCCGCAGTTCACAATGCAGCAGATCCATTTCGGTGGCCCGCGTGGCGCGCTCAAGCCGCTGAGCGAGAGCGCCACGTTCGACGTCGAGATTGATAACTTCGGCCTGTGCCTGGCTGGCCGCGGCATTGGCGCCGAAGACACACCTGACATCATCCGAATTCCGGGCACGCACGTCCGTCCGGCCGGTAAACGCAAGCAAGGCTACGTGTTCAAGCTTTTTGCCGAACCGCCGGTGCGCATCCTCGTCAGTGGCGAACTCGGCTCCGAGCTGCTGCGCAGGAGCCAGCCCGGCCAGGACATCATCGACGAGCAGTGACGGCGAGGCGCCGCGCCAATCGAACTAACCGATGGAGTGGCTGAACCGCAGCGTGTCCCAAAGAACCGATGCAAGGACTATGGGCACAAGAACCCGGTGAATGATGCGATTTCGTGAAAATGTAAGCACGGCGCAAACGGCCAGGACCGGCACACCGCTCAGGTTGTCGACTACCCAGAAGTCATAGCCGAACGCGAGCGGGCGAAACAGGGTTCCGATAATTACGGTAAGGGCCCCAAGCGGCCAGAGCAGCCGCGCTCGCTCGAAATAGTAGTCGTCAAGATCCGCATGTTCGTTGCGCTCCGGAAAGAGAATGTACGCCATGAGGTACAGGCAGATCGGCGAACCCAGCATCAGGAGCATCGCTGGAAATGACCACGTCCCTTGCTCGCGGAGGCCCCAGCTTTCCCAGAAGGTCTGAAGCAGGGCGACGAAGACAGCCATTGTGGCAAGGCCATGCGTCCATGGAACTTCGCGATGCCCACTTCTCTTCAGGAACCGCGCGATGCCCGACAGGATCTCAGCGATACCCAATCCCACGATCAGGGACAGAAGGATCATCAGAAACTCGAATAGATTCATGCGCCGCGCACCGAAGAAACAGGATGGTGAGTCACTATGGTCTCAAACGCTGCCACAACCTGCCATCAATGACCGAAAGGCCGAGGCCAATCACGATCATGCCCAGGAAGTGCCCCCACTCGAGCCGCTCACCGAGAATGATGGTGCCGAGCAGGATCGCGGTCACAGGAATCAACAACGTAACGAGAATCGCATTGGTTGCGCCGGCCGTCGCCAGTAGTCGGAAGTAAAGGATGTACGCAAGAGCCGTCGAGAATACGGCCATGAAGACCACTGCCATCCAGACTTTGGCGCTTGACGCCAGCAGCTGCGCCGGTGCCTCGAACATCAATGCCATCACAATCAGGACAAGCGATGACATGACCAGCTGCCCGGCAGCGGCAACGATCGGGTCGATGTTCATCCGCGGGAACCGCCGCGCGTAGACCCCGGCAAACGCATACGATAAAGCAGCGCCCAGTACCGCGAGCTGCGCGAGCAGGTTGGCGTCAAGACCGGCCAGTGCGCTTGGGCCGATAAGAACAGCCACGCCGATGAGCCCCAGCACTGCACCCAGCAGCTTGGAACGTGTTACAGGCTCGTCCTTGAGGAAGATGCCGGCGACGATAACGGTAAATATCGGCGCGGCGGCGTTCAGGATGGCGGCAAGACCGGACTCGATCTCTTTCTGCCCCCAGACAATGAGCAGAAAGGGAGTTACGTTATTGAGCAACCCCATCCACAGGAACGCCAGCCAGGCCTGCGCCGTCTTCGGGATTGGCAGGCCGGCGGCCAGCACAATGCCCCAGATCACAATGGTGGCGATCGCTACACGCACGGCGACGATCATCAGTGGCGACCACTCCAGCAGGGCGATTTCTACGAAGAAATAGGAGCCACCCCAGAGCATCGACAGCAGCAACAGCATCGACCACTGCACAAGCCCCATGCGCGAACTGATGGCGGTTGAGTTCATGGCCGCAAGGATACCGGTTTATGGGCGGCGGATTCGCCGGAATCGGACGCCAACAGGCGGCCGCCGATATCGCGTCACTCTGTAACGAACAGCTGCAGGAACTTCGCTGCCAGCGCCGACTTCTCTACCTGCGCCTTGTGCAAAGGGTTGCCCCAGTGGATGCCGTCAGTGTTGCCCAGCGCGATCAACGCCCAGCCGTCATCGGGCGCTTTCAGCAGCAAGCCGGCGTAGGCATCCGGCCACCAACCGCCGTGCCACACGAGCTTGTGCCCCTGCCATTCCTGTACCCACCAGCCATACGCGTACGCCGCTGGCTCGCCATTGGCCAGGATGGGTGGTGTCCACATTTGCTCAAGCAGCTCGGGCGGCAGGATCTTCCCCTGATCGAGGGCGATGGAGTATTTCGCGAGGCCGAGAACGCCCGCAATGATGCCAGAGCTCGCGTTAAGCTCCGGATTGGGCAGGACCGATGGGGCGACGCCGTCGCCATCCTCCGGCGCATAACGAAATGGCGGGGCCAGGTGCGTGAGCACCGCGCTCTTGTCAGGGTCGCGCCAGCCTGCTGCCACGCCGTCGAGGTCGGCAGGCCCAAGAACGTACTCGTTCATCCAGTCGCGGAACGTCCGGTCCGTGTTTTCCTCCACCCAGTTTGACAGGCGGCCGAATACAATCGGGTTGTACATGAACATCGACCCGGGTTCGCCCTGGACGCGGTGTTGCAGGACATGCCGCAGGCTGATCGGCTCGTCGCAGCGTGGCGGCTCTATGACCGTGCCGTCATCGAGCGTGCCGCCGCCGAAGATGATTCCGCTTCCGGTTAGCCACGTACAGCGCCTGTCCCAGTCGCTCAACGTCGTGAACGCATCGTCGAGATTGATATGCCCGTCGGCCTCCATGGCAAGCAGCGTGGCAGCCGTGAATGTCTTTGAGATTGAAGCGACAAGGTAGGTCGTTTCGGCCGTTGTGGGCTCTTCGGCGTCGTGATCTTGCCAGCCGATGGCCTCGGACAGGATGATCTCTCCGTCCTTCACCAGGGCGACCGAGAAGCTGGGCATCTTGTTGTCGCGCCGATACTCCTGCAGGAACTGCCGGAACTCTTCGAGCCGGTCATCGAGGGAAGCAGCATGTGCGCCGGTGCCGATGAACACCGGCGCCAGTATCAGCACGAAAGCCAGGCTCCTTAGCTTGTCCATCGCGCCAGAATAGACGAAAAGAAGCCCCGGCGCAGGGCCGGGGCCTCTGGTTGATCGATCGTCGATGAACGATTATTGCGGTGTCGCGACAAACCCTTTAAGAAAACCCAGGTCGTCGACAAACGATCCGCTGACGACGCCTGAGTTATTGATGCCTGCACCAAATGTTGTCTTCGAACCGGGGAACACCACCAGGTCTTCGTTCGCAATAGCGACGTCCTGGCACTGCGTTCCATCAAGTTCAGCGACGAATCCCTTCGTCTCTAAAGTGAAGGGGTCTGCGGTGAACCCAACAATCGTACCCGCGTCCGAAATGCCGCGCGCACTTGTCCGCTGCCCATTCACGGTGAAGTACGTGATGTTGCCGTCCGTCGTACGCAGCCAGCCATAGCGTGTCGTTCCCGGGAACCCCGTATCGCACGGGTCTTCGCCCGGCAGGAAGATTGCGCTGCCCGCGACGTCGCCGCGCGAATTAATGCCTTGAGCGATTGTCTGCACGCTCGGAATCAGGTCGATGAAAGACCCGTCCTTCGGGTCGAAGATGAACCCGACACCGAAGATCTGCGGATCCGCATCGTCGCGGAACCCAACGGCCAGTCCTCTGTTGTTGAGGCCCCTGACTTGAGTGAAGAACACGGCATCTGGGTGCTGGACGATGGTCGCATTGCCTTGTTTGTCGAGTATCAGGCCGCTTTCGGTGCCGCTAAAACCGTCGAAAACGGAACCGCCGAGAATGCCGGCATCAGAATTGGCGAGAATCGCTATGTTGTCGAAGCCGATAACGCCAGCAACATCCGCGAATGTCCTTTTCCTGGTGTCGTAGATGAACGGGTAGCGGCCGACATTATCGAAGCCGTTACCCACCGCATCACCACGATCGTTGATCCCGAAAACCTGCGTATTGGGCGCGCCCGGATAATCGACTGTTTCGTAGGTGTAGCCCTGAGCCTGTGCCAGTAACGGGCCGGCCATCAGCGCCGCGATGGCAAACAGCGATAAATGGTATTTCTGCCTCATATCTCCCTCCCTTAAGTCGCTTTGCGCGACTGCCTCGAAAATAGGCAGCCCGGCGATCTTGGGATCCTTCGTTGCGTCGCGGAAGGCGTGGCGGAGGAAGCGAGGACCCGTGGCTTTGCGTCCCTGACTTTGGTCAGGTTTGCCTTTGACAAACGAGAAATTGTGCCAAGCAGGTCAGCCCCGTCAATTCTGGGATGTACCTAAATTAGAGGAGATCTAAGTTCGATAAATGAAAAGTCGCAACGGTTCGCTGGCGGACTGTGGCGTCAGTTCGGAGCATTGCCGAGTGAGCCTGTTAATGTAAGCTTCTTGCCGTCCTGCACGACCACCAGATACCCACAGTCGTGACATAGGGACCCGTCGCGAGTGCAGCCGTCATCGGCCTTGATGACAGTAACCTCCTCCACGACGTTGTCTTCGTCAAATCGAAGCACGAGGCTCTGTTGCTCTGTGTTGCCACCGAAGGTGCCGCCACCAACATTGTCTTGCGCGAGCATGAACCAGACCCACTCGGTCTCCCTGCGATGTGCGCAATAGGCCCACCAACGGCCATCGGAGAATCTATACAAGGGCGTGCCAAGAGTATTCTCGATGTCGCCCCCGGTCGTCGCGCCAGGCTCGATAAAGCCGATAACCTCCGACCGAAAGGGACTTTTCTCTGGCAGCCGTTTTGGGAGGACGCACCCGCTGCACGTCAGAGCGATTGCGAATGCGAACGCGACAGAAAGTATCCTAGCCTGTTCAGATTGCATGCCAACCTCCGGGTGCGTTGGGGCTTATCCAGGGCGTAATGTTCAATGGCGGCTACGGGCCAGCACCCGTCACCGCGCATATCACCTGGTCGCCTCTTTGTAGTTCAAATCGACATTGCATTGTTCGCAGTGGTAGAGCTTCTTAACCGCTCCCGGGGAGCTTCCGATCAAGGCCCGGAGCCCTATGAATAGTTCTACGAACGGGACGAAGATCCACCATGTCCGTACGCCGACGAGATCGTTTTCAAGGTCGTACTCGTCTTTGCCGTAGTGTGGAGTGATGAAGTTGACGGGCCCATTGCACCGAGGGCATGCAAGCCCATCGGCTTGAACAACGCTACGATTCGAGTTCACCAAGCGGCCGTTCCTTTGTTCAACGCACACAGGTTCTGCGACGATCACCGGCAACGGCTATCGGTCAGCACCAGCCATTGAGTTTATCAGAGGGACAAGGAGGTGCTTACGGCCAGGAGCTCGCGTAGAGGGCTACGGCACGAGATAGCGCTCTTCCTTCCCCTCGACATGGAGACGGAACACAATTGCGTGGCCGCCGTCAGGTCCTCCGTAAGGTTCATGGATTGCCTCTGGCGGGATGACATACGCCTCGCCGGCTTTTACTTCGAGGTCCTCCTGGCCTTCTTCCACCTGCACCGCGGAACCCTGCACCATGTACAAGAACTCCTCGCCCGGGTGGTAGTGCCGTGGCACTGCGGCCCCGGGTGGAATGAACACGTTGGAAATGATCACCTCGAGGTTGTCGGCGACCCTGACCTTTGAACGAAGAACCTCATTTGAGCCCGGAGGCGGCAGTGGCACCTCACAAGTAACCGAATCCGATTGCGACCGCTCGCAACCACAAACAAAAGAAAACAACACAATGGAGAGCAGGAATCTGTGCATCGTAATTCCTCCGGGGACAGTTCTCTTCTAACGCCAGGTTTGCGCCATTACCGAACAGTGTAGCTCAGCCCGGCCAGAAGCGGCCTTTGAAACAGGAACAGCCTACGTCGGAAGATCAATCAACGAACTTGAAAGACTCCTGAATCCTGAGCAGATCCGCATATACCAACGGGAAGTTGTTGACCATTGCATTGCAGCCAAAATTGTATAGCTTTCCGGATCGGATGGTCTGTGTGGTGAAACTCGCTTGCGGTATTCCATCAACTGTCGCGCTATAGACAATGTGAACGGCTCGTTGTCCGCCTAAGTCAAAATTCTCTTCGCGAACAACGACGACCACATCGGACATCATTGTGCTCGCCATCTCAACGAAGTGTTCTTCTGTTTGAGTCGCTATGTAGTCTTCGATCGGAGTTTCTTCAAAACTCCAGTCCTCCGTTACGACTACGAAACAATCCGGGTTGGTTGTTCCATTATTGCTCGCAACATGCCACTTCATGCGCCCTAATAGCGGGGCGTCTCCCCACCCTTCCGGCATCGAAACCGCAAAGCCCGGACCAACACGAGAAGATACGAGAGCGCCGGGTTCAGGTTGTCCGTCGGCGCCAGCGGACGGACCTTGTTTCTGGCTGCAGGAAGCAAGGCATCCAGCCAATGCGATCAATACGGGGAGCGCCATATAACCAATAGTCACATCAATCTCTCTAGCCAATTAATTGCGATTCAAATCCAGAACAACTGGCCTTTCCTGAGTGACCACTGTCGGTTTTTCTCTGTCGCTGAGTGTATCAGGAGTACTACGCAATACTCGCGACGCGCTGGTTAGAATTTAACCCGCTCGATCTCCTTTTCCTTCAAAATATCTTCCATTGTCCAGAAGAAAGCCTCGCCGGATTGAACCCGGAAAAGCTCCACGACCGATTCTACCGGCTGCAGAAACGGCCAGTCCTGCAACAGTTGGCTCTTGAGATCTGGGTCGTCCAGGAACTCCACGACACCGGTGAGTCGCATCGTCTTCGCCTTTTCGAGATCCGACTCGTTATTGAAGAAGCATATCTCTACTTTCGGGTTGCTCTTCAATTGTATGTATACGTCTTTAGGGCTGAAGGTCTCGAAGTAGAAGCCGTTTTCATTAGCCCGCCACAGCAAGAACGTGCGTACTCTCGGCTGGTCTCCATCCAGCGTGGCCAGCGAGCACACGGGGTGCTGGGTCGCGAAATCAATACATTCCTGCAATTTCATCGCTTGCTCCCTGAGTTTGGCCAGGTTTGCCTTGTACCAGAAAAGCATCTCGTCAGTGACAGAAAGCTGTCAATTCTGGGATGTACTTAAAGAGGCACGCAGAGGTTGGCACTGAGAACAATTCGGAAGCGCCGGCTTGTGGTCATCGCCAGCCGTTGAGTGAATCAGGGGCCCTGGGGTTGCTATCGGCCAATAGCGGACATTCATTCTGTCCCTGCCGGAGCCCGCTATTCCACCTGCTGATCGAGTCTCTCGAGCGACTCCATGACAATGCCTCGCCAGCTATCGCCCTCATCCCATCTGATCGTTTGGGTCTTACTCATGGTCTCCCGAAACATGGCATTCCCTTCGATCCAGCTCTGCCTGGCTCCGGGATTCTCGTGCAAAAAGCCAGCGAATGAGCGGGCTATGTAAGCTGCCGTAGCACCATCCCCCAGGCTTTGCGCGGAGTTAGCAGAGTTCATATAAAAACTGCCGTACGCGCGCATCAAATGCTCGAAAATGACGGCTTCTGAGTCGCTTAGCTCGGCGCCAGCCAGGCCGCGGCCCCAGACGTCACTGTGGTCAGCCAGCAGACTGTGCAGCTCGATCCAATTGGCGGCGCGCGCATTCAGACGATCCGCGTTGGCAATATTCTGCGACTGTTCTAACTGTAAACCGACGAATATCAGCGAAGCCACGATGGCCAATGTGCCGACCAGTTCCGCAATATCTTTCCAGTTTTTTCGTTTCATGACGCACTGTCCTCGCATGGCATCATGCTAGACATTACGTCTTCAGTACATGGGACAAGTAGAGATCCGTCAATTCGAGGATCTACCTAAGCGACTGTCTTCTACCAAGCAGAAGCGGTCATCCAGTTTCACCGGATCGTCAGGTGTAATGGCGTTTCAGATACTGGTAAAGCGCTGAGTTCTTACTATTGATTCCTGAAACATGCTTCTTGTCGACGCTGAGGATATGGCCGCTATGGGTCACAACTCGAACCAGTTTATCGACTTCGGCAACTCCGTCGAGGCAAAGAACTCGGAAGCCGCTTTGATTGCATCATCACGATGCACGACGCAGGAACTGGGCATGGTAATAAGATCTCCCGCCGCTCCTGGCGCGTAATGGAAGCTAACTTCTTCGGGACAATCTTCCGGGGTCATGTGGCGTGCCTGGAACCCGGGATGTTGGCCCGACGGAAAATAGTGCACGTACGCTTTCGAGTCGTTGAGATGGACCGAAAGCAAGGGAAACTCAGCGAGATGACTTAGATAAAAGGTGGCGCGTTCTCCGATCCCAGCTTTGGAAAGCAGATCAACCAGCTCTTCCAGAGCTTCGACTGAAACGGTTCCTGTCGGTGAATCGACTTGCATCTGGCCGAATATCGAGCGTCGCCTTCGGGTGCACAGCGGTTATCGTACCTCATAACTCCTGGGCGGCCGGAGACGGCCGCTCGTCGCGAGTTGGTTATGCGTCTTTGCCCAGGCCCAGCCTAACGTTCTCGCGCCGGAACATCTCGCGAATCCTGGCGCCATCAGACGGTTCCTCTTCAAGGGTTTCCGGGTCCCACTGGCTCCGTGTTGTATTGAAGAAGTCCCCACCATAAATGTGAATGCCACCAGTGAATCGCTGCAGCGGATTGGTTACGGAATGAAGCGCGTCTTCCGGCAGCATGGCAGTGTCCTTCACGAAAAGCGCATCAGCGCCGTATGCCTTGATCCCGTCCGGCGTCCGTTTCCAGAAAATGTTGTCCTCTCGGCCGGTGTATATACCAATGTTGGCCCACATCAGATGATCGTGTGGCATCAGATTCATCTGCGGCGTCCATGTGGCAGCAAAAATCGTTAGCGTCGGCGAACTGAGGAGTACATTCAATCCTGCTTTGTCAGGGTCGCCGAGCGCCGCTATAACACCTTGAGGTGAAGAAACTGCTCGGGCAAGAACTTCATTAACGGCTGCTTGAGCGTCCGTCTCCTCATTGGCTGCAATACAGTCCGCCACAAAACGCTCAATATCCATCACCTGGCTCCCGGTTGATGTCGGTTGCTTGCTATCCGCAAAGACGGATAGCGGAGTAATTAGTTGCGATGACGCTGCTACCGCGCCCGCAACAACCACGCGTCGTCTAAGGTCAACGTCCGAGTCTTTTCTGTTTGCCATGCATAACTCCTGGGCGATTAGCCAACGCCTGCTAGGGGTCAGTACTGGTCGCTGAGTGTATCAGAGGCCTTGGGCTTCCCTTATCGCACGTCGAATATATGTCCGTGCCGTCAGGTATTGCCTCGTGGTGTTTATCGAAAGCCAGCGGGATATTGGGTACTTTCCAGCCCATGAGAAGACACCGACCCCGAGCAGCTCTGTGTCGTCCAGCGAATCAATAGTGTCCATTACACGCCGGTACCCCCGCTCCAACCTTGCGCAGATAGACCGATACGATTTTCGACGATTTCTGCGTACAACATCAGCGTTTAGTCGAGGCGTTTCATTCCACCGATATCCGGGTGCCGGTGTTACGGGCATCTCGCCTCGTTTTCCTGCCTCAACCCAGTCAATGACGTGCTCGGTCCACCATGCTCGAACAGCCAGAAGATCCTTGACGCTCCATTCATCGACGCAAGGAAGATGCGCGATGCTCGGATTCGCTGCGTCAAGCTCAGCACGGAGTTTTGTATAGCTCGAAGAGATCTGGCTGGTTAATTCAGGCCGAGTTTTCGGAATTGGCATTGACTCGGGTCCCTCGAGCGGAACATCGTAAATGGCCGTTTTGGGTCATCACCAGCCGATGAGTGTATCAGAGGCCCAGGGGCTGCTTACGGCCGGAAACGGCCACCCACAGACAGCAAAATGGAAAGTATCCTTTACATTATTGGTGGCCGCTGATAGTGTAAAGCATCCTTTCCATTTGGAATTCAGGAGAATCGCATGAGATTCGAGGTCAATCACCCATCCCATCTGAAAAGGCCGCTTTACAAACTGCTCCTGGGAACCGCACTCTTCGCCATCGGCGTCGCAGTGATCTTTGTCGCCACGGAGAGGATTCTTCCCATCAGCGGTCAATGGCATCCATACGTATCTGCTCTACCTGGCCTGGCGCTATGCTCACTGTTCCTCGTGTTGTTTCTATATTTGCGTCATCACGACGAGCTCAAGAGGAGGCTCGGAACACAAGCTCTCGCAGCTAGCGCGGTAGTCGGCGTGGGCGCTCTCGTCGTATCTGTTTCGAGGTCAGCAATCGGAGGCTACGAAGAGCTGCGCGGCGGACTCATTATCGTCGTAATGGCCGTTGCTTTCGTGGCTGCTTCGCTAGTCCTTAGCTGGCGGCATCGATGAGAAATCGCGTTCGGGAACTGCGCAGACAAAACGAGTGGACACAATCAGGACTAGGAGAACAACTTCAAGTTTCACGCCAGACCATAAATGCGATTGAAAACAATCGTTATGATCCTAGCTTGTCCCTGGCACTCAAAATCGCCGAAACGTTTGGAAAGACTGTGGAGGAGATCTTCAAGGCTTGACCGACCGCTTTGGGCTAGAGCGGTCATTCAACGCGATCTGCACGGTGTTTCAGTCTGGCTCCGACCAGCACTTCTCAACGTACTCAACAAATCTCGGAGACAGTGCGACTCTGTGGCCACCCCATGATTGAGAGAATCTAATTGGCCCCGTAGTGCCTGGCGCGCAAATGAGCCCATGATAAAACGCCCAATCTTCGTCATTCAGCGTTCCACGTTGCCATTGCAGATAAGCGTTCTGCATCCTGAGCCAGCGAGCCCTGCTCACCAGAAAGAACCTTAAAGAATCGAGTTCGCTCATCTCGACAGTGTCATCGCCGGAATCGCGCCAGATTCGTGCCAGCTCGGGATCAGAGGCGATAAGCAATAGAAACCCGGTTGACGCATCGGTCTGATTCTGCAGCGTTGCCGCTTCCATTGCCGCCGTGTTTTGCCTGAGTTCGAGACCAACAAACACAAGCCCGACTAAGACGGCAGCAGCGCCTACCAACTCGAGAATATCTCTCAACCTGATGTTATTCATACTTCTCGAAAAGCTCTTGTGATCTAAAACAGGCAAAATGTCTGTTTTGGGTCATCAGCGGTCATCGTACCTCAAAACGCCCGGGTAGCCGCTAGCGGTCAATAGCGGGCGCCAAGGCCGATCTCGAAAGTATTGACCGTGCATGATTGCAGAGCTTCAAGAGTAGAAAAGCTACTTCCCCCTGCGCGAATCAGTCCGTCTTTGTAGACAAGAACCTGCACCCGCTGGACAAAATTACTTGCGGCGCTTCTTTTTCTCCAACCGCCGCCTCTGCAATTCTTCATAGGTGCCGCCTAAAGCATAGTGAGACAATATCTGAAAGATCGCGATAATGACGGCCAAAACCACGATCCCAAGGAAAACGGGTGCTTCTTTGGGATCGTCGTATCCCAGCAGTGGAAAGATTTGAAAAATCAGGTAGCCGATTGGCACGATGAGCACCACGCTCAACAGATTACCGAGGAGAAATCTTCGCCAGACTTTGTCCATTGATTACATCGCGCAGTATAGGGGCGAAAGCTTAGTCGAGTACCGATGATTCTCCGGTAACGGCCAGAAGCGGTCCAAGCGTCGTGACTCAGGCGTCAGTCTTGCCATCGGCCCTAACTCCCGCCGGAACACGACGAGTGGTGATTAGCAGCGCCAAAGCGGCGATCAACAGTATGGGAGATGAAAGCGCTCCGGGTGCTATCTCGCCCAGATATACGGACCCAGCTAAATGCGCTAGAGCATTGAACGTCATAAGCACGCTCAGGGAATACGCAACTGGCCGAAGGTGCGTATTCCCTGAGAACACGAGCGGTGTTAGCGCTAATAGAATGCCCACACCGATGATCAACCCGGTAAGCCAACCGGAGAAGCTGAAGGTCGGAAGAAAAATCCACGAGTACGATTCGCGCAATGAAGTCACGATCGAGTTGTACAGCGGCAGGAAGTCAGTGACGGCTTCATCGATTACGTGGAGTCCGAGTGCCACTGCCAGGAACAGCCACGCCATTCCCCATTGTCGTGTTCGAGTACTCGCCATCACCTGAATTTCGCGGTGTGCCGCACGCACACCGAGCGACCGCTTGGTTCATTAGCTGTCGTTGAGTGTATCAGAGGGCAAGGGTCTGCTTACGGCCATAAGCAGACTGCTTGAGCATTGGTAATTGGTAACTGCGCCTCAGTGCAGACCTGGAATATTGAACGACATCATGTAAGGCATGTCGCCGCCAGGCGCCCAAAGCACCCTGACCCGATCCTCTGTTCGGTCGACGACACGCATGTTGCACATACCGGCACGCGCACGACACTTTTCGCCGTTATAGAGATCTGCGTCGCTAGCTTTCGGCAGCTCATTGGCAGTCGCTTTGAACTCCTTGTAAGACTTGCCATCTGTCATATTCAACAGGTATCTGAGCATGTCGGCCGCACCCCGCGGGCTTTCCCGGACCAGGGCCTCAATGCGCGGCGGTTCCCCGGATATCCAGTAGAGTGCGCGTGCATCCTTGCTACCAATCTTTGGTGACGCCGATCGGTCGTTTATCGCTAGGCCCCTCGCATGCGCGTCGGAGCCCTTTGAAAACAGGTCCCGGTACATCACAATAGCTTGACGGCTCTCTTCCACATCGTCGCCAGCGCGCGATAGCCTACGCGCTGTCAAGCTCAGGTTATAGCCGCCTTGATGGGCTTGCTCAATGACGTAGACCAGCCAAGCGCTCGTCACACTGTACTCGTCAAATCGGGCGAAAAGCTCCTCGACACCCGAGCGAGTTTTGAGAGGATTCTCGGTGAGGAAAACGATGGGTTGGCACGCTTCACCGGGATCAACAAAAACACAGCCGATGGTGTTCTCGAATCGTTCCCGTTGCGATAGCTCCCCAAGAGCCGCCTGCAGGGCGGCCACATCCGGTCGATTCGCGCGCTCGCCGAGGTCGAGAAGGATGCTTACGAGGACACCGTCAGCCATCGTGCCCGACCGATCGACGACATCATCGAGATCCGGGTTCCCTGTAAACGAGTAGACAAACACAGGCTCATCCACGCTGGCTTCCGCATGGGTGCTTGACGGACCTAGGGCAAAAACAAGCAGCGCGACAAGGAAGACTATCGTTGCTGGTTCTCTAACCATGATTAACAATCTAATGACGATTCCTTATTGCTTTAAGATGTTTTTCTGAACGACTGCTTTGGGTCATTACCGGTCGTAGAGTTTAGCAGAGGGCCAGGGACTGCTAACGGCCATGAGCGGTCGTTCAGTTAAGACCCTCTTCGGCCAATCGCCCTGCTGCAGATCGACGCAAGGCCTCATATATCCCGATGACGGTCGGCGAGATGAAACTCCGTTCTTTCTCAACATAGAGAATGCAGCCGAGCTGGTTCGCGAGACCCACAATCCGTGTCAAGAAAACCGAGAACGGATGCCTTGGGTCTATGTGAATGTCCAGATCAGCAATGGAGTTCGGCTCGACTTCCCACAGTACAACCCGATGATGATGTTCTCCCACCCATGTCGACTCAACTAGTCCGTAGTCGAACTGTGAGCAGTCGCCTCGAACCATTAGCTTGTCGCAATACTCGGATACTGAGATAGGTGGGATGTACCCTATCCACCAGACACGACGCTTCTGAGGGTCATAAGAGTTCGCTTGGAGTTCGGGATCTGTTTGTATCTGAAACCACGTTTTTGGGACGAGGCTCAAGCTAAGTTCATACGCACCAGCTTCCTCAAGTATCTCCCTCTCTTCACGCGTTAGTTGCTCGTCCGTCACCTGGCGATACCCGCCGAATTATCGGTAGTTGTTAGATTCGCGATCAAGTACTCTTCTAGAGCGGCCGCCTCGAATCGTAGCTCATCGAGCATGCGGACTGTGGCAACGTATCTTGGGTCTCCCTTCCATGACTGCGGATGCTTCATTGCGCATTTCTTTTCCTGATCAAACACGAAATAGGAACTCAATCTGAAGCCAATCGCACTATTCATCGAAGCTTTTCCGATGTACACAAGATTCAGGTCCTTATCGAGAACGATATAGACCCCGGCTGATTCACCGCCAGGCCAAGGATCTGGCCAAGCATAGTCGGCTTGGCTTTCTCCCAAGTCAGGAAAAAGGTCGTACAGCCCACTTACCTCCAGTGGTTCAAGATTTGGATGTCTATATTCGCGTTGATATGTACAAACGAAGTCTCGCAATTCCGCAAGAGTCGACTGAGTCATGATTACTTCCAATTGAGGAACATATCTTGGTGGTAGGACGACCGTCTGCTATGGGTCAGTAGTAGTCATTGTAGCTCAGACCTGGTGAGTGGCTGCTATAGGAAGTGAAGCAGCCGGTCAAAGATGTTTCCGCGGAAACGTCACGATCGGATGACTGCTCTTACCGAAAGCAGTCGTTCGTTAATCTTCTTGGTCAGAGACT
>JAAUYF010110289.1_pt1 | contig 15404 bp, 10 predicted proteins | sample 7278051 | NCBI WGS metagenome assembly JAAUYF01 (sample SAMN14350202, study PRJNA611818) | marine sediment metagenome | isolation source: surface marine sediment (0.6m) | place: French Polynesia: Moorea | collected 2018-08 | reverse complement strand
GGGCTTATTTGCAGAATAATCTGAGCAGAAAGCCATTTATATTTGCAGTTAATGTGAGCAGCAAATTGTTCTGTTTGCGAGCATGAGCGTTCTTGTTCGCAAGCAACTACAGCTAACTGTTGTCACTGAAGGGAGAGGTGGCACGACAAATCTTTACAGTTTTATGATTAATTATGGCGATGGTTCTCCTAAGTACACCACTGTCAGGGTTAATGATGCTCCTGCTATTGCCTCCCAAATACCACCAACGGATACTTCTAAATCACATTCTGTAGTTACTACTACACCTTTGCTATCAAAGTCAAATAAATCTCCAATTGTTTTTGATATTGAACAGACTAAATTAAATTCTTTTCATATCAGCTTAGGGCTATCGCGTCACTGTTGGAATGGTTTAATCCCTTTATCTTCTTGGGATTATGGCAAGGCTAAAAATTTTCTGGCTTTGATTTCCGCAGGTTTTTCTACTGATGATGCTTTACGTCAATCTACTATTTCTACTGATAGTTTAATTAAGCTTTCGGAGATAGGCAGTAAATGTCAATCTCTTAATAACTCGTAATGGAAGCATTTAGTTTGCTTCTACACCTAATACTCGAAGTTTTATCACTATGGTTTTTATCACAATGAAACTACGAACTGCTTTATTTATAACCTCTATCACTACCCTTATAAATATTCCAATACTAACCCTATCTCAAGTCAAACCATCTTATGATTCTTCTCCTTTAGAGGAATCAATAAATCAAAATTCATCAAAAGTTAACTCTCAGTGGTATATTCCATATCAAAGAGCTAATAATTTACTGGCAGGTCAAGTACCTGCATGGCAGGTAATTACTTTTGAACGTTTACCTTCTTTTTCATCTCCTGGAATGTGGCAAAGTTCTCATACCTTAGATGATTCTACTGGTTATTCTTTGTCTTTAGAATGGGAAAAGGGTCAAAATATTTCTTCTGTTTTAACTGTTGGAGATTTTCAAAGCACTTTTCAACTTCAACTTTTATCTATTAATTCAATTTTAGTACCTTTAGATATTCAATCTGACTCTTTAACTTTGTCAGATTTTTCACTTCTTGAAAATTTAACTTTAGATAATTTAGTTGAAGCTATACCGGATTTGAGTACAAAAAAAATTAATTCTGTAGAGCCTTTAGCTGATTTATTAAAGACAACTAAATTTTCACAAACACAAATTTTGCATAAAACTTTTGCTCAACTTTTAGATGAATATCCAACTTTGAAAATGTTAAAATTATCCCAAATAAATCTATCTGAATATCCTTTAACTTCAATTCCTAGATTAGTTTCTACACCTCTGAAATTTTTTCCAGGCTGGCAGTCTTTGAAACTAGAAGATGTTCCTTATCTAAAAAAACTCCCTTTTAGTTTTTTTCCTAATCCACCAACAAATGAAGGATATTTTGCCCTCGTTAAATCAATTGATTTAATGGATGAATTTCCTAACGTCTTATCAGTATCGGGTGGGAAAAAAGACGGTTTTGAACAAAATTGTCTTACTTTCTGTGAAGTAATTTCCTTGGGAGGTTCTGAGTTTTTATCTGGTAGAAAGTGGGTTGGATCTCAGCAAAAAGTTAGAGCAGGAGAGGGGGAGTTGGCTATTGCAGCTGGAGGCTTGGAACCTACTGGTCGTCATCCTTACTCAGATGCTTTCAAGGTTGTCTTGCAACCTACTGATAAAACTAATGCCAAAATTAATTTGTATTTTAGGAGAGAAAATTCTGAATTAGGCAAGTCTCCTTATTTTATAGGTCCTGTTACTTTGGGAAATGTTCGTGTAGGTGAGACTGTTTTTTTGGGCAAGATGGAATCGACTGCCCAATCAGTTGAAAGCAAACTTAATTCTCCAACGTTTAATGAGCTTGAAGAGTTGAATTTTCTGGCTTTACAAAAAGCTTATGAGCAGGTACTTGGAAAATTTTCTCTTTATACTGATTCATCTCCTGTGCTTGAGTCTAGTAATGGGAATTTTGGAATTTTACTAGGTAAATATAGGTTTTGGTCTAAATCCCCAGTAATTCGCGATCGCATTTATTCAAAGAAAGGGGCTGGATTTTTAAACAAGTTGGAATCTGGCAAAGATACCTCTTTCTCGGAGATTTTAACTATGTTTTCTCCGGAGCAACAGGATTTTTTATTTGCTTCTCAGCAGCTTGAATTATTTGATTTAGCAAGAGAACAAATTGACCCTGAAACTAATAAAAATTTTCAAGGAGAAAGAGCAATAGAACGCGTTGCTCAAATGTATTTAGGTGGGATAGGATGCGCTATTGATTCAGACTTAGTAAAAGAGGAGGCATCAAAAATTGCTAGAATTTATTATCAAATCACTCAAAAATGATAGGTTTAAAATATCTATAATTGTCGCTTTTGTTGTAACGCCTATTGCTTTTGCACATATTGTTTTTATGAACAAGAGCGCATCTCCTATTGAATGGAAAAAAGCTTCTCAAGTTTTGCCTCAATCTTTACAGGAGAGATATACTAGGGATTTTCTTGATAGCTCACGAGACTGGAGTAAATATTATCAAGAAATAAGAGCTTTACAAGTTACCAATTCTAATATTCCTATATACGTTATTAATAACTCAATTGGTCAATTCTGGAATAGTCCTTTGTGTGGATATAAAGGATGCTTGATTGTTGCTTATATAAATAATGATGGTGATTGGAAAGAAGTTTTTAACAGCTATTTTCAGCCTTTTACTTTAGAAAATAAGCCTAGTTTAGAATTTTATAATAGCTTTTCAAATACTCCTTGTTTGAATATTACAGAATTTGAAGCTACTGAAACTTACTGTTTTGATAACAACCAAAAACGATATTTTCTTAGGTAATTAATAATAAGTAGTTAATAATATGTCAAAGACACAATCATCTATTGGAATCTCTAATTTATCTTTCGAGAAGGTAATCGACTTTGTTACTTCTGATACTGGGATAATTCTATTAGGATCTGCTGGTGCAATTCTTTTGATGAAGTTCTTGCAAGGTCCTAATAAAAATAAAATAGCACGGTCTCGTTGGGGTGGTAATGCTGAGAAAAAAACTGCTAAAAAAATTGCTTTTAAGGAGATGAAGGAGAAAAAGAAAAATAAGGTTTCTCTGTATATTGGGAACAATCCTAAAGAAGCTCAACTTTATGTAACTTCTGCTGAAAGAGGTACTGCTGTAATAGGTGGTCCAGGGTCAGGTAAGACAGCATCTTGTATAAATCCCTTAGTAATGAGCGCTATCGACCAGGAGTTACCTATAGTTCTTTATGATTTTAAGTATCCTCAACAAACTTCAGAAATTATCGGTGTGGCTGCCAAAGCTGGTTATAAGGTTAAGGTTTTTGCTCCTGGATTTAAGGAAAGTGAAATTTTAAATCCTCTTGATTTTCTCAAAGATTCGACTGATGCTACTATGGCAAGAGAGATAGCAAGTGTGATGAATCGCAATCTGGCTCTTGCTTCTAATAGTAGTGAAGATAAATTTTTCTCTGAAGCTGGCGATCAATTAGTAACTGCTCTTATGATGTTAGCTAAGGATTGTGAGGATTCTGATTTACTCACAATACAAGCCTTGTTAACTTTAGATAATTTACCTAAGCGCCTTCAAGCAGCAGCAGCAGCAAATAAGTTAAATCCATGGGTAGAGCTGGCTTTTTCTCAGCTTTTTCAGGTTGCAGGTAGTGAAAAAACAGTGTCAGGCATTATTGCTACTGCGAGTAAATTGTTTACTCGATTTTTGTCACCAGAATTAATTAGTTGTTTTGTGGGTGAGACTTCGATTTATTTTCAGAAAAAAACAAAGAATCAATCCTTACCTAGTCAAAAAGAAACAACAAATAAATATGAATTAACAGGCAAACAGTTATTGATATTTGGATTGAATAGAGAGAAAAGAGAGGCTACTTCTCCTTTAATTGCTTCTATGTTACACATGGTTGTTAATAAAAATGTAGTTGTTAATAGAAGCTGTGGATTAGCTTTATTTATAGATGAATTACCTACTCTATTCTTACCAAATATAACTAATTGGCTGAATGAGAATAGAAGCGACGGTTTACTTACTACTTTGGGTTTTCAAAATATTGGTCAGTTAGAAAAAGCTTACAGCAAAGAAATTAGTCGAGCTATATTAGGTGGTACAGCAACTAAGTTTTATTTTAATCCTCAAGATAGTGATAGTGCTGAATTTTATGCTAAATATTTAGGAGAAGAAACTGTTACTATTAAGTCTAAATCTCAAACTACTGGAAAAGGTGGGACTTCTAATAGTTTATCTGACCATAAATATAAGGTTTCCTTGGTAGAGCCTGCGGAATTTAACCGTTTTCCTCCTGGTAAATGTGTATTTATAAATCCTGGCTATAAAAAGAAAGATGAAGGCTCTGTTCCTATTAATGCCAAATTAAAACTAGATAGGGCGTCAGAAAGTGAAATGAGTGAAAAACTCTGGCCTACTATTAGAGCCAAATTAGTTCAAATATCTAAGCAAGAATTAAAACCCGATGATGAGAGAAAAAAACAAGTTGAAAAAAGACTTAATTATGTAAAGGAAAGGTTCCCTTTGCCTGATTCTGATTCTGATGTTCCTTCTTCTAATGGTTTGAAATCACAGCAGAATTTCAAAGGTGAATTACAAAAAGCAGCAGCACAAATTTTGAAGTAAATATAAAAATAGATTAATTAGCTATTATGGTTGTTTCTGCACTTGAAAGTGATGCTAAAAGCATGACTTCTGTATCTCATGATGGAGTCGATATGACTTCTCAAGTTATTAGTCAAGTTGCTGATATTCTTGGACCGATTGAACTCAGATTTGATTTTGATTCTTCTCAACTTGATTCAGGTCAAGAATATGATGATAATTTAGATTTTATTAGGTTAGATTTAGATTCTGCTCAATTAGGAAAAGATTCAACTGTTTTAGATTCTGTTGAATTACAGGAAGAGTTGACTGATTTTGACTCTAGATTATCTTCTTCCATTGATTCTAAAGAAGGTGAGATTGAGCCTCAAGTTTCTACAGAAGCAAATTTCAATCAAAATCTTGAGGAAACTCCTGATAATTTTGATACTGATTTTTCCTATGAAATTATCCCCGATCCTTGGCTTGAAAACACTGAACATTCCCAAAATGTCATTCAAAAATCTAGTCAAGATATTAATGATTATTATCCAAACGAAACTAATTTTGATGTACAAATTGACCCCCAAACTGGATTAGTAGTAGATCCTTGGCTTGACAACAATTTAATTCCAAATAATTATGGAGTAAATATGGAAAATACAACTACAACTATTGATGACGAATTAACTGATTTGACGCTTGATTCTACCAATGAATTAGTTGATTTTGATTCTCAGCTAGCATCAAATCAACTTAGCACTAATGACATTCCGGACATTTCTCAGAATGAACCCACAGATATTGAAATTTTTACTGATAATTCTGTAGAAAATCAGGAACTTATTGCTGATGGAATTTATAATTTTCTTGAGCTACAAGAGACTGATTTCTACGAGACTGATAACTATATTATTCAAAGAAATGATGGCGAGATTTTTATAAATTCTAAGGATGATGGAAGTGAAGTTTTTCATATCGATAGTTCAGGAAGTATTGAGTCTAATTTAGATTCAGATGAAACCCAGAAATTTGTTGATTTTAGTGCTTTAGTCAACGAAAAATTTCACCAGACTAACGTAGAAACAACAGTTTCTACTTCAGAAGTTGAATATGACCTTGCTGAAAGTCAAGTCATTGCTGATGGGATTCGCAACTTTCTTGATATTCAAGAAATCGATTACTATGAAACCGACAATTATATTATTGAAAGAAATAATGGAGATATTTCTATTACTGCCTTTGATGGTAGGGGAGAAGTTTTTACTGTTTCTAGAGATGGAAGTATAGATAATCAGTTTGATTTCTTAGAAAGGGAAGAATTATCTAATTTTTCTGTCAAAGTTGATAATATAGTTAATCAAAAAATTACTGAAGGCATTGATAACTTTTTATCCTCTCAAGAAACTAATACTTATGAAGCTAATAATTATTTACTTCATAAGTCTGATGATGGAGAAATTACCATCACAGAGCTTGATACTGGAGCTGACCTTTTTCGTACTGATAATTCTGGGAATGTTATTGATGCTAATTTTACTCGTGAAGAAACTAAGAATTTTCTTCAATTTAGTCATGATGTTAGTAAATTCATGGCCAATAATCAACTAATTAATTCTAATGTTGAAAAGGCAAAAGAGGAATCAGAACAAGGACTTTAATAATTAATGATACTTATGCCATTTTATATTAATCTATGCTTGATATAAAGATTAAAATACTCAGTCTAATAAGCTCTAAGTAATAATTATTAACTGTATTGTTACAAAGAAATTTTATTAAATATTTAATAATATGTTGAAAAATTTTTTGATTATATTATATGTAACTATTCCCTTACCTGTTACAGCTCAAGGAATCCCTACTGTAGTCAACCCAGATGGTGCCCCCGTCTTGGATCTGTCAAATGTGTCATTGTCTGATTTGCCCCCTTTAGAGGCAGGTGGTAACTTTCAACTTTCCCAGCAAGCTATACAAGAGCTGGGTTTTGACCCCTCTCGTGAGTGGATTCCAGGCAGTTCTATCTCTGATATTTTGAGATTGAGAGATATTCCTTCTCTAGGAGATAACACTCTATGGGATCTTAATGCTATTGGTGGTTTAGATCCATTAAATACTTCTTTAAGTTCAGTAGAATTATTTCAAAACCAGACTTTGGAAGGTTTTGTTAATTCAGTTCCAGGATTGAGAAATAAGAGTCTTGATGAAGTTCCCGCACTTCGGGAGCTTATAAGTCAATATCAAGTATTAGATCCATTGGTAGATGGCAGTAAAAAGCTTGCGGAATTTATTACTGAGCCTGCTTTGAAAAATATAAAACTTGGTGAGATTGATTTAAGTGGGTATGCGATAGCTGATATTCCTAATCTACCTAACGTTCCTCTTTCTAATTTCGAGGGATGGGAAAGCTTCTCTATTAGTTCTATTCCAGGTTTAGAGGATATAAGTTTGCCTGGACTTTTTGATATTCCTTTTATTGGTGGTGGTGTGGTTGCTATGCATGATGTTACTTATGGCTATAAAGAGCATCGGTTTACTTCTACACAAAGGTCTATTACTGGCAGTAATCAGGTGGGATTTAATTATCAGTGCGTACAGGAGACTGGGTGTTCTTATCTTGAGCTAACGCCCCCTGGCAGTTTGGGTATTGTTGGCGATGTTGCGGGGTTGCATGGCGCTCAGTGGATTAAAGGCGGTAAAGATGATGGGGGTCAGATGGTACCTGGTGGTGAGGGTGTTTTGGGTAAAATATTTGATAATGAAGAGCCGACAGGTAGACATCCCTTTGGGGATTTGTTTAAGGTGGTTTTGACTGATACTATCGAGAGTGAAGGAATAGGTAGATTTGGCTTATATTTTCGGGTTTGCTTAAAATATGGGTTTGTTGATTTGGGTTGTACGCCTTATATTATTGGTCCTATTCCTTGGCTTTCCTCTAAGGAGAAGGATTTAATTTTTTTAGGAATTTGATTTCAAAAAGTTGATGCAATCAGGGGATTTTTCGTAATATCCCTGGTTACACCAACCTTTGATCTAAGTCTATATTTATCAGCCTAATTCAAATCCTCCTGAACTCCTTTTTTGCTCATGCTTTCGTTCTCTTTTTCCTATCTCCAATGCTTGCTGTATCTGCTCAGAATAAGCATCGGGCAACTCTACATCGAGGAGATTTTCTTCACTTTGATTGGACTGTAATCTAAGGCGCTGCCCCCTTTCATCCCAAGTGAGTGTATAGTCTTCATTCTGTAATCGAGGCGATCGTGCTTTGACTAAAAGCTTAACTAGCTCTGGTACAGCCTTTTCAACCTTTTGTTGCTGGTTTAATTCTTGTGGTGCTAATGATAATGCGCTCGGTTCTACTGGAGGTTGAGTTGGTTCTGGTGTGGTGATTTCCGGTTCTGTTTTAGATGATTCTTGTTCAGCTGCGCCTTCTTTTAGTCCAGGTTTTTTCGGTTTAAATTCATCCATCGCCCTAGACTCACCTTCCGCAACGCTATGATTAAAAATTTCTTCAAAAACACTGCTAGCTGTTTCTAATCTGGCAGCTTCAATAGAGTCGGTGCGTGGGGGTCGCTCTTCAACTGGCAATCTATACCTTTCAATTCCTTCTGCATCTCGGTCTATATCATAGGTAACTCCACGTTTTTGTAAACCTCCCCATCCATAAGCTTTTCCTAGTTTACTACCTTTGAATACTAGGCCATCTAACTCAAATGAGAACCCGTTCATCTTTCCTGTTGAGGTTACACTCGCTCTCACAATAACTCCTGCATCCTCTAATCTTTGGGCTAGTTGGGGAGCTGTTGGCTTATCGGCGATATAGCTGCCGCTAGGCTCCGCCAACGCCTCATCTATATATTCTTGTAGCTGTATCCGTGGCGGTGTAATTCCTGAATTTTCTGCTTTCTTGCGCTCTCGGTAAGTTGCTCGGGCGCTTTCCCTCTTCTTGTAGCCGGGAGTTTGGGTTAGGTTGTACTCCTTCTCTAGTTCTTGAGTAGCAGCGATCGCTCTGAATATATCTCGACCATCTTTCCATGCAGCTCCTACTGTTGGTACTTTACTCGTGATTATGTGTATATGGTCGTGTTCTGTGTCTTTGTGTCGGATTACGGTGTAAGGGTTGTACTCGGTGAATTTCATCTTGTCCATAAAGTCTTCTGCGATATTCGACCATTGACCGTCCGACAAGTGTTCACCTTTGGTTAAGCTCAAGGAGCAATGCCAACATGGATTTTTGATATTGATGTCTGGTCTTAATTGTTGTACTTTTTCAAACTCTTTAATCATTTCCTGGGGGTTGTCGCTCCCTACGATACCCCCTATCCAGGTCGCTCTATCCTTTTTACCTCTTCCTCCAGGGCCAAACAAATAGTTAATTATGCTTTTGAAATTTTTGCCACTGGTGACTTTAGCTTTCATCTGTTGAAATCAATTCGGCTCGAAGTTTTTGTACCAATTCCAATACTGACTCTAGCATTCCTGGTGGGTAGCTAGTCGCAATTCCGCTATTTATTGCTCTTTGGTATTGGTTGAGGTTTGCGCATACTCTTGCTAGTTGGGACCAAACTTCACGGTTGATTTCTGGCACTGGTTTGGGCAGAGATTTTTCGTTGCTTAATATGGCAGCCCTTATGTACACGCCTTTTTGTACTCCTGCTTCTCTACATAGTTGCTCAAAAATCGCCTTCTCCTCGAGGGTTAGTAGAGAGTAAATCCGTTCTGTTCGCTTTTCAGAAGGTTTGATTTTTTTTCCTCTGTAACTTAGAGGCGATTTTTTCTGGCCCATTCAAAATATACGCTTTATTTACAAAACTTTACAACGCTGTACAGGCGATATTCACCTTCTCTGTTTCGTCGAGTTCAAAATTTGACGCTATTGACGACATTCCTAATACTACGCCTAATAGCAACCCCCCGACGTCAGGAGCGGGGGCGATGCAACAGCATCGGGTAAGTTAAAAAGCACCGCTTTTATAACCTACCTTGCATTATGCGGAGCTACTGGCCTATTAAGCTGCCTTATCAGCTCTTAGTTCTCCGCATAATCATCTATTCCTCTATTTATACTATAATTTGTGCCACTTTTATGGCTATTTTGTGGCTTTTTTATGGCTTTTTTATGGCTTTTTTTTGGGCTTTTTTGGACTTTTTTGGACTTTTTTGGCTTTTTGGCCTTAAATACTCCTAGAGTGGCTATGTACTTAAATCATAATTTAAACTTATATGTCTCATCAAAATAATTCCGGCTATTTCTATGTTCGCATAAAATTCAAAACTGGCGGCATAGAAGAAAAATTTTTCAAGTATCTTAAGAAAAAAAGTTTTCCTCTCAAGCAAATTATATTAGACTCTCTCAAGATTCTCTGGTTTCCTTATTTTGTCGCTTCACTAGGCTCGTCTCAAAAAGATATACAAAAGGAAGCTCAATTAGCTTATCAAAAATTTGTTCATCATTTTCAACTCATGACTATTCAGCTTGAATGTCAACCTTTTATCAGACACTCAGATAACATAGCAACCAATACTGAAACTGAGGTAACTAAAGTTCAACCAAACTCTCCAGTGGCAGGAGAAGCATCCATGGATGATTTCGATCAATATATGTCAATGTTTGAAGATGAACAGTCTATTGACTTTGGTTAAGTTTTACCCTTGAAAGACTCAAACTGCAAGAGTTGAGGTACGATACTCCTACAGTTTTCAAGTCGCTGCCCGTGGGGCTTTGATATATAAGCCATGGCAAATCTAGCTTCTGCCTCAAAATCGTTCAGAAGTTTCAATATTTTCTGTAGCTGCATCAAGATTTGACTCACTCAGGAGCAAAGTGCCACTCGCCTACTCCTACAAGCTGCTCAACAAGGCTAACAACCTTACTTGCCAAGGCTTCGCTCAGTTTGGCTGCTTCTTTGATTACATTCCATCCAAAGATTCCTACTTGATGCTTGAAAACCTCTAGGGGAGTGAGGTCTGGCTGTTGCTGTGGAGGAGTATCTATCATCAATTCCAGGCAATCTGCCATCCATTCCATATCATCTTGGTATATGGCCAAATCTCCTAGTGGGGTTTCTGGGGGTGGTAAATATAAGTCTAGATTTGGATGTTTTACTGCTCCATTCGCCTCTAGTGTTATTACACTATGAGGCTTAAATGGAGCGGGTTCTGCTTTTGGACTTTCAATATTCTCTGGGGATTTTTCAAGGGATAGATAAATATGTTTAGCTTCTTCCCACTTACTCTGACTCTTAGAGCTTTCTTCCTTGTTTGGGGTGGGGTTGTATTTTGTAGCTAGACATTTGCTCAGTACCTCCTTTACTTCTCCTATATCTAAGGCCACTTTGTCTATTCCTTGAATGGCCATGACTTTATACTTGCGAGTATTTTTGGAGTTTCGGCCTATATAATTGACTTCGTGGCCTAGTAAGTTAACTACTCGTTGCAGATATTTAATGGCATCTTTCCCGGGGACAATTCCTAGTGCTGCTGATAATTTCTTGCTCCGGCGGGCTGTGGTAAGCAGTTGTTTGATTTCTGGGCTATTGCAGTTCCAAGGCTCCTCGGATTCTAAGAATTGCTTGATATTGAGTTTTTCCAGGGCTTTGATTTTTAGATGGCGCGATCGCACGTCGGCTAAAAATTTCATTCCGCCCAAGGCTATGTATCCCCACAATTCTTCCTGCTGTTCCTGGAGGTATTCGGGATTATATAGGAAATAGTACAGTTCTTCTTGGCTGATAAAGTCTCGATGTTTTCTGAATAGATAGATAAGCTCCTTACTCCAAATCTTGGTATCGGAGATGCCTGGTAATCTATCCTTATATCCGGCTTTGATAACTTGGCAGCGCTCTTCCCAGGTTAGTTCAAATTTGGCGCTTAATTCAATTACTTCTTCTGGGGATATATCGGGGGCATTAAATATATCAGCAGCTTCTTTCCTCAAGACGTGTTCGGTGGCACCTTGTAGTAGACCAGCGCCTTCATTATCTTTTTGCAGCTCTACTAATTTAATCTCATGTCCGGCCTCGGTTAGGGCTTCTATTAAGCATTCCCTGAGATTGGATTTTTCATAGTTATCCTTGGCTTTGAGTCTTGCATAAGCGTCGTGGTGGGGATTGTCTTTCAATCCTTGCTTAATCAAGCTTTCTAGATGCTGCATTATCTGAGGTAAATTGATAGATATGGTGGCTGCATCTTGAAGTAGATAATTCTCGATCGCTTCTTTGACTTCGGAAACTACAGGAGAGCTAAAGTTTTCTCCCTCTTTCCTGGTGTATTCAGGGCAGGCTATATGCCAGTGTGCATGGGGGTCTCGTACACGAGCTGGCATTTGCATCTGTGTGTCTGTGCCTATTACTCCAAAGAATAGGGCAAATACATCACTAAAGTAGTCACGGATGTTAATATCTATTCCACTTTGAGCTGATGGTGAGAGTATTATGAAGTCTGGGAAGTTGGCTTTTATCCATTTATCGGGTGCTTCTAAGAATTTTTTGGCTGGATGTGCTTTATCGGCTACTGTTTTTGAATCTACCCTAATCCCTTTCTTTTCAAATAGATTCAGGAGATATTCCAAGGTTTCTGCTTTTTTCTGGCTATCCGTTACGATGGCGGGACAACGGCTAGCTAATATCATGGGGATGTATGGGGATATATCCCGACTGTTTAAGCCTTTTTCTTTTAAAGGCTTTTCTATATTTTCTGGCAGTTTGCTTTTGTTGGTGGAAGTTCCAACCAATAATTCTACTGGTGCGCGATCGCCTTTGTACTGATTTTCTAGTTTAATCACTTTACGGTATCCTGTGAATTTGAGTATATATTCATCTATTACCCAATCTGCCAGGTTTCCGTCAAGGCAAATAATAACTTTGCAACGTTTTAGGCATTCTTCCCAACGTTTTAAGCACTCAGCGCGATTTTTACGGTGGGTGCTGGAGGTTAGGAGATGTTTGATTGTCTCCATTGCTTCGTCCAAAATTAGGACTTTCCCATCAAACCATTTTGGATCTAGGTAATGAAGTAAGGAGTCGGTACACAGTGCGATTTTGCTGTGTTTTTCGTGGAGACTGCTAAAGCATTGTTCGGATTGTAAGTGTTGGAAACCAAGTCTTTTAGAGTTTTGTAACAATAATCCGTTACGCGCTCCTAGCATGATTGCGCCACTGTGGTAAAATTGTCCCCCTTCTTCATAAATACCTGCTTTTTTGTCTATGAATGGCTCTGCAAACAATCTTGCTAATAGAGAGGTTTTGCCTGTTCCTAAACCACTGCGGATGCCTATTACAGTGCCATCAGGGATTTTTTCTTCTAGATTGACGTATTTCTGATCTTGAGTAACTGTGGGGGTAAATTTTCGCTGCTTTTCCCACCATTTTCTGAGCTTTTCTGCATTTTTGTGTATCCATTCTACAAGGCGTTCTGATTCTGATGCTTTTATTTTGGCTGCAGTTTGGTCTTGCTGGTTAACAAGTTCAAACCGAATTACCCACACCTCTTGTTGGTCGTTGCCATCAAAGAATCTGTCAATAAATTCCTGTTTTGATAGTTCGCTAAATCCTTCTGCTGCCAAATCGGAGTCTGGCATATCTGCTAGTTTCTCTTGGTAGGGTCTATGGGTGAGGCGAACATAACCAACTTGTTTACCACCTGCTTGGTAGCTTTTTGTTAATGCGGGATAGATAAATTCCCCTGGTTTCGCATCCCAGTCATCAATGAATTTGTGGGCGTGGTTATCTTTCCACGCTCGCCTGGTGACTGTTTTTTGACCAGAGAGTAGTTCGGTTATGGTTTTGCCAAAGCTTATGGCTGTTCCTTTGATGGTTAGATTGTTTTGTCTGACTGGATTTTTCCAGTTACAGGGGTGAAGATTTTTTTTGTAGATTTTCCAATCAACTGCACTACTAATAATATGGCCAATATCCCCTCCGGCCACGACGAAATCATCAATGGCATTTTTGCCTTCGGTGGCCGATGGTAATGTCCCTACTTGGACTTGGCACCCAGATTTGGCCAATAATTTGGCTGTAGAAATTGTAGCCTGGTATACGTTAATTTTTGTGTTGAGCTTGACGTCATTGTCGAAAATTATTGTTACTGGCCTTTTTTCTTGGGCAAATTTGGCCAAATCAGGGATAAGATGCTCGTTAATTTTTGTTACGTTATCGTCGTACCTTCTGGCCATCCAGATTCCTGGTAAGGGAATGGCCACATATCCGAGGGACAATAAGCACCCGGCCTTTTTCTCCCCTTCGACGAGGATTATTGGTATTTCTGGATGTGCCCAGACCCAATGCCAGAATCCTCCTGGATGCTGCTTTTCTGCTTCTGATATGGGTACTTTGTAGCGATCGCTTATTTTCTCCCAGAGTTGGTCAAAGATTCTGAGGAAAACTAGCCTACTTGCTATTCCAGCAGGGGAGCGATATTTGGGCGCTTTTTCCTCTTTCCCTAACTTGTGGTTGAAATATGCCTTCGACAGTGGAGTGTCGGGGTCTGGTTTGAATCGGCCCCATTCCATGTTTTCCCATGTTTGGGGGTCGATTCCTGATACCCACCAGCCAGAGGTTTCTAGGCAGTTGTCGAATTGCCTTAATCCAGAAGCATCAAGTCTGCCTGAGTTGGTGCGTTTGGGGTTGGGATGGAGCAGGTCAAAGAGTAGAGAGGATGGGCTGTATCCTTCTACTTTATTGATGCTGCGGATGTTGAGATTGGCGATTTCTTGGAGGACTGCTGATTCTATTGTCCATTCATCCCAATGGGTTTGATTTATCATGGTGGCCTACTAATGTTGTGATGCAGGCCGGATGAGTTTCAATTCAGATATGTATTGCCTCTAGATTCTAAAAAGTTTCATTTTTGTATATAGAAGTGTCAATACGGTACATTCAAGTGTAGTTTGGATACACTCAAGTGTAGTTTGGATACACTCAAGTGTAGTTCCGGTGACATATTGCTACAAATTTAGTTGACTATGTTGACTATATCTATATATATTTGTTAGAATTTAACTAAGCTATAATTTCAAGGTTATTTGAATTAAGGGGTCTACATCTTTGTCTGGCCTTTTAGTTGTCTGGTTAAGACTTGGCCTTGGAAGTAAATAGACCTGTTGCTTTAGCTTCAGGTACAATACATGAGTAAAACTCATTCGAGCCTACTTTAAAGAAAATCGCGTTTTAGCCTGAGAAACTTTTTGCGCGATTTTCTTTGCGTATTTATTTTAATAAGTTACTACGAAATTCTTGATTACTGGATACTTCACTACATTTTTGCTAGAGTATCAGATATTTAACTAAGGTGGCTTAATATAATGTCAAGAAGTAGGACATTATTAGTCATCCATAAGAGGCTGAACGGTGGCCAACCTAATCCTCGCCTTTCATTTGAAGAGGTGAGGATTATTGCCAGATGGGCGGTTGGAGGTTTGTAGCCAGAGGAAAGTTGGGTAATCAAACACTCTGGTCGGTAGAGCAATTAAGATTCTGAAGTTTTCAAGGTACAGTAGCTAATCCGATCTGCTAGATCGATGGATCGGATTATTCATTGGATCATAGGTTCAAATTGAATTGTACCATAAAGGTACTTAAGCTAATAGTTATGTATTGGACGACATCGCAATTGACTTCACAATAATTGAAATAATAAAAATAGTAGTAATAAAGGGCTTTGTTGCACAAAGAGAGCAAAGAGGGTAAAAATAACAGTGGGCAGCCCAAAAAACCTATACCAACGCAGACATGAGTAAATCCAAGTCTAAGTCTAAGTCCAAGTC
>JAAUYF010041976.1_pt1 | contig 15437 bp, 15 predicted proteins | sample 7278051 | NCBI WGS metagenome assembly JAAUYF01 (sample SAMN14350202, study PRJNA611818) | marine sediment metagenome | isolation source: surface marine sediment (0.6m) | place: French Polynesia: Moorea | collected 2018-08 | reverse complement strand
CGCCTGGGTGCCGCCGTAGACCACCGCCGCGGGCTGCGAGTGCAGCGGGTCGCCCATGACGTAGCGCACGTCCGTGGCGATATTGCCGTCCTCGTTGCGCAGGTCTTCGCCGCGCGTCCAGCGGATGATCTCGTCCAGTGTCGGTTCGCCGCTGGCGCCCGTCAGTCCGAAGTCAGCCGGCACGAACGAGTTGATGTTGCCGCTCGACACGGCGTTTGTTCCCGCCGTCAGGTCGGTGCCCGCGTTGTTCGTAAAGACATTGCGAACACCCGGGTCCGGCAGCTGCCTGGCGGCGCCGCCGCGGCGAACGTCGTTGCCGTCGGGGGCGCCAACGGTCCAGATGCTCGACGCCGAGTCAAAAAAGAAACCGGTCGCCGGGTCTACAGCCGGATCGTCGTTCTGGTCGACAATTTCGCCATCGAGAATCTTGTACTTCTTGAGGTTGCCCGGCCAGTGAGCGCGTGCGCGCGCGCCGAACGTCGTGATGTACAGGTCGTTCAGGTTCTGCGTCCGGTTGAACGTATTCACGGATACCGCAGGCGCCGTGAACGACAACGACCGGTCGTTGATGTTGGCGATAATCGACAGCAAGGTCTTCGTCAGCGACTGCACGTCGTCGGCCAGGAAGTACTGGCCGCCCGAATCCTCGGCCGTTTCCTTGAGGATCGGCAGGTCGACCGTGAAGCCGATCGTGTGCGTCGTAACGTGCTGGTCGCCCGGTTCGAGCGAGTCGAGGTCGTAAGTGGACAGGTACTGGCCCACGTCGTCGAGGCACTGGCCGTCGCCGGCTGCGCCGTCGCAGCCCACGCCCACGGCCGCGCCGTAACCCGGCAGGTTGGCAACCAGTCCCGGCGTGCCAACGTCTTCCGTCGGCGCACCGTCGGTCAACAGTACGTTGAAGTTCTTGGCGCAGACGTCCCAGGGCGGCGTGCCGTAAATATCGGGGTTCGTCGAAGCGAGTGCGGCCGGATCGGTCGCGACGCTGATGCCGCCGTAATGCTCGGCCATACCGCGCCAGTACAGGGCCGACTCGTACAGCGTCTCCGACAGCGGCGTCCAGCCGCTGGCCGGCAGGGTATCGATTGCGTCGATGACCGCTTGCCGGTTGGTGTCGAGGTCAGTCAGGCCCAGGATGACGGTACCGCCCTCCGTGTTGTTGAACCGCATCAGGCCGACGTTGAGATTGTTGACCGAGCTCAGGACCTTCGTGGCGACTTCCTTCATGATGTCGGTGCGTCGCATCGAGACCGTCGCGGGCGAGTTCTTCCAGTTGATGTAGTTACCCGTGTACACCGTGTAGCTGTAGTTACGCGGGGAGCTGCCCCAGGAAACGACGTCTTTCGGGTCGTCCGACCACGGGAACGCCAGGTTGTTGCCGGAAGAAGCATAGAGCTTGGAGGTATCGACGCCGTCGCCGTGCTCGCCCGAGTCGGCCTGGCATTCAACCCACTCAGTGTGATGGTACGGCGAGATGTAGTTCCAGCGCCTTGTCGCGTTGCCATCGTTGCCGGACTTGCCGCCATCGCGGTACTGGACGTGCGTGCCCGTGAAGCTGCCAATGCCCTGCAGCTGCTTGGTCGCGAACTCACAGACGTACGCGCTGCCCTCGACGTAGTCGTTGGTCGTCGAGCAGTCGGGCTCGAGATCGACGTCGGTCCAGTAGATCCGGGTCGGGTCACAGGCGCCCGCATAGGTCTGCGTGTAATCGTAGGGGTCGGTCGTCAACTGGCTCGTCGTCATCGAACCCGACGTGTCCAGAATGAACATGACATTGGGAATCGGTCGTTGCGACGGGTCCGGGTTGATTAACAGCAACTCGGTATCGTCGGCGATGGCCGGCGCTCCGGTCAGCAACGCCAATACGAAGCTAACGCTCATCCATGAAACTTTATGCGTAGAGATCTTCATGATCCTGGCCTCAATCTGTCGTTAATTCGGGTTAGTGCGACACGCTGATCGAAACGATCGTGTCGGATTCGAGGTGATGGAGTACAACCACCAATGCATCGTCGCTGTTGCCTGCTACCGCGACCGCCTTGCGGAAGGCGTCGAAGCGCACGGCCTTGCCATTGACAACGTAACGCGCGTCGGCGGCCATGCGAACGGTCTGCATGTCGCATTCGGAGCAAGCCCTGAAGGCAGCCGTGCCGCCGGCAGTGCCAGGCGCACGGAAGTCCGACGGTGCGACTTCGTAGGCCTGCTCGACAACGGCGCCAAGGCCTGCGACAGCGTGCGTCGAGATTGCCAGGCCGAAGCTCAACAGCGTGATTGCGATGGATTTCCTGATAGTCATGAGAGTCACCTTTTCCCTAGGTTGTCGCTCAGCGTTAATTAATTGTCGGGTCTTCCGGACCGACAACATAAAAAGCCTGTGAATGAGTTGCCTTCGAGTCGCGGTCCGTCGGGGTGCCCGGCGTCCGTGACGAAACGGCCTGCGATTCTGCAATAAAGTGCCAGGCCGCGACCTTGCTGCCTGAGCCGAGGCTGAACGCTTTGTCCGGCACCGGCGTGTCATCCTCGAAAATAATGGTCATGGTTACGGTTTCGTAGGACGTCAGCGGCTGTACGATATTGAGGCCGGTGGCCGGGTCGAACTGCGGCTGGGACAGCGCCTGCTCGAGGCCGTTCTCGGCAGCCTGGAAGGCGTTCTCGTAGTTCTGGTCATTGCGCGCCATCGCGAGTTCGGTGGTCGCGGTGTTCATGCCCGAGATCGCCAGAACGGTGACGACAACGAGCAGGATCAGGCCAACGACCAGCGCGGCACCCTGTTGTTTCCTGAATTGAGCGGTCTTCATCATGGTCATGGTCTCGATCAGATTCTCGCGTTGCGCAGCAGGATGGTCTTCGAAACCACCATGCGCCGGAATTGGTCATTGGGAACGCCGAGATCGACGTCGCCCGGTTCGTAATCGCGGTTGTCCTCGATACCGACTTCCGGTGTCAGGCCGCGGACCACGATCCAGAAACGCGCCGTGATGACGCGCGCGCCCGGGATGTAGGCCGCATCGTCAGGATCGTAGGCCCCGTCGCCCGGGTTCACATAGCGGTCGACGGTGTTGTCCTCGTTGACGTCGATGCCGAGCTGCATCTGGATATTCTCCACGCCCGGTGCAATTTCCTCGTCGATGATGATCGGCCCGGCAACACCAACGCCCAGCGATTTGCGACGCAAAGCCGGGGTGCCCGGGATCAGGTCCGAGTCCTGCGAGACGTAATAGCTGTTGACGATCAGGTTGTGCGTCGTCGAGTACGGATCGCCGGTTCGCGGGTTGATATCGGTGCTGAACGTTATTGGCACGTTACCGTCATTGAAGATCTGCCCGTTCAGGCGCGTCGTCTGAATCTGCAACTGGCCGTCCAGCGGCGCGACCGGCAGCACCGACGCGCGGCGCACCGTAATGATGTCGGAATTGGCCATCGCGGCAGGAGCGGCGCCGCCTTCAGCTGCGCAGAGCAGGTTATAGGCGTTGTTGGCGCCGTCGACATTGGCCGACAGGTTCAGCGACCAGTCCGCGCCACAGTCGGGAGGCGCTGCCAGGCCGAGCGGATTGGCCTGGGCCGCGCCGGCCTCGTCGGCCGCAGCGGACAGCGCACGGCCGTCGATGGTCATCGCGCGGCTGGTCTGCCCCCAGTTGCTGGCCATGCGCAGGTCGGCCTCGAGCGTGTCCATGGCGAACTGCGCCGTTTCCTGGACGCGGGCGATGGATTCGTTGATGACGAACGCCTGGCGGCTCTGGTTGTAGATCTGCACGGCGCCGATAATCAGGAACGAGCCGATCGCCAGGGCGACCATCAGTTCGACCATGGTCAAGCCAGTCTGATTGGTCTTGAAGAGCTTGCGCATGATCAGTTCCTCACCGGAATCTGGACGCCGTAGCTCAGGTTGTCGCCGGCTTCGGTCCAGTTAGCTGTGATGTCGTAAGTCGGGGGCGTGACGGCGCCGTCGAAGACGACCGTCACGGTACCGTTGGGCAGCGTCTCTGCCGCCTGTGCGGTCCACAGGAAAATGTCGTGGTTGGCCATTTCCGGTGCGCTGCAATTCACACCCTGGTTGACGCAGTTGTTGTCCGCGCCGCCGACCGCCGTATAGACAGCGCCGGCCGTCGGGTTGGCGCGAATACGATCCGCGACGTCGCCGACGAGGATGACCGCGTTGTGGCGGAACATCGACGTACGACCGGCCTGCATGCTCTGGACATACAGCCCGGCGATGCCGAGCATGCCGACCGAGATGATGATCAGCGCGATCAGCACTTCGACGAGCGAAAACCCGCGCAGGCGCTTCGGGGCAGGTTGTTGGCAGTTGATCAGCATTGAGTCAGTTCCCTGTAAGAAGGAGCGCTACGGGCAGGTCTTGCCCATGGCGGTGAGTGCGTTGTCGACCGTCGTGTAATCGCGAACGATCGTTGCCCGGCCGAGCGGCGTCGTGACGAACAGCCTGCCGGCCGACATGTCCGCTGACGTTTCCTGCGTGCCGCGGTCGTCGCAAATGATGACCTGCGACAATGCGACATTGCCGTTGACGTTGCCGCGGCCCATCCCGGACGGGCCGTAGCTGAAGAAGGTCGCATCGTCGGCGACGGCCAGCGTGATTGTGTTATCCACGGGGCCATGTGCGCGCAGTACGGTCTCGTCGACCGCATTGCGCAGCAGGTCGCCGTTCGTGTCGATGAAGACGATAAAGCCCTGGTCCAGGGTGCCGTCGCAGTCGGAATTGGCGCCGAGCGGGTCAACGCTGCCGCAGATCGTGATGTTGGTCTTGGCGTGCGCAGCCTCGGTGCGCGCCAGGTGGAACGCGGCGTGAAGGTCGTTCGACGTGCCCGAAATACGGCTGTTGCGGGTGAATTCCGTCATGTTCGGGATGCCGAACGTCAGGACGACACCCACGATCAGGACCGTGATCAGGAGCTCGTAGAGCGTGAAACCGGCTTGGCGTTGAATTTCCATGCACGCAATATACTGCGCGGGGTTCAGCCATTCCGAAGTAGCCGACGAACGGGCAAATCGGGCGGATAAACGGTCGAAAACAGCCGCCGGGAGTTTACTTAATCCGCACAGGAAAGCGGCTCTCCGCGAGGCATTTTGTCGGCGACCCTGGGGCGCCCGGTATAGCTGATCACGAGGGCCACGGGAGCGGCTCTCCCGGCTCGGTCGCACACCACGAACGTGCCGTTGGTGGCGCGCTTGACCGTCGATCTGAACGTGAACCCTCGCCGGTTTGCCCGTATCTGGATATTTTCGACCACCTTGTGCGATTGCAGCAGGGGCTCGGCCGGGTCGCGGCGCGGCGGCGAGTCTTTGTCGGAATTCTCGAACATGAGCCAGCCGTAAGACCAGTCGTCGCCCGGATCGCAGGTCCTGAGGTTGCTGCTCGGACATAGCGACACGACCCGCTTGCGCATGATCGATTCCTTGCGCGCCAGGTGGACGGCGTGGAACAGGGCATTGATCTCGACACTCATCCTGGCACGGGCCGTCATGCTGCCGAACGCGGGCAGGCCGAGACCGACAATCAGCGCCACGAGCGTGAGCGTCATGAGCAGTTCGTAAAGGGTATAACCGAGCTGTTTGCGGCGCATGCAGACCTCCTTGTCGCGTGATCAGAGTAGGTCTTTTCCGCATTGTCGGCGGCCCGAGAAACTGGGCTATAATCGCCGAATCGCAACAATAAGGAACTGGGAAAATGACCCGTTCAGGTGTCCGTTCCCTTATCGAGCAACACGGCATACTCCCCACGCCACAACGCATCGAAGTCGCAGGAATCCTGCTGGAGAAGCCGCAGCACCTGTCGGCAGAGCAGATCATCGAACGGCTCAAGGCGTCCGACAGCGGGGTGTCCAAGGCGACCGTCTACAACACGTTGAACCTGTTTTCCGAGCGCGGCCTTATCCGCGAGGTCATGGTCGACCCGGTGCGCAAGTTCTACGACTCGACGACCCACCCGCATCACCATTTCTACAATGTCGATACGGGCGAGCTGGCCGATATCGCCGACGAGCAGGTGGCGTTCGAGCAGCTGCCGGAGTTGCCCGAAGGCACGGAGAGCGAGAGCGTCGAGGTGCTGATAAGGGTCCGCGGCCGGGCCTGAAAATTCGCCCGTAGCCCTTTTACAAACAGGGCGCTGCGGCTATACTGCGCGCCCTCCCGAGTGCCGATATAGCTCAGTTGGTAGAGCAACGCATTCGTAATGCGTGGGTCGGGTGTTCGAGTCACCCTATCGGCACCATTTCTTCCTTCAGAAACGGTAGTCCGGATTCTCCGGATCGAAGTCCAGGTCTGTCAGGCCGATATTGAGCCGCACGTCGCGGTAGACGTAGCGTTCGTAGAGCCGGTCGTCAGCGTCGAAGATCTCGATCCTCTCGGGCAGCAGGCTGTCAGGTGATACCCAGACCGTGCCGCGCGCCGCGTAGTAGCGCGGGATGAACAGCGTCGTTCCCGGTTTGACCTTGCGCGGCCCTTTGACGTCCGGGTTGTTGTACCAGACGACGTACATCGGCCGGCCGTAGGCCGCCGCGATCGTCCACAGCGTCTCGCCGTCCTGGACCACGTGCTCTTCGCCCGCGTCGGCTGGTAGTAAAAAAGCCAGATTCAACAGGCAGTTACCTGCGTCGTCGCAATCATCGGTCACGCCGATTTCGCCCTCGCCGAACTCGATGGCCCGGCGCACGTTGCCCGCAATGCGGTCGATGGTGGCGCCGATGCTGGTGTCGGCCGCGGTCTGGTGCTGCCACTCGCCAAGCGACGGGTCATCGAGCCGGAATTCCGTCGGCACGACCTTTCTGAGGATGACGGTCGCCTGCAGGAAGCGGGCGAGGCCGCCCTTGAATCCCCCGGCATGGGCGACCGCGAGATCCGAACCCTCGCGCGCCGGGTAGATCAGTTCACCGCCCTTGTTGGGGCCCTCGAGCACGGTCATGTAGTGGTCGCCGGGCCGCCGGAACTTGATGAACACGGTCTGCTGAGTGATGTCGCCGTTGATGAGGCGTTCGGTCTTGTCGACGAGCTTGCTGTAGTCGTCGATTTCGAGCCATGCCTGCTCCATGGCCGACAGTAAGCCGAGGACGTCGTCAGCTTGCCTGTCATCGGCGCCAGCCGGTCCTGGGACGTGCATCGCCACAAGGGTCGCGGCAAGAACCGCGCGCCGGGCCGAGAGGCGATTTTTCGCGCTGGCGCAAGTGGTCCTTGACCTCATTTAGCAGTAATCTCCGGGCTGGTTCTGGCTGCCGTAGCGGCGATGGTGAATACCGACCTGAAGCAGGGATTCTACCTCGGTGATTGGGAAGTGCGCCCACTCCAGCTCGAGGTCGTGGGTCCCGATGGCAAAGAGCACGTCGAGAAGCGCTGGATGGAGGTGCTCGTCATGCTGGCGAGTCGCCCCGGCGAGGTCATCGAACGCGACGAGATCCTCGACGTTGTCTGGGAGGGGCGGGCGATGAACGACGAGCCGCTCAACCGCTGCATTTCCCAGCTGCGCAAGGTGCTAGGCGATTCGCCGCAGAAGCCCGAGTTCATTGCGACCATTACCAAGGTCGGCTACCAGCTCATCGCGCCCGTTCGGCCGCTGGAGCCGGCGACGCCGGAAGCCGCCCCGGCGGAAGCCACGCCGGTTGCAGATGCGCCCCGCAGCCCCTCCAGCATGCGGGCGCTCGGCCTTGCCGCGGCCGCGCTGGTAGCCGTTGGCGTGCTGATCATCTGGATGGGCGGGTTTCCGGAGCCCGACGATGCGTCGATCGTCGTACTGCCGTTCGAGAACCTGGGCGACGACCCGACACAGGATGACCTCGGGCGTGGACTCGCGGAAGAGATACGCCAGCGCCTGGCGAGTATCGATGGCCTGACCGTCGCCGGGCGCACGTCATCGAGGGCAGCGTTTCTCTCGGACAAGGATGCGCAAACGATCGCCGACGACCTGGGCGTCAGTTACCTGCTCGAGGGCAGCATTCGGGTCGACGGCGACGACATTCGCATCGCCACGTCGCTGCTGCAGGACAGCGGCTACGAGGTCTGGAGCGAGACTTACGAGATGCCGCTGGTCGACATCTTCCAGATGCAGGATGAAATCGCCAACGACATTGCCGGCCAGGTGGCGCCGGGGATTGTCGCGGAGGGCACGGGCTCCCTGATCAGTACCGAGTCATCCACGCAGAATCCCGAGGCTTACCTGCTGCATGTCAGGGGGCAGGAACAGCTGGCAACGCGCAGCGAGGATCATCTGCGACGTAGTATTACGCTCTTCGGCGAGGCGATCGAACTGGACCGCGGCTACGCGGACGCCTACGTGGGGCTGGCGACGGCGCACGCGCTGTTGCCTTTCTATTCCGACGAGCCGATGGAAGAGTCCTTCGATCGGGCCCGTTCGATCATCGCGACGGGTGCGCAGGCGGATAGCTCGGTCGATACCAAAGCCGCCGGCATCGTCGCGTTCATGTTGTTCCACAGCGAGTGGCGCTGGATAGAGTCCGAGAACGCGTTTCGCGTAGCGCTGCAGAATTCGCCGAACGATGCCGAACTGCTCAACTGGTATTCCCTGTTCCAGGCCAGCGTCGGACGCGCCGCGGAGTCGCTCGAATTCGCGGCCCGCGCCAGGGACCTCGAGCCGCTGTCGCCCGTCGTCAACCAGCGGCTCGCCGTTGCCCACCTGTGGGTCAACCAGAACGACCTGGCGGAGCAGCAGTTTGCGATCGCGGCCGAACAGGGCATGCCGGTGACGACACAGCCGGAGGCCTATCTCGTGCTGCTGCTGCGCCAGGACAAACTCGAGATCGCGCGCCTGCTCATGGCGGGTCAGCAGAAACTGCAGGGCCTGGATGCGGCCTGGGTGGATGCGCTGTTCATGGCGATGCAGGACTCAGCACACAATCCTGCCGCGATCGAGGCCGTGGAGCGAGCCGTGACGACCGGCAACATCTCCGACCTGCACCTGTTCGGCGCCTGGGTCTACCTCGGTGAGGTCGAACGCGCCATCGACACCGCGTTGCGGCTGACCGAGAACCGCATCCTGTTTATTCCCGAGTTCCTGTTCGCGGTCGAGACGGCAGAACTGCGCAGGCACCCGCGCTTTGCCGAAGTCGTGCGTGCGATCGGGCTGGATCGCTACTGGGATTATTTCGGCTGGCCCGGCCTCTGCCGGCGCGACGGCGACGCCATCGTCTGCGACTGAATGACCAAGACCTGAGGCAATCTGCCAAGAGCGCAGGGGCCCTTCATCGCTACCTTGGACGCAATGCACAGCACTGCGTAAGGAGGTAGCCATGACAGATATCGGCAGGATGCGGCAGCGGCTCGTTGATGCCGGCCGCCTGAAGACCGAGCGCGACCGGGAACTGTTCGACGCGCTGGCCGAGCACGCGCCGGAAATGATTGCGCTGATCTATGCCGCCGCCCTGACCGGCGTCGTTGTTTCGGAGGAAAGGTCGCAGCCCGACTAGGGCAGGGCTTTTTCGAAGTCGCTGAACTCGATGACCTCGGTTTCTTCGAACCCGAAGAACAGCAACATGTTGCCGCCGACGCGGATTTTCATGCTCCGTGGCACGATCGGCCCGTCGACAACGGCGGGCCCGAACTCCAGGCCCACGAGGAATGTGCCGATCTTCACGCCGTAACCGGGTTTGATGTCGGCGCTGTTGCGCAGGTCGACGGATTGCAGGTAAGGCCCGTTTTTCATGATGCGCACCGACGCATCGACGTTGTCGATGAATTCGACCTCGTCCTCGTCGGGCACGAACCGCAATAGCCATGACTCGTCATCCTCGGTGACGAGCTCCAGCGTATCCGCGTCGACGAGATCGAGTCGCTGGCCGCTTGCGGACGTCTCGTAGTCTTCTTTATCGCTCGCGAACTCGCGCAGCTCGCGGCTGGTCGGCGTTCGGCCGTCGACGCTCAGCAGTGTCCAGCGCTCACCTTCGGCGCGACGCGGGTCGAATCGCGACACCCACACGGTCTCGTCGCTCAACCGCGATTCGGTGAACGCCCATTGGTCTTCCAGATCCCAGACGATCGCCGCGGTCGCTTCCTCGAACAGCGTCTTGTAGTCCTCGGCATGCGCTGCACCCGCGAGGCACGCCAGGATCAGTACGGCGAGAAACCGAGTCATTGCACTTCGCGCAGGTGGAAGTTGAACGCCGGGAGGGGAGTGAAGTTGTTGTGGATCAGCAGGATGGCCATGCCCTCGATCCAGCGCGAATGAACGATCGGCCCGAGATCGATGGGGTGCAGGTCGAGGCTCTCGACGATTTCGGCGACTCGCGTCTTGGCGTCGTCGTCGTTGCCCGCCAGCGGGATCGAGATCGGGCCGCCAGAAGCGCCCGGGTCGATCATGTACTCCCAGCTCAGGACGTTGAACGCCTTGACCACGAACGCGTCAGGTGCGGCCGCCTGGATGATCTCGCCGTTTGACGTAGGCACGCCGTGACTGACGCCCTCGGCCGTGAAGTTCAGCGGGTTCGTCGGGTCGATAATGATCTTGCCCGAGAGGTCGCCGAGGTTCTGTGCGATATCGCCCGCCAGCATGCCGGGCACGGCCAGCACGACGATATCCGCCCCCTCGACGGCCTGCGCCTGGAGCTTCGCGGTTGCGCCGTTGCCGGTTCGGTCGACGAGGGCGCGCACGGCTTCCGTGGTCGGATTGCGGGAACCATAGACCACGGTATGGCCTTCGGCGGCGAGCTCGGTGCCAAGCGCGCTGCCCACCCGCCCGGTGCCGATGACAGCGATCACTTCGGCCGCCGCGGTTTGCGACGCGAACAGCAGGCACAGCAGGATTGTGATTGAGCGCATAGACGATAACTCTCTCGGTTGCGAGCGCGTATTATGCCGCAGCCAGATACGGTATGGTTCACAACCATGCTGACTGTTACCGAATTGTCCAAGAACTACGGCGATTTCGTTGCCGTTGACCGCATCAGTTTCAGCGCCGAGAAGGGCCGTATCTTTGGCCTGCTGGGGCCAAACGGCGCCGGCAAGTCGACGACCATCAACTGCGTCGCCGGGCTGCTCAAGCCGACGTCGGGTCACGCGACCGTTGCCGGGCACGACGTCGTTGCCGAAGGCAAGGCCGCACGCAGCAAGCTCGGAGTCGTGCCGCAGGAACTGGCGCTCTACGAGGACCTGCCGGCCATCGAGAACCTGCGCTACTGGGGCAAGGCCTATGGTCTCGGCGGCAAAGCGCTCGACGACCGGGTGGCCGAGGTTCTCGAGACGATCGGGCTCGGCGATCGTGCGAAAGACCTGCCCAAGAATTTCTCGGGCGGCATGAAACGCCGCCTGAATTTCGGCTGCGGCATCGTGCACCGGCCGCCCGTAATCCTGCTCGACGAGCCAACCGTCGGCGTTGACCCGCAATCGCGGTCGCGGATCTTCGACATGGTCGAAGCCGAGCGAGATGCGGGCGCGTGCGTGCTGTACACGACGCATTACATGGAGGAGGCGGAACGGCTGTGCGACTCGCTGGCGATCATCGACCACGGCAAGCTGATCGCGCAGGGTAGCGTTGCCGAACTGCGCGCTAAGCTCGGCGCCCGGGACGTCCTGCAGCTGACCGGCCACTTCCCGATTGAACCGACCAAGCAGGCCATCAGTGCGCTCATCGAACGCGGCAATACCGATCTCGAATTCCTGGCGCAGGAGGAACACAGCATCACGCTCAGCCTGTCGCAGGCATCGCAGCACCTGCCTGCCATCTTCGAGGCCGTCGCGGGAACGGGCGGGAGTGTCACCGAGACCAGCCTGCGCAGTCCCAACCTCGAGACATTGTTCCTGTTGCTCACGGGCAAGGAACTGCGAGAGTAGTCCGTGTCCTTCGCACTGAGTTCGTTCCACAAGGACATCGCGCGCTGGCGCCAGGACTGGATGGCGACCCTGATCTGGGTCGCGATTCCGCTGATGCTCGGCGGACTGATCACGATCCTGATGGGGTCGGACGTCCGGCCCAGCGGCAAGCTCCTGCTGGTCGACGAGGATCAGACGTTTTTCAGCGAACTGATCGTCGGCGCATACAGCGCCGGCGAACTCGGCGAGTTCATCACGGTGGAGAAGACGACCTTCGACGACGGCCTGGCGCGGGTCAACGAAGGAGAGGCCAGCGGGCTGCTCGTGATTCCCGAAGGCTTCGCGGCTGCGTTTATCGAGTCGGAGCCCGTCACGTTGACGCTGCGCACCAACCCGTCGCAGACGATCCTGCCGGGCATCATCCAGAACGTCACCGAGATATTGCTGGACGCCGGGTTTTACGCGCATCAGCTGTTCAGCGACGAGATCGAGACGTTGACGTCGATGTCGGACGACCCGACCGATGGGCAAGTCGCCGCCATTGCCGTCGCGATCCAGAACAAGATGGAAACCGTGGCGCCACAGTTGTTCCCGCCCGTGATTGACATCGAGATTGTCGAGCCGCCCGAAACAACGCCGCGCCCGCCGCTCGCCCTGCTGTACATGCCCGGCGTCATCCTGATGGCCGTGGTGTTCTCGGCAAACGGACTGGCTGGGGACTTCTGGAAGGAACGCGAGCTGGGAACGCTGCGGCGGCTCGTGTTTGCGCCGGCGCTGCTGACGGAGTTCCTGGCCGGCAAGGCGCTGGCCGCCGGCCTGATCATTGCGATCGTCGCCGGGTTCACGCTGTTCCTCGCCTTTCTCTACCACGGCATCGGGTGGTCGCATTATCCGGTTTCGCTGCTCTGGCTCGTGGTCTCCGGCGTCGCCCTGTTCGCCTGGTTCAGCGCACTGCAGATGCTGTTCAGCAACCAGAAGATTGCGGGCGTCGTCTCGACGCTGGTCGTCTTCCCGCTGCTGATGGCCGGCGGCAGCTTCTTCCCCCTGGCCGTCATGCCGGGCTGGATTGCAGCCATTGGCCGAGCGTCGCCAAACGGGTTCATGGCCGATCGGCTTACGACCGAAGTCACGTCGATCAGCGCCGGCGTGATCGACGGCCAGAGCTGGCTGATCGTTCTCGGCGGGACCGTCAGCGGCCTGCTGATTTGCGGCTGGCGGCTGCGTGCGGGGTTTGCGCGAGCATGAGGAACGCACTGTTCATCGCCTGGCACGATGCCCGCCACCAGTTGCGGCAGGGCTCGACGCTACTCTGGGTGTTCGTCCTGCCGCCCGTATTCTTCTATTTCATCGGCACCGTGACCTCGGGATTCTCGTCCACGATGTCAGGTGCGACGGCGACACCGGTCGTCGTTGCGGCGCGAGATCCGGGCTTTCTCACGGAGCAGATCGACCTGCGGCTGCGCGAGAACAGTTTTGCGCCGGAATGGGTCGACGAGGTCGTGGCGGACGCCGAAGGCAACCTGCCGCGGCGCGTACTGACCTTCGACGAAAACCTGAGCGAACGAATTGACGCGGGCGAAACGGTCAGTGCCGCCTTCGACACGCGCGCGTCGTCGTTGTCGCGGCAGTACGAGGTCATCCGCATCCAGCGCAGTCTTTACACGGCGCTTGCCGACATTGTCACGGCCGATGCGCGCTCGGGCGGCGAGTTATCGGCGGCTGCACTCGTCGAACTCAACAACGAGACGCGCGTCTGGCAACTCGAGGTATCGCCCGCGGGTCAGCGTAAAGTCATCCCGAGCGGCTTCGAGCAGGCGATCCCCGGCATCCTGGTCATGTTCACGTTGCTGGTACTGCTGACGAGCGGCGGTTCGATGCTCGTGTTCGAACGCAACAAAGGACTGCTGCGCCGGCTTGCTTACGCGCCGATGTCGCGAACCGAGGTTGTGGTCGGCAAATGGGGCGGCCGCATGGTGCTGGCCATCCTGCAGATCGCATCCGCCGTGCTGGTCGGAACGCTTTTGTTCGACATGCAATGGGGGCCCGACGTGCCCATGGTGATCGTCGTCCTGCTGGCGTGGGCCGCGTTCTGCGCCTCGGCCGGCCTGATGCTGGGCAGCCTCGCCAGAACCGATGGCCAGGCCGCAGGCCTCGGTGTGCTCGTGGCGAATGTGCTGGCGGCGCTCGGCGGTTGCTGGTGGCCGATCGAGATCACGCCGCCCTGGATGCAGGGCCTGCAGAATTTCATGCCGACGGGCTGGGCGATGGACGCCCTGCACAAGCTGATCAGTTTCGAGGCCGGCGCGCTCGCCGCGGTGCCTTACGTGCTCACGCTGCTGCTGGGCTCGGCCGTCGTGGCGGGTATCGCGGTCCGGTCTTTCCGGTACGAGTGAGCAAACGGCGCCATGGCGTCCACGAGTTTTTCCGCGCTCGCAAAGGCCAGTGTCCAGCCGAGCGTGCCGTGACCGGTATTCACGAATAGCCCATCGAGCCGCGTGGGGCCGACGATCGGGCGGCCGTTCGGCGTCAGCGGCCGGTAGCCGCCCCACGCATGGTTGTCGGCATGACCGTAGTCGGCGGCCTCCGGGGCCGCGGCCTGCGCGGTGGCGATCAGGCGCTGCAATCGATCGGCGTCCTTGTTCGTCGAGAACCCGACGAAGTCGGCATACCCCGCGATGCGCGCTTTTTCGCCAAGGCGGGTAATGACGAAGCGCCTGCCGAAGTCCGTCACGCTGGCGGTGGGCATGGTCCTGCCCGGCGGCAGGGTGAGGCTATAGCCGCGCGCCGGTGTCACGAGCAGGCGGACACCGACCTTGCTTAACAGTGCGGGGCTCCAGGCGCCGAGACAAACGACGACGGCATCGGCTTCGATATCGCCGCTTGCGGTTTGCACGCCGAGAACGGCGTTGCGTTCACTAATCAGCCCGGTTATCGGGGTATCAAGAACGATGCGGGCGCCGTTTTGCTCGAGGCGCTCCGCGAGCAGCACCGAGAATTCGCGCGAGTCGCCAACGTCGTCCCCGGGTGAGTAAACGGCGCCGGCATACGGACCCGTCATTGCGGCAATCGCCGGCTCGATGTCCGTGGCTTCGTCGATGGAAATCACGTTGGCGCGCACCCCGAGCTCGGCTTTGACCTCGCAGGCCCGGCGCGCATCGTCGACCTCGCGTTGGGTAGCCAGCAGGATCAGCTTGCCGGCTTCGCGATAGTGGAAGTCGGCGCGGAGTTCGTTGCGCAGGTCCCGCAGCAACTGCGCAGACCTAACGGCCATCTGGAGATTGGCGCGGGTATTAGCGGCCGCGCGGCTGCGCGTGCACTGGCCGAAAAAAGCCAGGCCCCAGCGGATCAGGTCTGCATTGATCGGCGGCCGAAAACGTATCGCCGCATCGGTGCCCGCCATCAATCCGGGTAGACGCAACAGGAATGACGGGCTGGCCATGACTTCCGTGTAGCTGTAGCTCAGCTGCGCGCCGTTCGCCGAGCTGCACTCCCCGGCAACGCCGGCAGCCTGGTCGATAATCGTAACGTCGTGCCCGGCCTCCGCCAGGAAATGCGCCGAAGTGACGCCGACGACGCCTGCACCCAGAACGGCAACGTGCATGGAATCCCCTGTCTTGTTCTTTTGCTCTGGATGGTACTGGCCGGGATAAGCCGCCAGCCAAGTCGGATTT
>JAAUYF010006997.1_pt1 | contig 15499 bp, 12 predicted proteins | sample 7278051 | NCBI WGS metagenome assembly JAAUYF01 (sample SAMN14350202, study PRJNA611818) | marine sediment metagenome | isolation source: surface marine sediment (0.6m) | place: French Polynesia: Moorea | collected 2018-08 | reverse complement strand
GGACCGGAATTTGTGGGCGCGCGCCCTGGTCGAGGTCGAAGGCGACGAGCAAAAGCGCAAGGCGAGGTACATCGAGCTGCGCGCGGCCGAGCTTTACCGGCAAAACGGCGGGGAGGCTCCGGTCGCCGTCCGGGCAGCGCCCGTCGTCGAGAAGGGTGCAGCCAGCGAAAAGACAGGCCCCGCCTACCTGGTTTCCGGAACCTACGGTTCCAGGATTTCGTACTCGAGTATTTCGGCCAACGCTAACCCTCGATGGTATTTCGGCAAGAACCCGGTCATCCAGGTCGATATCGTGCAGGACGGCAACCGCATTTCCGGAACCATGTCAGGCGACCGCTCGGGACAGATCGAGGGTACGATCGACGGTAATAAAATCACCTTCGAGTTCTTCATGAAGGTGCCGGGCGGCGCAGGTAAAGAAGGTACGGGAACCTGGAGCCTTGGCGATAACCGGGTCTTCCTGGACGGTGACTGGAATCTCGATTACCAGGGCAACAGTCTGGCGGGGACATGGAACCTGTACAAATCCGATTCGACACCGATTGCAATTCTCGAGGCTCCGGTATCCAGTGCGACACTGAATCCCCTGTCACCCGCGACGCCGACTGTGTCGGGGACATACTGGTCCAGGATCAGCGGGCCCGTAATCAGTGATTTCACCAAAAGACATAAAAAAGGCCGGCTCGAACTCACCCAGACCGGCAACCGGATCAAGGGCAGCTTTGGCGCCCACGGCGGGCAGATAGAGGGCAGCATCGAAGGTAACAAAATCGTTTTCGACTGGTACACCCAGCTCAACAATGGCAAAGGCGAGTGGGTAATTCGGGAAGACGGCTGGGGACTGACCGGCAAATGGCAGCACCACAACTTCAGTCACAGCGGGGAGTGGAATTTGACGAAATACGACTCGATGCCAATTACCAAACTGGATAACACTGATTCGAAATCGACTTCGGTAAACCGGTCTTCGCCACCTTTGAATTTAGCGGGCACATACGCTTCATTTATAACCAGCAACTCCAGGTGGCAATTCAAGAAAAAATACCAAAGGCTCGAGATCAAACTAAGTCAGAATGGCAAGGCCATTTCCGGATTCGATGAAAAGTTTGGCACCAAAATAGGCGGCTCGATCGAAGGTACGAGCATCGCGTTTTATGTCGAGCCAGGGGAGGCCGCGGGAGGGTACGACATCGAAGGCAAATGGGATCTTGCCCCTGACGGATCGAGCCTCGATGGATTCTGGAAATGCCGGGGATGTGCCGATGACGCCGCGGGGAAATGGAAACTGATCAGGATCGAATGACCGCTCCGGGTCGAACTCGGGAGCCTGGCGTAATTTACAAACTTTCAGCTCCGCGCCTAAAGCCGCAGTTTTCGATCCCATTGAAGTGGTTGGATTCACGCCATAGCAGACGCCGCAGAAAATCACACCAGGGACGGAATTCGGCCAGTACCGGCCGCCCGATCTTACAGAACTCTTTTACGAAGCTCTTTGGCGGGTTTGAAATACGGAACGTATTTGCTCCGAATATTAACCGACTCCCCTGTTCGCGGATTTCTACCGGTTCTGGAGGGGTGATAGTGCAGGTCAAAACTACCGAAACCCCTGACCTCGATACGCTGGCCCGAAGATAAACTGTGGCTCATCAGGTTTATCAAGCTACGTACGGCCAGCTCTATATCTTTATACGCCAGGTGCTCCTGTTTCCTGGACAGGATTTTAACCAGCTCGGACCTGGTTATCGAAGGTATTGTTTTTTTCGAAACAGCTCGATTCATTTAAAAAAGCGAGTTCGTTTTCACCTGATTTAGCTTATGCAAAGAGATTCGTCTACAGCGAGAAGCCGGTCACAATAAAGGATGAAACCCGGGGTTGACGCTTGAAACCACTCAGGCGGAGAAGATCTCGGCCCCAAAGCGGATTTCCGCATTAATCGTTAACGCACCTGTTATCGAGTCTACCTGCTAATATCTATCTTCAGGTCCAGGGCTAAATTAAAGGTACTGGTTCCTGTTTGTTACAGCCTCACGGAATTAGCGGAGATTCAGGTGATAAAAAAATTGTTCTTAGCTCTTCTACTGACTCAGATAATGGCCTGCTCTGCAGAAGTAGGCAGTGAAAGGTGGTGCGAGAATCTCAAACAGAAACCAAAAGGTGAATGGACCGGAAACGAGGCAAAGGATTTCGCAAAGCACTGCTTGTTCAATTAGTCGAAACTACAGGTAAAGCAGTTAAAACGATAAACGATTTCAAAATCGAACGAATGACAAAAACTTACTGCCGGAAACCACTCGATACTCGCAGGTTTCCCGGATACCGGACGCCAACAAGAGCCTCCCGGAATCTTCTTTATCTCAATCGCGCGAGACTTATTCTCTCCAGCAGTTCGTGCACATAGTAGCGCTCATTTCCAATCACTACCCGGTCATCTTCCTTAACAAAGCCACTTTTGAAAGCTACATACGCTCCGTTTCTAAATATATACATACCGTTGCCCGATCCCAGGTCCCGCAAAGTAATTCTCCCCTTGTAGAGCCGGATAACGGCATGGCGACGGCTCACATATTCGTCGCCAATATAGATATGACCTTCCCTGCCAATAATGTAGGGTTGTCCATCGACCAGGCCCGAGTAAATTTCAGACATGTTATCGATAGTCTCGGATTATGGCTGGAATGCATTACCGTGCCCACGGGCACGGTAATGTAAAAAGGCGGTATCGACGCGAGGCATTGTTGATTTCTAGTAGGTCGGATGCGGCATTTCCGTTAACTGCCGCTCATTTTCGCGAACCGGGCGCCGATCAACGGCCGCGAGTGGACACTAATAGATTAATTTGTTTGGGTCGAAAGTGAATTCGAGATATCGCCGCGCAATGCCATCAGGTGCTTCCCCGGTTTAGCTTTGCCGGTTCTTATGACGAATACGATATCGGGAGGTCGTACGACATCGAGTACCTCCATGCCCGACCTTAAATGCCGCTCCGCTATTAGTGCCACTCCCATTCCGGCCAAAATTGCACTACAGACGCCTTCGTTACTGGCACACTCCAGTACCACATCTAAATGTTTATCCGAACCCGCAAGTTCTTTTGCGGCCCACTGACGATAGAAACAGTTCTGGTCGAAGGCGATGAAAGGGATGCTTTTATCGAAAGGCACTTCATAATCGACAGATTTAACCCACAGCAGTCTATCTTGCTGAATAACCAGGTCATCGTTTTCGACCTCGTGTTCGAACACCTGCATGACCGCCATATCGAGCAGCGATTGGTCGAGCTGTTCCTGCAAAACCAGGCTCTGTTCAACCAGGGTCCTCACTCTGACATCCGGATACAATCGCCCGAATCTGCCCAGTAACCTGGCGAGGCCTACAGTTACCATTTCTTCGGTAATTCCCAGACGAATCTGGCCCTTGAGCGTTGGCTTGTTGATACCCAGCAGGGCTTCGTCATGAATCGAAATAATTTTTTCGGCGTAGGCGACCAAATGTTTTCCGTCATTGGTAAACAGACCCTGCCCTGTTTTTCTGCGCAACAGCTGACAACCGATACCCTGTTCGAACCGTCTGATCTTATGACTGACCGCGGACTGGGTCAGCGACAAATGTTCAGCCGCCCTGGTTACTCCGCCATGATCGTGAATGGCCTTGAGAGTACGTAATACATCGATATCCAGTCGGGCGGTCATTATTTATAATCCTGAGATGACAAAAACTCATTGATTATATGATTAAATGTCGTTTGCGTCATATATTGTTTTTGGGCATATTCACTCGAAAATCGGCACGAGGTGAAACATGACAAAGCTTGTTCAAGACAATGTACTGATACAGGGCAACAGAATTGCATATGGCGTTTACGGTGACGGTAAACCCGTCGTTTTAATTCATGGCACGCCTTTCTTTTCGCATATCTGGCGCAAGGTACTGCCGAAACTCGTTGATTCCGGATTCAAGGTTTATCTTTACGATCTGCTGGGATTCGGACACTCCGAAAGACCTCGGGACAGGTCTGTAGACACCTCGGTAAGCGGGCAGCTTCCGCTGCTGGTTGAATTAATGGAGCACTGGGGACTGGAAGCCAGCCACGTCGTTGGCCATGATATCGGGGGCGCTGTCGCCCAACAGCTTGGCGTGTTTTACCCCGAACGAATCAAAACGCTGACTTTGGTCGATACCGTCAGTTTTGATAGCTGGCCCTCGAAACGAACTCGTGAACAAATGGCGGCGGGACTGGAGAGCCTTATCGCCGCCAGTGAGGCTGAGCACCGCCAGCATTTCAGCGAATGGATTTTCTCCGCCGCCTTCGATCATGCAAACCTGCGATCAGGGCCTCTCGAAACCTATCTCGACATGATCTCGGGTCCCGTCGGCCAGGCAAGTCTGTTTCAGCATCAAATCATGCATTACGACCCCGTGCATACGTCAAAGCTCACAGAGAGAATACACGAACTCGGGAACCTGCCGATTCAGCTTGTCTGGGGTGCAGACGATCAATGGCAAATTGCGGATTGGGCGCACAAGCTCAACGCCGCAATTCCCGGCTCGAGTTTACACGTCCTGAAGCAATGCGGGCATCTGGTGCCCGAGGATCAGCCAGAAAAGTTGTCAGAGCTGATTATCGAACACATTCGCAATTACTAGTGCCGCGTCTGGCGCTCGAAGATGTCCTCGGTCGGGAGCCGGCTTTGAATCGGTTCTGCCTGCCCACCTCGGAGTTTTTAGCGTCTGCTTCGGTACGCCGAGTGCCCTCGATAAAAAGCCAAAGACGTTTACCCGGCTCCCGCGCGTTCACCGAAACGGCATGACTCGATGGCTGCTTTTTATGTAACAAGTTCACAGTATTGCGAACATTTGAACGAAGTGTGCGTCAGCACACATCGAGATCGGCGCGCAGCGCCTATGCTAGCTCTTCGTCAAGTGTTACGCAGACCTGAAATGAACATGAGCAGTAGAGCAAGTCTGGGTTCTCTCGAAGGACGCAAATTCATTATCGGCCGTGAAGGCCACATTTACGTCAGCGATCCCGCCGCGAGCAAGGAGCACGCGGAAATCGAAATCGAGGACGGCCGTGTCCGCATTCGCGACCTGAATTCGACCAACGGGATTTACTTCATCGACAACGACCAGGCGGTGCGCTTCAAGGAAGAATACGTCGAGCTGAATCAGACCATCGCGATCGGCGAGGAAAAGCACACGGTCAACAACCTGCTCAAAATCATCAGCAGCTTCGCCGGCTAGGCAAACGCCCTCGACAGGATTTGCCGGCATCGATTCGAACCCGCGCGGAGCGCTCGCCGGGGCATACCGACCTCCCGAACCGTTACCGGGACGAAAACCGACAGCTAGCTTAATAGCGCCGGTGCACCTGGTCCTTGCTGGTCAGCGGACGTTTGCGCAAACGTTCCCGCAGGTAGACGAACAGGCCCGAGGCAACGATCAGGATAATCCCGATCCAGACCTCGGCGACCGGCAGTTCGTGCCAGATGATCCAGCCCCACATGATCGCCAGCGGCAGGCCCGCGTATTCGAACGGCGCCAGGGTAGCCGCATCGGCGAGACGATACGCCTGCGCCAGCGAATACCCGATGATCGCCGAGTTGAGACCGAGCGCGAGGAACAGCCAGTTGTCGCCGCCTTGCGGCAGGGTCCAGGAACGCAGCAGAAAAACCAGGCTTTCGTTTTCGAGGCCCGCGGCGTAGCGACCATCGCCGGCGATTACGAAAAATCCCAGCGAGACCACGATAAAACTGCCCTGGATGTATATCGCCATCGCCGAGGCCTTGGCCTGCACGCCGAGCCGCCGGGTCAGGATCTGGTTGCAGGCGTAGGTCAGCGCGGAAATAACCGGCAATATCAGGATAAAGCGGTTGACGCTCATCTCCTCCGCGCTTTCCCAGGGGCGCTGCATGACGATGACTCCGACCAGGCCGATGACTACCGCAAACAGGCGCCACGGGCCGACCTTTTCCCCCAGCAGGGGGATCGACAGCAGGGTAATGAACAGCGGCGCGACGAAGAACAGCGCGGTCGCCTCGGCCAGGGGCAGCACCGCCAGCGCGGCGAAATAAGTCATGTTCGAAGTGACGATCAATAACCCGCGCAAAACGTGCAGCCAGGGGCGGCGGGGTTTCAGAATCCCCCAGCCGCCCTCGAACTGAACGATGATCAGGCTGAAAAAAATGCCGATACCGGAGCGAATGAAAACCATCTGGTGCAGCGGGTAATCGCCCGACAGCCACTTGATCAGCATGTCGTTGACCGATATCGCCAGCATGCCGAGCAGGAGGAAACCGATACCCGCGGCCGGGCGCTGTTGCGGATTCAACGGATTGTGCCCGGCTGCGACCACCTCGACCGATCCCGGCTATCCGGCCCTGGCGGCGATCAGGCGCGCCGACAGCGTCTCGATCTGCTGCCAGGTTCTGGCCGGCAGCGCAATTCCCGTGGCAAGCGTACGCTCTCGATGCTCGCGCTCGCGTTCGCCCGGCACCTCGACGCGGTCGAAGCCCGGCGCCGGCGGGCAGTTGCGCATATCGTCGAGAATTTCCTCGGCGATGCGCTGCAGCGTCGACGGCTCCTGGTAGCGCGTGGTGTCGACGGTCAGCAGCAGCCAGCCGCCCTCGGTCGCGGTCGGACCGAGCATCGCCTCGGCGACGATCTCCGCGGCCAGCGCCAGCGCGTAACCCTTGTGTTCACCCGACGGCATGATCGCGCCGCCGCGAAAATAATCTTCCGGGTCGCGGCTGACGTTGCCGTCCCGATCCATCAGCACGTTGTCCGGCAGACGCGCGCCGGCGCTGCGCGCGGCGTATATCCAGCCGCCGGCGATTTTCGAGGTGGCGAAATCGAACATCATCGGCCCGCGCTCGCCGCCGGGCACGGCGATGCTGTAGGGATTGGTCGGCAGTTTCGCGCAGCGGCCGCCGTGGGGCGCCACCTGGCGCCACTGCTCGCGCCCGCCGCCGCCGAAACAAATGCTCAGAAATCCCCTCGAGGCCGCGGTCTCGGTAAACGCGCCGAGCCGCCCGGTATGGCCGACGTTGACGATCGCAACCGCGGACACGCCCTGCTCGCGGGCGATGCGGCAGCCTTCGTCGTTGGCGATGCGCATCGCCGGGATGCCGATGCCGCCGTTGCCGTCGACGAAGATCGCGCCGCGCGGGTTGACGCGAATCTCGGGCCCGGCGTCGGGCCGCATGTAACCGGACTCGAACTGCTCGGCATACTGCAGCGTGCGCATGAGCCCGTGCGACTCCATGCCGCAGAGGTTCGAATCGGCGAGGTGCGCGGCCACCTCGCGCGCGATCGCCGTGCTGCAGCCGAGGTTTTCGAAAATGCCGGCAACGAGATCGACGATATCGTCGACGGCGACGATGACCCGATCCTCGCGCAGCTCGAGCTTGCTGCGCACTTCTACGTTTTCTTTCATTGCGACTACTGGAATCCCTGATGCCGGCCTTGCCGCCAGTATATGAATCCAGAAAATTCAGGAAATCGCTTTTTACCGAAAATTCGCGGCAGCGGCCCGTTAATCGAGCCCGTCGTAGCGCGCGTTGGTCTCGGCCAGCGCGGTCTTGAGACCTTTTTCCAGCGTGATTTCGGAAAATTTCCGGTAAACTTCGGTCGGGCAAAACGACATCATCGTCATCAGGTCGTTGTACCATTCGGCCGCGCTGCTGCGCCCCATCAGGTCGTAAACATGGTTGACGTAGTGCTTGTGGATACGCTGCATTTCGTTCGGCATCGCCGCGACGATCCGCGCCTTTTTCAACGTCGCCGCCTCGAGTTCGTCGGCGCCGACGACCTCGGTGACAAGCCCCATGGCCCGCGCCTCTCCTGCATCGACCTCGCGCCCGGTCAGCAGCAGGTCGCGCGCGGTTTTCATGTTGACCAGCCACGGCAGCACCATGTGGAAACCGGAAATGCCGTAGCGCAGCTCCTTGTAACCGAGGCGGCAATCGTCGGTAACGATGGTGACATCGCACAGGATCGCGATTTCGAAACCCTTGCCGATGGCGCAGTAATGCACGCTCGCGATTACCGGCTTGGAGATGCGCCACGGCGCGGTGAATTCGTGCTGCTGCTGCCGGTAATGGTTGCGGTAGGCGTAAATCGACGGGAAGTCGTCGTCGGCGTCCTCTTTCAGGTCGTGCCCGGAGGAAAATCCCTTGCCGGCGCCGCGCAGCACGACCACGTGCACGTTGTCGTCGCGGTCCGCCGCCTCGAGCGCGGCCGACAGCTCGGCGCATAGCCTTGTGTTGAACGCGTTGATACATTCCGGCCGGTTCAGTGTCACCCAGCAGATATGCTCGTCGTCGACCTCGTATAGCAGGTGTTGGTAACTCATGGATTTACTCCTCGTCGAATGATTTTAACGGGTTATGCCATGCGGCCGCGGCTGTGGGTATGCACCTCTATCGACACGCGGCGCTTTCAATCCTTATGCTCCCGGCCCGGTTCGGGCGGGCGCTGGCGTTTCAACACCGCGATCGCCGAATCGATTTCCTCGCGCTCGGAATGCGACACCTGCATACGGCGCTGGCCCTCGCCGCTTGCGTAGGGTCCGCGCGCATGGAAGATGCGCGGGTTGTCGATGAAACTGACCTCGCCGGGCCGCAGGCGGTGATCGACCCGGTTACGCGGATCGTTGGCGATTTCGACGTAGCGCCGATAGGCGGCATAAAGCGGTTCGACCAGGTCGAAATCGGCCACCAGCGGCTCGCGCAGCCAGTGCGTGTGCCGGATTTCGTGCAGCTCGCCATCGGCATCGAGCGAGATAAACGGCGCGCGGCAGCGGTACTCGCTATCCGGGCTGCGATTCGCCATCGACCAGGGCACCGTCGTCAGCAGCTCGAAGTCGTCGGGAAAATCGCGCCGCAGCGTCTCGGCGACGTAGAAGCCGTCGACCCAGTAGCTTTCGCCGCCCTCGACGGTATTCTCGATGCAGTGGAAAATCTGGATTCCCGGCATTTGCGGCCGCGTCGCGGCATCGTTGTGCGGCGGGATGTCGACGCCCTTGTTGGAAATGTACTTGCCGTCCGACTGGTAAATCACGTCGAAATGCTTGCCCCAGTTCATGTCGCGGATCAGCAGCAGGCTTTCGAGCCAGTCGATGTAATCGCCCGGGTCGGTCGGGCTCGCGGTGACCAGGGCGATACCGTAGCGCCGAATCGATTCGAGCCAGGCGAGACGCAGGTCCGCATTATTACTTATCTCGCTCGCGTCGAAGGTCGGCAGCCGCGACGCCATGCCGGCATCCCAGGTTTCGTAAGCCGGCTTGCGCCGGTCGTCGATACCGAGGTCGTAGGCGAAGCGGCGCAGCCAGCCCGGATGGTAGCGGCTGACGCGATCGCCCCAGTCGACGACGAGCGCGCCCCGGCCGTCGACTTCGATTCCTCGCGGTTTGATCGTTGCCGGCACATCGAGAATATCGAACAGGCGCTCGTGCGAATGCGTATCGATCGAAAGCTCGTCGGCGGCGTTGTCGCGCAGCCACAGGTAATGAAAGCGGGCTTCCACGGCATCGGCCCAGCGCAGCCTGACCCAGCTATCGGCCGGCTCCGCCGCGATCAGCCCGGGCCGGGCCGGGTAGCTGCGAAAATCGGGAGTGGCGATGCGGTCGGAGTTGTCGCGGTTCACGGCGGTCGATTCCTGCTGAACTTTCGCGGGATCATAAAACGAAGCGCGACGCGAGTCAGCAGGCAATCGATATTCGGCGGCGGGCTCCCGGCGGTTGGTGGCCGACGGCCCCAACCCTTTACCGGGACAGGGCGCTTCAGGCCGCGCTTTCGGACAGGTTATCGACCGCTTGCCGCCGGCCGCGCCCGCCGCGGGTCAGCCCGAGGCAGAGCATGATCAGCGCCGGCAGGAAAGTCAGGGTCACGATCGCGGTGCCGACGAGGCCGAACAGAACGATCACGCCGAGACCGCGGTACAGCTCGGTACCCTCGCCCGGGATCAGCACCAGCGGCGCAAGACCGCAAACCGTGGTCAGCGTGGTCATCGCGATCGGACGCAGGCGCAGCGCAACCGCCTCGCGCACGGCCTCGCGCGCCGCCATCCCCTGGTCGCGGAAATTGACCATCGCCTGGTGCACGATCAGGATCGGGTTGTTGACCACGGTACCCATCAGGATCAGGAATCCGAGCATCGTGATCATGTCGAAAGACTGGTAGACCGCGTTGAAGCCGATCAGCGGCAGCGCCGCGCCGATCTGGTTCATCAGCCACAGGCCGACAATGCCGGAGGCGATACCGAGCGGTATCGTGGTCATGATCAGCAGCGGGTAGCCCCAGTGCTTCAGGATCGCGACCAGCACGAGGTAGATGATGGCGAGCGCGATCAGGTAATTCGCGGTCAGCGACTGGCGCGTCGCTTCGAGCGCATCGCTCGCGCCCGAAATCAGGATCTTGACGTTGCTCGGAATTTCGCCCGCGTCCTGCAGGTAGCTGACGACATCGCTTTTGACGATTTCGAGCCCGCTTTCGAGCGCGATCGTCTCCGGCGGGATGATCGACAGGGTTACCGTGCGCCGGCCGTCGACGCGGCGGATATCGCTGGTGTCGACCGATTCGACGATTTGCGCCAGCGACGCCAGCGGCACCACCGCCCTGGCCGGGGTGTAAATCGGCAACTGCTCGAGCTGGTCCAGCGACGCCCCGCTGCCGGCGTTGCCGTAAGCGTATATGTCGATTTTCTCGTCGTCGATGAAAAACTCGTCGACGTAGGCGCCGTCGGTCAGCGCGGCAACGGTAAATCCCATGTCCGCCGCGGACAGGCCGGTCTGGCTGAGCCGATCCCAGTACGGCCGGATTTCGATCAACGGTTGCGACAGCGTCAGCGAGCGCGGGCGCGAGCGCACCCGCGGCCGCTGCAGGACCTCGCGCGCGCGGGACTCGATCACCGCGGCTACGCGGTAAATGTCGGGCAGCGACGGGCCCGAGATGTCGAGATCGATGCTGCGCGTGCCGCCGCTGTTGCTGGTGATGATCGAGCCGCGTGAGACGAACGAGCGCATGCCGACATAGGTATCGAACTTGCGGCCGACCGCATCCATCAGGGCCTTGATATCGGTGGGATCCCTGGTCTGGGCGATGACGAAAATCCGCGTCGCCTGCACGCTGACATTGAGATAGAGCAGCGCCGGCACCTCGGTTTCGCCGCGCTGGAACTGCCCGGGCTCGTGCTCGAGAAAGGGCAGCAGGTAGGCCTGGATTTCCTCGCCGATGCGGGTCATGGTTTCGAGGTTGTAACCGGTCGGCGGCGCCAGGTTGGCGAACATTTTCGGTTCTTCGCCCTCGGGCAGGTATTCGGCCGGCGGGGTGAGATAAACGATGATCGACGCGCACAGGCCGACCACCACCGCAATCACGCCGAAGCGGCGCACCGGGGTCTCGATCATCCAGCCCACGCCGCCGGTCAGCCGGCCGCGCCAGCCCTCGCCCCCGGGCGTATCGCCGATATTCGTCGCGAACACGTGTTTCGCCGCGGCCGGTATGACCGCGATCGCGACCAGCATCGACGCGATGATCGACGCCGAAATCGCAATCGCCACGTCGGAGTAAAGCTGTCCCGCCTCTTCCTCGACAAAGGCAATCGGCACGAACACGAGCACCGTGGTCAGCGTCGACGCGAGCACCGCGGGCCAGACCCGGCGCACGCCCTCGACCGCGGCGCGGGTCCGGTCCAGTCCGCGCCGCCACGCGTTCTCGATACTTTCGAGCACGACGATGCTGTTGTCGAGCGTCATCCCGATGGCGAAGGCGACACCGGCCAGCGAAATCACGTTGATCGTACGCCCGGCGAGCAGCAGCCCGGTAAACGCGGCGATGGTGCAGATCGGAATCCCGATGACCCCGATCAGCGTGACCCTGAAGCGGCGCAGAAACAGGAACATGACCAGGCTCGCGAGCAGCGCGCCGATCAGCAGGTTGGTCCAGACGTTGTAAAGCGACGCCTCGACGTAACCGACGTCGTCGGCGAGCAGACGCATCTGCATCCCGGCCGGGTTGAGCACGTCACGGTTGATCTCGTCGACCAGCGGCATCATCTGCCGCTTGATATCGATGACGTTGGAGCCGGCCTGGCGCCGCACGGACATGCCGAGCGCGGTGCTGCCGTTGGTGTAAAAAAACCGGTCGATTTCGAAATGACCGAGCCGGACCTCGGCGATCTCGCCGAGCCGGATCAGCGCGTCGCCGCTGGAATCGACGATAACCTGCTCGAGGTCCTCGACGTCGTCGAAGCGGCCGACGGTGCGCAGCAGGTAGCGGCGCTTGCCGGATTCGATTTCACCGCCGGAGATATCGCGGTTGCGCTCGCGGATCGCGCGCCGCACCTGGCCCATGGTCAGGTTGCGCTCGGCCAGCCGCGCCGGGTCGACCAGGATCTGGATCTGGCGCGCGGCGCCGCCGTAGGTCGAGACCTCGGACACGCCGGGCACGGTTTCGAGGCGCGCGGCGACGTTGTCGCGCACGAAATCCTGCAGCGGCGCCATGTCGAGGTTGCGCGGGTTGCCGGGCAGCGGCATCACGCGAAAATACATGAAGGAGTTGGACGAAAACGAGGTCGCGTAAATCCGCGGCTCGTTGACGTTTTCGGGATAATCGGAAACCCGGTTGAGCGCGTTGATCACGTCGATCAGCGTATTGTTCAGGTCGATTCCGAATGGAAACTCGAGCTCGACCCGGGCGCGGCCGAACGCAGCCGAGGACACGATGCGCTGCAGCCCCGGCACGCTGCGCAGCTGCTCCTCCTGCTCGATCAGGATTTCCTTTTCTACGTCCTGCGGCGTCGCCCCGGGCCAGATCGTGCGTACCGAGATCGTGCGCACCTCGAGATCGGGAATCATCTGCACCGGTATGCGCGTCGCCGCGACCAGGCCGAGCACGGTCGCGATCAGGGTTGCCACCGCGATCAGGATACCGTGCTGGACCATCTTTTCGAACATGGATTAACTCTCGACTTCGCGCAAAACGACGAGCTGGCGCTCGTACAGCGATTCGTTGCCGCGCACGACTACCAGCGCGCCGGCTTCCAGGCCCTCGGTGATCGCGACATGACCGTCGAAACCGAGCCCGGTTTTGACGCGCCGTTCGCGCACCCGGGTCTGCCCGTCCTCGACCACCGCAACCCACACGGTGACGCGCCCGTCGGGGTAACGGATGATCGCATCGCGCGGCACCACGATGCCGCGGGCGCCGGCGTCGAGACGCATCAACGCGCTGGCCGACATACCGGGCGCCAGCCGCACCTCGGCATCGTCGAGCGCCGCGCGCACCCGGAACGTGCGGCTTACCGGATCGGTAACCGGGATGATCTTTTCGATGCGTCCGCCAAAATCGCGCCCCGGCTGCGCATCGAGACGGATACGCAACTGCGTCGACGCCTCGAGCTTGGGATAAACCGATTGCGGAACCTGGAAATCGATGCGCAGCCGATCCAGCGCCACCAGTTCGACCACGGTCTGGCCCGGCTGGATCCATTCCCCCTGTTCGACCAGCTTGCGGCTGACGAGGCCGGAGAAAGGCGCCACCAGCCGGTGACGCTTCAGCTGCGCCGCCTGGCGTTTTTCCTCGGCCTCGGAACGCTGCAGCCTGGCCACGTCGATATTGACCTCGGCGGCGACCGACTCCACCGCCGAGGCGCTTTGAATCTCACCGAGCTTGCGCGCCTCGGCCAGGCGCCTGCGCGCATCGTCGAGTTCGTGCCTGGCCTGCTCGGTGCTCGCCCGCGCCGCCTGCAGCGAGAGCGATTCGAGTTCCGAATTGAGGCGCAGGATTTCGTCGCCGGCGCGCACGCGATCGCCGGGCTCGACCCGGATTTCGTCGACGATGCCGCTGACCTCGGTCGACAATTCAGCGATACGCGGCGAAATCACGGTGCCGGTAACCGATACTTCCTCGATCAGCGCGGCTTCGGCGGCGCGGGTGACCACCACCGTAGGCGCATTCTGCTGGGCCTCGGCGAGCGGCATGGCGAGCGCAACCGGTATCGACAGAAACCCGGTTACGCGGCGGCGCCAACGGCAAATTGAAAAACCCTGCATCAGCTGCTTATCCGGTGCAATCCAAAAAGAACATAAAGTATCATTTGACCGCGCAAATGGCGATTCAGTTAGCCCTGTCGATAATACGCGCGACTGCCGCCAACGGATGCCGTTGAGCCGTTTACCGCCGGCAAGCGTACTTAATCGAGACCAGGGCCGCGCCGGAGTAACCCTAAAAAGAATATGCGACACGAATTAGCCACACTGGCCCTGGCGCCGCTGCTCTACCTGCAGGGGCGGCGCACGCGGCGCGTTACCCCGGTACTGCCGGAGCCGCCGGGCGATCGCCGCGGCCGCCGCGGCGACGGACCTCCGTTACGCCTGCTCGTCACTGGCGATTCCGCCGCCGCGGGTGTCGGCGCGCCGCACCAGGACGAAGCACTGAGCGGCCGCCTGGTGGCCGAGCTGTGCCGTCATTTCACGATCGAATGGGAACTGCATGCGCAAACCGGCGCCACGACCCGGAGCACGCTCGACTACCTGCAGCGGCTGGACAGCCGTGATTTCGATCTGGCGATTACGTCGCTCGGCGTCAACGACGTTACCGGGGGCGCCGGCCGGCGCCGCTGGCTGGCCTTGCAGCGCGAACTGCGCGCGCTGCTGCGGGCAAAATTTGCCAGCCGCCTGATCCTGGTCTCGGGACTGCCGCCGATGGGATTATTTCCGGCGCTGCCGCAACCGCTGCGCTGGTACCTCGGCCGGCGCGCGGACGAGTTCGATCAGGCGCTCGAACGCGACATCGAGGGCGAAGCCGACTGTGTCTTCGTCAACCTGCGATTCGGCATGGATAGAAGCGCGATGGCGACCGACGGCTTTCACCCGGGGCCGCCGGTTTATGCCGAGTGGGCGCGGCGTGCCTCCGAGCTGACGCTGCCCCGGCTCTAACCTGCCGCTGATATCTTTACTGCGCGCGCAGGCGCTGCAGCAATTCACGGTCGAGTCGCCGCTCGACCGCGTCGCGATCGAGATCGGGCGACTGCTCGCAAACGTATGCGAAGGCGATACGCCAGCGCCGATCGAACTGCTCCCAGAACAGTGAACGCGCCTCGGGAAAACGAAACCCCTCCCCGATAACGATTGCGTACAGGCGTACCGCTTCGCCGGTCAGCCAGTTTTCGCGGATAAACCGGTCGAGGTGCTCCAGATCGCGAATTTGCAGGATCATGGGCTTGTGATTTTCGATCCAGCTGCGCAAAACCGCGAGCATCAGCGCCGCCTTGTCCGGGAAATGATTGTAAACCGTCGGTTTCGACACCGCGCTGGCTTTTACCACCATGTCGATCGACGTGGCCTTGAAGCCGTTTTCGAGAAACAGCGGCAGCGCGGTCGCGACGATATGCTCTTTCTTGGATCTTTGCGCCATGGCGGGCTTGATTATCAAAGGGATTTATGCAAACTATACTAAACCGTTTAGTTTATGTCACTACTACTCGTCATTGCGGGCACAG
>JAAUYF010129581.1_pt1 | contig 15602 bp, 26 predicted proteins | sample 7278051 | NCBI WGS metagenome assembly JAAUYF01 (sample SAMN14350202, study PRJNA611818) | marine sediment metagenome | isolation source: surface marine sediment (0.6m) | place: French Polynesia: Moorea | collected 2018-08 | reverse complement strand
CTAGGAGCCTTGTGCGGTGAAAGTCGCACGCAGGGTTTTGAAGTAGAGGTGCGGGCGGTAATACGCCACATCGACTATAACAACCACAGCGTTGTTGCTCAAGCGAAGATTTGAATGTTAGCGGTATGTTAGCTAATCACAAGCTAGCGAAATCTATAGCCGACCAAGGATTTTATGAGTTTAGGAGACAACTTGGATATAAGTGTCAATGGTACGGCAGTGAATTAGTAGTAGTAGACAGATTTTTTCCATCGTCAAAGACTTGCTCTAGTTGTGGTCATGTACAAGATATGCCATTAAATCGAAGAACTTTTGATTGCCCTGATTGTGGCATATCTATAGACCGCGATTTGAACGCAAGTATTAATTTAAGAAAGCGAGTGTGTAATTCCGAGGTTTCCTTTCCTTCCGGAAATGCTACGCAAACGGAATGTAAGACACACTCAAGAAATGCGGTCGGCTTGACCGTTGATGCCTGTGGACGGAGTGCTGCCGACAGTTCCGGTGGAAGCAGGAAGTAAACATTAAAATATCACGCTATGTGACGTTTTATATCTGTTTTATGAAGCAGTTGCTAGGCGACTTTCTTCTGAAAGTAGCTGAAATAGGCATCGATAGTGAAATTAATTTTTGGCAACGATGGCTATACCTAACCATAGGGAGAATTGATTTTCAAATTTTAGGAAGGATAACGAATTATTGAAAGCCTAGTCGAACTTTGGTTAGCGAATTAGTCAAAGTAGCTTAGTTTGGCTTAGATGAAGTTTTTGAGATCGTGGCGACGTTTGAATTCTCAAATAGGTATATACAATGTCAGATTTAAGAAAAGAATTGACAGATCATTTTGCCAAAGGAAATGGTTTTGATAATATTAGACAGGCTCGTTCCTGGGCTTGGGAAATTACAGGGGAGAAATACGAGTCAGGGACTCCCAATGCCAAAAAATTAGAAGAAACTATTGAAGAAAGTGTAGTTGCCGTTAGTCGGAATATTGTTAAAGAAGGTGAAAATCCTCTCTCTACTTACGATCGCCTCTTAGACTTATACGAACGGCAGCCAATCCTGGGAACTAGGACAAGCGGTAGTGTGGAGAAACAAGCCTATTCTACTCCCGTACCTATAGCTTACCTGGCATCAAAAATGGCGGGTATAGTTGACACTCCACGGACTGAAAGTCGCGTGGATTCTTAAGCGGAACAAATTTGCCGGAGTGAAGTCACGTCAAATTTAACCCTTAATGGCATAGCCAAGGATGCCTCTAGCCTGTCCGGGATAAACCCATTCAGGTTGCTTTTGATTCCAATATTTGCTGCACCATTGGAGTCAGCATTTATCAATTTTCCTTCTCTAGTCTTGTATAAACCACGCTTAACTCGTTTACCACTGAAACTATATTCAGTTGGATTATCAGCATTATACACAGGTATTAAATCACTATCTAAAAAGCTAGCTTTAGATGTATAAGATTCTTCCTGTTCACTGTAAGTTAACCCGTATCTATCACACATAGCTTTTAGTTTCATTCTCAAACTATGGTGTGGTATCTGTACAAACTTTTGGTTAGTTTTTTTGCCTAAATTAATATTTTGCTTCATACCAGAATTCACACCCACAACTAGAGTAGATATCCTATTTTTACGACACCAGTTGATTAAGTACCTAGTTGCTTTATTTAGGTAATCTCTAACTTTATTATTCCGATTTACCGTAATGCTAATTTGTTTTTTGGTTAAACCTTTAATACCCTGCTTATCCTTTATAGATTGCAATCTAGAATTTTCTTTGTTGTACCACTGGTTGATTGATTTAAGTTTTCTACCGTCTAAAATAAACGATGACCCAGTATTTGATACACAAGTAGCTAAATTGTCTAAACCTAAGTCTATTGCTACGACATTATTAGTTTTTACTGTTGGTTGTCGCTCCGACTCCGTAATAAATTCTACTTCAAAAAACTGGGCATCAAATCTAGGAATTATTCTAACTTCCTTAAGATTTTTATCTGCCAATCTTTCAGGAAAAGGTATTTTTACTGCACCATATTCAGCCTTGAATTTCCTAGACATTGGAATATTAAAATATCCATCCTTTACCCTAATTCGAGGTATTATTAAAGGGAAGTAACCCTCTTTTTTGAGGTATCTAGGCATTCGTATTTGTTCAAACCGATATAGACTTTCGCATTTCTTCTGAATTAAGTTGAAAAATGACTTAAAAGACCTGTCAACAACTTTCAAGATTTGTTGTGCAATATCGGTTTGAAGTAACTGATAATTTTCATTTTCTTTGCAGTAATGATAGTTGGATTCATACCTTAGATATCCGCCCTCAGAAAAATAGAATTGTCGCACAGAATACAGGCCGACATTGTACATATTTTTAGATAATCTGCACAATTGTCTTAATGCTTTAAATTCGGTGCTAGACAAATTTCTAATTTTGTTCTTTTGAGTTAGGTACATACAATAGTTTTCGCTGTATAATATCTATATTAGCGAAATAATCTCGAAATGTCAATATGACTATGGGTTAAAACCCATCGGATCGCTTCCATCCCGCCGTAAAAACTGGCGGGTTTCCCACTTACCGACTTTTTGCGATGAAAACAAGACTGTATACGAACCTACTGCGGGTAATGGGGCACTTTTAATTGCAGCTAACCCAGACCTCACTACGGTAAATGAACTCGACCCAAAACGCGCCAATAATCTCAAAGAAGCTGGTTTTTCTCCTTTTGCAAGATAATTAAAAAAAAAATGAATACATATCCTATTTTAAAAGTACCAGAATCTATAGTAGAAATATCTAAGAAATCCACTGATTCAACTGAAGTGGAGCGCAGGAAAAAACACAAACCTTTGGAACCCAAGCCCCCAATAGAAATCAAAGAACCTTCTTATATATACAGCTTTGTGATAATAGCTATCGCTGCTTTTTTGATATTCTTTGGATATCGAGGCTTATTGCTATTATGTATGGCTGTAATTGCTTTTTTGCTAGCTCTTTTAGAACTAGCAGATTACAATAAAAAGAAGTCAGTATATTACGCTTTAAAGCTCAGATATCTAGACGCTGTTCAAGTTTATCAGAAGGCTCTAAAGGAGTGGGAGAGCAATACTCGTGCAGAATATATCGAAGCAGGTCGTCTTGAGCAAATTCGCACATTACGACGAAATATGCAATCCCTAAGACCAATGAAGCCTAGTCCGGGAAGTAGTGTGCGGAAGGGGAGGAGTGAAGATGCATTTTACAAAATATATCTAATTCGCTATTTTCCGGGTAAAATACTTCGCGATTATAAGATTGAAAAGTATTCAAATTATCCGTATACACCTGATTTTATATATTATGATTCTGACTTCGATTTCTATATTGATATAGAAATTGATGAGCCTTATACTATCAAGGGAAAGAGATATATTCCCACTCATTGTTGCGATGACATCAATGAGATAGAAAGGGATAATTTTTTTATGAAAAAAAACTGGATTGTACTTCGATTTGCCGAGGAGCAAGTAATCCGCCATCCTGTCAGTTGCTGTAAATTTATAGCTCTTGTGAGGAAGCGGATTATCAAAGAACCTATCCCGGATGATTTACAGCAAATCGAAGATTTAATATGTGTTTCTACTTGGAATACTAAGATGTCGAAAAAAATGGCAAAAAGTAAGTATAGGGGGAGGTATTGATACAGAATGGTCAACCAGAAAGTTATCAAGTAGACATTTAGTGCAACATTTAACCTACTCAAAGCTATGTACTTTGAATCTGCACACGCATCACCAGGCTCGAAGATGGTGCGTGGCAACTAACTAATTACAGCTTTCTTAGTGTAAGATTTTTATCTGTCTCTGCTGTAACTTTAATACGACGGCTACTACACAGACTCGCCTGCTGCTAGTATCAAAACCGCTATCCCTACTCCTACTAATCCTGCTAGCACCATCTTTCCGAGTGTATCTACCCAATGCGGGGCTACTACACACAGTCTATAAACAAATCCTAGACTCAAGCCTACGATAGATATCATCACTACTTTGAACATATACATTATTCCTTATTCGAGTTGCTTTTTCTGCTGATGGTAAAATGTTGGCATCTGGAAGTAATGACCAAACTGTTCGTTTATGGGATGTTAGTACTGGTAAATCTCTAAGAACTTTATTTGGACATACTAATATTGTTAACAGTATTGCGTTTTCTCCAAATGGCAACTTTTGGGCATCTAGTGGTCGTTATGATGCCCACATTTAGCTTGATGTGCAAAAAAAGAGGAGATTATATTCTCATTCCTAGACTTTAGGAAAAAAGTTGTATTTTGAGTAATAGATAAATTTCTTATTCTCCGCTAACAAGTTTTTCTATCTGAACCAATAACTTTTCTAGTTGTCGTCTTTTTTTAGTATTATCCCAAATTTTTGAACTCTTAATTAAACGATAGGTATTGTCCAGACCACTTTTTAGGGTATCTTCTTGTTTTACCGTCTGATTAATTTCTGCCACTCTTTGTCGAATCTCTGACAAAGACAGTGACTTTTCTATAACTTCTTTCAGTAAACTTTCTCTCATAGCCTCATCTTTCACTTTGGCTATTGCTATTGCCTTTGTATAATCAAGTTTGCCCCTGCGCAGCACCTCTAAAATGTCTGGGGGCAACTTTAACAATGGAAGGCGATTTTTGACAAAAGATTGCCAGTTCATTAACCCCAAGTCTTGAAAAACTGATTCTATGATTTGAGCATTTGGACTACCCATAACGTTAGGGGTAACTTTTCCTTTCACCTCATTTTGCATTCTATTTAGGAGTTTGACCACAGAGGGGATACTTTCATCGATCTGAATAGCCAATAGTTGTAAAATCCCTTCAGTTTCTTCCAGAGGATTGAGGTCTTCTCTTAGTAAATTTTCGATTAAGGATAATTGCCAGGCATCCTCATCATTGAGAGAGCGGATAACTACAGGGACAGAAGTTAGTCCGGCCATTTTTGAAGCTCTTAAACGCCTCTCACCTGCAACTAACTCGTATAAATTGTTGTTAGTAGGGCGGACTAATAGTGGTTCAAGTACGCCAAACTGAGAAATAGAGGCACTGAGTTGACTTAGTGTTTCTGGGTCAAAATAACGACGTGGTTGAGAGGAGGGTAGAACAATTTCTGTGATCGGAATCTCTCTAGGTCCCATTAATTCTTGTTCGTGGGCATCATGGGACGTTTCTGCTCCAGAAGTGTCTTTTGTGTCAAATATAAAGTTGCGGAGGGAATTTCGTTTGGTCATTTCTAGGAAGCTTTGGACTTAGAAGATTTAGACTTAGAGGATTGAGACTTGGATTTGGCTCTGGACTTAGTAGGTTTAGAGGACTTAGTTTTTTTCTTAGAGGGTTTCATTTCTATTCCCGCATGAGAAAAAACTTCTGTGAATAATGAGTCAAACTCAGATGCTGAAGAAGCAGCCATAGCACCAGACATCTGAAAAGCAGTTATGTTTTGTCCAGGAGCATCAGCTAGGCATTGTCTTTGATAGATTACAGTTGACAAAGTAGGAATGTCCAATTCTGCTAAAACCTGCTGAGATTCTCTGAGGAGAATTGTACCCTTAGTAGCTCGGTTAAGATAAAGAAAAGCTTTTGGTAGACCCTGGCGTAGTTCTTGTGCTTGGCGGATAAAGCGTAATGTTTTATTACTACTGCGGAGGTCAAGGCCAGATGGTTGACACGGTACTAGAGCAATATCACAACGAGATAGGATGGACTTGGAAACTTCACTTATTCCACCAGGGCCATCTACCACTACAGTATCATATTCATTGGCTAAACTAGGAAGATTGTCAAAGATGTCTTCTGGATCGCTAATAATGTGAAAAGGCATTTGAAGTGTTTCAGCCCAAACAGAACTACTGTTTTGAGCATCTGCATCAATAAGTAGTACGGAACCACGTTCCTTTAACCAGTAGCAAAGGTGAATGGCTGAAGTGGACTTTCCTGTGCCTCCTTTTTGATTGACAAAGGCTATAATCATTTTTTTGAATGGGTATGGTGTTGCTTCTTAATTTATCAGAAAGTGGTTGTACTTTACCCATAACGTTAGGGGTAGAGCGGTAATGAACTACCCGCCGTGCAGACGGGCGGGATTTCTATCAGAGAATGTAGAAAAGCGAAGTACGACAGGCGGGGTGAGGAAACTAAAAAACGGGTAGTGTAAAATTTAGAGTTTTAAGTTAGGTAATAAAAAAAATTAATTAGGCAATTGTACATCCTCCTGGATATGTTTTTTAATAGAAATATAAGCAAAGCAAACATCTTACCCCACACAGAAGGAGGTGCAGAGCAAAGGAGGTGACAGCAACAACAAAAAAAGGAGCAGTAATTGTCTACATCAACAACTACAAAGTGAACGGCGAACAACGTTTCCAGAAAAAAGAACTGAGAAAAATCTTAGGAATAAAAGCCAAGAAAACCATCTCCGACGACCTAGCAGCAATAGGAGAAGAAAATCCACCCTGGAACTGGGAAACAGTCAAAAAACTAATCGGATTAAAACTATTTTTAGCAATAGGCAGAGGCGACCCTAAATATAGCCGTAGCACCTATTCAGAACTAATAGAACTAGGAGAAAACGAACTAAATACAGTTCTCCAACACCATCAAATCGACATAGAACAGGAGTTTCAAAAAGTAAAAAATGACTACAACAAAAATCAACAACGGACAACATTCAGTTACCGAGCCAACCGCCGAAGAATTGATACAGCAAGCACACAACAAAACTAAGCCAAAATCAACTAACAACAATCAAAATTCCCGAAAGAAAAAACCAACTGCCGAAGTAGAAAAAAGCATAACAAAAGCTTCAGAAACTCTAGAAAACGCAGTAGCAGGCAGTGCCCAAAAATTAGTAGAAAGTGCTAATCTCAGCAAAAAAGCTCGGATTCAAACAGGAGTAAAACGAGGTCGGACTAAAACCCAAGACATCATTATTGGCGAACAATTAGGAGTATTAGACGAACTCGCACAACACGAAGTCACCCAAACATTCGACCTATCAGAACAGCTAGACAAACTATCAGAATTCAGTGACGCTGTAACTGATGTATCCGAATTATTAGAGGCAGAAGAAAGCGACCCTTTATCAGCACTAAAAAGATTCGAGATCAAAAGGCTACCAGACTCGAACAGAGGGTTTTCAATCTTCAGTTAGAACTAGCAAAAATCCAAGTATGGCTGCGTAAAAATAGAGAGCAAATAACAGAATATGAAAATCAGAAAAAGCAGCCAATAACACAACAAAAAGAACAATTGAAAACACCAGAATCCAACCAATTAATCAAGGACAATAACTATCAACAAGAAGATTGTATTTGCCTAACAACAGGATTTCCAGGAATATTTTAAACCAGGAGTAATTATCAAAGAAAAACCTAAGTCAGAAGATAATAGCTCTATTACCAAAAGCTCTAACAATGGTTCAAATGTTCAGGAACAAAACTCAACATTAGCAGACGCAGAATTAGCGAAGCAAGTAGTAGTTGAAATGACCAGTAAATTAGAGGAATTTTAATTGTAATTATTAATGATAAATCATTAATAATTAATTGTTAATTATCAACTGGAACTTTTATCAAACTGGGAACTAACGGAACTTTCAATCTAGCAAATGTAACTTCAGTGTAACCTAGTCATGTCAATAAGTTCCACAGTTCCAGTTCCAGTTCCCATTAGAGCCAAAATTTAACAAAAACCCAGGAGGTATTTATGGAACTAATCCGTAACTTTTTTCAAATTATTGGTAAAAAAGTACAGAGCTTTGTATCTAATTTTTTGACGAGAGAATGTAGTAACAACTTCTCTATAATGATGGAAATATTAGGTTTATGCCAAATATAAACTCTAGAAAAAAAGTTAATTACCGTTACTATATACAGAGCTATGAATGGCAAAATAAATCTAGAAAAATTAGACGAAAAACAGGATATAAATGTCAAATATTTCCTTGGTTAAAAGCAGAAATTAGTCACCATACTACCTATGAAAATGTAGGATATGAAAAGTGGAATATAGACTGTATTGTTGTTTCACGAGTAGCACACAAATTCATACATGGATGGTTAGCTGGTTCTTGGAAAGATATTGGAGTATCGGAGCAAAATAGAAATCCCCAAAATATATACCCAAATATATTTCAAAAAATCATTCATTTGTACGCTAGAATTGTCGGAATTTTATTGTATTTTATTAAATTTATCTAGGAGGGAAAAAATGGAATTTTGGGCAGCCAATAAAGACGATCAAGGTAATATTTATTTTAATGGTGGAGAGACTTACGATGAAGTCAATTTAGTTGATATAGACACTTTAAAAAATACCGAAAAAGAGTGGACTAATAATCAGCCTGATTCATGGATAGAAGCAATTCAACCCAAAGATGTGATTATTTGTAGTGATGGTCATGCAACTTTGACCGAATCTTTAGATTTGAAATACCACAAAGGTTAAGATTAATTGGTGTGAAACATCAAAAAGATTAGGATTATTATGGATAAGCAATACATCAAAAAACAAGCAAAAATTGCTCAATCAACTAACAACGAACTTGTCAAAAAAGATTGTTATTGGCGAATTTTAAGTAATAATGAATGTCCTAATTTATCTGAAGATGGAACTCTAACAGCAGAGCAATACGCACAAGCAGAAAAGATGTGTAGTCAAGTCAACAATTAATAATTATTCTGTGATTAATTCTATGAACAAAGAAGAAAAGAAGCAGATTCGGAAACAGGCAAAAAAAGATTTCAAACGACAGTACAACTGGGGTGCCCCATTCTGGGGTAAAACCTATATCAAACTTGAGAGTGAAGAATATCTTAAACAAGATAAATCATCCCCAGTATTTATAACTCAGCACCCCTTACCCTTAAAGGAGAATTAATTATGTTTGGATTCGGCGGAAGCGACAATGCTAGGATGCCCAAAACCCCACACACATTCATTAATCCCCAAAATTATGGGTACTCGCACATATTCCTGGATGACGATTCTAGGATGCTGTTGGAGTGGGAAAGGAACGGAGGTATACCTACACCAGAACTAGCAGAAAGAGCCAAGAAAACAGCCTCAGAGCGTGCTAAACAAGCCCGTTTGAGTAAGCAATTGAAGCGCAATTTAAGTAGATTATCTAAATCTAATGCTGAGATAGTCAAAAACCTCTCAGGCACTAAATCTACAATTGCACAAGGCAATAAGAGGCAATACATTAGCTACTCAAATCAGTTTGGCGTAATGGACAAAATCGACTCTGATTTAAAACTTACAAAAGCCAAGAGAAATCAAAAATTAGCTGATATCAAACAGACTTTTGATGATTCCGTTGCCAACCTAAGAAACAACCGAAATAGTCGTCAAAAAGCAGCTGTAGCATCAGAAAATTGACGCGGAGAGGAGTTCATCAATTATTCGGTAAAAATTATTTCAGCATGAATACTAACAAAGTTATTTGGTTTAGCAGTTTATTACTCCTGTCAGCTCATGTTGCAGGGATTTTCAGTAGAGCAACTTTGACATTTTCGGAATTAAAGCTAGCCTATATTCTCAGTGTTTTAACTGTGGGTTGGTTCTTCAAAAGCCAGTTCAATCAAAGGTTTAGACAGGCGATAGCCAATACATTAAATTTAGATGAAGGAGAGTATGGAGTGATTTTATTCTGCATTTTCGTCGGATTAATATTAGGAGGCGCAGGAACATGGACAAGCGCAATCCTCTAATTTATTTACTTGGGAGCGCGGGTTGCTTACTACTAGCGTTGAACTCCAAGCAATCAAACATAGGAGCCTTAGCAGCTAGTCTAGGAGGCGCAACGATGGCTCAAATCGCTATGAAGCAGTCATCAGAGCAGTTTATAGATGATGAAATCAAAACAATTATGTATAATACCCAAATTGCCAAATATGAGCTAGCAGCTAAGACAGAATTAATCCAAGTATTACCCGCTGAAGCTCAGGAAATAATTGATGTGAACCACCAAGCTTTACCCGCTTCTACTACTACAAATAATGACCCCAGATTCAAGAATTTAGCATCATTATTAGAGATGGGAAAAGGCATATTTCTCATGGCAGGAACTGGTTGTGGCAAGTCATCTTTAGTCAAGTTTTTTTGTGGAGAAATAGGTCAGATAGAAAGCTTAATAGTATGCGACCCTCATTGGGATGGAAAGCAGGATTATGGAGTAACTCCACACTATAATTATGATGATATTTTAGAGCAATTACAATCAGCTATAGATGAATTAGATAGTCGCCGTGAACTCAGAAGAGTAGGAAAGACTTTCTCACATAAAGTATATGTGTTTGATGAGTGGCCTAGCATTAGAATACATGCCAAGAAATCCAAGAGAGAAGATGTTTGTCAAGACGCTTTAATTAGACTAGGTAGTGAATGTAGGAAATACAATATGTTAGCTATTTTCTGTTCACAATCAGGTAATGTAAAAGCTGCTGGATTAGATGGCATGGGAGATTTCCTGTCTAACTTTAGTTGCATTAGAATTGGCACGAATGCCATCAAATATGCTAGGAGAAATAGCTTAAAAGATGAATTAAAAATTCTCTCCACTCAAGCTTATCCTTGCTTAGTAGATGATGAAATTTATTATCATGCTACACACGGCCATTATCAAGAATTTAAGGATAAACAACCACCAGCCAATATTAAACAATTTATTGTTGGTAAATCATCAGAAAAATTAGGAGATATAGATACAACTGGAAATAATATAATTCACACAGAAACAGGCAGATTTGACTTAAATAAAGAAGGTGATTATGAGGATGATGAGGGTGAGAATGAAAGTGAGCCTTCACTCTCCCCTCACCCACAAGCACAAGAGCTAGAAGCTATATTTAATGAAGGTTGCACTAATCAAGCACCTCAAGCACTTATACCCGATGGATGGGTTCCTGTCTCTCCCAAAGTGGAGAATTTATCTGCCGAAGTGCGTGGCGTGCTTGTGGGATTGATTAATATTAATTGCTCAAAAGAAGAGGCTATAAAATTAGTTTTTGGATGTAAGAAATCTGGCACGAGCAAATCATGGAAAGCAGCTAGCTATTGGTACGACGAAATTAAATCACAAGTTAGTTAAGGAGCAAATAAATGACTATCAACTTAACCAAAACAAATCTACTCAATTTAGAGCAATTTATTAAGCTATTAAAGCCTCTTAGTATTGGCTGTGCTGGATTAGCGATCGCCTCCCTAGCCGTGTATCCATTAATGAGTAACAAACCTGTGGAGAAAGTGAACGAAAAAGTAGAGGAAAATGCCCATGTATTATCTCCAGCACCATATACAATAATTATGGGAAAAAAGGATAATGAGGTGGTGCTTAAGTTCCACAAACAAAACTCAGAATTGCACCTAAAGAATATTGATACATTTGAGTATAATTGCTTGCTTAATGGTGGTGGAGTAAATTGTGTTTTACAGCCTGCATATCAGTCTAAATTAGAAATAGTAGAACCTGAAGAAAAGCTGAATTCAAAAACTGAAATTAAGGGTCAAGCTTGGAAAATTCCAGATATACAAATTAGCAAAAATGCGATGGATAATATTGTAGTTATCACTGGTGTAGTGTTGGGCTTGCTACTAATAAATAAATTCAGAAAATAATCAATTTGAATCAAGTAGATTTCTGAGTTAGAATTTTCATGGTGTCCCCATTAATTTGTGAACAAACAACATTCTTGTGTTGAATAATATGAGCAATAGGATATTAAAACCAAACAAAATATTAGAGACAATTTTGACTTATCCAGATTCTCTAGAAGGTCTTTATTTGCAACGAGAATTTATCAACCTTGCTATTAGACATTCCTCTGAAGTTGTACCAAGCGTTAAGTGGGCTAAGTCCCAAATAAGGCAAGCTCCTGAAATATATGGAAGATATGTTTTACGAAGGTATTTAGCCTTAGAATTTGCCATACAAAAAGAGTGGTTTAGTAATAATTCTTTTTTTGAAAAAGATAGTAGCAGTTTAATGATAGATAGCGTCCCTGAAAGTTGTCTGGGAAACAAAGGGAGAGTGGATAAAATGCTACAAAAATATGGCCTAGAAAAGTATTTGACATTTGAACCTACTCATTATAGGTACTATACAATGGGATGCTATCGGGTGTCGCCTGAGTTTGTTATTTCTCTAGTAAGACGTGCTGAAAACGTAGATCGGCCTCTAAATGGTCTTCGTTTGTATTATTCATCAAAAGAGGTGAGTGACAGTCTCCATGATGTTGATGCACCTACAGATAAGATTCCTATGGGATATTGGGATGGAACCCCTGAAAGAATAACGAAATCAGAGTATGAGAATGTCAGAAAAAGCTTATTTACAAAGTTGTCTCTTGAGCATTTAATCTGAAACTTAAGGCATCGATAAGTTACTTGCTATGATATGCTGTATCAGTTTTATGAAGTAGCTACAGGGATAAATATTTTGACTGCAGCAGCAAATACACTCGACTATTAGGATATTATCGAAAACCAGGACATGGGATGATCGATTATGTCCTGACTACCAAAGAAATTCATCCATCAGACTGTCTGATGGTAGGCGATCGCTCCTTTTTTCCCAATCAATTATCCCACAAATATTTCTCATAAATTTAATGACAAAAAATCGAAAAAATGCTAAGATGAAATCATATTTAATATCCCTAAAAATTTTACCAAAATAAAAATTAATCAGATATCCATAATGAATATTCAACTCCAAGAAATTATCATCAAAACTCGCCAGGGATTGGAAAAAATTTATGGCGAACAATTAGAGCAATTAGTTCTCTTTGGCTCCCAAGCAAGAGGTGATGCCAGAAATGACTCAGATATAGACCTTCTCATCGTTCTGAAAAATCCCTTTGACTACTCCACTGAAAGTAACCGAATTAGTTTTTTAATCGCCGACCTCTGCTTGGAGTATAACGTCTTAATTAGCTGTGCCTTTGCTACCAGCGAACAATTCCAACATCGTAATAGCGGATTCTTCCGCAACGTCCGTACAGAAGGCATAACCGTATGACCCCAGAACAACAAAGACTATTAGATAAAGCAGCCAGAAGCCTACAAGCAGCACGAGAGCTAAACAATACAGGTTTTTCTGAATTTGCAGCCTCCCGCGCTTACTACACCATGTTTTATGTAGCCACGGCATTCTTGGAAGGAGAAGGATTATCTTTTGCCCGACATTCAGCCGTCATTGCTGCCTTCGGTCGGCAATTTACTCGAACTCAAAGGCTTCCAGTAGAATATCATCGCTACCTTATTGACGCAGAAAGAATTCGTCTGAGGGGCGATTATGATTTAGAACCAAATATTACAGAAACCGAAGCAGAAGAACTCATATCTCGCGCCGATGAAATTCTCAATTTTGCCTTGACCAACATTGACTCACTGCCACCCTAATCTGACTATGAAGCCAAAAAATGTACCACTGAGACCAGCCCTGCTACAATATTCAAAACTACCCTCAGTATTCCCTCATGCCAGCTAGAGATGCTTATCATACCAATTTAATCAATGCTCTGGTCAAAGATAACTGGAGTATAACCGACGACCCTTACTTTATTAAGTGGGGTACCAGGGATATGTATATTGATTTGGGTGCTTCTTTACTTCTGGCAGCAGAAAAAGAAGAAGTAAAAATAGCAGTAGAACTGAAAAGTTTTTCAGGTGCTTCCCCAATGAACGATCTAGAAAATGCTGTTGGTCAGTATATCGTCTACCATGATGTACTCGAAAAAACAAACCCAGAAAGAATTCTCTACTTAGCAGTAGACGAAGAAGCTTACGGGGGAATATTCAGCGAACCCATCGGCCAACTAATGCTAGAAAATCAACGCTTAAACTTAGTAGCTTTTCACAAATCAGAGGAGGTAATTATTGAATGGATACCATCAGTAAATATCAACAAATAATCGAGAAAATAATCAGCGACTATGGTCAATTGCGCTATTCCGATAGCGAAGTAGAGAGAAAAACAGTTTTTGACCGAGAACAGAACCATTATTTATTAATGATTATGGGAGTAGAAGGTCATAAAATGATTCATGGTTGCATAGTTCATCTGGAAATCAAAGGCGATAAAATTTGGATTCATCGCGACGGCAGCGAAGATGGTATGGCAGGAGAATTATTAGCAGCAGGAGTGCCAAAAGAAAAAATTGTTTTAGGGTTTTATACCCCCGACAAACGCCAAATAACAGATTTTGCAGTTTGCTAGTATTGGAAGCAATTGCTATTTAGATCGACCAGAGCGATCACCAAGTAGCCAACACCAAGTAGGCGATCGCTGTTCTATAAGTTCTTAATTTTTCATAGAGAGCTTTTTACTCGAATCAGTCATATTCTTCTGTGGATATAACACCCTTTTGTCAACCAAATTGATTACTTCTGTAACAGCCACCTTATACAACAATTTATTATGATTTTTGGCAATTTTATTAAAGTGGAAAAACCACAATAAAACTCTGATAATTTCAGGCGTTTTTGCCCAGACTTAAACTGTAAAAAAAATCAGATACTTTCACTATTATTTTTTCCATAACTAAACATTCAACAAAACATCAACTTATAGCGTTTTTCACAAAGGTAGACTACAAAACTTCTGCCCTCTGCCTTCTTCCTTCTGCCTTTAAGCCAAAATCTCTGTATTCTATGTTAATGAAAACCGCTATAAAACCATGACTTACACTCACAGATTAGCAACTCCAGCAGACAGTCAAGCCATTGCTCCACTATGGCAAGCATTCGCTATTGAAGGGCAAAATCTTGACCCATCAATGAAAATCAAACCTAATTTTGACTTTGAAAAATATGTCAGTCATCAACTCAGTAAACCTTTATCTTATGGTTATCTTTTAGAGTATGAAACTAACAATCAAAGTCAGATTGTAGGCTGTATATTAGTCTACTGTTATGATGAAGCTCCACCCCCAGATTTACCAGCAGAATTTGCCGAAGTAAATGAACTAGAAAACCCATTTTTACCACGGCGGGTTGGTTCGGTTTAAGGCTTGTATATTCAACCAGAACATCGGCAACCAGAAAATATTTTACTCTTAGTCAATGCTGCCATTAAAAAAGCAGAATTAATGCAAGTAAGCGATATAGATTTATTAATTGCTGCTGACCAAAAAGGCATTCAAGCATTTTTAAAACGTTCTGGTTTTACACAAGCAGCAATTCAATTTACAAAACATTATGATATTTCCAATAATACCAATTTACCAAGTTTACACCCTCCCCATCCAGAGTTGAATTTAACTGAACCACCATTACCGAATAATTAATAATTAATAGTTAATAATTAATAATTAAGAGTTGAAGCGTCAATAATTAATTATTCATTCAACAATTAAGGTTTAAAGCCTCCCATTCTAATTAATAATTAATAATTTCAGAGGTTCTGGCTTGGTAATAGTCATTTCAAATAAGGATGAAACACTTTTTGGGCTGAAACCCTTTCCGGGAAAGAAACATTCGTCCCAGTCTTATTCGTAAGGGACTATAAATACTTGATATATTGCTCCTAAGCGCCGTGATAATTATTAATTGTTAATTG
>JAAUYF010034564.1_pt1 | contig 15696 bp, 21 predicted proteins | sample 7278051 | NCBI WGS metagenome assembly JAAUYF01 (sample SAMN14350202, study PRJNA611818) | marine sediment metagenome | isolation source: surface marine sediment (0.6m) | place: French Polynesia: Moorea | collected 2018-08 | reverse complement strand
TTCTCCCGATACTTCAACAGCAAATCCGCAGGGACTTTATGTAGTTGTGATTCAAGTCCCACGGCGAATGATCCTCACACCCAATTGACCGGGGAATACCGGCCGGTTACGGCCGAACTTCTCCAAAGGCCTCAGTACCTTCGGCTCGGGGTCCGTCGCTGGTTGCGCTTTTGAGGTGACTTTTTCTTTGGTTTCGATCCGCACGGCATTGGTCGCCCTCCTGCATGGTGTACATATGGTCTGTCGTCCCCGCGGGACGAATTCGTCGCCACAGGCTATGCAGGTCTTCATTCGCTGCAACAGCCCCGGGGATCCCCGTTAAAGCCCGAATCCCAGCCGTTATCCCAGCTATCGTAGGCCACCGGGTTCCCATTCGGGTCATGCGGGTTCGTGGCTTTCAGTTCACCGTCAGCCTGCGCCTTGCGCCCTTCACAAAACGCCCGACTCTCCTGGATCAGGGGCAGGGTCTTTGGCAAACCATTACATAGTTGTCCAGGCATTACTTCCTCCTGTCGTTAAAGTCGCCGCGGCCTGATTTGCCCACACAGGCCGCGGCTAGATAGCCTAATATCCGGCGAAAATCAGGCCACCATATCGAGGGTGTGGTTGATATCCCGTACCGCCCCGCTGGAACGCTCATTGAGCGCGCACAACGTCTTAGAACAGGTCACCTGCCAGGTTTCACCTGTACCCGTAGGCCCAAGTCGCTTGGCACTCGGATCCCACTGAGAAGCAACCGCCCAATACTCGGTATCGATCACCGCCAGGTTAGTCCGCGTGGCTTCCTCAGGCTGCATGATCCGATTGCTGATCACCTCCAGGGCGCCAAAATCGGATTCATACATCTGGACCGAACCTACGGCCGTCGCGCCACCTTGTCCGCCAGGTGTAGGTGTATAGATCGCACCGATTCGGGAGGATGAAGTGAACATGAAATTCGAGAACTTCTGCTTCAACTGCGGAATCATCTGCAGCTGATTCGGATCCCCACCCTGCACGTTCGTGTCCGCAAGTACAGACAGCAGGTCGCCCTCGGACAATGCCCGCGGGGTGCCAGCTGTCGGCGCGTCAACCACCCCTGTGCCCGAATTCCAACCGCCATCGGCGCCCGTAGCACCGAAATTGGTGTTGGTCGCCACATGGGCAAAGAACCCGGCACTCTTGGCCGCTACCGTGTTGCCTACCGGAATGACACTGGCATTCTCGGACAGTGTCGAGGCCTCGAAGTCACGGTATAACTCCTGGGTCCGATGCTCCAATTGGGTTTCGAATTTGGTAATGTTAGGCCCGAAACCCTCGGAGGCCTGCGCCTGATCACCAAGCGTGATCATGCGGTCAGGCATCTGGCAGTAGTTCACCCTGCGATCACCCTGCGTGGTGTCATCACCAGTCGCCACCGCACCATCGGGTACGGCGTTGTCCTTATCAGGAGCATTCAACGTGTGTTCAAAATATTCCTTCTTCACACTGTCGGCGCCGATCTGCTCGACTGCACCCGAGAACTTGATGTCTTTCGGGCTGATATCGTAAAAGGCGCTGATTACATCTTCGGGAATGTTTCCCGCATCATAAAAATCTCTAAAAGTTGCCATCTCAAATCACCTAAGGTTACCGGTCGAATTCCATCGACAACCTTGCACGCTGTTTTTCGGCTTTCGTACCGGCGTTACTGATTACGCGCCTTACATCCGTCAGTGATCGCTTGCTGGATCCTACCTTTGCCCCCGGTTTGAGGGTTTTGGACAGCTTACGGATTTTCTTGGCCCCTTGCTTGATCTCCTTCTGCTTGGCCAAGGCATTCACGGCGTCACGCACCAATAGCTTGTACTTCGGTGATCGGTCAATCTGATACAAATCCTGATCGCTAAACCCACGGGTACGCAAGAAATTCGCCATGCGCTCATTGTCCCGCTGGAATACCTGAGCGGACGTCCATTCAGGAACCTGTGACACAAGCTCCTGGTTGGCGGCTGCGAGCGACTCATAGGCCGCCTGTTGCCGTTTCGCATAGCCTTCCCGACGCTTAGCTTCCGCAGCTGTCTGCAGCTTCTGAATCGCCTGCATGTAGCTAAGCTTAAAGTTCGCCGCATCGCCCGCGTCCATCGAGGATAAATCGGCATTATCCAGCTGTTGCTGGTACACCGCCGCTTCATGCTCGAAACGCATTGCTTCAGGATCATCACCGTGTACAACATTGGATTGCGCCGCCTGCAACTGACTATGCAATTGATCGCGCTCCGTTTGCAGCTTTTCCATGGCTGCACGCTGGGCACCGGTCTCATCGATTGCCTGGCTCAACGTGCGTCCGTCCGGGATTCTGATCCCATGATAGATATCGGCCACCTGTAAGCCCACCGCTGTGGCGAACTCAGCCATGCCCATATCTATGCCATCATGCTGCGTGTCATCCGTGGCCTCGGTATCATCACCTGGTGACTCTTCCGACCCTTCCGTGTCAAGCTCACCTGAAAGCTCGACTTCACCCTCTTCCGTTTCGTCGACCTCTGTCTCCACGGGTTCAGGTTGTTTATGCTGCAAAACCTCCGCCGGCTGCGGCGTCGATTTCAATGGGACACCCTGCTCTGGCTGGATGTCGAAATCCATGTTCATCCGTTCTGATCTATCCATTCTCTACCTCATCTGCCCACTGTGGCATTGGGGTTGATTGTTTTTTGGCAAGTTTCATCGCTTCCCGCTTTCCGGTCTCGATTGCGTTCTGCAAATCCATGCCAAATGTAGCCAACGCATGCAGTTTGTACACATGCCGGGCGAGTTGCTCTGGCGACTCACCGTCGTTGACCGCCTGCACCATCTGGGAAATGTACCGATCTTCAATATCGGTCATGTATCCCCCGAGGTCCATGAGAACCTGACGAGCCTGCTCGCCGTCGTTCAATTTTTGCTCTGCTGTCCGTTTCATCTGGTCACCTGTGCCAGTTCCCTATCCCCGTACAGGACGCCCCCTGGGATATCCTGCTGCACCTCTGCCTCCGTCTTAGTCTGCTTTGCAATGTAATCCAGCATGGCCTCTGAGGCTTTCTGGATCAACTCCTGTTGACCTTGCAATGCGTCATTCTGATCACGCAACCGCTTGGTCTCTTCCTGCAGCGCAGTTATCTGTATCTGTGCCTGTAGCATCCGCTCTGACTGAGCAGCCTGCATCTGTGCCTGCTGCTCTGCCGCTTGCTGCTGCGCAAGCTTAGCGGCTTGAGATACGGTCAACTGTTGACCGGTTTGGGGATCCTGTTGCCCCGAGGGTCGCTCGGGGTCCTGCCAATACTGTTCCGGCTCGGGAAGGCCTTGGATGTTCGCCTGGTCGATAAGCGCCTTGTAGAGGTTCCCCTCGTCAACCAGGATGTCTTCCTTACCCGATTCCATGGCGCTGGTCTGTTTATCCAGGAGATCGTCATAGGCAGCGATGCGCCGCGCCTTTTCACCGGCCGACAGGCCCAGCTTAACAGTGAACCGCTCCCGATCCATCCAATGCCTAGGTTCTACGGTGACCCACTCCTCGCCATCCTCGAAACTGACGCTCTCGCCAAGTACCTTCAATGCCTGGTGCAGCAAAACGAAAGCGTCACGGATCATGGTATTGGCGAAATTCCGAGCGTACATCGAAACCATTTGCTCCTGACTCGATGTAAACCGTTCAAAAGTGTGGGCTGTGGTGTTCCCAATGGGGTACTGCGAGCTGCCCATATCAATGGCGGATCCGCCCCGCTCCCGACGCATCTTGTCGAGGTACTCCAGGCCCTGCAATGTCTTGTCAAAAATCGGCGTGAACCCGGTCTCGGAATACTGATCCACTCCATTAACGCAGCGAATGTAAGCGCCAATCTCAGTTTCTTCCACGTCATCCGGATTGACACCTGGACCAATCAGCGGCCGGCGATTGTTGGCCAACTCCACATTATCCAAACCTTGCCTCAGAAGGTGGCGCTTGCTGTCCTCGATGGTGCGCAATTTGTCGAACAGCGACCGTCCTGCATGGCGATGGCTGACCATAAGCGGGGCGCCGCCGGCAAAGGGCACCTTGCGCACGATCTCATCACACAGGCCACCTCCTTCAGAATCATCCCAATGGAGCACGTCCCGGTTCGCATAAAATAACTTGTGACGTTCGGCAATACCGTCACCATCTCTGTCAATCAGGTAATAACACTCCCAGATTTGGACGATGTCCCCATCATTACTCGGGGCTGCGGTCTGCAGCCGCTGAACATCGGCGATGCGCGCCGTTTTGGTCTGCTGGTTGATGTATGAAATCTGAGGTAGCGTTTTGATCTCCTGCCTGTTGAATCCCAGGGAGACGGCATCCGACCTTGTCATCCAACGCCGTTGTGCGACGAAACGCGGCAGCTGCATGTTCTGGTTGCTGGCATCCCGGCTGATATACATATCCTCCCGGGCGACCGCTTCCACCTTGATTTCGCGCTGTTTGGGGACGATCTTGATTTTTGCCTGATAAATCGCAGGTGAAATCTCGATGTCGGCCACGACTGGCGTTAATCCATCGAGCCCGATAGATTCCACGGTCTGCACCTGGGCCGGCTCGATTTCAACCTCATCTTGAATTTCCGCCCGCCCCCGCTGGTTATACTCAAACAAGGCCGCGTCAATCTGTTCCCGGGTGCCACTGAGATCCTCGACATAGGGCAGCTGGTACGACTCCTCGGCCCAAACCTTCAAGTATCCGTTGCGCAGCAATAGTCCATCCTGGATAGCGTTGTCAAGTTTCTCGAACCCGCGGCACCGCTCCCGGAAGTACCAATTAATGGCACGGGTTTCATCCTGCGCCCGGTCAACATCCCCATTGTTTTCGGGTTCGATCTTCACCAGTTGTGAAACCGAGTACATCGGTTGCAATTCGGCCTGCACATGATCCACCATATCGGCCACATCGCCAGACTGGATCTGTGAGCGCCCGTCAACCTCATCGCCCTTTTTCCTGAACAACAAATAATCGTAAGCTTCAGAGGTATTCTTCTGCATCTCGGAGCCAGACCGATTGTCGGACTGATACAGTTCCTGATGGATCAGGTTGCCGAGTTCGGAATCAGATACAGGACGATTGCTCATGCTCGTTTACGCCTCCGTGAAGGCGCCCGAATTTCACCCACGGTGATATTCACATTGGAGCCTGTCCGAAGCGCATCAGCCGGATGCGAGCACCAATCATGCAACGGTGTACCGGACAATGTCTTACGCTGTTCGTTCCATTCGTATCGGTACTGGGTAAGCCCATCGATGCCCCGCTCACACTTCTTGCTGTCAAACCGCATGCGGGCAATCAGCGGCCGGGTGGCATTGATCCCGGCAATCAGCGGCGTTTGAGGCTGACGCTCCAGTACGATACCAAGAGCGCTCCCCTGCTCAATCAGCGTCTTACCGGATCCCAGCTCACCTTTGCCGGCATCATGCGGTACCAGGTGATGCGAGTAGACGTAACCCTTCTCCTGCAACGTCTGCACGTAATGGTCCAGGCCCGACTGGCTGTTCTCGTAATAGTCGATCACATGCAGCATGGCGCCGATGCGCTGCACAAACCAGATCGAACAGGCATCCCGGTACCCGAGGTCCCACCAGGTCTCAACTGGGTAGACTGGATCATAAGGGACTTCACCAATGCGCTTCTCTTCTCGCGCCTTGCGCATCTCCCTGGCATAGATCGCCCCGAGAATGGCCGCCTCGAACGAGCATAAATATTCTTGCTCGAACATGGCAATACCAAGGACTTCACCGTACAGCTCGATGTACTCCTGGCGAATACGCATCAAGGAAACATCATCGATAAGTCCGGTATCATGCGGGGTGATAACACTGGCATGCCAATCGGGCGAACGCACCGCCGCGTTATACATCCGATAACCATGGTTTGGGCCACGAGGGGTGGTGATGAATATGGCCCAACCGTTGTTTTCTTCGAGAATCGGCTTAAGGTAGGCCCAGGCCTGAGGATCCGAAAGCGCCCATTCAGAGAACACGATACCTCGAGGGGTGGAGCCCACCAGGCTGTCGAAGTTATCCGAACCAACCACCTGCCAGGTAGAGCCGTTCTTGAACTCGATCATCATGTCCGAGTCACGGGTCTTCTTGCGTATTGACTCGGGAAACGCGGAATTGATACGACGTATGCCGCGATGAGGATCGACGGCATCCCAGATCGCTTTTCGAGCCTGAGCGGCTTCAGGCAGCATGTGCCAGTAATTTCCAACCTCCAGCTGCGAGCCTACGGCCGCGGCCGCCAGGGCGAATTCATCCTTACCCGAGCGCCGATACCAGACCTCCATGAGACGCTTACAGCCATTCAGGTAGGCCTCCCAGGCATCACATTGATGATCCCGCGGGTGCCACAACCCATCGGGGGAATTCGCATCGTGAGGAATCTTAACTACCCTCATTGCGAAACTCCTTGACGACCTGAACAGTCACACCACCAGAGTGTTCGAGTTCCTGCTTATCACTCCAACCGGCGCGATTCTTCAACCAGATAAACGCGGCCGCGGTATCCGGCGGATAATGTTTGATAGTTGGAACAATCAAGGGCTCGCCACCGTCATTGAAAATCTTGTCCTCGGGATGACTGTAACCACAAGCTCTTTCGTACAATCTGGCAGCAACATTCGAGTCCGCAATCTGCCTCCCTTCTTTTACGGACTGACAAAATTCTGGATGATTTTTCAACCATCGATTGATGGTCCGCGCCTCGACTTCGAAGAACGCCGCAAGGTTTTCGTTGGTTGATCCACGCAGCAAACAAAACTTGTAGGCCTGGTGGGCAAACTCTTTCCGATACTTAGGCGGCCTCCCTCGTTTCTTCCCTTTCGTCATATTTTTGAATTATAACGGGAAATCCTGACCCGTCAATTATTCAACCTTCCAGCGCCTCGCCCAGGCGCTCGCCGTCACCCGCACCGCCGCCTCAATTTCACGGGTTCGTGCTGTGCGGGGACTGTCCGCGCAACCCTCGCAGGCGCCGTCTGAGATGTTTTCCAGGTAACCGCAGGGTGACAGGTCCGCCCGCCTGGGTTCTCGCTTCCAGCAGGCCCAGAATCGCTTGTTACGCATCTTCCTCCTCCAATCTCGATGCTACCGGCATCATCATGATCATAGCGTGCGTTTCATCCCGCACACGAATGGCATGCTCTCTCTGCAATTTGCTTCGGTCTCCATCATCGTAGCCAGGTGGACGACCGCCCTTCCGCGTAATACCACGGGCGCTTGCCATGTCATAGACCTGGGCGGATCGAAGCCGCAATCCCAACTCCTTCTCCACTCGTTCCATAACTTTGTATGCACCCTTGGTCGGATATACCTCGCGTATAATTTTCTCCACCTCGGGTGGAAACGTCATCGGTTTTCGTCCCATTTTTACCTCCTAAATACCAAAATAATTAGTAGATTTATTTTGCTAGTAAACGGGACACATGGGACAGTGGGACAGGTAATCGACATTATCAGCCATATACGCGCATGTGCATGTATGTGTGCGCGTAATACCATGTAGTGTATATATGCATTTTTTTTTTATATTGCTTACCCTAATAAATATGTGTCCCATGTGTCCCACACCCGCATTATTACTGGGATTTTCGTGTCCCAAGATGTGTCCCATACCTGTCCCAACCTGTCCCGTTAATATCGAATTATTCGTCCGTTGAATAGATTCTTGCTGAAATTTTCAACCCAATGTACTTTCGGCCACCACTTTTCCCCGGTGCTTGCTTAAATCCGGCCTTCGTTAATTGTTGCGCAAATGTTTTATGGTTACCTGGATTGAAGTTCCCTTGCTCACAATATGAGCGCCAATCGGCAAACAATTCCCTATAAGGCGTTCTTTCGGCCGCATCAATTTCACAACATTCTTCCAACCACATCCCAAACGTGTCCTCCTCACTCATATATTGTTCAGTCGCACCTCTTGCGGTTTCAGGCGCCACAATCCCAACACGTTGGTATTCCACGGCCCCGTCGATCATCCATTGGAGAATTCCCGGCCACTCTGCCCGCAACTTCGCCTTCAGCCGGATGTCGCGCTTCTCGGGTGGAATGTACACTTCAAAAGGCACCAGGTGGATGCGGTCGCGAATCGCCACATCAATACTTCCGAAGCTGGGCTTATGATTGCCAGCGATAAGCAAGGTGCATTTAGGCTGGAACTCGAAATCGTTCTGACGCATAAACCGCGCTGAAAGCCGCTCTCCGCCCGTCAGCGACTTAAGCCGCTGCACATCCCACTTCCCGCCCTCGGGCACCTCAGAACCGACGACAAGTCGTGTCCCGGCCAACTTTGCAATATCCTGGGGATGTTTATCGCCATAGGTCTTGGTGAGCATGTCAGCATTAGCACTCTTCGCATAATCTTCACCCATCAGTTCCCGCATGGTATCCAGAAACACGTTCTTGCCGTTACGCCCTGCCCCGTGGAAGAAAAACAGCACATGTTCGTCCGTGGAACCGGTCAGGCTGTACCCGGCGATTCTCTGCAGATAACCGATCATCGCATTGTTTCCGGACGTGACGTCCCACAGAAACTGATTCCACAATGGGGTGTCCATCCGTTGCGGACCACAGGCAGTGATCTTGGCCATGTGGTAACCCGGATCATGCGCCAATACGGCGCCGGTCTGAAGATCAACCACGCCGCCGGGTGTATTCAGCTTCCAGTCGTCCTGATCAAAGGCGTTCTCCCGCATCACAATGCGCTGATCGGTGCTTGCCTGCTTGTCGATACTTTTCATGGTGGTATGTTTCCTTAATGTTCTGGCGCGCTTATTGTCTGACTCCGCTACCCGGTCCACATATCGACATACCATGTTAAAGACGTGGTAATTTTCATCCTTTACCCACACCTTCCCGTCCCAATACAGCCAGGTTTCCCAGGCCGGCACATGCGCAATACCTGTCGTACAGGTAATGAAGTCCCGGGCAATCTCGTATTCACTGGTGCGTAAGGTTACACCTTGGGCAATATCGGCCGCGGCGCCAGCCTGAGGCTCGCTGCTGGCCGCCCCTGGTCCAACCTCGACACCGCCGAACAAAGCCTCCAGATCAAGCCCTGCGCCCTTCCAACCGGCTTTGCGCGCCATCCAGAACAAGGTCCTGAGGGTGATACCCGAGCGCTTCAGGGACCGCCAGACACGCTCGCAATCGGCATCATCTTTGAATTTCTTACCTTTCGCCGACCAATCCCGCCACATGCGGTACATGCGCGAATCCCCGGTACTTTTCAAAGCCATGGCGACCTTCACCCAGTCACCCCTCTCCATGTCCGGATGTAAACTGTTCAATGCCCCCTGGATGTGCAGCATAGTCGCCTGGGGGACATCGCCCAGGCCCGCAGGGGTATTAATCGGCCCGAACACCTGGGTTGCCTGAGCGGGCTCAACGGGCGCCTGAGCGGGGGCCTCGAACTGCTTGGCGAACTTCTCAGGCTCATAATCCCGCCGGTCCAGCTGTTTGTCCCATACCTGGTACAGTGCCCGCGGCATGCGCCCCATCTTTGCGGGATCGCCATGCCATCGATACGCCATGCCATTGGGGTGAATCGAGGGTGGGAGGACATCCTGCACCGTGTTCCCGTTGCTGTCGGCACAACGGAACTCCATGAGGGTTTTCCCTTCGTGGGCGATCTTGACGGTTTGGAGACTTTCGACAGTAACGTCTTTGGGGATTCTGTAGAGGAGCTTGGCGTGGTTGGGGTTGGAACTCAGGATCTGCACCCCATCGGGTGCGTTGAGAAGCTCATCGAGGTCTAGTTTGTGATGTTTCCTCAACCAGGGTCGAGTGGCCTCCACATCATCAATGTCAAAGGCGACAGTGTAGGAATACGCATGGGCCAGGCCGATGTTTTCATAGGCTATGGGCCAGGGGCTCCCGTTCTTCCAGCAATTCTCCTCCCTGTTCCACCCCGTGAGATGCGGCCCCTTTTGTCCCCGGGGTATGGGAACCAGTTTCCAACCTAATTGTTTATTGTAATAGTGTGCCCAATCAGCGGTGATAGACATAGTTTCTCCTTCCAGGTGTGTGCCCTGGCCACAAGTCCTTCAAAAAAGACGCCCCGGGAAAGGAGGAGAACCGGGGCGTAATGGAAGGAACTTAGCTAGGGCGGTTAGTCAAGGTCTGAGCGGAGATCCTGTCGTCGAATCTTTCCGCGTGTCTCTTTTTCTATCAGGATCGCCAGACTCCTGCTTGGTTGCCGATGACCTGAGGCGATCTGTCGCAGGTAGACGAACTTCGTGCCGACACTATCTGCCAGCGCTTCGGCCGCAACTCGCCCCTCTTGTTTTATGTAGGTTTGCATGTCCATACCCCAAAATATAGCATTGCTACACTTCGAGGTAAACCTTCACTAAATAACAAGGGAACAGGTTCACATTATTTTCTAAAAAGTGTAGCAATGCTATTGACGTCGCAGTGTAGCATTGCTACACTGTACCCACATTGAGCAACACGGCCACTAACCATGAGGAAATCACAATGGAAAAAGTAATCACAAACCTGGAAAATCTCATAAACGAAAAGCCTTACCTGACCAAGCATTTGCTTTGGATAGACTATAACGAAGCAAAATCCAGGCTGATTAACGGTGCTATCTTTGACCGCGTAGTGGAATTCCTGTACTCCAAAGCAGACGATCACGCGAGAGGTATATCCTAGAATCCACCCCGCGCCAGGGAAGGCGCCACAACCCGACCACAACACGAGACCGACACAATGGAATACTGGACCCTGAACCCTGATTTCAATCAACCCTCCCGTAAGATCCGACTCCACACTGAACTGATGGAAACCCACCCGGCCTTCCGCGGGAGGTTCGCCAGTGAACGCAAAGCCAAGGAGGCCGCCAAGGCAATCATCATGACCCATGGTATCTATGTGGAAATCGAGAAAATAGAAGAAAATGGATAAGGACGAAATCCATGATCAGCGAATGCGATGGGGCTATTGGCTCAACAAGCAAGGTGTTTACCAACACATCACAACTATTGAGACTGCGCGCCTGCGCACCATGGATCGGTTCTTACGGATCAAGGGCGACAAACACAACTTCAGGCTGAAGATTCGAAACGAACTCATGCATCGGGCTTTTGAATCACCACCTTAAATAAATAGCAATGCTATTGTGTTCGGTTTGCAGCAATGCTATGGTTCCAACCAACCCAAGGAGAAAAAATGATCAAGGCGAGATTTAGATTTTTCAAAGGTGACAGCGCTGACCACGAAATTGTTGAACTCGAGGGACGCGACGCCTGGGATATCCAGGACCAACTCGATGCACTCTGGGACCAGGACGACCGGAACAACCATTGGGACGCCGTCGAGGATTACTTTGGACCGCTGGAGGGGTAAAGATGATCAAACCCTGTAGAAAAATCGTTTCACGTAAAGGGACCCGCTGGCACCTGTACTCCAGCATTCTGGGTACCGCGTCTCCACAGGACTGGGGCAAACACTACAGCGATTTCGCCATTCGTGCCCAGGAGGATGAGTTGAATCTGCCCGAGGAGGAATCGCTGGTATTCAAACGCAAAGCCGATTACGACGAAAGATTCTTCTTGTTCATCGGCGATGAACTCATGGGCAGTATCGGGTTCCTGGCGAAAGATATCGAGACCGCCGTAGACTACGCCGACAAACGCATCCCTCAAGGTTGTACCCGGTATAAAATTTTTGCGCCCTTGGAACTAAAACTTGAGGAGGTGCAGGACATGTTCGACCACGGATACAACGAATTGGGAGGTGGTGAAATATCCCGGGAAAGAAATAAACAGGAATACGAAAAAATTAACGAAAACAACTAAAGGAATCCCCGCCATGGACGCTACGCTTATTGAAGACGTTATTTATCTACTGATCTACGCCTGCTTGTTCATTCTCGTCTTCGCAATAGCAGCCTGGATCGCCGATAACATCAAATGGTGGTGACTATGTACAAGGTATCCTTTTTTGATAACGACACTCACATTCAACATACCGAGACCTACGGCAAACTGTATTGTGCCATATCGTTTGCTCGCGAATTGCTCCAATACGATAAGTTCCGCATCGTGCAGATCTGGGACGTCTACAAAAACAAGCAGATCGATCTGCCGACAACCTGAACTCGAACCCAATCACATAGGAATAAAGACAATGAGAACCTTCCAGCAAGTTATCGATGAGATGAGCCCCGCGGAAGTCAGACGGCGCACCGTTAAATTCCGGGCCGAACGCGCGCGCAGGAAACGCGCCGTACCTACGGAATTAATGAAGTGCGTGGATGGACCTTACGCCGGCCAGAAGCTACGTGTATCCAAGACATTGCCGTCTACTATGGAATTCAGCGTACAAGGCGTTACCGGGCGATATACCCGCGCTAAAAGGGAGTACAACAACTACCTGGTTTTCCTGCGCACCATTTAAATCCCTTACCCGCAACCGGCGCCCGGGAGGGCGCCACCAATTCAACCCAACCCTGAGGAGCCATAATGCTCGAGTCCGAGATCAAGAAGCTTAAAGAAGCCATTAACCAATTGAATGACACCATGGAAGCGCTCAAGAAAGCGTACCTGGCATCCGATGAGGTTGCCGATCGGCTCCAGGTGCCACCAAACGAACTTCCGCCCGAAGTAAATGAACTCCCTCCTGATACCGATGCCGGCGTGACAGCGCTCGCGCCCATCAACCTGGAAGACGCGAACATCCGATTGATGGATATCTCCAAACAAATCGGTGATAACGGAGCCACCATCCTTAAACTGATGAGCGAACGCTATGGGGCGACTACGCTCACGAAGATTGATCCGACGCTCTATCCCCAGCTTATCCGGGATGCCGAGCTGTTGCTGCCCGAATCCTTAAAAGGAAAAACCCTACAATGACACAGCAACAAGCACCCGCACACGATCTCTTTTCACCCTCTAAAATGGCCACCATTCGAGCCTGCCCGGGTTATCTGAACCACAACAAGGACCGACCCGAGGAACCATCCGGGCCGGCTGCCATCGATGGTACCCATACTCATACGCTCGGTGATGCATGCCTGTCGTCCAACACCTGGGATGCTTATGATTTCCTGGGCGCCAGTATGATGGACCATGAAGGCACTTTCGTGGTTGATGTCGAACGCGCTGATCGGGTAAACGTGTATTTAAACTATATAGGCGGGCGGATCGAAGTAGCCAATCTCAAAGGGGCATCGACAACATCATCAGAACATCCAGTGCACCCTGGCAAACTGATTGGTCGCAATGATTGGAGGGGTACCGCTGATTGCGTGATTAAAGGTCTTAATTTTGCAGAAGTCATCGATTACAAAGACGGCCGCCACCCAGTCAACCCGGATTGCGATCAACTCTACAGTTACGGATTGGGCATCTTGGCCGATTTTAATAAGGAAGATCTCCCTGAAACAATTCGCCTCACCATCGTTCAACCCAAGATCTCACCTACGCCAACCTGGGTGGAAATGTCCACGCAAACACTCCTGGAGAAGCTCCCCGAGTTTCGGCAGGTAATCTCCGACGCCCTCGAGCCCAATGCCCCGCGCATCCCAGGTGATCACTGCACCTGGTGTCCCGGCAAGGCACAATGTCCGGAATACACCCACAACCAACAACAGGCCCTTGAGACCGCCTTTTCGGGTATCGATCTGCCCAAAGCACAAGCGCCTGTCCTGAAGGATGTCTCGGGGACGATCAGCAATGAAGAGCTAGCCAAGGTACTCGACGCCGAACCCCTGGTTACAGTCTGGTTCAAGGAGATGCGCGAGGAGGCTCTGAGACGTTTTCAGGGTGGTGATCGGGTGCCAGGTCAGAAGGTCGTCCGCGCCGATACCAAACGGGCTTGGATCAAGGACACCGAGCTGATCATTAAGAAGCTGAAATCGAAGCGTCTTGCCAAGGCCGACATTTTCGAGAACAAACTGCGCGCACTGACAAAGGTGCTCGGTAATTCCAAGCTCAATGACAAACAACGCAAGGACATCGAGAAAACTTGTATCAACAAGCCCGAGGGTGCCCTGATTGTGGTACCCGAGACCGACAAACGCAAAGAGGTGTTGTTCGATGCGCGGGCGCTATTCGATAAAGCGCCTGAGGCCAAGGAACTGACCGGATCCGATACTTTCACATTGGAAGCAAATAACCCGAATCCTCCCCCTGGCATTACACCGCCCGCCGGGGCGATTCAATGGGAAAAAGGAGAACGCCCCTCAACCGAAGAGAAACCGAAAGAACCCCCGCTTTCTTTTATTTAACCCCCCAACCTAACCCAAACCTGACAGGAAACCATCATGCACAAATCAATACGAAGCGACGAACTGGTACTCGGCGAAGTCATCCTGAGTTGGCCTAAGCTGTTTACTCCGGAACCTATCGTCAACAGTACCCCGAAATTCTCCACCAACATCATCATGGACCCGGCAACTACTCAGCGACTGGCCGAAACGGCAAGCGCGCTCGCCACGCAAGCTTTCCCGGGTGGAGAATACCAGCGACCTGATTTCCAATGGCCTTATGTGTCGGTCGAGCAGAAAACCAGGCAGCCCCATTACGCACAGCAGTTTCCAGGTCATTATGTTGCGAGCCCCAAGGCCGATGAAAAATTCCCGCCCCAGATTGTCGACCAGGATCGCCAGCCCCTGGTGGACCGTTCCAAAGTATTCCCAGGGGCGAAAGCCTATGTGGTGGTGAACCTTTACTCCTATGATACAGGCGCCAATGTGGGCATCGGCATGGGTCTATCGGCTGTCATGGTCTGGGGTGCGGGCGAACACCTGATCGAAGGTGGCGCCGTGGACGTCAAAAGCGCCTTCCAGGGTATTCAAGTGACCCCCGTACAAACCCCTATGCAACAACCCATGCAGCAGCTTATGCAGCAGCCTATGCAGCAGCCTGCGCAACAGCCTGCGCAACAGCCTGCGCAACAGCCTGTGCAACAGCCTGTGCAGCAACCCATGCAACAGCCTGTGCAGCAACCCATGCAACAGCCTGTGCAACCCCAACAAGTACATAATCCGCAGGCACCCCAACAGCAGACACCCCAGCAGGTTCAGCAACCCGGACAAGCCATAGACCCAGAAACCGGGAAGCCTTTCCCGATGCCGAACTTCACCTAATCTCCTGTGGTTGGGAGTTGGGATCCTCTGTTTTTCCGAATGGCAGGGGATCCCCTTTTTTAGGATTAGCCATGTATATCTTCGACGTAGAGATCTACCGGAATTATGCGCTTGTTGTCTTCCACGACAGAAAGACAGGCCAATACCACGCTGTGGACAAATGGAACGACCAATGGTTGACACCACCCCTGAAGACCTTACCGGATACAACCCTGGTAGGGTTCAACTCCCAGGTTTATGACTTGCCCATGATCACCGGTATATTAAAAGGCTGGCCAAACCAGAAACTCAAAGATATAAGCGATGACATCATTCGGAACGGACTTTTGTGGTGGGAGTTCGAACGCAAATATGGATGTGACCTGCCGCAGGTTGACCACATCGACATTTTCCCTATATTACCGCTGAAAGCTAGTTTGAAAATCTACGGCGGGCGAATCGGTTCCCGGAAATTGCAGGAACTACCCATCGATCCCGAGGCCGAAATCCAGGAGCATCAAATAGCGATCCTGCGCAGATACTGTATCAACGACTGCAGGGTGACCGCTGAACTGTACAAGGAAATCGAGCCCCAAATTGAATTAAGGAAAACGTTA
>JAAUYF010008537.1_pt1 | contig 15762 bp, 14 predicted proteins | sample 7278051 | NCBI WGS metagenome assembly JAAUYF01 (sample SAMN14350202, study PRJNA611818) | marine sediment metagenome | isolation source: surface marine sediment (0.6m) | place: French Polynesia: Moorea | collected 2018-08 | reverse complement strand
TAATCGTTCGTGATGATGAACTCGACCGCGTGCGCGAGCTCGTCGACATCACCGGTGCGATTCAGCGGCACCGCGCTGGTGATGCGTTCGTGCGCCTCGGGTTTCAGCGACGCGACCATTTCGGTTTCGAACACGCCCGGCGCGATCGCGGCGCAGCGAATCTGGTAACGCGCCAGTTCGCGCGCCCAGGTCGTCGTCAGCGCGGCAACGCCGGCCTTGGCCGCGGCATAGTTCGACTGGCCGATGTTGCCGGCACGGCTGATGCTCGAAATATTGACGATGACGCCGCCTTTGCCGCCGCGGATCATGCTCGCCGCCGCCTCGCGCCCGCACAAAAACACGCCGGTCAGGTTGATATCGATCACCGACTGCCACTGCTGCAGCGACAGGCGGTCGACGACTTCGCCATCCTTGACCTTGACCAGCAGGCCGTCGTGCAAAATGCCGGCGTTGTTGACCAGCCCGGAAACCGGGCCGAGGTGCTCCTCGATCGATTCGAAGCAGCGCGTGACCGCGGTTTCGTCGGCGACGTCGCAGGTAAAGGCGAAACCCTCGGCGCCGGCCCGCTCGCAGGCGGCGAGCGCCTGGTCGAGGCGGTCGACGTTGACGTCGAGCAGCGCCAGCTTCGCGCCCTGGCGCGCCAGCCGCAGCGCAATGGCTTCGCCGAGCCCCTGCGCGGCGCCGGTAATCACGAATACGTTATTTTCGATTTGCAAGATAGGAATCCTTCAGTTCGTTTTTAAGGGTTTTGCCGGCGACGTTGCGCGGCATTTCTCCGACGATATAAACATCGGACAGCTTCTGGAATCGAGCCTCGACGCGCGCGTTGATCCATTCCCGGATTGCGTCCGCGTCCCCCGCGCTGTTTTCGCTCAGCACCACCGCGGCTACCGGGGTTTCGCCCCACTTGTCGGAGTCGATGCCGAAAACCGCCGCCTCGATCACATCTTCATGGCCGATCGCGATTTCCTCGATGTCCTGCGGATAAACGTTGACCCCGCCGGAAATGATCAGGTCTTTCTTGCGCCCGGCAAGATAAAGAAAACCGGCGTCGTCGAGGTAACCGAGATCGCCGCTGAACAGCCAGCCGTCGCGAAAGGTTGCCGCGGTCAGTTCGGGCTGTTTGTAATAACCGGACGACAGCGCCGGGCCGCGGCCGACGATTTCGCCGATTTCACCGGGGCCGAGGTCGTTACCGTCGTCGTCGACGATGCGGATATCGTAACCCGGCGGCGGGCAGCCGACCGATCCCGGCTGCCGCTCGAAATCCTCGCGGTCGAGGATCGTCACGAACCCCTCGGTCAGCCCGTAAAGTTCGTAAAAACGTCCCGGTATCACCGCGTTGACCGCTTCCTTGTACTGCTGCTGCAGCGGTGCGCCGATGGTCAGCAGCATTTGCAGCGACTGCATCCGCTCGCTGGTGAAATTCGGGCTTTGCAGCAGCGCGATGATTTGCGACGGCACCATCATGATGTGCCTAACCTGCTCGCGGCTGACGCTTTCGATCATCGCCTCGACCTCGAAGCAGGGGTGCAAAACGTAGGTTGCGCCGAGGAAGAAGCAGGGCATCAGGGTGACGAAAGCGCCGTTGAAAACGATCGACCCGGTATGCAGCACCACGCTTTCCGGGGTCATGCGGAAGGACGCGGCGAAGTGGCTGCCGTAGTTGGCGCGCACCAGGTGGCTGTGCATGATGCCCTTGGGTAAACCCGTGGTACCGCTGGAGTAAACGATGTTGAACAAATCCTGCTGCTCGATGACGGGCTTTGGCGGCGGCGTTTGCGCCGCGCCTTCGATAAACTCCGCGAAATCGCGGGATTCGTCGGTACCGCTGCCGCCGACGATTACGTAGTTTTGCTTTACGATCCCGCCGAGCTCGTCGCGGCGCGCGCCGAGCTCGTGCATGAGCCCGGGCGTCAGGAAGACCAGCCTGACATCGGCATTCTGCAACAGGTTGACCAGGCCGCCGGCCTTGAGCAGCGGGCTCAGCGGCACCAGCACCGCGCCGACCGACACCGTGGCCCAGTAAATTACCAGCAGCTCCATGCAGTTCGGCAGCGCGGTCGCGACCTTGTCGTCCTTGCCGATGCCGTTGGCCTGCAGCGCGTTGGCGAGCCGGTTGACGCGCGCGCCGAAGCCGTCCCAGGTCAGGCGTTCGTTTTCGAATACGACCGCGAGTCGGTCGCCTCGGTAGCGCGCATGTCGCTCGATCAGGTTTTCCAGTGTCGTCGGCAAGTTACTGCTCCGGGTATCGCAGGCGATTTTATGCGAGGCGGTTCTGCATTTCACGGGCAAAGCCACCTCGTTTGATATGTATCAAGACGCGGCGATCCCCGCGACCGTAACTTGGCCGGCGGAGGCAGGCATTATGAACCAGCTCAAGGTGCTCGCGATAAACGGTTCCTACCGCGACGACGGTATCACCGACCAGGTGGTCAGAATCGCGCTGGAGACGCTCGAAAGCGCGGGTTTCGCAATCGAGAACGTCAATTTACGCGAACATCCGATCGAGTTTTGCCTCAACTGCCGGGAGTGCACGCAACAACCCGGCAGTAGCCCCGGGCGCTGCGTGCTCGACGACGGCATGGCGGCATTGATCGAAAAAATCGAGGATGCCGATTCCTATATTCTCGCCGCACCGACCAACTTCAGCTCGGTCACGGCGATTTTCAAACGTTTCATGGAACGCCTGGTGGCCTACGCCTACTGGCCCTGGGACAAGTCCTATCCCGAGTTTCGCAAAGCCGGGGAAATACAAAAGAAAGCGCTGCTGGTAACCTCCAGCGCGGCGCCGTCGTGGCTGGGCCGGTTCATGTTTGGTTCGGGGCGTCAGCTCAAGATGACCGCCAAAACCATCGGCGCGCAGCCGGTCGGGCTGATTTACACCGGGCTGGCCAACCGCGAACAGCGCCAGCGGCTGGACCCGTCGACCGAGAAGCGCACGCGCGAACTGGCGCGGCGCCTGGGCGGGTGAGGCCGCGCGGCTGGATACCGCAGCGCGAACCGGTTCTTCGCATAAAACAATCTTCCGCATGGAATTATCTGCGGTGGTGTGGCTCTAACTGGAAGCATAAACGCTGTTGATTTGAGCTTTGCTTCGGTTATCGTAACCGGACAAACGATCAATCTTCTTGTCGGCTCGGTAAACACAGGACCATGGATTACGTAAAACCGGTGGTGGTTGTGGCGGTGATCGCCGCGATGCTGTTCGGCCTCGGCGCCAGTTCGCGCGGCGACTGGCGCACCGCGAGCCGTGAATCGGCCGGTATCGCGCCCGATCCGGCGACAACCAGCGAGGCGGTCTTGCATGTCTACGGCGCCGACGCCTGGGGCTGGCGCGGCTGGTTCGCGATTCATACCTGGATCGCGGCCAAGCGAGCCGACCAGGATCATTACGTGCTTTACGACGTGGTTGGCTGGCGCGGCTATTACGGCGGCCGGGTCGTCGGCATCAGCCGCGATATCCCCGACCGCTACTGGTACGGCGCGAAGCCGCGGCTGCTGAAACAGCACCGGGGACCGGCGGCCGAGGCGCTGATCGATGCGGTCGACGCGGCCGCGCGCGCCTACCCGTGGCATTCGACTTACAAGGTGTTTCCCGGCCCCAACAGCAATACTTTCACCGCGTGGATCGGGCGCCAGGTGCCCGAACTAGGCCTCGATCTGCCGTTTTCCGCGATCGGCAGCGGTTACGCCAGCCGCGACGAGTAAGCCCGGCGCTGCCTTTGGCGCGGGCGATTACCTGAATCTTCGCCGACGGTATTACAGGCCCTGCGCTTCTACTTCGATTCTTTTGATCGAGCCCTCGGCAGTGAAGTCTATGTGCTCGGACCCGCGCCGCTCGATCGGCGCGCCGTCGGCGGCCGCGCTGGCGCGCATTTCGAAGCTGTAGCTGACCCGCTGCTGCTCGCAGCTGAACTTGTCCGCCTGCCAGTATACGTCCGGGTAGTCGGCAAAAAAGCCGTGCATCATGTCGCCGATGGCGGCGCGGCCGCGGTGTTCACCGACCGCGCTGGAAGAGTAGCTGGCGCCGGCGGCAAACATCGACAGGATCAGGTCGACGCGATGCGAGTTCGAGAGCGCCACGTAAGCCCTGGCGAGTTCGATCAGTTCGCTGTCTGTCATGCCGGCACCCCGTTGCTGGTTATCTGCGTCGCCGGTCGGTTGCGGCGGCGTCAGCTGCGCATTATACCCATAACAACCAGGCGGTGGCAGCCAGCAGCAGGAGGAGCTGCAGCGCGTTGATCAGAACGCTTTGCAAATGCAGCGCGCGGAAGCGTGCGCGCGCCTGCGTGTCACCCTCGAGATCGCGGTCGCGCGCGCGGTTGATCGCCGGCATCAGGAATTGCCGCGCGTAAACGAATAGCAGCAGCACCAGGGCGCAAACCGCGCTGATCGCGAGCCCGCCGCCGGCGAGCAGGGCGGCGATGGTGGAGGCCAGCGCGACGATGAGTCCCCACAGGTAGTAGCGCGGGAATAGCGCGCGCAAAAACGCCCCTGCCTGCTCGGCAGGCAGACTGCGAAACACGGTCGGGGCGACCGCGGCCGCGAAAAACAGCATGCTGCCGGCGAGCGCACCGAACAGGAAAATCAGTAAACCTTGCATGTTTCGAACCTCAGGCGGAATCGTTGGCCGCGACGATGCGGCGGAAAGTCAGGTTGATGCGGGCGCCGCAGGCGCGTTTGACCTTGTTGATGCCATGCCGCCAGTAACGCTGGGTATCACCGCGCATCAAAAGCAGGCTGCCCGCGGGCAGCGCCAGTTTCACCGTTGACAGGTCCTTGCGGAAACGGTGCCTGAGAATGAAATCGCGGGTGGCGCCGAGGCTCAGGGATGCGATCACGGGCTGCGCGCCGAGCTCGCGTTCGTCGTCGCTGTGCATGCCCATGCTGTCGTTGCCGTCGCGGTAATAGTTCAGCAGTACGCTGTTGAACCTGGCCCGCGTCAGCGCCTCGATCGTTTGTTTGATCCGCAGCAAATCCGGGTGCCACGGCCGCGGCCTCAGGCGGATGCCGGAATAGGCGTACTCGCGTTCGCCGTACCAGGCGCACAGCCGCGGCTGCGGGTGCGACTTGCCGTAAACCGTGACCGATTCCTGGCGCCATTCGATCTGGTCGATGAGCCGGTCGAGCAGCGCAGCGTAATCCTCGCCGAGATCGATTTGCCGCCAGAACAGCAGCTCCGCGTCGGGCAGCGGCAGGCGCTCGGCTTCGCTGTCGGTAAACAGTTCAGTCATCGGCCGCCCTGACCAGCGCCTGCTTGCCCGCACGCGACAGTTTCTTGATCTCGGCTTCGCGTCGGCTGGCGCTGCTGCGCGTATGGCCCGATTCGGCGTAAACCACGCGTTTCGGCCTGCGCCCGTTGAAGTAGCGCGCACCGCCGCTTTTGTGGCGCAAATGCTCGCTGAAACGCCGCTCGACGTCCGTGGTAATCCCGGTATACAGCGAGTCGTCATCGGCCTCGATGATGTATACCAGCCAGTCAGTCGACGGTTTTGTCATGGATAGCAAGCGGATTGATGTGGCGAATGACAACCGGCTGGGCAAACCCCTTGAGTTCGATTTCACGGTCGCGGCTGTCGAACTCGCGCAGTATATCATCGACCGCGGGATCCTGCCCGAAGGCGCGCGACATCGTGATGTCGCCGGCTTCGCCCAGGCCCTCGAGGCGGGCGGCGAGATTGACCGCTTCACCGTAGTAGTCGAGACGGTCGTTCAGCGTTACCGCGATGCTGGCGCCGGCATGGAGCCCGATGCGAATCGAGATGCCGCCGCAGTCGAGACGGCGATTGAAGTCCGGCATGCCCCGCTGCATTTCGATCGCCGCGCGCAGCGCGTCGTCGGGCGCCAGGAACGCGGCGTGGATACCGTCGCCGAGGGTTTTGACGATATTGCCGCGGTGACGGCGCACGATATCGCCGAGCTCGGCGAAATGCTCGCGCACGATACGATAGGCCTCGGCGTCACCGACGCGGGTGAACAGGTCGGAGGAGCCGACCAGGTCGGAAAACAGGAACACGATATTGCGCACGCTGACCTCGTCTCCGGGGCGCAGCACCTGGTCGGAAAACAGGTCGCGAAAAGCCTGCAGCGTGGTCGCGCGATCGGCGGTGAGGACATCGCTTAGCCAGCTGGTGTCCTCGATCACGACGGTGCGCGGAAGGCTGCCCGCGTTGACCATGCGGATTTCGCCTTCGGGTGAAACTGCGTTCAAGTCGACCGCGTCGCCATCGACTCTGATTTCGGGAAACTCGCCGCCCTGCCACTCGAGTTCGGCTTCGCCGCCGGCCTCGAGCGTGCGCAGGCGATAGTTGCCCGGATGCAGCACCAGAGGCAGCCTGCGCGACTCTCCCGGCGGCAGCGAACACTGCCCCTTGACATGCGGTGTCACGCCCGGCCCGGAGCGGCAAAAGAAGCCGTTTTCGATATGGCGAATCGACGGGCTAGGGCTGAAGCTCAGTTCGACGTTGCCGGCGAAATCGGATTCGAAGTCGATGTTGCAGGCGTCGCAGTGCACGCCGCGCGGCAGGTCGCTGATGTTGGCGCTGGCGGACTGGCTGACGCGGCAGCGCGGGCACAGGATATCCCAGCGCGACTCGAGCAGGCCCTCGCGCACCGACTGCAGGAAAAGTTCGACCGTTTTGCGCGCGTCCGCGCCCCAGCGGTGCGCGATTTCGAGCGGCCGCATCGCCCACAGGTCGACTTCCTGGTTGTCGTTGATATAGGCGAGCAGCCTGTCGCCGAGGCCGTGCTCGTAAGGTGACTGCCTGATTCGATCGAGCAGGGCTTCGGCGCGCTGCAGCGCTTCCCGGGGCGCCTCGTAGGCGGATTCGAACAGCTCGGGCTGCTCCGCGCGAATCAGCCTCGAGGCGGATTCTAGCAATCCGCGAGCCTTGTTCTCGTAGGCATTGACCATGAATTTTGCCAGCAGGGTGCCGAGCGGGTTGCGCGTGTCGAATACGAGCTCGAGGTCGAGCGCGCTGGTGGCGCCGTGGTCGTGCAGCGTGGCGCTGGTCGTCATTTCACGCATGGGACCGCGCTTGAATACGCGGCGCTGCTCGAACCAGCGTTCGGCGATCCAGTTAACCGGCGGCTCGATCCATTCGACCTGGAAACCGGCCAGTTCGACCTGGCCGCTGATTTCGACCGTGCCGTCGGGTAGCAGGCGTTCCGAAGCCTGGTAGCGCGGAGAGCCCAGCGCCTCGCCCCAGCGGGGCGTATCGGACACGATCGCCCACAGCTTGTCGACGGGGTGCTCGAACTCGAAGTGATATTGCCGCGATACCTGCATGCTCGGATTGAGGAATCCTGGTGAAAACAAAAGGGTTCAGGCCGACATCCCGGCCAACATGACCATGCGCATTATTCCATACAGCGCCGCACTGTCGCTGCCCCGCACAGGCCGGGCCGGGGCGGCAGCCCGCTCGGCTGTTTATACGTCGCAGCCCATTCGCGCGATCACCGCGACTCGGAAGTATTGTCCGGGGAGGGCCCGGGCCGGTTAAGCCTGCGCGGATCGAATTAATCCTGCACTGCGAACTCGACCGCGATGGAGAAGAAGCGGAGATAATGTTCGAAGGCTTGTGCGAGCGGGGCTCGACGCGCTGCCTGTCGTGCCGGGGACGCTTGCTGCCTGCGCTGCCGGCAGCGGGGGTATTTCCAACCCCGGGGCGCTGATGATCGTCGCAGGCAGCGTCGATCGAAGCACGGCCGGCGCCGGGGTATGCGGTCGGCGCCCGCCGGGCCTTGCGGTTTAATCGTGGCGGTACTTGCGCAGGCGCTGGTTGAGGTCGTCGTTGACCTCGGCGAGGGTGGCAACGTGCTCGAAATTGCCCTCCAGCTTGCTCGTCGAGGCGCTGCTGAGTTCCGCGATCGCATGCATGTTGTCGCTGACCGACGCGATCGTTTGCTCCTGTTGCGCCGCCATTTCGTTCAGATGCACGTTCATGTCGTTTATCTGCGAAATCGCCTCGAAAACGAGCTGTAGCGCGTCGCTGGTTCCGGTGATACCGCGTACCGACTGCTCGGTGATTTGCTGTCCCTGGTCGATATTGGCGACCGCATCGCGGGTTACCCCCTGCAGGGTTTCGATGATGCCCTGGATTTCCTCGGTCGACTCCTGGGTGCGCTGCGCCAGCGTACGCACCTCGTCGGCGACGACGGCGAAACCGCGCCCGGATTCGCCCGCGCGCGCGGCCTCGATCGCGGCGTTGAGCGCCAGCAGGTTGGTCTGTTCGGAGATACCCTGAATGACGTCGACCACGCCGCCGATGCTCTCGGCGCTGCGTGCCAGTTGCGAGATCGATTCCGAGGTATGGTTCATCGAGGTTTCCAGCTGTTTCGCCAGCTCGACCACCGAGCCGACCTCGCTGGAGGCGGTATTGGCCTGGCCGTTGGCGTTGTCCGCGGTGGCCGCAACCTCCTTGATGTGATGCCCCAGCTGCTGCGTGGATTCGGACATCTGGTTCATCGCTTCGACCACGGCGTCGGTTTTTTCGTTCTGCTGCGACAGCGCCTGCTGCGATGCCTGCGAGGACCCGGTCAACTGCTCGGCGGTCTGATTGATCGCGGCGCTGGCGCGCGAGATGTCGTTGGTCATGCTTTCGAAATTCTCCAGCAGGCCGTTGAATGCGGCGGCGATGTCGTCGGCCTCGCGGGATTCGATACGTACCGACAGATCGCAGTTCTTTTGCACCTGGCGCACCGCGGCAACAAGGTTCAGCGCGGTTTGCTCCTCGCGGCGCATCATCAGCGCGAAGTACACCAGGAAGGAACTTTCGAAAACGACGAAGGCCGCGTGCACCATGGTCAGGGCCCAGCTGCAGTCATAGGCGAAGGCCTGTAGCGGCACGCCGGCGATGCTGGCTCCCTCGAGCTGCAGGTAAGTAAATGCCAGGTGGTGCACGGCGATGACCGCGGCCGGCACCACGATGTTAATCCAGTTGCGGTAAATCAGCAGCAGCGCGAGCGCGCTGAAAATGTGGAAATGCATTTCCAGGCGGCCGAACTGGGCCTGGATCATGACCGCTGAAAACGACATCAGCAGAATGCCGGCGATAATACCGAAGGCCGGGCGGCCCCGGGTGAAAAAGTAACCGAGACCGGCGACGAGGCCGATGACCAGGGAGGCGCCGATGGCGAAACCCGAGGTGTCGTAGCCGATCGGCACCAGGAACATGACCACGGGCAGATGCAGCATCAGGATGATGAATACCAGGCGGTCATAATGCAGTAAACGATTGTCGCGTTCGGGATCAGCCTGAGTTGCCTTTACCATTTCTGTACCTCGATTGAGTGGTTAACTGCCGGATGCGGAGGCGAGCCGGTGATAATCGGCCAGGATCAGCTGCAGGTCGGGAGCGGTGCCGTTGTAAACGCGGCGAATCTGCCCCGCGGGATCGATCAGGAAAATCCGCGCCGGATGTTCGATATCGTATTCGTTGCCCGTCGGGTTGCCGGCGAGACGATAGCCGGCAAGATAGGCATTGGCTACCGACTGCATCGTCGCCGTATCGCGCGCGTGCAAACTGACGAAATCCTGGCCGCGCCCGTCGAAATATTCGCGCAGCGCCGCCGGGTCGTCGCGCCGGTCCATGGCCAGGTACAGGAACACGGCATCGCTTTGCTGCAGCTGGTTGGCCAGCATGACGAGGTTGGCGACCTGGCTGTGGCAAATATCGGCGCAGCGCAGGTAGCCGAACATCAGGAATACGCTGCGGCCGCGAAAGTCCTCGATCGATCTGGCCGCGCCGGCGGCATCGTAAAGTTCGAAATCGGGCGCCGGCCGTGCGCTGGCCCGGACGTCGTCGGGTGTTTGTTGCAGCAGGCTGGCAACCGGTACGCTGCCGAACAGCGTTGCCAGCGCCAGCGCGAGGATGACGAGGTCGAGGACGCGAAACTGCGCCACGGGTTTGAACAGGAAAGCACGCATGCGGCTGTTAGCGGCAGTTCGCGGCAAAACTTGAGCCGAAATCCACCGCCGGTCGCGCCGCGGCGTGATTGCCGGCGGTACGATTCGCGGCGGGCGGGATGGAATCAGCGCGGACTGCGTTTCAGCGTAATGAAGATTTCCGCCGAGGGTTGGTCGAAACGATAATCCATGGCCTGTTTTTCGTATCCCTGCGCGTATACGTTCAGGCGATAGCTGCCGCCGCCGAGGCTGTCGAAGACAAAGGCGCCGTCGCCGCGGGTGGTCTGTGAGCGGTAGCTGCTGTGCCTGAGCGCGCCGCTGCGGAATTTGCGATCCAGCGTCACCATTGCCTGGGCCACGGCGACGCCGCTTTCGTCGATGATCCAGCCGGATAAATAGTTGTCGCCGCGGTCAACCGTGATCCTGAGGTTTTGATAGCTGCTTTCGCCGAGCACGATACCGGAGGTCCTGAATAGCTCGGACCCGCGCGTGGTCAGGCTGACCTCGCCGAGGGGGAAGTTTTCCAGCCTGAAGTATCCCGACGAGTCGCTGACGATTTTGCGCCTGTGCCTGCCGGTGCTGATATTGCTGATGTAAATAACGTAATTCGGCACGGGCACCGATTCGCGGTTTACGATCATGCCGTCGATATCGGCGAAGCGCAGTTTCCTGAGCACGATATCGACCCGCGCCGGATCGTGCGTTACCTGGAAGTCGGGATTTACGTAGCGGGGATATTCGGGCGCCAGGTCGACGGACAGCTCATAGGTCTGGCCGGCACCGATACCCTCGAATTCGAAATTGCCGTCGGTGTCGCTGAACTCGGTGAGCGTGTAACTTTCACGGTTGCGCGCATAACTTGCCACCAGCTCGACCCGGGCGCCTTCTAGACCGTGACCGAACTCGTTGCCGATCCAGCCGCTTTGCGTGACCGTGCCGAGCGCATCGTCGAGGGTGACGTCGAGTTCGTACAGCGCCTGGTCCTGCAACTGTTTTTTACCGAGCCTGATGCGCTGCGCGGCGAATCCGCTGCGCAGGAAATGCAGGGTCGGGTAGCGATGGCGCGGAATTTCGAGCAGCAGCCAGTAGTAACCGTCGGCGTCGCTGCGCGCTTTGTGGAAATACTGCTCTTCGGCGACGAGTGCGTTTTCGATCGGGCGCGAATCGCGGTCGACGATACGACCGCGGATTTCGAGCAGCTTACGCCCGCCCGACACCGGCTCCGCGGCCGCGCGCGCGCTATCGGTCGATTGAAGGTGGAGCGCTTTTTCGGCCGGGTGCGCCGCGGGCGCCATGGTATCGATGCGGGTCGAGGCCGGGACCGGATTGCGCGCTTCGAGCGCGTCGCTGTCGTCGAGCAGGCGGGATGCGATGGTCAGGTACAGCATCAACATGATCGCAATTGCGATAACGATCGAGATACTGATTTGCCGGGTTTTCATGATCTTCGCCGCGTCGTCGAACAAGATAACACACGGGTGCGGCCGGCGCATCGTCGAGCGGCACTTCGATAATCGGGTCGAATAACATATAATCCTGCTCAAGCAGCGCGATTATGCAGTAAAAGTATAAATCCAGAACTGGAACCCTGGGCATGAGTAATGCACCGTTGACAGGGAAGCGGCTGGACGAATTCGGTGACAGTTTCACCGTTTATGCCGATTTTAACTGCCCTTTCTGTTATGCGTTAAACGAACGCTTACACGCGATGAAACTCGATCGTGCGGTCGATTTTCGCCCGATTCAGCACGCGCCCGGTATCTCCAGCAATCAATCCAGTATCGAGATTTTGAGCGAACTCACGCGCGAGGTCGCGGAAGTGCGGCGGCGGGCGCCGTCGGCGCGAATCAACCTGCCCCTGTTCAGGCCCGATTCGGGGCCGGCCTCGGCGCTGGTACACGCGGTGGGCAGAACCGCCCCGGCGCTGGCGGCGAAGCTGCGCCGGCGCGTGTATCGCGCGCTGTGGATCGATGGTCAGGACATTTCCAGCCCGGAGGTACTATCCGGGCTGCTGCGCGAACTCGATATCGATCCGCCCGACGAATCCGCGGCGGACGCTGCCGAGCTCGAAACCTGGCAGCAGGACTGGGACCGGAACGCCGAATTCGATCGCAGTATCCCGATAGTCATCAGCGCGCGCGGCGAAACCGTGGTCGGATTTCCGCTCGAGCCCGAACTCGATGCCTTTCTCGAAACCGGCAGCCTGCTCACGGACAAGGCCGCTCAGGGCGTAATCGAAGGGCCGGAGCGGCAGCGCATCCTCGTGCTCGACCGCGATGTCGCCAGCCTGCAAATGATCATCCGGCAAATGCGCGACGCGCAGGTCGAGGTGGTCGAGGATTTCGGTGCGCTGGTGGCGACGGTGCTGAACCTGGGCATGCCCGACCTGGTGCTGGTCGATACCGCGCTGCTCGGCGGCATCGAGGGCACCGACTGGTGGCGCAACTCCACCGATTCGGATCTCGAAACCGCGGTGCCGGTCATCTTCGTTTCCGAGGATAAATCCACCGAGGCCGAGGTCGCCGCGTTCGAGGCCGGCGCCGCCGATTTCATCGCCAAACCGTTTCACCCGAGGGTGCTGCAGGCGCGTTTGAATATGCACCTGCAGGCGCGCCGGTCGCAGCAGGCGCTCAACAACATAGCCCGCGTCGACGCGTTGACGTCGGTCTGCAACCGCCGCGAGTTCGATCTGCGCCTGCGATCGGAATGGGGGCGCGCGGCGCGTTCCGGGCATACGCTGTCGCTGCTGATGATCGACGTCGACAAGTTCAAGGAGTACAACGATCACTACGGCCACCTGCGCGGTGACGATTGCCTGGTGGCGGTCGCGGCGATCCTCGAGGACTGCATGCAGCGCTCCGGCGATCTGATCGCGCGTTACGGCGGCGAGGAGTTCGTCGCCCTGCTGCCCGAGGTCGATATCGAGGGCGCGCTCAAGGTCGCGCAGGATTGCCGCGACGCGGTGCTCGCGGCGCAGATCCCGCACGTGACCTCTTCGGTGGCGCCCTACGTGACCGTCAGCGTCGGCGTGGCCGCGATGCTGCCGATTTACGACAAGAGCAGCACGCTGCTGATCGAGCAGGCCGATATCGCGCTGTACCAGGCCAAGCAGAACGGGCGCAACCGCGTCTGCAGCTTCGACAATGGCGCCGACGACCGCTAATCCGCCGCGGCGGGCCGGGATCCGTTCGCCTCAGATCAGCCGATCGTACAGGTAATCGGCGAGCCAGCTGCCGAGCCGCGGCTGCACCAGGTAGCCGTAGGACTTGTGCGGATTGCGCTTCTCGCGCGCGCGGTTGCCGCTGTGGCCGACGACCTCGAACGGGTTGTGCAGGTCGACGTAGTCGATGCTGCGGAAGGCCTTGCCGCGCGGAAACAGCTTCAGCTCGCGCATCGGCTCGAAAAAAATCTCGTGAAAATTTTTCTGATGCGCGACGACGTCGCCGAGGCAGGCGTAGTTGTGCCAGAAGTCGATGTTGGTCGGAAACTGGCGTTTGCCGTGATCCTGGTGGTGAATCGAAAACAGCAGCCGGCGCACGCTGGCGTCGCCGAGCGGCGAGCCCATGGTGGCGAAGATACTGACGCGCTTGCGGTTGTATTCGCGAAATCCCGGGGTCTTGCGATGGGAGAAGCGCCATAGCACGTCGTAGGCGATGAAACTGCCCATGCTGTGCGACAGCAGCACCGGCTCGCAGCCGTCGTCCCAGGCGCGGCGCAGCGCGTCTTCCAGCGGGCCGCGCATCTGGTCGGCGATGTACTGATCCTGTTCGTAAAGTTCGGTTTCGCGCAGAAAACCGGTCATGACCTCGTCCTTGACGCTGAGCGCCCCGACCAGCAGCTTGACCAGGTCGACGCCGCGGTCCTTGAAAAAACTGCCGACGCGTTCGCCGATGCCGACGTGAAAGCGACCCCGGATCGCGCGGCGTTCTTCGATGACCTTGTCGACCTGGCGCCGCAGTTTTTTGCAGTAGGCCCTGTCGTCGGGAATGTGGTGCGGGGTGCTGTCGGCCCAGTAGGCGGTTTCGAAAACCCGTGGTTCCCGGTCGAGCTGCCGCGCGAGCCCGCCGAAGCCGACGCGGATGTTTTCGGTCAGGGCCAGCCGCCAGAGCTCGTGGGTGACGTCGCGCGGCGGCTTCGACGCGAGCCCGTGGATCATGATGATACGCTTGTTCGACAGGTCGGCGCGCATGTCGCGGCTCCTTTATTGTTATCGCTGCGGCCGGTTATACGTGAGCCGCCGGTCTCAATCAATCGCCTGCGCCGCGGCGCACATGTTTTGCAGCTTTTGCATCGCTAGCTCCCGGCCGAGCATCATCAGGCCGCAGTCGGGCGCCGCCAGCAGCCGGTTTCTGTCTATGTGCCGCAGTGCGAGCTCGAGTCGCTGGTGAATCGACTCCACGCTCTCGACCCGGCTGCTGGCGATGGTGACGACACCGAGGATGACCGCGCTCCGGCGGAAACGCTCGAGCAGCGACAGGTCGTTCAGGCAGTGCGCATCCTCGATCGATACCTGGTCGACGCAGGACCGGTCCACCGCCTCCGCGAGCCGGAAATAGCAATCCGGATCGGCTTTCAGGTAATTCTCGTCGTCGATATGCCCCGGGTAGCCGCAGCACATATGCATGACCCGGGTGACGTCGCCGCCGACGCCGTCGAAACAGCGCTCGAGGCACTCGACGCCGTAGTCGAGCGCGGCGTCGACCTGGCGCACGAACAGCGGCTCGTCGACCTGGATGTAGCGGCAGCCGGCGTCGGCCAGCGCGCGGATTTCGTAATTGAGCGCGTGCGCGAGATCGAAGGCGAGGTCGCGCTCGCTGGGGTAGTGGGCATTGGCGGTGGTGTCGATGATCGACAGCGGCCCCGGCACGGTGATCTTGACCGGCCGCTCGCTGTAACGCTGCGCCACGAGGAAATCGCGGTCGAGGAAATGCTCGTCCTTCGGCGCTACCGGGCCGTTGATCGTCGGCAGATCCGCGACCGCGGCGCCGTTGCGGTGCACCTTGCTGGTCAGGTTGACGAAGTCGATGCCCTCGAGGTTGCGGCAATGGTAGTGAATATAGTTTTCGCGCCGCTGCTCGCCGTCGGTGGGGATATCGACGCCGCAGGCTATCTGGTCCTCGACCGCGGCGCGCGTCGCTTCGAGCAGCAATTCTTCAGGAACGCGGTCGGCGTCGTCCTGGGTGTAGGTGAACGCACGCGTCGGGCTGCCGTCCTGGTCCCCGGTCTCGGCGAAATTACCGATCCCGAGGTAATCGGGTTTCGGCCAGGCGCCAATGCAGGTGGTGGTGATCGCCATAGGCGCATGATACGTAATGACGGCATGCCGACAAACTCTTTCTTGACCGTGCCGCGGCTGCGGTAGACTGTGCGCCATGCTGGCCGAGCTAATCGATTTCTTTTCCGACCACGAGTCGATCTTCGTGCTCACCGGCGCCGGTGTCAGCACCGCGTCGGGCATTCCCGACTACCGCGACGAGCGCGGCGAGTGGAAGCACAAAAAGCCGATGGATTACCGCGACTTCGTCGCCCGGGCGGACGCGCGGCAGCGCTACTGGGCGCGTTCGTTCATCGGCTGGCAGCGCTTTCGCGAGGCGAGACCTAACCGCGCGCATCAGGCGCTCGCCCGGCTGCAGGCGCTGGGCCGGATCGATGCTATCGTCACCCAGAATGTCGACGGCCTGCAGCAGCGCGCGGGCAGCACGGATGTCGTCGAGCTGCATGGATCGCTGGGCCGTGTCGGCTGCCTGCGCTGCGGCGAGAGCTCGACGCGTGAATCGATGCAGCAGCGGCTGCTCGCGGCCAATCCGCTACTGGCGCAGCTGTCGGCACGGTCGCTGCCGGATGGCGATGCC
>JAAUYF010043396.1_pt1 | contig 15893 bp, 16 predicted proteins | sample 7278051 | NCBI WGS metagenome assembly JAAUYF01 (sample SAMN14350202, study PRJNA611818) | marine sediment metagenome | isolation source: surface marine sediment (0.6m) | place: French Polynesia: Moorea | collected 2018-08 | reverse complement strand
CGTAAATCTAGAACTTACGTGGACCGTCGTTGCTCAGGATGCGGAAGACTCCTGTGCAGAGAGCTGGAAAAGAGCCAGCGATTACCGGATACTCTGGAGATCCGGTGCAAGAAGTGTAAGACACTGAACGTTTATTGAGGCCCGTCGAGGCTCACTGTTCATCCCAGTAGGGGCAGTGGGCCTATTTTTTTGGAGGATACGATGAGAACATTGGAAAAGGTTGATCATCCGTTTCTGTCTCCGTTCTCCGGTAGTGTTCTGATCAAAGGAGCGGAGGAAGACGGGAAGTGGATCGTCTACATGGAGGCGTCCAACGAGGGTCTGGATCAGGAAGAAGAACAGATCCTTCAGAAAGGTCTGAAGGAAGCGAAGGACTACTACCTGAGTCATGGTGTGATATCGTGGGATCACCAACACAAGCACCAGCACGAACCCAAGTACATCATCGGAGAGCCCATGGACGTGCGCTTCCCGAAGGATGGAAGGACACTGGTGAAGGGCTGGCTGTATCAGCACAACGAGACCGCCATTGATCTGTGGAAGAATATCCAGTCCGGAGCGAGGCTGGGCGCCAGTATTGGTGGTGGAGTCATACAGAAGAGCCAGCCGGGAGAAGATGGAAAGTCGTGGCCGGTCATATCCCGCGTGCTGTGGAACGAAACGGCCATTACACACAAGCCTGTGAATCAGGACACGCTTGGAAAAACGACACTGGTGCCGTTCCCCGAGTTCGCAAAGGCACTGATGGCGTCCGTAGATGTTCTAGATAAACAGGATGAAACCGACCCCTTCTGGAAAGCGATGATGGCCGGTTCTGGTGTGGACGCCTCTTCCTTTACGGGTGGGCGTGCGCTGACCGGCGAGAGCTTGGATGAGAAGCTGGTGGATCTGACCTTTGGCCAGACCGATCTCCATCCGACCATGACCTACGAAGAGGGTCGCCGGTACTTCGACGGAATGTTGAAGGCCATTCACCATGGAAAGATCGCGTCGTTGAATGACGTGGTTTCGTATACTCTGGATCAGGGGTATCCTGACGGCGTTGCCGCCACCCTGATCGATTTCGTAGCTCGGAAGATTCCCAAATTGAGGAGGTAACAACTCATGGGACAGAAAGAGCAGAACACGGAAGAGGAAGTCCTGAAAGCGACTGAAGAAGAGAACGTCGAAGTGAATCTCGATGATCTTGAGAAGTCGTGGGAAGACTCCAAAGCCAACGTTCTTGCCCTGCTCGGTGAGGAACCGTCTGAAGAGCCCGTCGAAAAGGCTGAATCCGAAGAGGAAGAAGTCGAGAAGGCTGGCGACAAGAAGATGGAGTACAACGAGGAGGAGGAAGACGAGGACGAGGAGGACATGGACGCCAAGAAATCCATCGAGGAAGACTTGGACACCATTCCCGAGATGCAGGACGTTATGGACGTTGAGCCCTGGCTCCGTGAGTTTGCCCGATCCATCGATGAGAGACTCCAGTCCTTGGAGAAAGCCATCGAGGAGACGAAAACTCTCCAGAAGGCCACAGGCAAGATGTTCGCGGCGTTCGGTGATCTCCAGAAGGCCACCGCTGAAACCGTGGAAAAGATCGGCAATGAGCCGGTCAAAAGTGGTTCCGTCATTCGACGTGACGGAGATCGTTTCCAGAAATCCGAAGAAGGATCTGAGCTTGGCATGAGTGCCAGTGCTATCAAGGACCGGCTTCTGGAACTGGGCAAGGCAGGGAAAATCTCTAGCCGTGATCTGACCAAGGCTGAGGGCCGGTTGAATCGTGGTGTTGCACTTCCCGCTGACCTTGTGGAACTGATCAAACAGGGAGCGTAATGATTATGGACATTACCAAACAGTTCGATCTTGGCTATGAGGGATTCGTACAGGGGAACATGGAGACCCTGGAAGCCCTGTCCAAAGCCATGGAAGCGTACGGAACTACGGGTGGAGACCTCACTGACGCCAGCCTGTTCACAGGTGGTCGTGCCCTCACCCCCGAGTCCCTTGACACCACGCTCGTCAACGTGCTTCACACCACGGATGAGGCGCGGCTGTTCCAGCGGCTCAAGAAGGTTCCGGTCAAGTCGGTCGTCCATCAGTGGAACTTCCGTGACGAAGTTGGTTCTGATGACGCCGGGTGGGTTCCTGAAGGCGGCGACTCCGAGGAAGCCGATCAGGACATCGAGCGCCGGTTCACTCAGGCGAAGTACCTGCAGACTCTCCGCAAGGTGACTCTTCAGGCCGCTCAGTCCAACATGGTTGAAGATGCCATGGCTATCGAGCAGGAAGCTGGTATGCTGTGGATCGTGCGGAACGTCGAGAAGGCGCTCTTCAACGCCCGCTCTGACTTCTTCACCAATCAGCCCGATGGACTGGAAACTCAGATCCCGGCTACCAACGTTCTGGACCTTCGTGGTCAGGATGCGTCGTCTGCCGAGTTTGAGAATCTGATGAACGAAGCGTCTCGTCAGATCCGTGACAACTACGGTGTGCCCACCGACATGTTCACCTCCACCATCGTTATGCAGGACGTTCAGGCGCTCCTGCGTGACCGCATCCGGTTCGGAGGCGGCATGAACCAGGGTACTGGTATCTTCAAGGACTACCCCACTCCCTTCGGCAACATCGGCCTTGTCGATGATGTCTTCCTGAAGGAAGGGGACGTTCCCCGCCTGTCCACTGTGGCGTCCAAGCGCCCCGGCAACATCACGTCTATCGCTGGTGCCGCCGCTGGTACCGGTTCCCAGTTCGCCGCTGGCGATGCTGGTAGCTACTGGTACAAGGTCGCCGCCGTCAACCGCTATGGTGAAGGTAACGTCGTTGCCACCGGTACCGCTGTGACGGTCGCCGCTGGTCAGGAAGTCACCATCACCATTACTGGCACCGCTTCCCCCGCTGGTACTGCGTATTCGCTGTATCGGTCCAAGAAGGGCGCCGCTGATGCGAGTGACTGTCGGTTCGTTGGCTACTATGCGTGGACTGCCGGTAACGGTGACACGCTGGTGGACACCAACGCCAATCTGCCGGGTTGTTCCAGCACCTATGTGCTGAACATGAATACGGCCTACAACGCCATTGAGTGGGTGCAATTTCTTCCAGCAATGAAGTTCCCGCTCTACCCGACCAATGCCGCGGTGTACCCGTTCCTCATGCTTCTGTATGGTTCCCTGGCGGTGAAGAAACCGACCCAGCACATTCGGATCAAGAATGTGGCTCCGTCGAATCTTGGCTGGTTCTGAGATTCGCAGGTAGTGTAAACTGATACCCCGGTCCCGCATGGGGCCGGGGATTTCCTGAACGGAGGAAAACAATGAATTACAAGGAAAGAATCCAGAGGGCGTTTCCCGCCTTCCGTCAGTGGTTCAGACGGGTTAAACCGTTTGTCCGCGTCTCCTACGTGACTGGCGCCGTTGCCGGTACTATTTCGGTTACCGACATCAAAGCGGGAGATCAGTTGGTTTCCGTTGTAGGAAACAACCAGACTTCTGGTGTGTGGGTGGATCACTCCGCTGACTTCATCGCCAACACTGACGCTGGTCAGATCGTCCGCAATGATGGGGAGATCGACAACACCGGCGGTACGTCTTCTGCTGGAGAGCTTCTGCAGATCGTGTGGATCTCCTGGGTGTAAGGAGGTGACCCGTGGCCGCTACCGTCGTTCTAGCTGAAACGAACGGGCCACAGGCGAGTTCAACGGAAACCCTTGACGTTGCGAACGTCAACATGGGAAGTACCGACGCCGCCGCCTTGGTGCCTACTTCCGCGCCTATCACTGCCCAAGTCGATGGCCACTCTTACGAGAAGTGGCTTCGGCTGTACCTGTCGGATCTCGGTGGCTCCGCCCAGATCGACAATGTGAAGGTGTGGTTGAGTAACCTTGGTGGAGGATGGAAAACCGGAGAGGGGATGAGTGCCAGTCTGACGGAGAGCGGTTATTCCGCACCGTCGTATGCGACTGGTGGCCCTGTGGAGACCGATTCCACTGTGGCCGTCAATGCGATGCCAGAAACGGAGCCCGCAGGGGCCAACGCTGGAATCGCTGGTTCACTCAGCGGGGCTCTGACCGCCGCTCCGGGTTACACGGACTTCTTTGTTCTGCAACTCGATGTTTCCAACCTGACGCCCGCTGGCGCCGTCAATCAGAAGACCATCACGTTCCAATGGGACGAGCAATGAGACCGGGGGCTTCGGCCCCCGTGTTTTTTCTAGAAATAACGGAGAGAAGAGATGAAGCCAGATCCAAGGGGAGAGCTGGACTGGATAATCAGTGAAGACGAGACGCTGAAGAAGGTACAGTTCAACTACATATTCCCAAATAAGGAACACATTGATTCCATCACGATGCTGTTTGATACGAACAGCTACATCATCAATGTCCGTCAGAGGTTCTTCATCATCAATGGAGGACGTAGAATCCAGCCGAAGCCGGTTATGCTCATGGATGAGGTATGGCCGTTGGCTGTGAAGCGGAGAAGGAAGACCGTCACCCTGAACGGTGAAGAATCAGGTGATGAGTCGTTGTCGTACCTTCTGGGAATAGAAGGTATACTGAACGGAGAGAAGCGAGAAGTTCTGATTCAGATTTCCCAGGACGGATCACTCTGGGCCTGGAAGAGTAAGAGGTAAACCAAATGGCTGAAGGAACAAAGTATTCTGCCGCTGGCGTGATCGAGCTGGATGCTACAGACACTTTTGACGTTGGCACCGGTCCCGCTCTGGTCATAGAGAGTGTGATCTTCAAGGGAACCGCCGCTGGGACATTCATCTTCAACATCGATGGGTGCCCTATCGAGATCGTGACCGCGGCCAACAAGCTCACCGAGCAGGTGTTCTTCAACCGGAGAGTCAAATCCATGGTGCTGACGAGCGGGCCTACCAATGCTGTGGCCTACGTGCTTCTGAAGAAGGCGTCCTGAGATGGCTGAACCGTTGGTGCGAATCGAAAACAAGGTGGAGAACAACGGCAAGAGGATCGTTGAGATGGAGAAAACGGTCAAAAATCTAGAAAAAATGCCGACCGCCCTGGGTCGAGTTCTGGACTCGATAGATGTCACAGAAGACGCTCTGGGGGCTTTGGTGACCATAATCGAGACTCTGACCGACTCCATTGCTCGGCTCCGCAGACGACTAGTTGTCGCACTCTGGGTTCTGCCGGTTCTATCGCTACTAGTTGGGTTCATTCTCGCTGTTCTCGTTCTGAATTAAGGAGATCACTATGGCAAAGAGAGCGTATATTGTCGGCGATATCGTCGAGTCCTTGGCCGAGGACATCAATCAGAGGATCGAGGACGTACCTGTCGCTCTGGAGAACCGATCCCCGGACGAACTGCTGTGGAACGGGACGGCGGTCGTGGACGCCCTGACCTTGACGGAGTTCTACATTGACCCGCAGGGGACCAAGCACGCCCAGAACCTTGCCACCAGTAAGGTGTCCGTGACCGGGACGTTCACCCTGAATCGACGGGCATCTCTGGCGGACCGGTTTGAGCGCACCGCTGGATCGTGGGTGACTGACGGCTTCGTGGTGGGAGATATCGTCTCCGTATCAGGAACGGTCAGCAACGACAAGGTGTTCAAGATCGTCAGCGTATCTGCGTCCTACATGAACATCGATGAGACCGTATCCCGTGTCTCCCCGGATGAGACAGTGGAGATGACCATCGAGACCGGATGGCAGAAAATCTACAGCACCACGTTCCGCGCTCCGATCGTACTGGAGAACGGCATCTGGCGTGACAAGACTGATGACGAACTCCATACCGAAGCCAAGGAACTCTTTGAGACCAACGCAGACGCAGACGCAGATGCGTGGGTTAGTACGAACGGGGGAACCTACCCTGCCCGACGACGGGAACAGGCCGAATACGAAGCGGCCCAGATGCGGATCGCCAGAGCCTCCTCTACCATGACGTTGGAGCAACTGGCCAACGATGGGTGGAACTTCGGGACTGACATCCTTGACAAAGTAATCGCCTCCCAGACCGCGTTGACCCTGACCTTCAATGCCGCGAACCATACCGTTACACGGTCGGCGGGAAGCTGGGACACCGATGGGTTCAGGCGGGCCATGCAAGTCACCTTCACCGGGACGACGAGCAACAACAAGACCTTTACCATTGTCTCTTTCACGGCGACGGTCCTGACCCTTTCCACGTCGGTCAAGGAACCGGAGGTGGTGGATGAGACGGCGACCGCTGACTGTGCCGCCAGTGCGATCACGACCCTGATCGGGTACCGGCGTTTCCGAGGTGTGGATGACCCCGGCGACTTCCCCTCATCCTATGCCGAGCAGTTCATGGAGGGGGCGATCATCAACGTCTGGTTCGACCGGATCAGGACGACACGTCGGGATCATGTGGACGGGGCCAGAACATCGGGAATATGGACGGGATCAACGCCCTACGTGGTGGGCGACATCGAGTGGGTGAAAGCCCTCAATGCGTTCAAGAAGTGCAATACCGCTCACACGTCCAGTGCCGACTTCAATACGGACGTGGCGAACTGGGATGACTATCTTCCCGACGGTGCGACCTACCCGGATTACCCGACTGAGCAGTTGACGCGGGAGTAAGCCATGGCGATCTCCCTGTCTGACCTGACTACTCTCACCTCCTGTAGCGCGACGACCGGGTTCACAGCGATCAGCAACGGGGCGGGTTTGGCCCTGTCCAGCGGGTTCGGTAACGCCGGGTACATCCCACAGGAAGGAACCGAGTGTCTTCAGTGGGAGGTGACACAGGCGAACACTCCCAGCGTCACGCCTGACGGGTATCGCTACGATCTGCCGACCGGCTCCATCGACATCACCCAGTTTGCCATCTCCCAGTGGATGCTTCTGGCTCCGACCAATCTGGCGAAAGCGCCCCTGTTACAGAGTGTGACAGGGGCCTTGCGAGTCAGGGTATTTTCCAGCCAGTCCGGTGTGGAGAGATGGGCTGACTACTACTTCGGTGGATCAGACCCGCAGAATAACACCGAAAAGGGGTGGATCAACCTGACGGTATCCGGGGACGCCGGGACCGAGGACGGGAACTCCGGTACATGGCTGACCGCCGATGCACAGGCGGTCGATGCGGTGGGCATCCTCGTTCTGGCCGCGAACGGTAACGAGGGAAAGAACGACCCGCCCTATGGCATGGACTGGCTCCGGTACTACCGGACCATCGAGGTAGACGGATACAACGGCGGGACAACCCCTTGGACCTTTCAGGACATCTACGATCAGGATCAGGAAAACCTCGGCGTCGATGGCGACGGGGTGTGGGGGATCGTCAGGAAGAACGACATCTTCTACGAGATCGCGGCGGCGGTGGATTTCGGGAATGGTATCACAGCAGGAGCCTTCGCCGACGCGAACAAGTACGGCTACTTCAAGACCTCCTCCGACGATGCGAACGCTGAGATCACCATCGCGAACAACTTCACGGTGACGCTGGGGACCAAGGATGACAACGGCCCCAGCGGGACGGTGTACGCTGTCGCCGGGGTGCCTATGGTCGCGGGGAACGGAGCGCCGAACATCACGGTCGCCAGTGGAGGGATATTCAACAACTACGGCGGGATTCTACGTGGTTGGGGAACCATAAACCTTGGCTCTGGTGGGACCAGCCAGATCGAGTTCGTTAAGGTGGATATCGATGACAACGTAACACTGGAGCTTCGGAGTACGGGTCTGGACTTCAACAACGTCCGAATGCATCTGCCCCCAGGCCAAGCCGCGGCTATCGGTGCGGTCTACAACACCCCCGTTCTTCAAGATATAGTAGTGTTCCTCGTAACGAACGGGATGGAGTTCCGCACGAACTGTCTGGTCCGTCGATACACGGCGCGGGACACGACCTACGACATCGTGATATTGGAGGGTGTGACCAACCTCCAGATGGTGGACTCCAGTGTCCGAACGAATAAGCTATTGAGGGTGACGGTGTAATGGCTGATTTCTCAGACAACTACACAACGATCAACGCCTGTGACGCCACAACCGGGTGGACCGGAGGTGGGGTAGGATCGGTTGTTCTGGAGAACGACCCGGATATCTACATCGAAGGGACAGGTAGTCTCGCTCTGGACGCTTCGGGAGCAGGAGAGGGGACGTTCACTTACAGTCCGACAGGCGGTGAGCAGTTCTCCTTGTCGAGTGAGGACTGCTGGATGTGGTTCTTCGTCGTTAAAGGTAAGGCGACCGTTCTGACCGACACTGACAGTACGGTAGCGATCAGGCTCTATACCAGCACATCCCCCACCGCCTACTTTGAGTTCTGGTTCGGGGGCAACTCGACCCTGCCGTTCGGGTGGCAAGCCTTGAGATGTTCAGGGTCCAATGCGGACGCTACGGTGGGGACTCCCAACGTCTTCAGTACCATCATACAGGTTCAGCTTGTGATCCAGTTTGCTGGGTCTACTGGTGACAATGACCTCCAGATGGACTTCTGGCATCACGGGAACAAGATCACGGTCACCGATGGGACGCCGAGTGTACCGGTCGGTGTATTGGACCTTGTGGAGTATTGCGCCAACACCAATGGACCCCGAGGTACTGGGGTAGGAAACCCCCGGCCTCTGGGAGTGGTTCAGGCGTCTGACGTGTTCGCGAACATTAAGTGCGCTCTGGACATCGGGAACGGACTAACTGGGGTTGGGAATGAGGGTCACTTTTCAGAGACCGGGAAGTTCCTCCTGTTCAACTCCGGTTCTATAGAGGTGTTCTACAGCTTCACTGTCACAGATAACTCCAGCGCGGTGTTCGGGCGATCCTATACAGGTACCGAGGGAACGTACTCAATCGAGGGCTGTCAGTTGGTTGTGGGGGAGGTGCGGAGTTACACGGGAACACTGGTCTCTCAGAGTAGCTTCCCCGGCTTCACCATATGGCCCGCTGGGGACTTTGAGGCTTACGATTGCAAGTTCTACCGATGGGGATTTGTAGGGTTGGGTAACTCTCCGGCAGACACGGGGACTGCGGTGGTTGACAGGGCCGACTTCGACTTCTGTGACCTTGTAGCTATCAGACGGGCCATGACGTTCACGAACTCTGAGGTGCATGATAATAAGTACCGTACCCTCCCAGCCGAATCCTTCTATGAACATGCTATCGAGATTTACGCCGCGCCTACGAGTTTTTCCAATATACTCATCCATGACACGGTACAGGGTATAGAGATCAGAGAGACGATGACCTTGCAGGGGTTGATATCACAGGACAATGACACGCTTGATGTGTCAGTTCTGGAGGCGAAGACCGCGACGCTGAAAGACTGTGTATTCGACCCGACCAAGATAGGGAGGATGGCCTCATGACGATATTGCAGGAACACTACATGACCGCCTACGAGACGACCGTTCGCACGGTGCATTCCCTGTTGAATAAGCAGGACATCGTGAAGGCGAAGTACCAAGCGGCGCGGGCCGCGTTCAAAGCAGACCCCTCCCCGGAGAACGGGGAGCGCCAGTATATGTGGGATGACATGGTGGTGCGTGCGGGGTGGGCTGTCGGGTTCGTCGGAGGTAAGGGCCTGAACAAGAATGTCCAGAGCGTCCTCCAGCACTGTATCGACACCTTCAGGACATCGCCGGGAGGGTATGACCTCCCGAAACCTACGAAGGGGGTCAGGGTTCGGGCGACTCTCTCCTTCGATCAAGCACTGTGTGATCAGTGCAAGGAACTGGAGGCATCCTTCACCCCGAGTGACCAATTGCTCAGGACTGAGACGATTCCATGGTACGAGCAGTATTACTACATCCTTGAAGCCCTGGTCGCCGACAGTTACCGGATCATGGGAGTGGGCTACACTCTTGATCAGGAGATCGCGGTCCTGCGGACTCAGGCTCCTTACAACACCGATGCGTGGGCCACCTCCCTGACGTACTGGGACAACATGATCGAGGCGTCGCGGAACTTCCTGTACTACGGGAGGAACTGCTACAGTTCGACGGAGGTTACATCGAGGAAGTGGCTGGACCATCTGGGACAGGACCGGTGGAAAGAGGTGGCGACGAAGACCCTGAATAAGTACCTCATGGCGAATGAGAACACCTTCAAGGCCATCGGCGGGACGTACATCCTGAACGAAGAACTCCTGTGCCCGGACTGCGCGGCTCATCTGGAACCGGACCCGATCCAGATCGTCCAGCGGGGGACGAACAAGCTGAGGTTCGTGAGCGTATGAACTTGGTAACACCGTGGAGATGGATTGAGAATTACGACCACTCTGGTCGATGGAATCTCGCCATGAATGACGTGATACATAGGCGTGCCCTCCATGAAGGTGGGCCACCTACAATTCGTCTGTACACGTTCAATCCTGGTGTATTGTCGATAGGTCACACACATAGCGAACAGGTGTTGAACCTTGATATGCTAAGGGCAGAGGAGATAGAAGCCTGTTATCGACCTTCCTCTGGTGGTGCGACTCTGACTATGGGGGACCATGCCTTATGTGTCAGTGTGACATGTCATCGAGATCAGGTAGAGGATTACACCATCCGAGAAATGTACCGACTGGTGAATCGAACCATAGCGGAAGGAATGCGGCGAATTGGTGTGGATGCATTCGTTTCAGATCATTCGGAGGGACTTCGGATAAACCCAACGTGCTTCGGAATGATAGGTGACGGAGAAGTGGTGGCCAGGAATGGCGCCAAGCTGTACGGGTGCGGCCTTGGGCATAAAGCGGGCCACGCCTTCATGGAAAGCGGGATGATCCCTTTAGACGACCACTACAAGGAAGTCTGGAGATACGTCAATGTTCCGGAAAAAGGAACATATGATGGGGAACTGGACTCAGAGCATGAGTCCAGTTCTGTTGGATCTGAATTAGGTTATCAGGTGTCTGTTGGCCAAATGTCACTGGCGTTGAGGGAAGCGTTTGGCAGGGTGTTCCCAGTGTATCCTGGGGAGATTGAGGTGGAGGAAGATGCCAAGGCAACGGTGTTAATGGAGACAAAGTACCGCGATCTAACGAGGTGAGTATATGGCCGCAATTATCAAAGAACAATACTCATGGGATCTCACTGTATTTGAAGGTGGTGCGGCTGAGAGCGGCGTCCGGATCTACATCTGGGACTTCACCTTCCCGACACCTGTGAATGTCGTCGATCAGGATACCATTGGTGATGGTACGATCCCTCAACAGACCCTTTCCCGAGCTGAGTACAGCATCACCGGAACAACGACGGTTGCGACTGAGGACAAGACCCCGCATAGGATTCATGCCGGGAAGTACGGGCTGACGCGATTTGGAGTTGATAAGAGCTTCGTTGAGGCGTCCAAAGACTCCTACTTCCTGAATCAGAATACGAACATCACCGAGGCCAACAAGTCCACGGTAGAGTTGTATACGGGTATTAGCTTCACTCCGAATCTGGCCATTGCCAGCCATGCCTTCACGAATAACACAGCCCTGTTGAACATTGGTGCAGGGGTCACAAATCAAGGCATTGGGCAGTCCATGGCGGGTACAGATAATGTGCCTAACAAGTTCACGGTGGAACTGAAAAAGGTAGGAAGTCCGACCGGGAACGCGGTGGCCAAGATATACGCCGAATCAGGGAACATCCCGACCGGCTCCGCGCTGGCGACCTCTGACCCTGTGGATGTGGAAAAGCTGACCACCGGGACTGAGGAAGAGGTGACATTCTTCTTCTCTACCGCGGTAAAGCTGGCGTCCGGGTCCAACTGGTTCTTGACTGTAGAATACTCCGGTGGAGATGTATCGAACTACATTCAGGTGGCCTACCAGTCTGTTGGGAGCTATGTGGGTGGGAATAAGGCGACCCTGGCCACGGCGACATGGACCGCCCAGACTGGAGAAGACGTAGCATTTGCCATCACTGGTGGGAGAATCCAGATTACTTCCAATCATACCATGGCTGAAATCTACGACTACGGGCAATCGTGGTTGGAGGATAATCCCCAGTACGAATATCTAGAAATCTTGGAGACGGCAGACGGTACCAGCTTCAGTTGCGTGTGGGATTTTGAGGCCAGCAATGCCGCGGTAACCGGCCCTGCAGGACTCTCCTTGGTTATGCCTAACAATGATTTCAGGTTGGTCAGTGGAGGCACTTTTGGAGGGGTCGTTACCGATATCGATGGTACGGCTACATTCATCCAGTTCACCAATCTGATTACGGATTCCGAGGTCCGTATTTATAGACAATCTGACGACGCGGAACTGGCCGGTACAGAGTCCAGTGGAACGAGTTTCACCTACAACTTCACTCACACATCGGACGTACCGATCACCGTCGTTATCTTCCATCTGAACTATCGAGATATCCGGATCGTCACGCTGTCCCTTACGGCGGCGTCGCAGTCGATCCCGATCCAACAGCAATTCGACCGTAGTTATAGCAACCCGGCGTAGGTGCTATAATGAATCAGACCATAGGGGGTTATGCATATGGCTATCGCCACAGATCCAGATTTACTTGACCGTCAGCAAGTTATATTCGGTCCCATACCGCAGGACTTGTCCCTGTATGAAGTGGGAGCGTTTGCCGGGACATTCCCGGCCCAGCGGTCAACGGGAGCGACGACCATCGGCACGAAGACGTTTTCAGACTCCGGGGCTACCTTCACAACCTGGGGTATCTCGCCGGGTGATGTCATCTGCCTTTTCAGCGGTTCCGACGCTCGCCACTTTGTCATTGATACCGTGGATTCTCAGACGAGTATTACGGTGCTGGCAGACAACACCTTCACGAACTTTGCCGCATCGGAAACGAGTCTGATCTATGAGATCCGTGACCCGACCGGAGGTTCTATCCAAGATGGTGCTTCCGAACAGGCCGTCTATTCCTTCACCAAAGAGGAATGGCGTACTGACTCCGAGCAGTACGACAGTGATGACCTGATCAGGCACCCCTTCCCGTGGGAGCCGATCACCCCGACCCAGTTTGAAATCGGTGGTGGTGACGCTCATGAGGACTGGGATATTGCCAACCTGCACTCGCGGAACCTGTTGCGATTTGGTGGTTACCGTGTGGTGAACCAAGCTGGTACAGCCCAGTTTGAGTACATGGGAGCCATTTCGCTGGGTGGTATGGACGCTGATGCACAGCCCTACTACCAGCAGAACAATGCGACCCAGGCTCCGGTCAACTTCGCGTTCACCGGGGTGGTCAACGAACCGGTTTTCATCTGGCAGAACGGAGGCAACGATTACCGGACCTACTTCAAGGCGTTCTTGAGAAAAAAGGGAAAGACGTATTCACAGTATGACCTTATCGTTGAACAGAACATTTCCCAGCTCACCTACAAGGACTATTCGTTCCCGCTGTCGCACGCGGCTGATGGTGCGATCACGCAGAACGATGAGGCCCTGGGACGCACTTCTCCGTGGGTTGCCGCCACTACCACAAAGACACTCTCCGGTGCTCAGACCGATGGTGTGGCAACCGCTGGAACCGGAACTTTCACTTCGGCGACTGCGGCGTTCTCTACGAATAATGTGAGGATTGGCGACGTACTGCAGATCACTGCCGGTGCGGACGTTGGTTACTACCATATCATCGAGATTGTTTCGGACACGGAGATCACGATCTCCATCGCTGACGGTGCGTTCTCCGGTGGATCGGGTCAGACATTCCAAGTTCTCACTTCCGATATCATCCTCCCGCGCACGGACGGATCGATCTCGGATATCGACGGCTCCACCGGCCAGTTGGTTTCGGCCACTGGTGGGTTCAGTGGAACCATCGGTGTTGGTGACCTTCTGGTCATTACCGAAGCCGCTTCTGTATACCGTGGTGTGTACAAGGTTTCGTCTGTCACCAATGACACGACTCTGGTTATCGAGACTGGTGATCAGAACTTCGGGACCGCCTCCAACATCGACTTCTACATCAAAGAGCCGGGGATGTCCTTGCAGTACAAATGGGAAGATGTGACCCTGGCCGCAACCGGTAACCTGACGTTCGCTGACGCCAACCCGGACACAATCACCCGTGCATCAGGGAGTTGGGTCACTGACGGTGTTGTAGCTGGTGATGTGATCATCATTACTGGATCTGCCAGCAATGACGGTTCTTACACAGTCGCATCTGTGACAGCTTTGGTTGCCACTCTGGTTGCTACCGACGAATTGACAGCCGAGGGTCCGGTCGGTGCTACAGCCACCTGTAAGCGTGGATTCAAGCGAAGCGTAAACACGGTCGTCTACGGATTTGAATGGAGATTGTTCGGGAACAATGGTCTCCTGTCTGAATGCTACCAGTACACCCAGTTTGAGCTGAGACAGGCGTTCGACATTGACTTCGGTCCCGGCGTAGCCCGTGGTGATATCACTGACCAGATGATGACGTTCTCCACCCCGACTGGTGTGACCCAGAGTATGTACATCGATAATCTGTCCAGTGCGGACATCAACAACGTGACGTGGACTGACGCTACCGGCGTTGGACGACTGGAACCGTTCTCCGCGGCTGGAGTCATAGCCTTCAATGACAACCTCGTCAACGACGCAAATGGTTTCTTCTGGATGTTCTTTGAAAATGACGACGCTGGTGACAACACCGGACGTGACTATGGCACAAAGAACGCCATCATTGTTCAGGACGCTGACTCGCTTGATATCAAGGGAACCATCCCCGGTGGTGGAAGTGAATCGTTCACCTACGACTATGACGGTAACATCCAGCGTGGCGCCGCCTCTGCTGGAACTGACGCTCCTGTTGTTGTCGTAGCTATCGGACTGGCGACTGCCCAGTTCGTGCTCGCCAAGACCACAATCGGACGATCTAAGGCCAATGCGGTGTCCCTCGTTTCGGCCCTTGAACGTACCTACAGCAACCCGTAAGGAGAGGAGTATGGCTAAGAATATTCTGAAAAAGCTCTTCGCCCCAGATCCGGAGGACCGGCTTGGTCCCGGTCGTCTCCGGAAGGACGAACAGCCTGAAGCCGTGGACCCGATAGAACTTATCGAGTCTGGGAAACTGACTCGGTATAGGGTTCGGAACCTCATTTATCGACTCCGTGATAAACGGGTTGAATCGAAAGATGGAGCCCTTGCCACCGCTATCTGGGACATCATCGAAAAACAGTTGAAGCCTGAAGAGTACCTGAAAGATTTCACCTTCAAATGGGATGTGAATCCGTTCGCACCTCTGCAGGTGATCCGCAAAGAGGACTGGTATCAGCTCAAGCGGCAACGGTACCCGAAGCTCTACAAGAAGGAAGTCTTCGATGAGGAATCCCGTCTCTACTCGGTGGTCGATAAGACCGAGGATGAGAAGGAGATCGTGGACAAGTCGGTGGCCGTCGAGGAGGAATTACGACTGTTCACCCGGCAGGGGTAAACCATGGCCCTCGTAACATTCGATGTAGACAACCTCCTCATCATCGTGAATACAGGTATCACCGAGCTGGACGTTCGTGTGGACCTGTATTCCGACTGGAAAGAGTGGGTTCTCGCATCTGACAACAACGCGAAAATCTTCCAGGCGTTTGAGCCCGTGGGTGGGAACTTCTTGGCTACTGTTGGTGGTGCTGACAAGTTCCTGTCCGGGTATTTTTTCTTGAAAAACGGCTGGCGCATCCGCCCGCAGGAGGCCAACCATGAGCTGGTCTTCACCAACGGGTATGTGTTCGTGGATGGAGGCGGTAATCCCATCGTGCCGACCGTGGGCGGGTTCACCGTTACGGTCACCCGTGACATCCCTGCAGACGCCTACACCTTGGAGACACCGGCTTCTGGTCTGACCCCGGAAGAGTCACAGGCACTCACGGATATTGCCGCGGCCCAGACGTTGATCCTGAACGATATCGACTCGATCAACACGGCCATAGGGACGATCAACACCCGGCTGACGACCATTGAGGGGGACATCGGGACGATCCAGACCGACATCGGGACCATAGATGCGACCCTGACAAGTATCGATGGGCGCCTGACCACCATCGAGGGTGATGT
>JAAUYF010135281.1_pt1 | contig 16008 bp, 13 predicted proteins | sample 7278051 | NCBI WGS metagenome assembly JAAUYF01 (sample SAMN14350202, study PRJNA611818) | marine sediment metagenome | isolation source: surface marine sediment (0.6m) | place: French Polynesia: Moorea | collected 2018-08 | reverse complement strand
GGGCTTATTTGCAGAATAATCTGAGCAGAAAGCCATTTATATTTGCAGTTAATGTGAGCAGCAAATTGTTCTGTTTGCGAGCATGAGCATTCTTGTTTGCAAGCAACTACAGGTACTACAATTGGAGAAGATACCCCAACAGCAGAATTAACACTCAACCTACGCCCAGAACATTATCCTTTCTGGAGCCAAAGTCGGTTGGAAGCACTACAACGAGTAGAATTTTTTGCTGATACGACTCAAAATACTGTGGAAATTAGTACGAATATTGATGGGACAGGAAATAAAGATCTCTTAATTCAAAATCAATCCCTAGGCAATCTAAGAACTGGCAAATTAACAGAAATTCCTTTGCCACCAGCAGTTGGTGAATTTACGCTCTACTTTAATGACAACTCAATGGAAGCTCTCTGGTTAGCTGTAACTTGGGGTCAAGGCTAAAACCTCATAGATTTTGCCATTCTTTGGTAATTACGGGCGATCAGTAGTAATGGGCGTAGATCGAAGGTAGGTGCCATATAGTGCAGTGGGGTGCGGTACAGGCGGTCAAAGCCTTGTAATTCGGTTAAATTTTTCTCAGGAAGTTCGCACCCTACCCGGAAAAGATTGGAGAGATATAACCTTTGTATATCAATATCTTCAAGCCCTTATTAGGAGAGTGAAAAAAATTGGGGGAGATGACAATATATGGTAAGATGGACAAATGTCTAATTACTCCGAACCAGTTATCTACCAACTCAAAGTCGTACTACTGGGTATTAGTCCGATGATATGGCGTCGCCTACTCGTCAAAAGCGACAGTACCATAGAATACCTGCATTATATCCTCCAAATTAGCGGAAATAGAAGGTTCGTGCAATATTGACCAACATTATGATAAAAAGCTGCTCAAATTTACCTGAAACCCTTATTCTTTCGTTCAATATTCAAATGAGATCACCTTAATCAAACAGAAAAAGCTGAGGGCTTAAACCTTTTATTGATAAGAGTTTTGAGCTGCGACTGCCCCTGGTTGCACAGACCTTCGATCTACGCCTATATTCAGCTAAAGCTCCAGAAGGCCGACGAATATGGTAAAAGAAATTTGGTAAGTAGCGATCGCGTTCCACCGCAACTATTAATTAGCCGTAGTAGTTGGTTGTTCCTACCAAAAAGCTGTCATGCCATAATTTCTTGAAATCGATCCCTATCCAATCTTGTGCAGTCCACCCGCCGCCTCTATCTAATGCTTGCAAATCATTTACTAACAAACACGATATCAACAACCATTTATTTGTTTCTCCTCCTGTGGATTGACTTGATTGCAAAAATACAGCAACTTTTCTGTATCTATCTTCAATAAACCTGCTGTCAAAACCACTGAATCATAACTAGGTACTTGTTTTGACATTAATTGATTAAATAATTCTGCTATGCCATCCAATCCTGCCCTGGAAACTAAATTATTCTGAGCTTTGTGAGGTTTTAATTTTGACATTTGCAATAACTCTTTGGCATCAAAAGGTAGGCAAGTAGCCAAAATCACAAGTTCTTCTAGTTCAGGTGGGGAAATCTCACAAGCCAACTCAGTTAACCTCGGAATGGACATCATAGTTTCTTCTGCCAAAAGTTCGATACCAAATATTTCTATGATTTGCGCCAAAGACAAGCTTTGATATCTAGCTCGCAAAGCTTCTACCAATAAGATCCTAGCGCCATGAGACGTAGAAATCCCACTACGCTCAGATTCCCGCTCTAACAAATGCTTCAAGAACTTTTGAGAACCGGAACTTGACGTTAAATCGATTACTAACCTATCCCTCTTATCAATTGGCATATCAATTAACACATAATTATCCTAGATTATACAATATTTTGACACTTGGCTAAATTTGTATGTTAGATGACTTTTAAATATGCCTATTGACAATAATATATACCTAAGTCATAATAAAGTTATATCAAACATAACAACGAAACAACCGCGACCCACAAAGGCCACGGCGTAACTACTGTATCTTGACCAGATACACCCAATAGTAACTATCAGTTACTATTTATGTAGAGTCTTGGTAAAACGCCCCTAGACAACACCTTCGACAAAATGCCATTTAGAAATTAATTCGTATATAAAAACTGGCATGAGTCCTGAAGAATATTGTCAAATATGGGTGCCTGTACTTTACAAAACCTTACCGGAACAGCGAGGCTACAAAGCTCGTTGTATTGAAGAGCTAGCAAAAGTCACAGGTTTTACCGAACAATCTATCAAAAACTGGGGAGCTAATTTTGAGGGTCATCCAGATTACGTTAAGGTCATACTTAAACAGGCCAACATCATCAACGAATTTCGTCAGTTATTTAAAAAACACTTTGACGATACCACTTGACTTAATAGTAATACTTAGTTACTATTAAACTGAGTAAGGTGGAGTTTCTCAGAGGGGCAACTATCAGATAGCTAATAGCTACCGCACTTGCTCCATCAAAGCCAAAGGCATCAAAAACCTTATGAATAAAACTACTCAAAATTCAGAGTCTAAACCTAAGACCTGGACAGACACTTCCTATAGCCTTTCTGTTGATAGCTTGTTGTATGTAGCAAATGCAACTCACGGCGAGGCCATAGCTTTAAAATGTCCAGGGCATAGTAGGGACGGGAAAGGTTTTGCAATTGAATTCAGAACAGAGCATTTAGACGTTTTGCAAACCTTAATCACAAAATTAAAGGCTCTCAAAACTCAAACATAACTTGTTTTAAATAGTTTTCAAAATCTAGTTTTTAGTGAGTTGAGCTTTGTGGCGTTGGCGGAGCAAGTGAGGCAGCTACATCGCTCAAAAGCTCAAGAATTTAATTCGGAAAATCTCTATCTCTCATCTGCTTGAGCTTTTGAGCATCTAATCCAATAATGTTTAATTCCTTGGCTAGCAGAACTAGCTCCGAGTTAGTGGGTGGAGATTGACCTACTGCTATATCTGCCATTCGCTCAAACTTAATACCTGTCAGTTCACTCAAGGTTTCAGGATTGAGCTTGTTGACGATTTCAGCAATAGTCATATTAGAAAACTTGTGATGAAGAGCCTCTTTAATTAACTGATTGCCATATATAGCCAACGAGTTACCATCAGCCAGAATTTCTAGGAAATGGCGAATATCACCTACTTCCACGTTAATTCTATTTGGTTTTTGAGCTACTCTTCCCATCAAAAAGCTTTCTACAATAGTGAACCTATTAATCATTATGATGCAATTAAACCCAAATCAAAAACGTATTCATGGTTTACATATTGACAAAATGGTTTTAAATGTATCAAGATGATAAATATAAACAAAAAACCTTGATGGAACAACATCAAGGCCACAAATAAACTAAATTTAACTATGATTGTAACAAATTTTGAGAAGACAAACCCCGTCTCTCTCTTGTGGCAATTCCAGTGGCTTACTGCAAAAACTCTGGCAAAATACCTTGGAGTATCGCAAGCCTCAGTAAGTACCTGGGGGGGCAAGAAACCCTGTAAGCCGAGACCAGCAGTAAAAAGGCTTGCATATCAACTTCAAAAGCTGCTCAAGCAATGGACTTATCCATTTCCTCCTCCTCTGAACGAAGAAAAATTAGCTCCTCTGGAACTGCTGAAAAAGTATCAAATCTCTCGGTCTAAATTGGCCGAAATTTTAGGGGTGTCTCTTGTCACTGTGAATCGGTGGGCTTGTGGCAAGAGGCAACCGTCTCTATCCATCCAACGACTGGCTTGGGAACTGGACAGGCGCTGGTCTGGTGTTGTTGAACTCAACGAGAAACAAATTGCCTAACTTAAATATATTTTCAAAAATTGAATAATGATAAGGGGTAGATGTAAATTCAGCACTTCCCAAACAGAACCTTGAAAACTAAATAAATATTTTTTTGGGAAGTAATAATAATTAATAATTAATAATTAATTATTATACGATTAATAATTGGATTAAATTACCAAAAAATTGCTAATGCTCTGAGTAATTTTCCAACAATTTGTTGTATTTAATTCCGTAATAAAACAGTGGAAAGCTGTAATATTTCTGCATTTCTAATAAATCACTTTTTTTTGATTCAACCAATTAGGTTGACATTCAAAAAATAATTGTTTAACATTCTTATGTAGTTAAACAAAAAAATAATCGTTTAACGTTAATCAGGCAACTCAAACCATGACTAAACCATCCCCAAGTTATGGATGCCGGAGATTTTACAGAACTGCAAAAAAAAGAAATAATAGGTAGCTTTAATAAAATTTATCCTCTTTTATTGATTACTCCACATAAATATTAGAACTAAATTAGAGGGGTTACGAAGAGGATAAAAAAGTAGTTTTAAAAACTGTTAAAAACAACAACCTAGTTGGATTGAAAATTAACTCTTCTAACAGGAAGTACCGCGCTGCAATTTTTCTTCAGCGTCGTATGGGTAAGCATTAGCTAAAGCTCTAGATATTTTGTCTAAGTTAATAAGCACCATTACAAAATTGTTTAAATTTCCACAAGTTGTGGATGCTGGAGATTTTAATAGAACTGCAAAAAAGATAATAGAAAGTAAAGGTTTGTACAAAACATTTACTTTGTTAATAACAAAATCAAATTATCTAAAATTGGTGAGGAAGGTTATTCCTTATTAGGTCATGCATACCTATACAGTAGAGTCATGCCCGTAGTCCGCACTGTAGCTAGTCTCACTCTCGGAAGTATGTCACTACAATTTATCTGAAGCGATCGCTTTTTCTTTTGCAAGCGTCTTAGATCATTTCACCGTTCTTAGACCCCTTCAAGGAGCTTCGGTTCGGTAGGAATCGCTGCACCTTGATGCCTGGTAGTTTACAAGTTCATTTCTAGCAGCATCTCCAATTACTCTCCGTAACCATTCGATTCTATCCTTTCTGGGCAATGTTTGTATAAGCTCCCAAACACTTTGCTCAACTTTCAAGCTGACTGGTTGCTTTGCCAATGGCTCTTTCGGGAGTGTAGAAACTGGTTTAAACTGGTGATTTCTAAATTCTTTTGTCTGAATGGGGTTAGGATTCCCTTTTGGCATAGCGCTTTTATCTCCAAAAGTTATTATTTTACTTTTATCCTAACCTAGATATCCCAGTAACTAGGTATAAGAATTTTTTATTAATTTGTCTTGGTTACTGCAATAATAACAATCAATAAATACGTTATATTATTCCAGTTACTGGGATAATAGTTATTGTACAAAGCAGCCCCTCTTTAGAAAGGACACTACTAAACACAAACCAAAGAAAATAGTAATGTCCTTTATATGAAATCCCAATTATGACAACTAAAAGGGATTTCCTCTGTAAGCAAAAAGAGGGCTTTGCGAATAAAAATAATGGACTTAATAGGCCATTATGCTAACTACCATAATAGAATAGGCCATTATGCTAACTACCATAATAGACCGACTTGGCCAAGATGTCAAGTCGGCACTGGAGACATTTTACCAAAATGTTCTCGGCATCGTCCACATCAAATGCTCAGAACTCCCAGGATGGCACCAAGAGGTCAAACTCTACTGCCAAGTTGCCCACTACCTAGAGCAAGTATTCAGCAAAAATATCGCTCAGTTAGAAAGATTAGAGCGGAGCAAAGGTTTAGAAGTCCGGCCACTTAACACCAACTATAACTTCAAGGCCATAGTCAGTAACCCCAAAAAAAATACAGACTACATAGTAACCAACGAATACGGAGAATGGACTTGTACTTGTCCCGACCACCAATATCGCCAGTGGTCAAACAAAGGCCATTTACTATGCAAGCATATCCTAGCAGCAAAAACTGTCTATGAGCGCTCGTCACCTGCTGAGGATGCAACAGTTGGTAGCAACCGGAAATTATTCGAGATTGTTAACACTGCGATCTCTAACACCAGTCTAAAAATAACAGAATTCGACCTCAACAATTTCAGAGTCGAGTTAACTCAGAATGCAGAAAAAGTAGCTGAAATTTGGCGAGATACTAACATCGGCAAATTTGCCCTACGCCGTCCTTATCAACCAGTTGACTACTTCTCTCAAATTGAAAACGCATTGAAAGTCGTATTGCACGTTCACAACTTTCAAGCTTCTATTTCTTTCCACCTAGTCCATTAACAGTTATCAGTTATCAGTTAACGGATAAACAATAGCAGTTCCCAGAACCGAGTTCTAGGAGTTCAGTAAGTCAAAGAAAACTGAACTCCTTCATGGGAGTTAATTGTTACTTCAATCATTTTGATTGTTTATTCAATTCAATAACACCTCAAGGAAGAAAGGACATGATGAACACATCTGCCATCAAACAACAACAACAAGACCTCATCAGCATTCTCACAACCGAGTTAGAGAAAGAGAAAAAAGACAGCATCAGCATTCTCACAACTCTGTTAGACCAAGAAAAAGCTCAACTAAAAGAACTACAGTCAATACCAACCAAAATCTCCAGAGCATTAGATACCCTAGTGCCAATAACTACTGAATATCCAGATTACAAAAAGGCGATCGCCTCTCAATTAGGACTAGCATTACCCCCACCCACAAAACCAAGAGTAATTGAAATTGAAACCATTGACGAACAAGAAAGTAACCCAACTCCCACAATAACAATCAAAGAAATCATAACTGAACTAACATCAACCTTTCCCGAAGGTTGGAAATACAACGAAACAAACTCCACTTGGGAAATGGCACTAACAGAGACAGAAGTCACCAGGATCACACAAAATACCAACAACCCAACAGGAACAATTGAACTAAAAGAAAGATTATATCAGTGGAATTTACACGAAACCGACGGAGACCTTCCCATTACAATTCTAACCTTACAAGAAGAAAACAACAACGACACTACTTCCGACAACAACGGCGAAACCGACTTTACACATATAGACAGATGTGGAGACGCACCGACACCCCCTACCTCAGACATGGTTGAGAACAAAAATACACCTAATAACCCTACCGTAACCTGGTACAACAGCATGAGTGGAGAAGTAGGAGAAGGTTCAGAGAAAAGGTATTTTCAGATAAATTGGTATGATTCCAAAGGCGAACGTATAATCAAGTTTAAAAAATTTACAGAGTCTGGAAATTGGATTCCACCTAATAACTCTACTAAATTATTCGCGGATGTAGTATGGCTTGAATTTCAAGCAGGAAAACCCGACGCTACAAAAGCCATTCTACAGAAATTGTACGATGCTGCATCCGAAATAGGAGGTAGAGTACATGAAAGTACAGGTTGGCGTGTAGGTTCCTTGGGTCATTTCCTTTTCCCAAATGGTAGAGGCTATAACGACAGTGTAGAAATAGGTTATAACGACAGTAGCTGGTGGTTTATCCGTCCTGGGCACAACAAAGTTTACTGTGACGGTGATGTTAATACCTTTGCTCAAGTCTTGAAAGGTTTAGCAGCAGAAACAGTTAAGGATGCGGAGAAGGCATCCACCACAACCTCAGACACAGCAGACGATGCAGATAATTTCTACTATGAGGTAGATAAGTCCTACTCCAAACAAAAACAAGAAAATATCCATGCCGTCAACAGTGCGATACAGAAACTTCCCATTCTGGAAGAGTTGGTAGAGCGTCAAGTTATCGCTATAGATAGCGTAGTCCAAATAGACAACATGGCAAGCGAAGAACTGGGCATCTTCACTACCATGCTAACCCAATACATTAAGTCACATCCCATTCCAGAAGATAAATATAAACAACCCAATTACCATCAGGAACTCCAACGCTTTATCAAGGATGTACTAAAACCTTTAGGAGACAAAAATATTATCCTGTGGCACGACAACAATAACGGCGAAATCACCATAAACCAAGAAAAAAGGTATTTCCAAATCCTGTGGAACAGCAAACTCCAGGAATATCAAGTTAGCCTCAAGAAATCTCTATCATCCAAAAAATGGCGCAAGGATAAAAACCCCACAACTCAAAAATTCATAGATGCCATCATGCAAGAATTTCTTGGGTACAAACCCGAAAATACTAATACCAAAGTAGAAAAAACTACCGACTCTCAAGGTAAAGCTTCAGACCGTAAATACACCCCACCCGAAATAACCAAACTAATTTTAGCAGTATTAGGAGAAATAGACCTAGACCCCTCAGCAGACGACGGAAAACACATAAGTGCCAAAAAACATTACACCATAGCAGACAACGGACTCAACCAAGAATGGCACGGAAAAGTATTTATGAACCCGCCTTATAGTTGTTCCGGCGAATGGGTGACTAAACTCAACTCTGAATTTTTAAATGGTCGAGTTACAGAAGTGATCGCCTTACTACCAGCATCAACAGACACCAAATGGTTTCAACCACTGTGGAATCAACCAATCTGCTTCTGGCGAGGGCGTATTACCTTCTTAGATGAGAACTACGAGGTATTAAAGTCACCTGCACGACAGTCACACTGCTTTATTTATTGGGGAGAAAACATTGAGAAATTTAGCAAAGTATTCAATAAATATGGAGAAATAACTTTACCTTCAAAAAATACTCAAAAAACATTAACATTATCAGAAAAAATCAAACCCTACCTACTCCCAACATGGATACTTGAAGAACATTTTTTCAACCAAGTAATTATTAAAGAAAAAAACCACAAAAACAATCATGTCAAATTAATTGGTTCTACAATCGGAGACATTTATATTAAGCATAATCAAGAATTACTCTATACCGTAAACCACCAAGACATTGAGACAGCCATAGATTTAATTTACTCGTGGTTTGAACAACAAAAAACTGTAACAACACCATCCATAAATCCCCAAAAATCCAACAATAATTACAATGACAATATTGAATCAAACGTAGATAATGAACCACTAGAAGTAGAAAAAACATTAACACTCACTGAAAAAATCAAACCCTTTTTACCAGAAAACTGGTTTTTAGTACCTACGGATAATAATAATCAAATATTTATCTATTCAAGTAACGAAAAAAACAGTGATTGGGTTCAAATAACTGAAATATCCGATAACTTAACTCCTTTCATAATTACTCATGGGAATGCATTTAACAACAACGTAAAATCCGTAAAATCAGCCATAGAATCAGCACAATATTGGTTTGATTCAACTAATTCAAAAGAAGAAGTAAATGCTGATAGTTCCGAGGTAGATATTGATTATCTAGATATATTTATTGAAATTATCAACGATTACGACACCGACTTAACAATACAGAGGAAAGATACATCCACAGCCTGTATTCAAGTCTGCAAAAAAACAGTTGGTACAATCTTCGTTAAAAATGACCAAACAATAGAAATAGCAGAAAGAGAAAAACAACTACTCACAGAATCATACAGCATTGATATAGATAAGCTAATAGAGGATATCTATCAAGAAAAGGTAGAGGAAAATCCTAATAACTACCTCATGGGAATAGATAGCTTAGATGCAGAATTTAGCAATCTAGACACTCTCCAAAATGCACTCCTCTCTCTTTCTAATAAATGTAATTTAGTCATCATCCGTCAAGGAAAAACCTTCAAAGTTTATAACGGCAAAGGATGGTTAGAAAATTACTTAGGCTCAGTCAAAGTCAATGATTCAGAAATAATATCAGATGAAGAATTGATATATGAATTGCTAAACAATTACTCAATTCTCCTCAATCAATTAACTTCTGATATTGCCACAGGTGAAAAGTCAATCGACACTGAAAACTACATAATTACCAATGAAACTCTCAAAAAATTACTCACCAAAGAAAACTGGGATAACTGGAATGAACAAGACTTTGATACAGCCCATAATCTACTCAAAGAATTAGTAGACTTTAGTCCGGCCTGGAATCAATTACTAGAAACTACACGCCAACAACGTAAGGCATTGATTGAACAAACAATAGAAAATGATGATGATAATCCAAATAATAATGGAGGCTCTAAAACACCACCATCTACTCCCAAGAATCCTAACAATAATGGTGGAATAAAACCTGAGTTAAGCACAGAACATTTAGACACCTTAGAAACAGCAATAAACTCTTACAAAACTGACTTAAAAATGAACAAAAATTGCTCTCTAATAGCCTTTCAGCAAGGTTATTTTCAACTTGGTTATGTGACAATAAATCAAGGTAAATTATTAGCAGACCAAAGCTTAGTTTCTCACCTAACATCATCCTACGGAATAGACATCAAAGGATTGATAAATTCTATACATTACAACTCAAAACATCCAGACTGTGATATAGACCCATTTGCATATATTGGCAGCAATAATAACGCTCTGAAACCACAAGGATCTGTTGTTGCACCAACCTGGGAAAAGGGACGTGAACGGCGAGGAATTTTGCAGTCAGTATCAGGAGAAATAGCAACTATCCAGTGGATGGAGTATGGAGTGCCTGGAGATAACGGTATCGAACAAATTAACATTAACTTACTACGGTATGTCTCAGCTCAACCTTTGACCAAGTTAGGCAGTAGTCAAGTATCAACAGTCAGTGTAGAGTCAGAGAATATGGACACTGATAAGTCAACTGAGTGTGATAGTGATGAACCTACTGCTGAAAGTATTGCTTCACTTGACTTTGGTGGTTTAATAGCAGCATCGAGGACTCAGCTAGCATCCACAGTTGTAAAAGTTAAACACACCCCATCAGAGCAACGAGAAACAGGAAAAACTCTAACTATCAATAGCCAAAACCTAACCATCAATGGCAAAGCAATTAGCTTTGGCAAAACCCTAACTGAACTACTTTCAGGCAACAAAATAGTCACACGACGGTTTTGGAAAGATAACTACGCCCAACGCTTCATTGATGACTGGAATGCTAAACCAGGAGAATTTCTCTATCCTGCATTGACAAAAGGTTATCACGTTGGTGGTAAGCGAGTAGGTTACATCCGCCTCACCCATAAACCTTACCAAGAAAAATTGGTAGATATGCCATCTTCAGAATTAGCAGCAGAAGGTTTTCCCGAACTATCAAAACAACAATTTATTGGCAAATTTTTTCAGGGTGATAATCAACAAATAGTATGGGTAATTCGGTTTGAATTTATTCCTAATAAGGAAAAACCAGAATCATCAGAAGATAAAAAGACTCAAACTAGCCTAGAAGAAGAACTAATTAACAAAGTAGAAGAACAATTATCCCTACTAGATAAATTCAAATTTGAACGAAGTTTAGGTGTACCTAAAATATCTCTGCATATATCTTTTAAAGATGAATTCTTAGGTCGTATATTTACAGACCCCCATGAAGGTTTAGTGAGCGATATTAGCTTAGAAAAATCACTCATGGAACGATACGGGTTAGATATAAAAGCACTCATTCGAGATGTAATCAATGGTAATCAAATCGAGATAGAAAAGTATTGTTACAAGCTGAAAAATATTGCTTCCGACTTTTTTGATGAGGAAGATGACCCCACCTGGCTTAATTTAATTAAAGCTGAAATTGAGTTCTTAGAAGACTTTAAGGCAAGCCACGATGAGGTAGATTTAACTGTAACTCATTACGGAACCAATGTAGGAAGCATACATTACAACCAATATGATGAACTAGAAATAGAACAGAAATTAATTGGAGAATTAGCTAAATATGACTGCGACGTGCGACTCGTTGGCTAGTAAAGACTGCCTAAAAGCAGATATAGCAAGCCTTCCAGGTCACGACATGAAGTGAATAACTTCGACCTGAGAAAACTCTTATGACCTTGATGGTGAAATTCCATCCGCCTTGTTGTTGGGTTGACAGCATAGGCCACGGGGTAGCGACTGAACATCAATCTCCGAAGCTGGTCTAAAAGCGGGATGCGTACCAGTTACCGAGGAACGATACCGCAAGCAAAGGCTGACAAGTGGACGAACAGGAAGGTAATCAAACTCTCGTTACATATGACCATCCCAAAGGTAGCTATGGGGTGTAGGACGAAAGTCAAAGGGTCAATGGATAACTTTATGTCGTAGAGGTTATCAACAACCATGCCGAACCCTTCGGGAGAATTTGCCCCACTAAATCAGTCGTAATAAAGGCATAAGGGAACGAGGAAACCTCTCTAAGACATCCTAAGAATATAGGTCGAGAACTTAGGAAGCCATTCAAGGTCAATCTGCACGAAACGGTTGCAGGTCTTAGGGAGAGTAGGATTGGGTAAAAAGCAGAAATGCAGACGTACTCACTGTTAGACGTAATGTAAGGTAATTACTAGCAATGAATAAAGCTAAAACACTAAAGAGAAAGTTAGGGTCACCTAAACCCTTTTTAAGCGTGGCATGGGATACAGACGATATACCGTCTCAAGCTTCCATCAATCCCAACCTCAAATGGAAGGACGTTAAATGGAAACGGGTTGAGAAATCAGTATACAAGTTGCAAAAATTAATTTACAGAGCATCCAGCCGTGGCGAAATCCGCAAAATGCGCAAATACCAAAGACTTCTGACCAAAAGTTATTACGCAAGGTTGCTAGCTGTTAGGCGCGTGACACAGGATAACCAAGGCAAGAAAACTGCCGGAATGGACGGAATTAAAAATCTTAGTCCTATGCAGCGTTTCAACCTGGTGTACCTACTCGCATCACGTCATCTCAAAGCAAGCCCTACCCGCAGAGTCTGGATACCAAAACAAGGATTGGATGAAAAACGCCCGTTAGGCATCCCAACGATGTATGATCGCGCGTTACAAGCCTTGGTAAAGTTAGGTATGGAGCCAGAGTGGGAAGCGCGTTTTGAACCTAATAGCTATGGTTTTAGACCAGGACGGTCAACACATGATGCCATAGCAGCTATCTACATCAGCATCAATCACAAATCAAAATATGTATTGGATGCTGATATATCCAAATGTTTTGACCGAATTAACCATGATGCACTGCTAGAAAAGATTGGAAAAAACCCTTATAGACGACTAATCAAGCAATGGTTAAAGTCTGGAGTGTTTGATAACAATCAATTTCTAGACACTGTGGAAGGTACACCACAGGGAGGGGTAATATCGCCCCTACTGGCAAACATCGCCCTACACGGTATGGAAGAAAGACTAATGGAATTTGCCAAGACCATAGATATGAAAAATTCTAATGGCCGCCAAAAAGGTTGGCAAGCGAAATGCCTAAGTCTTTCTCTAATACGCTATGCTGATGATTTTGTTATCCTACACGAAGACATCAAAGTAGTGCTACAAGCAAAAGCTGTGATACAGGAATGGTTAAACCAGATAGGATTAGAACTAAAACCTCCAAAAACCAAAATTGCCCACACCTTAGAGGAATATGAAGGAAACAAACCCGGATTTGACTTTTTAGGATTTAATATTAGGCAATATAAGGTGAAGTCAACCGAACAAGGATTTAAAACACTGATTAAACCATCCTCCAAGAGTATTAAGGCTCACTATCGGAAATTGGCGGATATATTTAATAAATTCAAAACCGCTTCCACTGAAGCCTTAATAGCCAAATTAAATCCAATAATCAGAGGATGGGCTAAATACTTCTCCACCGTAGTCAGTAAAAAGATATTCAGTCATATGGATATGCTCTTATGGAAGAGACTATGGAGATGGGCAAGTAGGAGGCATCCAAACAAGTCAGCCAAATGGGTAAAGAAGAAGTATTTCCCCAACGTTAAAGGAACCAGGAATTGGGTACTCAACGATGGCGAATATATACTAAACCGACACTCAGATGTACCTATCATTAGGCACATTAAAATGAAAGGTAATAAATCCCCTTATGACGGTGATTGGACATATTGGAGTAGCAGAATCGGCAAACATCCAGGCGTAAGGAAGGAAGTTACAACACTGTTAAAACGACAGAAAAATAAATGCGCATCTTGTGGACTAATCTTTAGACCAACGGATTTAATCGAGGTTGACCACATCGTTCCTAAATCTAAAGGCGGTGACAGCACCTACAAAAATAAACAACTGCTGCACCGACATTGCCACGACTCTAAAACTGCCAACGATTTGAAAGCAGTTAACCATTAGGACTCATCATGTCCGAGGTGGAATTTTAAGGATGTACCCATGAAAAGGGACGTTTAGGAGAGGAGCCGTGTGAGGTGAAAGTCTCACGCACGGTTCTGAAGACGAGCAGACCCTATAAAGGAATAACCGGAAATGGGTTTGCTTAGTTTAACTTAGAAGCATTTTTAGTAGCAGAAAATACCCCTTATAAACTTTATCACCCCAAACCAGTCATCGTCACACCAAATCCGACTTCAGAACACACAAAAAAGTCCAAGCCTGGCTCCTGCAATGGAAGCAAGACAGGCTCAAATGTATTAAACGACGACGCAGACACAAAGAGCACTGAAAATTCCCCAGTAGACCTACTAGACCAACTGGCTGCTGTATTTAATGCTTTTGACAACATCCGTACTAAACGCTCTGGAACCACACTTTGGTTTTACCGTGGAGATAAAAACCTCTACCCATGCTTGATGGAAACTAGAGATAGCGAAACTTTCACACTGTTCCCTACTGTCAAGTTGAAATCAAACATGAAAGAACTATTTGGTATCGACATAGATCAACTCTGTTTTGACTTGGAAGCTGGTAAAAGCGTTGATATCAATGATTATGTTGACCAAAGCGTTTGGGAGCAGACAATTAAAGAAAGCAGTAAAAACAAAGAAACTATCACTTGGCAAGACATATTGAATAATGCTGCTATCAATGATACTACTGATAGTCAAACTTCTGATGAGTTGAAGGCATCCACAACCACAGAAGAGTCAAACACTGATAGTTACCAACATTCCGAAGGACTACATTGGGTCAAAGATACATCAATTTATAACCGCAGTGAGACTTACATAGTCTGGAATGGAACACAAAAATGTGGAAAAATCCATATTTGCAATAAACGCAAGAACAAAGCTGGTTTTTGTAAATGGTACGTCAGTACCAACGTTTTCGGACCATACTACGACACGATTCCAGAAGCAGCGACAGCGTGTTGGGAAGACTTTATTTCCCAACACGCTGAACAGACAGAACCAGAGGAGGAATTAATACCTTTCTGAAATCACAATTCTACAAATATCTAGTTAGTAAGGAATCTAACTTTATGGAATACACAGACATCCAACAACAGTAAAACATTCAGGAGTGCGAAATGAATCCACAATTTATTACTACTACCAACGTCAACAACAATTCTGACAACACAAAAGAAACAAAATCACAGCAATGTATGAGTGATAGCGTTACCAAATCTTATAACACCTTTTTCGGTGACGAGTATGTACCAAAAGGCCACATAACAACCCATCCCTTTAACCTTACTCTAGAGGAACTGTCAGACCAATTGAATAATGGCCAGGAATCCTGTGAAAGTGTAGTGAAGAGGCCAAATGCCATTTCTCAAAACTTACAAGTCACTCCCCATCAGGATTGTAGCGGTTCCACAGAGAACTCTAGGGAACTGTTACAGTTCCAACCAGCAGGTGGCAGCAGATGCCTCAATCAATCAACAATCCCTGGCCTAATTCAAGATGGCCAACGAAACTCGAAAAATTATCAAACTCCACAAACAAAACCCCATCAGGATTGTAGCGGTTCCACAGAGAACTCTAGGGAACTATCACAGTACAAACCAGTAGGTGGCAGCGGATGGCTTCATAAATACACAAAATTGAAGTCCACTAAGAACGGACTTATCGAATACCCTCGTGTTCCAGAAGGCAAGCGTTCTCCTGAAAATCATAAACATTGGTATTGGGATTATTGTTGGCAAAAGAAAGGTAAAAACGGTAAACCCTTATCAAAAGCAGGTAGTAACCCTGTTATTGAGTCAACTTACTGTCCTCAGAAAAAGGTAAGGGCAGTACAAAATGCGATCGCAGCCAAACTACCACATCGCCAAATCTTAAAAATCATTAAGGGGGACAACTCGCCTCCTTCCTCTACATAATTTTGAGGCTTTGTTGCACAAAGAGAGCAAAGAGGGTAAAAATAACAGTGGGCAGCCCAAAAAACCTATACCAACGCAGACATGAGTAAATCCAAGTCTAAGTCTAAGTCCAAGTC